>Ga0099364_10000392_pt1 | contig 72930 bp, 77 predicted proteins | sample TergutTh196P3_FD_73070 | JGI IMG/M metagenome (GOLD analysis project Ga0099364, IMG submission 73070) | Microcerotermes parvus P3 segment gut microbial communities from Pointe-Noire, Republic of the Congo - Th196 P3 | ecosystem: Host-associated > Arthropoda: Insects > Digestive system > Gut ...
AGATTTTATAAATCAAGTGTAACAAAACAACTTGGATATTCGATATGGCATCGCTCATACCACGACCATATTATCCGAAACGAAGAAGAATACCGGCATATATGGCAATACATCGATGAAAACCCAGCGAAATGGCAGGAAGACCGTTATTTTGCCGAATAAAATTTATATCCCTAACGGTTATCGTATTATAAGTCTTCATGGGTTCTAGGGGTTTCCCCTTTGGGAAAATATCCAGCTGAGCAATTCAGGTTCCAGGTATGCTCTATGCCAGCTTCCGCCATGGTCTGTAAGCGGATATTCGGTGTATTTGTGCTTAATAACATCGTTTCCGGCTTCATCCAGTGCATCAGCCATATCACGGCTGTACTGTACATCCACGGAAAAATCACGGTCTCCGTGGAACGCCCATATTGGAACGTCCTTAAAATTTTCTACCGCTTCAGGATCACCGCCGCCGCAAATCGGAACTGCCGCGGCTATTTTTTCGGGATACCTTTTTAAAAGCTCCCATGTGCCGAAGCCCCCCATTGAAATACCCATCACATATAGTCTTTCTTTATCGGCATTGTATTTTTCCTGCACTTCCTCAACCAGCTTAACAGTAGAATCCAAAATATTATCGCTCCAGGAAAACTGATCCGGACACTGCGGAGCTATAATTATACAGGGGTATTTTTTGTATAATTCCTCGTCTTCGGTCAAACGGTATAATATGTCCATATTTGTTTTCACTTGTCTTTCGTTATCCTCTCCCCGCTCGCCCGAACCGTGCAAAAACAAAAGGACGGGATAAGGCTCTTTAGGGGACTCTTCCTGCGGAACAAAAAGACGATACGCCATATTGATTTCGGTGTCAAACTCCTCGAAATATACCTGATATGTAAGCTGTTCGGATTCTTCCACAAAATTACGTTTGGATAACCCTTCGCCCGATTCATCGTTACCGGACGAACACGCCGCAAAACTGCACCCTGTGATACAAATAGCGGATAATAACGCCAACGTTTTAGCAAATCCATGCTTTTTCATAGCTTTTCCTTTTCTTCTTTGAATATACTTCGTTCTATTTTGTTTATATATTTTTTTGCGCTATATTCTTTTTTTTAGCTCGCTGTAAAACAGTTCTTCATCCAACGGTAGTGTTATACTTTTTCCCGTCCATGCCGAGAGATGCATAGCGTTAGAAATAGTAAGCCCGTTAATACCCTCTTCGCCTTTAGCGATCAATGGTTTACCATGTAACACCGCCCCCGCAAATGCGTTTAACACCTCCGGATGCTGTTCGGATCTACCGTCGGTTTCAACCTGTGTAACCTCGCTCTCCGGCACGGCGTACGGTTCTTTGTTCACACGGGTAAATTCGTTTTCGGGCATACATAACTTGTGCTTGATCAATTTTCCGTTTTCCGCAAGCAGTTTTCCGCCTGAAAGCGTGATTTCAAATCTGTTCACACCGGTAGGGTCGCCGGTTGTAGTAACGAATATTCCGGTCGCGCCGTTTTCATACTCAACATAAGCGGTAGCATCATCTTCTACTTCTATATCACGCCATTTCCCGAAATGCAGATGCGCACACACCGTTTTGGGCATACCGCAGATCCACTGCCATAAATCGAAATTGTGCGGACATTGGTTCAACAGCACACCGCCGCCCTCGGTTTTCCATTTTGCGCGCCAGCCCCCCGAATCATAATATGCCTGCGGACGATACCAGTCGGTAACAATCCAGCTTGTGCGGCGTATCTCGCCCAATTCACCGCTTTTTATGATTTCGCGCATTTTGCGGTAAACATGGTCGGTCCGCTGATTATACATTATACCGAAAACAACATCGGTTTTCGCCGCTACTCTGTTCATTTCTCTAACCTGCGCCGTATATACCCCCGAGGGTTTTTCGATCATCACATTCAAACCCCGCCCGAATGCACTTATCGCCAATTCAGGATGGTCGTAATGCGGAGTCGTAATAAGAACTGAATCTATAAGCTTGCTGTCCATCAGCTCCTCTGATAAAGCAAACCGCGGAACATCCGAAATATTCTCCCGTGCCCAGTTCAAACTATCCGGGGATATATCGGAAACTGCCGTCACTTCTATTTCCGGACACTTTCCCTGTATAATGTTGTTGATGTGAGCCTTTCCCATGTTGCCGACACCTATAACACCTAAACGGATCTTACCCATACGTTTTATTTCCTCCCAGTAAAATTCTAAAACCTGCCCGCTTATCCTGCTGCCCCCCTGATAACCCATTATCGTATATCTTCACAAAGCAGAAAATACAAGCGATAGCCTTTGAAAAGCAAGAGACATAGGGGACATAGGGGACATCTTATGATATGGCAGGTTCTTATTGTTTACATTATACAAGCGTTGCAATACCATGTCAAGCATATAGAAAAAATATCCACCGATATATTTCGATGGATATTTTTTTATTGTTCTATGGAAAACGGGTTGTCAGAGGTTGGTTTTATAATTTATCTGACGTTTACTCTTACCGGACGGGTATATGCTCCGTTAAACTTTGTGCCGTCAATCGCCGAAACTCTTACCCTGAAATAATGGGTTCCCTTTTTCAATTTATTGACGGTGATTCTGTTGGTTTTTACGGTTCTCGCCTTTCCGACATTCCGCCCCTTGTTGTTCACCTGCTGCACCTGGAAAGTAAAGCCTTTTGCCGCTCTCCAGGATATTGTCGCCTTGCCTTTTTGCGCCTTTGCCGCTTTCACGCTTCTCGGAGCTGTGCTGTTAGGCGCGAAACGGGCATAAAGAGTCATGTTCTTATTGATTCTTGTTGATCTGAAGTTGAATTTTTTCGTAAACTTTTTGGAAGTATACCAGCCTATGAAAGTATTCCTTGCTTTTCTCGGTGTCTTAGGACTTGATGCTCTGTTGTTGAAAAGAATATTCTGGTTTTTTATACCGCTCGCACCGGAAAATTTCACCGTGTATCTGCTACGGGTATATACCGGCACACATCTCATATTTCCGGTTACCGCTGTGACGGACGGATCGGGATTCCAGCGCACAAAAGTGTGTCCCGCTTTAGCCGGACCCCGGGGAAGCTGGCTTTTGGTCATTCTCGTCCCGAATTTTACCTGCCTGCTGGCGACATTGTTTCCGTTTTCATTAACAAAGTCTACAAACCATTCGAGCTGCGGCCATTCGTTATAAACTTTTGTAGCGTTCGCCCATACGCTCTGAGCATCTCTTGTTATGAAGCTGGAATCTTCTTCGCTGGACATAAAGGATGTGTAGGAAGCTCTCATTTGTTCGTAAGCTGTTTTGAAAGGAAGCCACCTTGCGTAGTTGATTTGCCTAAGCCGCGCACTGTCATCCGCTACCGGCTTGAGATCTCTTATAATTCTGCTTGAAAGGTTGAAGCCTTCTAACTCTCTCCCTCTCATTTCATTGCCTTCCGTGAAAGTTTCAAACCTGAATAATGCGCCGCTGAAGCCTTCCATGCCAGGCCATAATTCATTACTTCTCGCTACTATCGTACCCGCGTTTGTTCCCGTACCTAACGCTATACCGAACCTGTTGCCTATCCGCACAAAGACAGATCTCAGTCCCGCATCAATATAGGGAGTAACATCGACTCTGACATCGACGGGATATGCCGCCCAGTTGGGATCTCTGAGCCCGGGTATATAGCTACCTCTTTCCATATCTTCCTGAGTCCACGGCTTGCCCATGAATATATTGGTGTTGCCGCCAACAATTTCAAAACGTCCGCGGCTGTCAACATAGTCATTTCTGCTCCAGGTGTCCTGATATTGACCGACATCCTTGGTAAGGTCAGGCAGCCTGGGGTCACTCATTTGGTCAAAACCAGCATCTTGTCCGGCTTTGTACATATGTGATCCGTCTATCATAAACAATTGGGGTTCATTAGCTGCCCTTTTTGAATCGTCAAACCATCTGTTTCCCGAAACAAAAACAGCGGCTCTGGTTCCTCCGACGGTTAACGTCAGATGTTGCTTTTTACCCGGTTCTTTCGCAACATTTAACGGAAACTCATAAATAACGCTGTTGTAGACCTGATCGACCCAAACACGACCGTGCTGCTCTTCGCCGAACGCGGAGGCGCATCCCATATCAGGATTATTCGGATCCACGCTACTTGTCCACCACGGCATATAACCGAGCCATTCTCCCGAGCGTTGCTGGGTTTCGGTGATAAGTCCCTGTGCCAGCACGCTGTAATCCAGTCTCGGGCCATACTCTTCGGTAGCGTACATAACACGACCCAGCACAAATGTTTCTTCTCTTTCTCTGAATTGCGGCTTTCCGTCGCTGTCCAATAATGGATTTCCGTTTTGATCGTTCACAGGTTTATCATCATCGTCTACGTTCCGAACCATATCGGCTATTCCCACAATTTGGACATACGCAAAACCATCGCCTGCGAATCCTTCTGCTTTGTTTTCCGGTGTATCGATCGCTTGGCTTATTTCCAGCGTAAGGCTTCGGTTCGGTTGTGTTTGCAGTTGCTTTTTATCCGCTCCTCTTACCGGGTATCCATCCTCGTTCACCGGGTTTTTACCGGTTGAGTCCAAATGTACCCTGCCTTGATCTTCTCCGCCTTTATCCTTGTCAAATGTTCCGTCTTTGTAAAGATATACTTCAAACGGGCTCATGCCGGACAAGAATACAAACGCTCTTTCCGCACCTCTCCACAAAGGTAATTTATAGCTAATTACCATGTTTCTCTGATTGCTGCCTTGTCTAACCAGATAGCGTCTCCATGTTCTAAAAAAGCCGTTGCTTCCGTCCCGCGTATCCGGATCATTCGGATTTTCCGGAACGCCTTGATAGCTATGTTCGCGGACAATATACTCACTGTCCATAGCTTCGTTTTCACTATCTCTACCGGGATGAAAAAAGTAAGGGTTTCGGTCGATGACTCCCGCTTTTTGTGCTGCACCCGCACTGAACGGGATGCAAAGAATCATTCCACCGACCAAAGTGAGTGCTAAAAACAAGGAAATTACCCTCTTTATTCCCCGTCCTTTGGTTGTTGTTTTTTCTGCCATATGCGCTAATCCTCCCTGTTTAATTGAATTTTTGAATCGATAATATTATGCACAACTGCACATATATTTTACCATGATTTTTATTGAATGTCAACAAGAAAATAACAACGAAATTCAAATAGTCAAAACACACAAAAATAAAAATGTTTTTTGTGTGTTTTGCGGCTTTTAGGCTTGTCGTACCAATATCCAATAAAAGTAAATATTGGTATCATATTTTTTTCGTTTTTCGCATAATAGTAAGTAGACCTCTTCGGAAATTAAAACATGATGTATGAACACAGATGATTTTTCGTAAAACAAGGAAATTTTGACGAGAGTATCATGGATATTTAAGGATAAATTAACGTCGTGTGACGGAAAATCTTCCGTTCATACGCTGCGAAATGATTCACTGCGAAATAATTCACTGCGAAATGATTCACTGCGAAATGATTCGCTGCGAAATGATTTTCGAGATGGTCTAGTATAAAATGCAAAACATCGGAGTGCTGCGAAAGCTTACTGCGCGGAGGAAACATAAAAATGGTTGGAATTATCATAGCTTGTGCGGGATTATTTATTATTGTTATAAGCTTTTATGCCCGGAGCGAAAACCCGGTACGCAGTGCGTTCGCGGGAATGGGGAGTGGGTTCGCGGTTCTGATCGCCGCTTGGCTTTCGCTGCCTTTTTTTGATATATTTTTGCAATTGAATGCGGTTCATATTTTTATGTCGCTGACTCTCGGGCCGCCGGGAGTGGTTTTAGCTACGGTTTTTCAATTGATTTATAATTAATAAGCCCGTTTTACTTGCCGCTTTTTGATAGACTTGCTCGAAAATCAAGCGCAGTATTTTTTACGGGCGACTTTTTCAGCACAACCCACTTATTGTTGATTTCCGATTATTTTGTCCGGGCTTTCCGGCTCTTGAAATTTCGCATCGAGATACTTCCTTAAATCCTCGCTTATTATGTATCTTCGTACCCCATCGTTTTTTTGATCATATTTACGGTTTCGCTCCTCAAGCCAGCGCAGGCGCAAAGATTCATCCGTTTTTATGTAGTGAAGTTCGGTGGTTATATTTTTAGACACGAAAAAACGCCTGAGGGCGTTTCGTTCCGCTTCATAGAAATATCCTGCATCCAGCACGGCACTAACTCCCGATCTGACAACGGAAAGGGCTGTATCCCGCAAAAAGCATTTGCTTCTGCTTTCATAAAGATCGTGCGCATCGTTAAGACACTCATCGAAAATCGTCAGCATAAGACGGTCGCAGGATAATACCACCGCGTTTTTGCTCTTTTCGAGTTCTTCGGCGTAGGTGGTTTTTCCGCTTGCCACTTTTCCGCACAGGATATATACTACAGTTTCATTGTTTTTCGTTTTCATAGTTTCATGGATCGGCAATTATTCAACAAGCTGCAAGATAGCCATTTCGGCAGCATCGCCGCGCCGAGGTCCAATCTTTATTATTTGGGTGTATCCGCCGGCCCGATCCGCGTACTTAGGTGCGATTTCATCGAATAACTTTTTGGCGACATCTTCTTTTGTGATATACGCCAGCGCCTGACGTCTTTTATGCAGGGTATTTGTCTTGCCTACCGTTATCATCTTTTCCGCTGCCGAACGAACTTCTTTTGCTCTTGTCACCGTTGTTTGAATTCTGCCCTTTTCCAACAAATATGTCACCATTGAACGCAGCATAGCGCGCCGCTGATCCGTGGGCCTTCCCAGCTTTCTGCTTCCCGGCATATATAATCAACTCCTTATCCTTGACTTTAAGTTTGAAAAAGAATTTTTGCAATTTTTCAAACTATTTTAACTTTTTATTGCGAAACCTTTAATCCTCTTGCGGAACCAGGTCGTATCCCAGTGTGTTCAGCTTGGATATGACTTCTTCTAATGATTTTCGTCCCAGATTACGCACTTTCATCATATCTTCTTCGGTTTTGCTTATTAAATCTTCAACATTATTTATTCCCGCACGTTTAAGACAATTGAAAGAACGCACGGACAAGTCGAGATCCTCTATCGTCATTTCAAGCACTTTTTCTTTACTCTTGTCGCTCTTTTCCACCATTATCTGTTCGGTCATTTGTTCTTCGGACATATTGACCAGCAGATTAAGATGCTCGCTGAACACCTTTGCGCCCAGTGACACGGCTTCTTTTGCCGAAATAGTCCCGTCTGTCCAGGTTTCGATTGTAAGTTGGTCGTAGTCCGTGATCTGACCTACCCGGGTGTTCGCTACCGAAAAATAAAATTTGAGAACCGGAGTATATATGCTGTCAATAGGTATCACACCTATACCGGACTGCATATAATGCTTGTTTTTATCGGCGGTGTCGTAACCTCTTCCTTTATCCAGAACCAGCTCCATGCGCAGTTTCGCATCTTTCTCAAGGGTTGCAATGTGCATACCCGGGTTGAGTATCACCACTTCGGAATCTGTTTTTATATCGCCCGCCGTAATTTCGGTTTGATTTTCCACCTCAATATATGCCGTTTTTGGTCCTGCGCCATGAATTTTTGCGATAACGTTTTTCATATTCAGCACAATTTCGGTAACATCCTCTTTTACTCCGGGGATCGTTGAAAATTCATGCAATACCCCGTCTATTTTGATGCAGGTAACCGCTACTCCGGGTAAAGAGGAAAGTAGTACGCGCCGTAGTGAATTGCCCATTGTTGTGCCGAAACCACGCTCGAGCGGTTCGATGACGAACTTGCCGTAAGTACCATCCGGCTTAAGATCAACAGCATCGATCCTCGGCTTTTCAATTTCTATCATATTTACCCTCCAAAAGCAATCTTCAACAACCAGATAACCATTCCTCAGGCTACCTGTGCGTAGATCACCGGCTTACTTTTTACCATTCACCAAACTTATATTTACTTAGAGTAAAGCTCGACGATCAGGGTTTCTTCGACTTCAAGATCAATTTCATCGCGATTGGGGGGTCTTTCTATTGTCGCGACACAAGCTTCCCTGTCGGCGGTCATCCATTCCGGAGTCGGCCGTGCGCTGTTTTGTTCCAGCACCATCTTAAATTTTTCTTTTTTCCGGCTGTTGTCTTTAAGCGCAACCGTATCGCCTTCCGACATCAAATAAGACGGAATGTTCACTTTTTTACCGTTCACCATAAAATGGTTATGCAGTATTAACTGCCTTGCTTCGGCACGCGACGATGCCCAACCCAGACGATATACTACATTGTCCAGTCTTGCTTCTAAAAATCTGAGAAGATTTTCACCGGTCAAACCCGGTCTGCGCGCCGCCATTTCGTAATAATGGTAAAACTGCTTTTCCAGTATACCGTAATAACGTTTTGCTTTTTGTTTTGCGCGTATTTGTATTCCGTATTCCGATGTTTTTCTGCGCATACCGCCCTGACCATGCTGTCCCGGAGCGTAAGCGCGCCTCGTGATACCGCACTTTTCCGAATAACACCGCTCGCCTTTTAAGAACAATTTTTGTTCCTCACGCCGGCATAATCTGCACACTGCGCCTCTATATCTTGCCACTTCTTAACGATCATCCTTTCACGGACTCCTTCGGAGACCGAATTGATAATTATGGAATCACCTTCAGGTGATATTTTATTTCGTTCGCTTAAATTTTCTTGATCGCATTAATCGCGTTGATCTGCGTTGATCGTGCCTTAAACTCTTCTGCGTTTCGGAGGTCTGCATCCGTTATGCGGAACAGGGGTAACATCCCGAATCATGCTTACTTCCAAACCCACCGACTGTAGTGCCCGGATAGCCGCTTCCCGCCCGGAGCCCGGACCTTTCACGAAAACTTCAACGGATTTCAGCCCGTGTTCCATTGCTGCCTTTGCTGCTGTTTCCGCTGTCATCTGCGCCGCAAAAGGTGTAGATTTACGGGAACCTCTGAAAGACAGTCCGCCGGCACTCGCCCAGGATATAACATTACCCCGGACATCGCTTATGGTAACTATGGTATTATTAAAGGTTGACTGGATATGCACCGCACCCCGTTCGATATTCTTACGCTCGCGGCGGCGAGTCCCGCCTTTTTTTGGATTTGCTGGCATTTATAACTCATTCCTTTCCGCTACTTCTTTTTGTTTGTTATTTGTCCTCTTTTAGGACCTTTTCGTGTGCGGGCATTAGTTTTTGATCTTTGACCGCGTACAGGTAACCCTTTGCGATGACGTATCCCGCGGTAGCAATTGATTTCGATCAGCCGCTTGATATTCAACGCTGTTTCACGGCGCAAATCGCCCTCAACCGTATAGTTTCTGTCGATATGATTACGCAGCGCATTCACATCTTCTTCGCTTAGATTCCTCACCCGTTTATTCGGGTCCACGCCGCAAGCTTTTAAAATATTCCGCGACGAAGTTAAACCTATTCCCAAAATATAGGTCAGACCGATCTCAACCCTTTTTTCGCGCGGTAAATCCACGCCGGCTATACGAGCCATCTATACTTGCACCCCCATAAAATAATTCTATCCTTGTCTTTGTTTGTGTCTGGCGTTTTGGCAGATAATTCTTATTTGCCCCTTACGTTTTATTATCTTGCATTTATCGCACATAGCCTTTACCGAAGGTCTTACTTTCATATTGATCATTCCCTTTCAATCAACCAGTTTCGGTTTCTGTGTTTGATCTGTTTACTTTGACCGCCATGTGATGCGTCCCTTAGTAAGATCGTAGGGCGACATTTCGATCGTCACCTTGTCGCCAACCAGTATTTTTATATAATTCATCCTCAGCTTGCCCGATATGTGAGCTAAAACTTTATGCCCGTTCGATAACTCCACGATAAAAGACGCATTGGGCAGCGCTTCGGTTACGACCCCTTCAACTTCAATAACATTATCCTTTGACAATCAAACCAACCCTTCATCCATAATTCCATTTCCACAATAATCTGCGTATCGCCGCATCGGTTTTTGTGTTTTCAAGATCCGCGAGTTCCTTCGTCGGGTGCAGATGTTTCAGATTTTTACGCTTCGGTTTGCATAACTTACGCTCTTTTCCGTCTACTACCAACGCAAACTTTTCTGAAACTTCCAACGCCAGCATATAACGTCCTTTGTCGCGCCCTGCTCCTGAACGCACTATGTTCCCTGCGCAAATATCCAATCTGTAATCACCTCAGCGACACCCTCCGGGCATCCAGCCCGCAAATTATTCCAACGATGTCAATATAACCGGTCCGTCATGTGTTATCGCTACCGTATGTTCAAAATGCGCTGACACGCTGCCGTCCATCGTCTTTATTGTCCAGCCGTCGTTTTCACGAAACACTTTTTCACTTCCGGCGTTTATCATAGGTTCTATCGCCATAGTCATTCCGGCCATCAGCCGCGCTCCTCTTCCTGCGGCTCCGAAGTTCGGTATATCCGGGCTTTCATGCAGATTTTTGCCTATCCCGTGACCTACATAATCGCGCACAACTCCGAACCCTGATTTTTCCGCTATAGTTTGAACCGTGTGCGAAATGTCACCTACTCTGTTGCCTATCTTTGATTTTGCTATCGCTTCATGCAAACACTTCTTTGTGGTTTTTAACAGCTTTTCGATTTTCGGATCCACCGTTCCCACTTTGAATGTATAAGAACTGTCGGTATGATAACCTTTGTACATCGAACCTATGTCCACGGACACTATATCACCCTCATTTAACCGACGCGCTCCGGGAATGCCGTGAATGACTTCATCGTTAACGGATATACAAGCAACTCCCGTAAAACCTCTATAGCCCAGAAATGACGGTACAGCTCCTTTTGAAGTCAGATATTCTTCGATCTTCGCAGCGATTTGCTTGGTAGTGTACCCCGGCTTGCAATACTTTTCCGCTGTTTTTATAGCGTTCGCCGTTATTATACCCGATTCCCTCATTATTGCCAGTTCTTTTGCCGTTTTCAGGATGATCAAAAGTTACTCCTTCAATGCCTTTAATGTCAGTGCCGTTGTATCCTCGACTTTTTGCTGTCCCTCAACTATCCGAAGTTTATTCTGCTTGCTGTAGTACTCCTTAAGCGGTTCGGTCTGATCGTGGTAGTTTCTCAATCTCTCCAGTACAGTTTCAGGCGCATCGTCCTTGCGTTGTAAGGTTTTCCCTCCGCAATCGTCGCATTTCCCTTCGGTTTTAGCGGGCTTGTAGAACGTATGATAGGAGCAGCCGCAATCCTCACACACTCTGCGTCCGCCAATCCGGTCGCATATTCTTTGGTCTGATACTTCGATGTCAATCACTTTATCTATATTCACGCCCATCTCGTCGAGTTCTTGTGCCTGCGGGATGGTGCGGGGGAATCCGTCAAGTATAAATCCGTTTTTGCAATCATCGCTGCCGATTCGTTTTTTTATTATTGCTATTACCACATTGTCGGGGGCAAGTTTTCCCTGATCTACATAACCCTGAGCTTTGCGCCCCAGTTCGGTTTGGTTTTTAATCGCTTCGCGTATTATATCCCCGGTAGCGATCGAAGGGATCCCCAAATGTTTTCGTATAACTTCAGCCTGCGTACCCTTACCTGCTCCGGGTGCTCCCAGTATAATAAGATTCATTATTCCAAAAATCCTTTATGATGCCGCATCATCATCTGCGATTCCAATGTCCGCATTGTTTCGAGCGCTACACCTACGATAATGAGAATTGATGTTCCTCCCAAACCGATATGCCGCATTTCTTCATTGGGTGAGAATTGTGCAAACAATGTCGGGAACACCGCTATCAATCCTAAGAACATAGCTCCGAGGAACGTGACCTTGGACAAAACTCTCTGGATGAAATCCGAGGTCGGCTTACCCGGACGGACCCCGGGTATCGCGCCGTTATTTTTGCGCAGATTGTTGGATATTTCTATCGGATTATATTGTATCGCTACATAGAAGTAGTTGAAGCCTATGATCAAGAGGAAATATAATACGGCATAAAACCATGAAGTCGTGTTAAACAGGTTGAAAAAGCCTACCCAAAAACCGCTTTCCGGCTTGACAAACCGTAATATCATTGACGGCATCGACATCAACGAGCTTGCGAATATTATCGGCATAACGCCGCTCATGCTCACCTTGATGGGTATATGCGAACTCTGACCGCCGTACATCTTGCGCCCGACAACCCGTTTTGAATACTGCACGGGTATACGGCGTTCTGCATTGGTCATAATTATAATAAAGGTTATCATTGCTATAAATATCAACACGATCAAGGGTACTATCACGAAATATTCAGGATAATACACGCCCGGTTCTTCGCCGAATCCAAAACCCCACCAGCGTATCAAAGCCGCTATAGCAGAAGGTCCTCTGGAAATAATACCTGCAAACAGTATTATCGAGATTCCGTTGCCTATACCTTTTTGGGATATAAGCTCACCCAAAAAGACAATTATCGCTGTTCCCGCCACAAAGGCTATAATTATAACCGCCATAACGAACCATGACTGCCATCCGGTTTTTAAATGTTCCTGTAACACGGGTTCTGCGCCGTCGCCGCCGTTTCTCACGAGCAAAAAATACCCCAGTGCCTGAACAAAAGCCAAGCCTACCGTTAGGTAGCGGGTGATTTTCCCGATTTTTTTGCGTCCTTCTTCGCCTTCCTTTTGCCAGCGGCCCAACGCCGGAATAGCAACCGTTAAAAGCTGCATTATAATAGATGCGTTGATATAAGGGGTTATCGACATAGCAAAAACCGTGGCATTTTCCAAAGCTCCGCCGGTCATTACATTTATATAGTTCAAAAAGTCGCCGGGATTATCCCCTATCATTTCCGCTATTGCTGCCGGGTTCAAAAAAGGAACAGGAATCGCCGAACCTATACGGAAAAGTACAAGTATCATCAGGGTGTATAATATTTTCTTGCGAAGATCTCCGGTAGCGAACGCGTTTCTGATCGTATCTAACATCCTTAAAGCACCTCTACGCTTCCTCCCGCTGATATGATTTTTTCTTTAGCAGCATCGGATATTTTATTGGTCTTTACTGAAAGCTTTACAGAAAGTTCTCCTTTTGCGAGAATTTTTACGCCGTCATATATTTTTTTGACAAGACCGGATGACTGCATAGCCGCAGGATCCACCGTATCGCCGTCATTAAACCTGTTGAGGTCTTCGACATTCACTATGGCGTATTTTTTCGCAAATATATTATTAAATCCTCTTTTCGGTACGCGTCTTATCAAAGGCATTTGCCCGCCTTCAAAGCCCGGTCTTACACCGCCGCCCGCACGCGAGTTCTGTCCTTTGTGACCTCTGCCGGCGGTTTTGCCGTTACCCGTACCCGGTCCGCGTCCTTTACGTTTAGGTTTTACAGCACGCTGCGAAGGTGACAATTCATGTAGCTTCATTGTTATCCACCCTTTTATAAAATTTAGTCCGCTCAAGGTGTGACCCTTGTGACCCTGCGGTCCTGTGATCCTTTGACCCCTAAAATTTGTTTTTGACTGCGGACAAGGCCGTTCACGAACAAGTCCTTGCGCAAATCTTATCTATGTGAATAAAATTTGCGTGAAAACAGCATCCGTCCGCAAATAGAATTTGCGTGAAAATTATGTTTCTAAGAGGATTCTTCCGTTTTTAACAGATGCTTTATTTTGAATATTTTGCCTTTGGTCGCCGGGTTATCGGGTTGGATTTTACTGTCCCCGATCTTTCTAAGCCCCAGCGCGTGAGCCGTAGCTATTTGACCCTGCTTCGAGCCTATAAGGCTTTTTACCAGCGTAACTTTTATATTTTCAGATTTTACTTTTGCTTTTCTGGGCATAATCGCAACGAAACTCCTTTCAAAACAGGAATTATAAAACTGTATACTACAGATGTTCTATTATATCTATTTTATTATAGCTTGCGCTTCTTTACCGCGTCTTTTTGCGACTTCGGTTATGCTTTGCAAGCGCAACAGACCTTGCATTGTCGCCTTGACCACATTTACAGGGTTGTTCGAGCGCAACGATTTTGTACGAATATCCTTGATTCCCGCAGTTTCAACCACGGCACGCACCGAACCTCCGGCGATAACCCCGGTACCTTCGGGAGCCGGTTTCAGCAGCACCCTGCCTGCTCCGAATTTTCCGATTATCTCATAAGGTATAGTTGTTTTGCGCAATGAAATCCTAATAAGGTTTTTTTTCGCATCCTCGATACCTTTTCGTATCGCATCGGGAACTTCTCCGGCTTTACCCAGCCCGTATCCGATTATCCCGTTTCCGTCACCTACCACGACCAATGCCGAAAACTTGAAAATTCGTCCGCCTTTAACCGTTTTTGCAACACGGTTGATAGAAACTACCTTTTCCTGCAAATCGAGGACTGAGCCGTCTATTCTCTCCATCAATTATTTCACCTCTCTAAAAGTCCGATCCAAAGCTTCATCGCAAAATCCACATTTTATTAATTAAAAATCCAATCCGTTCTTACGGGCATTTTCTGCCAATGCCGCGACCCGTCCGTGATAAAGATAGCCGCCACGGTCGAATACAACTTTTTTAATCCCTTTTTTGATAGCCTTTTCAGCGATAAGTTTGCCAACTTTTTCCGCCGCCGCTTTATTTCCGCCGTAACCTTCGAAAGCTTTTCCTTCCGATGACGCAGCCGCCAGCGTACTCCCAATGGTATCGTCAATGATTTGAGCGTATATGTGCTTATCTGAACGGAACACGTTCAAGCGCGGACGTTCGGGAGTTCCCGATATTCTGCCGCGTATCCTGCGGCTTCTGTCTTTACGCGTTGTAACGCCGGTCTTCTTCATTTTTCTATTGCTCCTTTTGCTATACTCTAATGGCTTTTTATTGACTTACTGCTTCTTGCCGGCTTTACCTTCCTTGCGTTTTAAGTATTCACCGACATAGCGAATTCCTTTGCCTTTATATGGTTCGGGTAAGCGTTTTTCACGGATCTCGGCGGCGAATTGACCGACCTTTTGTTTATCGAAACCGGTGACAACAATTTTGTTTGGTGACGGAACATCAATAGTTATTCCATCAATCGCTTTGACCACAACCTGATGGGAATATCCGAGGTTCATCACAAGATCCTTACCTTGTTTTATCGCACGGTAGCCCACTCCGTTGATTTCCAGTTCTTTGGCGTAACCCTGTGTCACCCCTACTATCATGTTGTTTATAAGTGAACGGGTCAGTCCGTGAAGACTCTTGTGCAGTTTTTTTTCGGAAGGACGCGTAACATTGATAACGCCTTCCTTCATATCTATATTCATGTCCGGATGCAATTCCTGCTCTAGTGTTCCCTTAGACCCTTTTACCGTTATGTGTGAGCCGTTCAATTTAACGTCCACACCTGCGGGAACTTCGATTGGCATTTTTCCGATTCGTGACATAATCCTGACCTTCTTTCCGAATTCCTAATTCCTGTTTTCCAAACAGTTTCTGATTGCTTTCTTACCAGACGTAAGCTAAAACTTCACCGCCCACGTTTTCTTTGCGCGCCCTTCGATCCGTCATTATACCCTTTGGTGTTGACAGAATAACTATTCCCAGCCCTCTCAGCGCTCTGGGTATTTCTTCGCAACTTGTATATATCCGGAGCCCGGGCTTAGACACACGCCGTAAGCCTTGGATTGCCGGCAGTTTGCTTTCACCGTACTTCAAAGTCATCCGGATCGTTCCTTGTTTCGCGCTTTTTATGACTTGATAATTTTTAACATACCCCTCGTCGAGTAATATTCTGGCAATAGCCTTCTTTATGTTAGATGCAGGAATATCAACGGTATCGTGTTTCGCGGAATTCGCATTCCTTATCCTTGTAAGCATATCCGCGATTGTATCGGTTATTTGCATTATTCAGACCCCCAAAAAAGTAATTGAGATAGATTACCAGCTTGCTTTTCTCATGCCCGGGATATAACCCTTGTACGCCAGATTTCTGAAGCAAATACGGCAAACCCCATACTTGCGCAGATATGCGTGCGGGCGTCCGCAGATATTGCACCTGTTGTGGGCACGGGTAGAAAACTTGGGTTCGCGTTTTTGTCTGACCTTCATCGACATTTTTGCCACTATATAATCCCCTTTACTAATTACTATTTCCTAATCAGTTATTCATTACCGGGCAACGGAACAAACATCCCGTCAATCTCCCCGCGCCTGATTTATGATTTCTAGTCGGCAAACGGAGCCCCCATAAGCGAGAGCAGTTCCCGGGCTTCCTCATCGGTTTTAGCGGTGGTTACAAAACACACATCCATACCGCGTACTTTATCTATTTTATCATAATCTATTTCCGGAAAGATAAGCTGTTCCTTTATTCCCATCGAATAGTTGCCCCGCCCGTCGAAACTGTTTGCATTAATCCCGCGGAAGTCACGCACACGCGGCAGAGCTATGTTGAACAACCTGTCTACAAATTCGTACATTCTGTCAGCGCGCAATGTCAGTTTTACGCCGATATTCATACCCTCACGAACCTTGAAGTTCGCTACGGATTTCTTAGCTTTGCAGATTATCCCTTTTTGTCCTGTAATATCCGCTAAATCTTTCAATATAGCATCTATCACCTTGGAGTTATCCCGCGCTTCGCCGCAACCTACGTTGATTACGACTTTCTCCAGTTTAGGAACCTGCATCACGCTTTTATAGTTGAACTTCTTCATCATAGCCGCTGATGTTTCGGCTTTATACATTTCTTTCAACCTTGCCACACTAAACTCTCCTTTTTCCAGCTTCTAACCTCATAGCTTTTTAGAACAGTGCCGCACAATCCTTTTTGGTGCAACGGCGTTTTTTCTCGTTGCCGTCCATTCCTTTTGCGGCGCGGGTGGGCTTGTTACACTTGGGGCACAACAGCATAACCTTGCACGCATACAACGGAGCTTCTACCTTAATAAGTCCGCCCTGCTGACCCATTTTTCGAGGTTTAACGTGCTTTGTTGCAACGTTAACGCCTTCTATAATAACTTTACCCTCTTTGGGGGAAGTTTCCATTATCTTTCCTTTTTTTCCTTTGTTCTTACCGCTTATCACAACGACTCTGTCGCCTGATTTTATATGCAGTTTGTCCGCCATCGCAAGTTCCACCTCTGTTTCGGAATTTGAAATTCAAAATTGCTGTATTGATCACCGATCGTTATTTTAAAGTTGTATTTATAACACTTCCGGAGCCAGCGAAAGTATCTTCATATATTCTTTCTCTCGAAGCTCTCTGGCTACGGGTCCGAATATACGCGTACCTCTCGGGTTTTTATCTTCTCTTATGATCACGGCTGCGTTTTCGTCAAAACGTATATACGTTCCGTCGTCCCGGCGCAATCCTTTAGCTGACCTGACGATAACCGCTCTTACGACCTCACCTTTTTTAACGACACCGCCCGGAGCTGCTTTTTTCACCGAAGCAACTACTACATCCCCGATTTTGGCGTACCTTTTGCGCGTACCGCCTAAAACACGGATACACATCAATTCCTTCGCGCCGGTATTGTCCGCCGATTTCATATATGACTGCATTTGTATCATAGGATCGTTTCACTCCCTACTTCGCTTTTTCGAGTATTTGCACGACTCTCCATCTTTTTTCCTTAGACAGCGGGCGCGTTTCCATTATCTGAACTCTGTCACCTGCCGCACATGAATTCTGTTCGTCGTGCGCCTTAAATTTATTTGTGCGCTTTATTATCTTTTTATACAGAGGATGACGAACATTGTCTACGATAGCTACTACTACCGTTTTATCCATTTTATCGCTCACGACTCTGCCCACGCGGGTTTTCCTCAAATTTCTTTCACTCACGCCATAAACCTCCCAAATAATGCGGATACATTCATCATCTTGTCTTCTTCCCGTTAACTATCCAACTTGGTAAAATGAATTCGTTTTACGCCATCTCCTGCTTGCCGGCTTGCTCCAGCTCACGCTGCCTTAATATGGTTTTGATCCGCGCTATCTCTTTCTTCACCGCGTTGATCCGCATCGGGTTTTCAAGCTGATTTATGGCAAGCTGAAACCTCAACTGAAACAACTCCTGCCTTAAATCTTTTTCAAGTTTAATTAACTCATCGGTTGCTTTTTCCCTTAATTCAACTGCCTTCACGCCTGAACACCACCCGTCTGCGCTGTTATAAATTTACATTTGATAGGAAGCTTGTGCATCGCCAGACGCATAGCTTCTTTTGCAACGTCTTCGGGAACTCCGGCTATTTCAAACATCACGCGTCCCGGTCTCACCACTGCCACCCAATATTCGGGCGAACCTTTACCCGAGCCCATACGGGTTTCGGCAGGTTTTTCGGTAACGGGCTTATGCGGAAATATCTTTATCCAAACCTGTCCTCCGCGCTTGATATAACGGGTCATTGCAACACGAGCCGCTTCTATCTGGTTCGAGGTTATCCAACCCGGAGCCTCTGCCTGTAATCCGTATTCGCCGTAAGTCACTGTGTTTCCGCGGGTATCTCTGCCTTTTGTGCGTCCGCGCTGTACCCGGCGGTATTTTGTACGCTTTGGTATCAGCATTATCTGACGCCCCCTTCCCTCTGGGGTTTGCGCGGCGGACGTCTGCGGCGGTCACCGCCGGGACCTGCGCGTCTGTCGCGCGGTCTCATAGCAGGCGGTTCCTTGCTGACTTCGCCCTTGAGCAATTCGCCTTTATATATCCAAACCTTGACTCCTATGCGTCCGTAGGTGGTATGCGCTTCCGCAGTTCCGTAATCTATGTCTGCCCTTAACGTCTGCAAGGGAATCGTACCTTCATGATAGCTTTCATTACGCGCTATTTCTGCGCCGCCTAAACGTCCAGAAACACGGGTTTTTATTCCTTTTGCTCCCAGCTTCATCGCACGCCCTATGCTTTGCTTCATCGCACGCCTGAAGGATATACGGCGTTCCAGTTGTGCAGCTATATTTTCGGCTACTAATTGAGCATTGATGTCCGGAGTGCGTATTTCAACTATATTAAGGTTGATCATCTGTCCGGTCATTTTTTCGATTTGTGCCTTAAGCTTTTCGATCTCTGATCCGCCCCGGCCTATAACTATACCCGGTTTAGCACAATGAATATTGATGCGTACTCTTGCCGGTCCGCGTTCAATTTCTATCCGCGACACACCTGCGGCAAAAAGCTTTTTCTTTATAAATCCGCGAACCTCGTAATCCTGAAAGATCAGGTCGCCTATATCTGCTTTTTTCGCGAACCAACGCGAGTCCCAATCTTTAATCACGCCTACGCGCAATCCGTGCGGATTGACTTTTTGTCCCATGCTTTGGTATCATTCCTTTCCGACAGCGATTACTCTTTTTCTTCCAGTTTTATCGTAATATGTGAAGTCCTCTTCAGAATTCTTGCCGATCTTCCGCGCGCTCTTGCCCTTATTCTTTTCAAGGTAGGACCCGGCGATGCAAAGCATTTGGATATGAACAGTCTTTCTTTTGTCATACCCAGATTGTTTTCGGCGTTCGCTACTGCCGAATTCAACAGCTTTATCAGATGCTCGCTCGCGGCTTTGGGTGTATGATTCAAAACCGAGAAAGCATATCCTACATCTTTACCCCTGATAAGATCGAGCGAAATTTTAACTTTGCGCGGCGATATCCGCAAATATTTTAAGTGAGCCGTTGCTTCCATTTATATTCCTCCGATATTAAATGATGGGTAACTCGGAACGGTTTTTTATAGATTACCTTTATGTCTTACTTTCTGGTGGTTTTGGAACCCGCATGACCGCGATATGTGCGGGTAGGTGCGAATTCCCCCAGTTTATGTCCTACCATGTCTTCGGTTATATAAACCGGTATATGCTTTCTGCCGTCGTGTACCGCAAAGGTATGACCGACAAAATCGGGGAATATCGTGGACGCTCTGCTCCATGTTTTCAAAACCCGTTTGTCGCCGGTTTCATTCATTGCGAGTACACGTTTCATGAGCGCCGGTTGTACATACGGACCTTTCTTTACGCTTCTTCCCATTTTCTTCTCCCCTTAATAGTCAATTATCTTATTTCTTGCCGCGGCGTTTTACTATATATTTATCATTAGGGTGATTCTTTTTGCGGGTTTTATATCCCAAGGTCGGCTTACCCCACGGAGTTACGGGCCCCGGCCGTCCTATAGGTGATTTTCCTTCGCCGCCTCCGTGCGGGTGATCAACGGGATTCATAACCGAACCGCGAACCGTAGGTCTTTTACCCATATGACGGTTTCTGCCCGCTTTACCTATGCTTACGTTTTCATGATCGATATTTCCTACCTGTCCGATTGTCGCTTTACACAGAACCGGAACATTACGCAGTTCTCCGGACGGAAGCCGTACCAAAGCATAACCGCCTTCGCGAGCCATGAATTGTGCCATATTTCCGGCACTTCGCACTAACTGCGCACCTTTGCCCGGATATAATTCTATATTATGGATAAAGGTTCCCACCGGGATATGTGTCAAAGGCAGTGTATTGCCCGGCTTTATGTCCGCACTCTCACTTGACATCACAGTGTCGCCGGTTTTCAGCCCGAGCGGCGCAATTATATATCTTTTTTCGCCATCCGGATACTCCACGAGAGCTATATGCGCACTGCGGTTAGGATCATACTCCAGCGTTTTCACAACACCGCCGACATCAATTTTGCTGCGCTTAAAATCTATAATACGGTACTTCCGGCGGTTTCCTCCGCTTCTGTGGCGTACCATTATCCTGCCTGTATTGTTCCTGCCTGCGTGCTTTTTTAAAGGCTTCAACAAACTTTTTTCGGGTGCTGTCTTTGTCAGATCCGAATAATCCGTTACCGACATTGAACGCCTTGACGCGGTAGTAGGTTTATATTTTTTAATAGCCATGGTAAACCTCCTTGCTCCTTTAGGTCATACCCTCAAAGAATTCTATTGTTTTAGAATCTTCGGTTAATGTCACTATCGCTTTTTTCCAGTCCGACCGATAACCTGAAGTGCGCCCCTGACGGACAAACCGTCCTTTGCAATTCATGGTGCGAACTTTCGCCACTTTAACTCCGAAAAGTCTTTCCACCGACTTTCCTATTTCGATTTTGTTGGCTTTTTTGTCAACTTTGAAAGTATACTTTTTTTGTTCCATACCTTCCATCGAACGTTCGGTTATTATCGGCTTGATTATTATGTCCTGAGCGGTTTTCTGCATTACGCGAACACCTCCTCAATTCTGGCGATTGCATCCTTCGCCGCTATGAGCTTGTCATGGTTCAGTATATCATATACATTAAGCGAACTCGCGCAAATAGTAGAAACCCCGGGTATGTTGGATGAACTTTTTATTATTTTATCATCGGCATCTTTCAATACGATCAGAGCTTTTTTGTCCGCACCGAGCGAGCTGAGCATTTTGATTATCGTCTTGGTTTTGTATTCCTCTGCTGCAATTGAATCCAAAACGATTATATCGTTGTCCGCCGCTTTGGAAGATAACGCCGACTTCAATGCTAACCGTTTTACCTTTTTGTTCAGCCGATAACTGTAGTCACGAGGTTTCGGAGCAAAGGTTACTCCGCCGTGTGTCCATATAGGTGAACGTGTCGAACCGTGTCTTGCCCGTCCCGTACCTTTTTGGCGCCAGGGTTTACGTCCGCCGCCGCGCACTTCCGCGCGCGTTAACGCTGACTGTGTCCCCTGCCGTCTGTTCGCTAGATAGTTGACGACCGCCATATGCATAACACCCGTGTGGGGTTTAATTCCGAATATAACGTCCGAAAGCTCGATTTCTCCCGCTTCTTTGCCGCTCATATCAAAAACTTTAAGATTAGGCACTGCCGTTCCTCCTTACTTCTTGACGCTGTTTGTGACGACCACTATGCCGTTTCTCGGTCCGGGAACCGCACCTTTTATTGCAATCAGGTCATTATCGGCATCAACTCTGACTATTTCGAGGTTTTGTATCGTCACCCGCTCGGCACCCATACGCCCCGGCATCTTTTTGCCTTTAATTATACGGGACGGACTGCTTCCGGCACCCATCGAACCCGCGTGCCTTACCACAGGTCCGCTGCCGTGACTCTCTTTCAGTCTAGATGTGTTGTGACGTTTGATCGTGCCGGCGAACCCTTTACCTTTGGAAGTCCCGGAAACATCAACATAATCTCCCGCCGCAAATATGTCTGCTTTTATTATATCGCCGATATTCAGGCTCTGGGCATCCTTAAGTCTGAATTCCCTCAGATGGCGTTTAGGAGCTATGTCCGCTTTTTTGAAATGTCCCGCCAGCGGTTTTGACAACTTTGTGGTTTTTGTGTCGCCGAAGCCCAGCTGAACCGAATCATAACCGTCGTTCTCTCCGGTTTTTATCTGTGCGACGGTACACGGCCCTGCCTGTACTACGGTTACGGAAAGAACTTTTCCGTTTTCATCGAAAATCTGCGTCATGCCGATTTTCCTTCCGATGATACCCTTCTTCATCGTTCAATTTCTCCTAGAATTTTATTTCTATTTCAACGCCTGCCGGAAGTTCAAGACCCTGCAGAGCTTCCACCGTCTTGTTGGACGGTCGCTGTATATCAATCAGTCTTTTATGTGTTCTGGTTTCAAATTGTTCACGCGAATCTTTATATTTATGGACGGCGCGCAGTATAGTTACAATTTCTTTTCTCGTCGGCAGGGGAATCGGCCCCGTTACCCGTGTGCCTGTGCGTTTCGCACTTTCCACAATTTTTTCGCACGCCGCATCAACCAGTGAATGGTCATAGCTTTTGAGCTTGATGCGAATTTTCTCCTTGATCGGCATACCGTCAAACCTTTCTTTTCTCTTTAACAGAGGCGAAATGCGGGATGCTAGAGTTTGGATTTTGCCAAGCTTTTGCAACTCGTTACACGTTCCCAAGCGTTCCATTTTTTACGGTCACGCCAAAACACTGTATCACAACAGATATATCTTTGTCAAGCATTATAACAGCGAAATATTGTGAACAATTTGTAAATTCGAGGTTTTTATCGAATTAAGTACAAATATTTACCCTATAAACTTAAATTTATACTTGACACCGCAGACGGAATGCGTTAATCTTAATAACTGAGATTAATAGAAAGGTTTATTTTGGTTTTATAGAGCCTGCTATTATTCACAACATATATTAAAGTTATTTAAAAGGGAGTGTAGACCGTGGCACAACAAGCACTCGATCTTATAAGAGAAGCCGAACGAAAAGCAGCCGATCTTGTAAGGGATGCCCGCACCGAAGCGGAGGATATCATCAATAACGCAGAGAAGGATGCGGCAAAAGCATACGCAAAACTGACTGCGCAGTGCAAAGAACAGGCAGCAAACGGCAAACTGGCCGCTTCGGCTGATGCACAGGCAAAACGTGCGGAATTTGACCGTCAAACCGAATCCCTTTGCAAAGAACTTACGGACAAGGCTTCGGCAAACAAACATGATGCTGTCCGGACTATAATCTCGATGCTGTAATAACTTCATCCCTTATGCAAGGAGGGTTTTCTTTTGGCGATACTTAAAATGGATAAAGCTGTAATTTACGGACTTCACGCAAACCGGAAATCTATCCTGGAAGAACTTCATAAAAGAGAAATCATCGACGTTTCTGAAGTTTTGGGGGAAGATTTTGTGCGCAAAGAAACCGGCAAAAGCATCTCACAGTTTGAAAACATTTTACGCCTGTCGGAGCAAGCTCTCGAAATTTTAGGTGAATACGTCCCCGAAAAGTCCGGTTTATTCAGTAGCCGGAAAACTCTGGGGGTAAAAAAATACAACATGAATTCAACACAGAGCAACCAGGTGTATAAAACTGCCCGGAATATAGTTGATATTTCGGACAAAATACGCGAAAGCTTTGAAAATATCCGTACTATCGAAACGAAGCAGGCGGCGTTGGCGGCATACACCGGACTTGATGCACCGCTTAACGTAACCGGAACCGAAAGCACATCCGTAAAAGCCGGATTACTGTACGGCTTATGGACTGAAGAAAGAATCAAAAGTCTGCTGGCTGAAAATGAATTGGACAAGGTTTATTTCGAAATATTGTCTGCTTCCAAGGAATATACTTCTCTTTGGTTCGTTTTCGCCAAGTCGCACGAACAAAATATGCGTTCCTTTCTGCTGGATTTGGGCTTTTCAGAGCCATTGGTTACATCCCACCATCTTACCGAAAAAAAGATAAAGCTTCTTAATGAAGAAATAAAGAAGATAAAAGCGCAAACCGAAGTGTACGAAACCGAAATAAAAGAGTTGTGTGAACGGCGGCGCGATATTGAATTGCTGTGCGACCATATGCGGCTCCGTATAGAAAAATATCAGGTTCTCGGAATGATGGGAATGACCGAACACACTTTTACCGCGCAGGGGTATATTCCTAAAGAATACAGTTCGCAAATTAAAGAACTTTTGGAGAGCAAATATTCCGCTTTCGTTGAGTTGAGCGAACCTGATAACCCGGAGGATGCGCCTGTCGCATTACGAAACAATTCTTTCTCCGCTCCGGTAGAAGAGATCGTCGCTACTTATAGTATGCCGTCCGGCGTTGATATAGACCCGACCCCCATTGTCGCGTTCTTCTACTATCTGTTCTTCGGAATGATGTTTGGCGACGCGGGCTACGGCTTGATGGTAATGGCGGCTTGCGGATATCTGGGTTTTAGTTCATATTTGGAGAAAAAGAAACGCAAAAACTATCAAATGTTCTTTTACTGCGGGGTTTCCACTACACTTTGGGGACTTATGTACGGCAGCTTTTTCGGTGATATTATAGATGTTATACCCCAAACTTTCTTTGGTGTGGAATATTCCCTCAAGCCGTTGCTCCTCAATCCGGTTGAAAGCTCTCTTTTCCTTTTGATATTCTCTGTCAGTATCGGGCTTGTACACGTTCTTATCGGTTTATCAATAAAGTTTTATATGCTGATCCGCCAAAAAAAGATCGTGGATGCGGTTCTTGATATCGGACTTTGGGGGCTAGTCCTGCTAAGTGTCGCTATGCTCGGATTAGGCATGGGCATCGCCGGCGCGGCTGTGCCTGAGGTAAGCACACCTCCTCTTCTTAAGGCTATATCATATCTGGGCTTGAACCTTAAAGAAATGGGCGCAGATTCGGTTTTGTCCGCAATCGGTATGTACGGTGCGATTATCGGCGGCGTAGGACTGGTAATAACCGGCGGACGCAAAAGCCCGAGCATACCCGGCAAGGTTATCGGCGGTGTCGTCGGTCTTTACGATATTACAGGATATGTCAGTGATTCGCTCTCTTACTGCCGCTTGATGGCTTTAGGGCTTGCAAGCGGAGTTATCGGAAATGTTGTAAATCTGCTCGGCAGTATGGGCGGCGCATCCGTTGTCGGCGTAATAATGCTGCTGTTAGTCGGTGCGGTCGGGCATTTATTGAATTTCGCTATCAATATGCTTGGCGCTTATGTTCATACCAACCGTCTTCAATACGTTGAATTTTTCAGCAAGTTCTATGAAGGCGGCGGCCGTAAATACACCCCTTTCAGCATGGACACAAAATACTATGTGTTTTCTGAAGATTGAAAAGGTGTTTTAAATTGTTTCGGTTTATCTTAAAAATTTAACATAGATATTAATGAGAAAGTAGGTTTTGATCATGGGTATTTTTTGGGCACTTTTAGGAGCCGCTTTGGCGGTCGGTATGGCGGGCGTAGGTTCCGCTAAGGGTGTAGGTATTGCCAGCGAGGCGGCGGCAGGGGTTGTCGTGGATGACCCGTCAAAATTCGGACGGCTTCTCGTTTTGCAGCTGCTTCCGGGTACGCAGGGACTGTACGGTTTTATTGTTGCCGTTATGGTATTGCTCAACACGGGTATTCTGGGAGGGGAAGCTCCGACTCTTACCGCCGGTTTTGTCTTCTTGGCAGCTTGTGTTCCTATCGCTATCGGTGGTCTTATTTCAGGAATGGCTCAGGGTCGTGTAGCGGCTTCGGGCGTTAACATCATCGCTAAAAAACCCGCCGAAAGCTCTAAAGCTATCGTTTCCGCTTCGCTGATAGAGCTGTACGCGTTGCTGGCGTTTATCATTTCTTTCCTTATGGTTATAAACGTTAACACGGTCACCGCAGCTGTAGCATAAAAAACGGCGAAGGTATCTTGCGGGATTCAAATGATTGAGGTTCTGTTTTCATAGTTTTGGTTTTTATTAAAAATTAGAGCGGTAATTACAATTATGTCTTCCCGCTCTATGAGAACGGGTTCCTCAAAAATCTTTAGCGTGAATATTAAAGAAAGGAACCAGGTCGGCTCAAAAGTCGCACGGATTTATTATGACTTTTGTGCAGACAGATTTGGTGCATAACTTTTTCTATGGATGCGTTAAACGGAATTACAGACGGTATAATGCTTGAAGCAAAAAAAAGTTCGGACGAAATAATCGGAGAAGCTAACCGGAAAGCGGCACAGATAAAAGCAAAAGCCGAAGAGGATCGCGCGGTTTTGAAAAAAAAGCTCGATGAGGAATCGGCTAAAGATTTCCGCGAGATTTCCCGGCGCGCTGACTCCGCGAACCGTCAGAAAAGACGTCAGGCTTTACTCGGAGCGCGCAACAAGGTGATCAACGAGGTTGTAGCACAGGCAAAAGCCGAATTGACAGCTCTTCCCGACAAAGAATATTTTGATTTGATGTTTCGGATTTTCGAAAAGAACGCTTGCGCATCGGACGGCATACTCTGCTTTGCCCCATCGGATCGCAAACGGATTCCCGGCGATTTTATCCGGCGCTGCCGTGCGCTGTACCCGGATAATTCTCTGGAATTGTCCGAAGACGACGAAAATATACGCAACGGTTTTGTTATCAAGTACGGCGATATAATCCAAAATTGTTCCTTAGACGGTATTTTTGAAGCAAATAACCAGCTGTTCCGTGATAAGGCGAACGAAGTAGTCGGGTTCTGAGCAGAATCATTAGACATTTTAAGCTCAGATTCCCGCATACTGCTATGGAGTGATATTTCATAATGAAAGAAACAGCATACGCATACGCAGTCGCGTATACACGCGCGTTGGAGAACAGAATGCTTCAAAGAGCAGATCTTGAGGCAATGCTGGCGTTGCCGTCTGAAAAAGATGCCTTGAAGTATCTGGCGGACAAGGGGTATGGGAATTCGGGTTCTAAAACTGCGGCAGGTGCTGAAGAAATGATGAAAAACGAACTTGAGTACACTTGGAGCGAGGTTCAAAATGCCTGCCCCGAAGGAGCTCCTATTGATATTTTGCTGTATCAAAACGATTTCCACAACCTCAAGACGATTTTAAAATCTATCTTCGACGGCTCGGTTTCCGGATATGAATCCCTGCTGCTCGGTCCTTATATCACCGATCCGGCTTTTATTTACGAGTCGATCACAACCGGAAAAACGGACGATTTTCCTCCGCTTTTGCGTGATGCAGCCAAACGTGCCTACGACATTTTAGCAAGTACAAACGATGGTCAGCTTGCCGAAATAGAACTCGACAAGGCGGCATTTTCCGCAATGGCAGAGGTAGCCGCAAATTCCCGTGAACCGTTTCTTATCGGCTGGGCGGATTTAAGCATCGCCCTTTTGAATATGTCGATTGCTTTGCGCGGCGCGAAAGCCAAGAAAAGCAAATCTTTTTTGACCGGAGCAATGCTTAAATGCAAGAATATAGATAACAGCGTTCTGCTTAACGCGGCAGAAAGCGGTTTAACCGAAGTTATAGCAGCGTTTACGCAATGCGGGTTCGAGGATGCCGCCAAAGCCGCTGAAGAATCCGTCAGTGAATTCGAACGGTGGCGCGACAACAAGCGTTTGAATTATCTTAAAGCGGCACGCTACAAAGCGTTCGGATTTGAGCCTTTATTGGGTTTTCTGGTCGGCAAACAAACCGAATTACAGTCGGTTCGTATAATATTGTCCGGACTGCGCGGCGGAATTGATGCCGAAACATTACGCGGAAGGTTGCGTGATTTATATGTGTAGTATAGGTGTTATCGGTGATTACGACAGTATCTGCGGATTTTCTGCATTGGGTCTCGATATTTTTCCGGCGGAGAATATTGAGGATGCAGGACGCGAATTAAAATCGCTCGTAAGCCGGGGTTACGGAATTATTTATATCACCGAAATTTATATGCAGCAGCTCGCTCTTGAATGTGAGCATTACCGCGAAGCGCAAACGCCGTCCATCGTCCCTATTCCGTCCTGTACGGGCGTTATAGGGGTCGGAAAAGCTCTTTTAAAAAAATGTGTCGAGCAGGCTGTAGGGTCTGATATTATATTCAAGGACAACTAATGCCGAAAGGAATGGATGTTTTATGGAAAACAGTGTTGGGATTATCAAAAAAGTTTCCGGACCGCTGGTAGTTGCCGGCGGTATGCGAAGCGCTAATATGTTCGATGTCGTTCATGTTAGTAAACACCGCTTAATTGGAGAAATCATCGAAATGCACGGCGACCTTGCCTCTATACAGGTTTATGAGGAAACCTCCGGATTAGGTCCGGGCGAAGAAGTTTTGTCTCTGGGAAGTCCGCTCAGCGTTGAGTTGGGTCCCGGACTTATGAGTAATATTTATGACGGTATACAACGTCCTTTGGATGCGATAAAAGCAAAAATCGGAACCAATCTTGAACGCGGAATACAGGTTCCTTCGCTTGACCGTGAAAGCAAATGGAAATTTGTGCCTTCCAAAAAACTGGGTGATAAGGTTGTCGGCGGCGATGTAATCGGAACGGTACAGGAAACGGAAATTATCGTCCACAAAATCATGGTCCCTCACGGATGCGACGGCGAAATTACCGGATTGGAAGAAGGCGAATTTACCGTAACCGAAAAGATCGGCACGGTTAAAAAAACCGACGGCAAGATTCAGAATTTGACCCTGATGCAGGAATGGCCCGTGCGTAAAGGCCGCCCTTACAAAGAAAAATTACCCCCGGATATTCCCCTTATTTCGGGTCAGCGTATTATTGACACACTCTTTCCTATCGCCAAGGGCGGTGTCGCCGCTATCCCCGGTCCTTTCGGGAGCGGGAAAACCGTCGTCCAGCATCAGCTCGCAAAATGGGCGGATGCGGACATTATAGTATACATCGGGTGCGGAGAACGCGGCAACGAAATGACCGACGTTTTGTTGGAATTCCCTGAAATTCTTGATCCGAAAACCGGAAAATCCCTTATGGAAAGAACCGTACTCATCGCAAACACATCGGATATGCCGGTCGCCGCGCGGGAAGCATCGGTTTACACCGGGATCACGATTGCCGAATATTACCGCGATATGGGATATAGTGTAGCACTGCTTGCGGACTCCACCTCACGCTGGGCGGAAGCACTCCGCGAAATGTCGGGACGCCTGGAAGAAATGCCGGGTGAAGAAGGTTACCCCGCTTATCTCGCAAGCCGGCTTGCCAGCTTTTATGAACGTGCCGGGCGTGTTATAACTGCCGGGACTGAAGAACGTCAGGGTGTGCTTAGCGTTATCGGCGCGGTTTCACCTCCGGGCGGAGATATATCCGAACCGGTATCTCAGGCTACTCTGCGTATCGTCAAAGTGTTCTGGAGCCTGGATTCTGCGCTTGCTTATCGCCGTCACTTCCCGGCAATAAACTGGCTGAACAGTTATTCGCTCTACCTTGATTCGATGCAGGATTGGTTTGAAAAAAACATAGCAAAAGACTGGACGGATCTCAGACTGAAAATTATGTATCTTTTGCAGGAAGAAGCGGAACTCGACGAAATCGTCAAACTGGTCGGTATCGACGCTTTAGGTCCTAATGACCGGATGAAACTTGAAGCTTCCCGGTCTATCCGCGAAGACTATCTTCATCAGGATGCTTTCCACGAAATTGACACTTTCTCGTCTACCAAACGCCAATATCTTATGCTGAACCTCATCGCTGCGTATTACGACCTTTCGGTCAAGGCTTTGGAAAGAGGGATAAAAATCAATCAATTGATTGATCTGCCCGTCCGTGAGCGGATAGGAAGATTCAAATATGTAACCGAAGATGAAATACAAAAAGAGTTTGAATCCGTAAATGCACAGTTGCAAAAAGAAATCGGCGATTTTTCATCAGTTGAGGAGGAATAGAGTATGCCAAAAGAATATCGTACTATTCAGGAGGTAGCCGGTCCCCTTATGCTCGTCCGTGATGTAGAGGGTGTTACCTATAATGAGCTGGGCGAAATAAAGCTGGCAAACGGCGAAACCCGTCGTTGCCGCGTGCTTGAAATAAGCGGTTCGGATGCGTTGGTTCAGTTGTTTGAAAACAGTGCGGGTATTAATCTGGACGAAGGCAGAGTAATTTTTTTGGGACACGGTATCGAATTGGGTGTATCCGAAGATATGCTCGGACGGGTTTTTGACGGCATGGGTAACCCTATTGACAGCGGCTTGGCTATTATACCCGAAAAACGTCTGGATATAAACGGCGTACCCATGAATCCCACTGCGCGCGACTATCCTGAAGAGTTCATCCAAACCGGGATCAGTGCAATAGACGGGTTGAACACCCTTGTCCGCGGTCAAAAGCTTCCTGTGTTTTCGGCAAGCGGACTTCCGCACGCTAACCTTGCCGCACAAATCGCAAGGCAATCCAAGGTTTTGGGCACGGATACGGAATTTGCAGTTGTTTTCGCCGCCGTGGGTATAACCTTTGAGGAATCCAACTTCTTTGTCGAGGACTTTACGCGTACCGGCGCTATTGAACATTCTGTTTTGTTCATCAACCTGGCAAACGACCCTGCTATCGAGCGTATTGCAACTCCGCGTATCGCGCTTACGGCAGCGGAATATCTTGCTTTTGACCTTGGTATGCACGTTCTTGTTATCATTACGGATATAACCAACTATGCCGATGCTCTGCGCGAGGTTTCCGCGGCTCGTAAAGAAGTTCCGGGAAGACGCGGTTACCCGGGTTATATGTACACCGATCTTGCGTGTATGTATGAGCGCGCCGGACGGCTTCAGGGTAAGGATGGAAGTATCACCTTTATTCCGATACTTACCATGCCCGAAGACGACAAAACCCATCCAATCCCCGACCTTACGGGTTATATTACCGAAGGACAGATCATACTTTCCCGCGAGCTTTACCGCAAGAACCTTTCTCCGCCTATCGACGTTCTCCCTTCGCTTTCACGGCTTAAGGATAAGGGTATCGGCAAAAATAAAACCAGAGAAGACCACGCCAACACCATGAACCAGCTTTTTGCCGCTTATGCAAGGGGTAAAGAAGCTAAGGAATTGATGGTCATACTGGGCGAAGCGGCTTTGACCGATATTGATAAACTATATGCGAAATTTTCGGACGAATTCGAAAAGCAATATGTTTCTCAAGGCTACAACACCAACCGCAGTATCGAGGAAACCCTTAACCTTGGCTGGAAACTCCTCTCGATTCTGCCCCGCAGTGAATTGAAGCGTATCAAAGACGAATATATCGACTTGTATTACGGCAAATAAGGGTTGAATGATAACCGCGGCAGGAGTTACGCCCTACGAATCAGGGAATTATTCCCTGAAAGATTAATATGGGGGTTTTTATATGTCTGTAATTAACGTAAGTCCAACCCGTATGGAACTTACTAAAATAAAGAAAAGGCTTGCTGTCGCTACCAAAGGGCACAAACTGCTTAAAGATAAGCGCGATGAGCTTATGCGCCGCTTTTTGGACACGGTACGCGAAACTAAAGACCTGAGGGAACGTGTTGAAGTCAAAATCGCCGAAGCCAACCGGAGTTTTGCTTTAGCCAGTTCGATAACACAACGGGAAGCGATCGCCACAGCTTTGATGCTGCCCAAACAAAAGGTAAGCTTGAATATTTCCGCAAAGAATGTAATGGGCGTGAATATCCCGGTTTTCGATATAGAAGAAAAAACACGCAGCAAGGACGACTCCCTATCTTACGGATATGCTTTCACCAGCGGAGATTTAGATAATTCTATTTCTATATTATCTGAAACCTTTAGCGACCTGCTTCTGCTTGCGGAAAAAGAAAAGATGATCCAGATGCTTGCAGTGGAAATCGAAAAAACACGCCGCCGTGTCAACGCTTTGGAATATGTTATGATTCCTAATTATCAGGATACAATACGTTATATCACCATGAAACTGGGCGAAAACGAGCGCGGCAATATTACTCGCCTTATGAAAGTCAAAGATATGATGGTAGAAAAACAAATCGAAGCAAGAAAAAGGCAGAACGAAGCGTTGTCAGGATAATAGGCGAGATAGGCAATGCGCTGATCTGATTGAAATATACGGTTGATTCCGCCGTGTGTATTATACTTTCAGATATTTATTATTTTTATTATACAAGAGGTAAAACAATGAGCATTAATAACGAATTAATTATTTCCGGAGATAACGTTGATATAGCCATTGAAAAAGGCTGTAAGCAACTGGGGCTTTCCAAAGACGATGTTACGATCGAAATAATCGAAAAAGAACAAAAAAGTTTGTTCGGGAAATTAAAATCACCCGCTTCGGTACGGCTTATCAGCAAAATATCGGATTCTTTCGGCTCGAACAAAGGAGCTAAGGCAAAGGCATATCTTACAAAAATATTATCGGTTATGGACATTGGTGAGTTTGACGTAAGCATGGAAGAAACCGAAGAAGCCGCGCTTATTGAACTGAACGGTGAAAATATAGATGAAGTAGTGGGACGGCACGGCGAAACACTGGATGCAATACAATATCTGTCTTCATTGGTCGCGAATGCCGGCGGCGGCGATTATTACAAAATTACGATAGACTGCAAGGGTTTTCGCAAAAAGAGAGAACAGGAACTTGCAAAATTAGCATCTTCGGTAGCTGCCGTGGTTAAAAGGACGGGGAATTCCTCAACCCTCGAATCTATGAATCCTTTTGAACGGCGTGTTGTCCATGCCGCAATATCCAAAATAGAGGGCGTTTCCTCAAGATCTATAGGCGAGGAACCTAACCGAAAAATAGTAGTAACATCGGATAGGGTCACTCCAGGCGGCAGATATAGCGGCAGACGTCCGGCATTTCCGGTCGAAAGAAAACCCCGCTCCGAACCGTCCGTACCAAAAGGCAACGGCGATATTTACAGCTTTGAAAAGGGGTTCAAAAAACAGGAATCCAAGGAAGAAAAATTGGCGAAACTTTATTCTAAGATCGATATTGAAGAATAGTGTGAACCCCCGTGGAACAAAATTTGCGGCAGCTGCTGCAAACCGCAGTAAAATATACCGCACCGATGATTATTTTGTCGCATTAGATTTTTTACAGCATACTATAAACTAAGCGGAAAACCCGCACGCTGTAGGACGGTAAGTGGCAAAATACGAGGTATCCCACATTTTGCCCATAGGGGAGCTTACGTTCTACATTACAGCGGCACGGATCCCGCTTGATATAAAAATCCCCCCGGCAATCGCTGGGGGGATTTTTACTTTCGCGTATTTTCGCACCCTTTTTGTGCTAATTCTCTGTTTCTAATCTATTTTGCACATAAGACAATCCGATCAGCAATCCGGCTGCTACGGAAGTAATCACTATTTCGGGTCCCATATAACCTATGTTGTACACAAACGAGTACAGAACGGCAGACCAGTCTTCGGGAGCATATTCACCCCACACGATCGCACCTATGATAAAATGACAGACAAATCTTGCGGAAACTCCAAGTATACTTCCGGCTATAATCGACATAGCAGGATTTTTTATAATATCCTTAAATATTCCTGCCAGACCTACCACCGCGAACGCTACCAAAAAGTCCAAAACTATCACAGCGAAAAAAGACCCCGGTGTCTTCGCAAAGCTGGGAAGATCACCCAACCCCTGCAACAATAATTGCAGGACACCATGTACAAAACCGCAGCCTATTCCCCAGCGCACACCATATTTATACGCTAAAAATACGATAGGCAGCATACTCGCGGGAGTGATTGATCCGCCGTAAGCCCAAAACGCTCCTATTTTGAAATAAGACAGTGCCAGACCTAACGCCAGCAACACCCCGCTTTCGGCAAGCATAAATGTTTTTCTGTTCTCCATTTTAAAAAATTCCTTTCTATTTAAGCGCAATAAAATACGCCTTAATACAAAATAAAAATCCCACAATCTTTACAGTCGATACAGTAATACCTGTTAAGTCTGTGAAATTTGTGGAACTATCAATAAATCTCCCTACGACGGTATTAACCATATCAGGTTCAAAGGGACCGGAGGGGATTCCTCACATCTCAGCCGTTTATACAGCGCCCCTGATTTTTATGTATTCATTTTTTATTATAATAATATCTCTGTTCGTTTTTGTCAAGTGTTTTTTCAAAATCTTTTGTTCTTTTTTATTATTTATTCGTCTTTTCGAATATTTTCGGCGGCTTACAGGCGTTTTCCATAGTTTGATTCAATCAGGAAATATTTTTAACGAAAACATTTTAACTTTTTATAACCCGTAATTTCCCTTAAAATTATAAAGTATTTGTAAAATATTGAACTACCCCTTGTAATAAAGCAAAATATTTGTTAAGATGATATTTATAATTCAAAAATAAAATGTCGGAGGAAACGTTCTCCGCGAAAGGATGGTCTGGTAAATGGAAAAAGGAATTAAGATTGGCATTAACGGTTTTGGGCGTATAGGACGTCTGGTGTTCCGGTCGGGGATAAATAATCCCAAGTACAACTTTGTCGCAATTAACGACCCTTTCATGTCCCCGGATTATGTGGCGTATATGCTTAAGTACGATACTATCCACGGGAAATTCGAAGGTGAGATTACTTACGACGACACTTCGGTTACAGTTAACGGCAAAAAAATTCTGTTCTTTGCGGAAAGAAACCCCGCCGATATTCCGTGGGGTAAAGTCGGCGCAGAATATGTAGTGGATGCTACAGGCATCTTCCATTCAAAAGACAAATCTCAGGCTCATATTGATGCAGGCGCGAAAAAGGTTGTATTTTCCGGTCCTTCCAAGGACGATACCCCTATGTTTGTATGCGGCGTAAACTTAGATAAATACACAAAAGATATGAACTTTGTGTCTAATGCCTCCTGCACAACAAACTGCCTTGCTCCCCTCGCAAAAGTCATTAACGATAATTTCGGCATCACCGACGGTCTTATGACAACGGTACACTCCGCCACCGCTACCCAGCTTACGGTAGACGGCGCATCCAAAAAGGACTGGCGCGGCGGCAGAGCGGCTTCGGGTAATATCATCCCGTCTTCCACCGGAGCGGCAAAAGCCGTGGGTAAAGTTATTCCGGAACTCAACGGAAAATTGACGGGAATGTCTATGCGTGTACCCACGTTAAATGTTTCGGTCGTTGATCTTACAGTAAAGCTCGCCAAACCCGCATCCTACGACGAAATTTGCAAAGTCGTAAAAACAGAAAGCGAAGGCGCGCTCAAAGGAATATTGGGTTACACGGAAGAAATGGTAGTATCTTCGGACTTTATCGGCGATTCCCGCACCTCTATCTTTGATGCAAAAGCGGGTATTGCTCTTACCGATACTTTTGTCAAGCTGGTAGCATGGTACGATAACGAGTGGGGTTACTCCTGCAAGGTGCTGGAACTTATCGAGCATATGAACAGTGTGGATAATAAGTAGTAAAACAGAAAAGGGGATTTCACTGTGAAGCATATCAAAACAATTTATCGCCGTGATTTGAAAAAAACCGTTAAAACAGGCGGATGCGGCGAATGTCAAACTTCTTGTCAGTCGGCGTGCAAGACCAGCTGCACTGTAGCCAATCAAAAATGTGAAAATTTGCAAAAATAGCAAAAACTTTTAATAGACCTCCTCGGAAATCAAAACGATGTATGAACACAGATGATTTTTCGTCATACAAGGCAATTTTGACGAGAATATCATGGATATTTAAGGATAAACTAACGCCGTGTGACGGAAAATCTTCCGTTCATGCGTTGCGTAATGATCTTCGAGAAGGTCTAATTATCGGCTGCACCCATGTGCCTTTGTACCCGATAAATTCGGTTGCGTATGTTAATACGATCCCGAATTTATCGGGATTGCCGATTAAAACGGCAAAATCTTTTTGAACAAACCCTTAGGAGATTTCTTTGAACAATATACATAAATTTACCCTGAACGGTTATTATATAGTTCTTGATGTTCCGAGCGGAGCCATACACAGCGTTGACGAGCTTACCTATGAATTGCTTGGTATTATATGCTTCGACGAGCATGGAACGCCTGTTTTGCCGCCGGATGCGAACAAAACTCTTACCCGATATAGCAGGGATGAGATAGACGAAACGTTTGCAGAAATATATGAATTGTATCAGGACGGACTGCTGTTCAGCACAGACGAACGGGTAGACGAATCTGTATATAATACAAAAAATGCCACGGTCAAAGCCCTTTGCTTGCATATCGCACATGATTGCAACCTGCGTTGTAAATATTGTTTTGCGGACAAAGGAACTTTCGGACAGGAAAAAGAATGGATGCGTGCAGAAACCGGAATCGCGGCTATTGATTTTTTAGCTGCAAATTCATCATTCCGCACAAATCTGGAAGTAGATTTTTTCGGCGGGGAGCCGCTGATGAACTACGAGGTTGTGAGGACTGTCGTAGATTATGCGCGCGGTATAGAAAAAGATTTGGGCAGGCGCTTCAGATTCACATTGACTACCAACGGATTGGCATTAAATGATGCTATCATTGAACACATCAACCGGGAAATTGACAATGTCGTGCTTTCTTTGGACGGGCGCAGGGAGGTCAACGACCGAATGCGTCCGCGGATCGACGGTAAAAGCAGTTATGACATAGTCGTCGAAAAATTCCAAAAGCTTGTAAAACTGCGCCGCAGCGGACAAAGCAAAAGCCGCTCTGTTTCTTATCCGGATTATTTTATCCGCGGTACCTTTACCCGGAACAATCTTGATTTTTGCGAAGACGTTTTGCATATTGACGGTTTAGGGTTCGATCACATTTCGATAGAACCTGCAATCGGTATAAATAATGATTTTGTGATTGGGGAGCAAGATCTCCCTATAATCTTTGATGAATACGAAAGGCTTGCTAAATTACTCATAAAAAAAGAGCGTATTGGAAAACACATATGCTTCTTCCATTTCAACCTGGATTTGAGCGGGGGACCGTGCTTGCTTAAACGGCTGAAAGGCTGTGGTGCGGGTGTTGAATATCTGGCAGTCACTCCGTCGGGGGATATTTATCCTTGCCATCAATTTGTGGGTATACCGGAATGGCAGATGGGGAATGTGCATACCGGAAAACTTGATGTGAATAAAAAAACAACCTTTTCCAAAACCTCTATTTACGAAAAAAAAGGATGCGCAGATTGCTGGGCACGTTATTTTTGCAGTGGTGGCTGCAACGCAAACAATTACAAATATGCACAGGATATTTTAACCCCATATAATATCGAATGTGAATTACAAAAAAAGCGGCTCGAGTGCGCCATTATGATGAATGTATCCAAAGGATGAAAAAATGTTTGAACCGTTAATTTTTGAAGAATTTAAAATTGAATTAAACTCCGCGGATTCCGAATTGAATGAATTGGAAAAAGCGATGGATATACCCGGATTGTCTGAAAAATTGGCACAATTGGAAGCCCAGACAATTGGCGGCGAATTTTGGTGTGACACAAAAAAATCAGGGGTAGTGCTGAAAGAAATAACCGCCGTAAAAGGAAAAATCAAAGCTTTTAACAAATTAAAGGAACTGCGCGAAGATGTCTTTACTTTGATAGAAATAGCCCTTGAGGAATCTGATGGATCATTGGAAAATGAAATCAAAAAAAGTCTTCACACCCTCAAAACCGAAACCGAAACCCAAAGCCTTGCCATTCTGCTTACAGGTGAATACGATGCTAAAAACGCGATCCTGTCCTTTCATGCAGGCGCCGGCGGAACCGAAGCGCAGGACTGGGTCGCGATGCTGTACCGTATGTATACAAGATGGACTGAACGCCACGGATATAAGATAAAAACCTTGGATATTTTATCCGGCGAGGAAGCGGGTATAAAAAGCGTAACGGTCTTGATAGAGGGTTTAAATGCTTACGGTTTTCTCAAATCTGAAAGCGGCGTACACAGACTTGTGCGTATATCACCGTTTGATGCATCGGGTAGGCGGCACACATCTTTCGCATCGTTGGAAGTAATGCCTGAAATTGAAGAAAATACCGAAATCGAGCTAAAAGAAGAAGATTTGCGATTTGATACCTATCGCGCGAGCGGAGCGGGAGGACAGCACGTTAACAAAACCGAGTCGGCGGTACGCGTCACTCATCTGCCCACAGGCATAGCTGCCGCTTGTCAAAATGAACGCAGCCAAATGCAAAACAAAGCCGTTGCGATTAAAATGCTGCTTGCCAAACTTGCGGAAATAAAAGCGCGTGAACACCTCGAAAAAATAGAGGACATCAAAGGTGTCCAACGCGAAATTGCATGGGGCTCACAAATCCGCTCCTATGTTTTCATGCCATACACACTGGTTAAAGATCATCGCACCAACTTCGAAAACGGAAATATCAATGCGGTTATGGACGGGGATTTAGATGGGTTTATTAACGCATACCTTATTTCCTGTTAATAATTCAAAATGGCAAAGAAATCACAAAACAAAAAAGCTTAAATGTTATTTTTGTTTTGTGATTTCTTCTGCGATTGCGTTTATTTTTTGGAGCCGATGATTAAGGCCGGAGCGGCTGAGTTTCTTTTCAGATAAACGGCAAAGCTCGCTTAAACTGGCTTCGGGATTTTCCTGACGCAGCTTTGCAACCGACCGCAAAGAGAGCGGAAGAGAATTCAACCCGCGAACCGAATCAATAATATTAATATTCGCAAGCTGAGAAGCAGCAGCGTATGCAAGCCGATTCATGTTGGCGTTATCGCAGTTGGTCCGGCGGTTCGCATCACCCCGGGCTTCCTTTTCGATTTTTATGTCAAGCAGCTTGAACATACTTTTAGTCGCCCCTATAGTGGTCAAAAAATCTAATATGTTACCGTTATCCTTTAAGTATATTACAAGCTTGCCTTTACGCAGAGTCAATTTCGGCAGAAAATTTTTGGCTTTCAACCGCGCCATCAATTTGTCCGCATCCTCTTTTCCCGGCGGAGTAAACTCCAGATCATACTCTTTGCGCGGATCCGCTATAGTCCCCCATTTGATAAAAGCCTCGCGGAGATAGCCCCCGGAATCATTGCGGGACTTTAGTTCTTCACGCACTTCGTTGGAAAAAGACATATAACAAAGCCTTACCAAGTTACGCAAAAAAACCTGCGCTGACTTGATCCCTTTCCTGATAATAATTAAAAATCCTTAAGGGTATTTTTTTATCGTTTATTTATATCCCGATGATTTACCGTCACTCTGTTTCCGCTTGAACTAAGGCGGTCGCAAAGGGTTTGAGCGAACACTACAGAACGATGCTTTCCGCCCGTGCATCCAAAACCGATCGTCAGCTGGCTTTTGCCCTCATCAAGATACTGCGGTATAAGGAAGTCTATCAGGTCGGTGATTTTTTTATAAAGTTCTACCGCCCGGGCAGGCGCGAACACAAAGTCTGCCACATCTTTATCCAGCCCGGTTTTGTTTTTTAAGTCCTGTTTATAGAACGGATTGGGTAAACATCTCACATCAAAAACCAAATCCGCTTCGCTGCATGAACCATATTTAAATCCAAAAGATACACAAGTTATAAGCATTCCGGTTTCAAAACTGCCCCGGAATATTTTTCCCATCCGTTCTTTCAATTGTCCGACGGTGATATGGGTGGTATCAATAATATAATCTGCGCTCCTGCGGGCATACCCCAACAATTCCCGCTCCTTTTTTATCGCCTGTTCAACAGAGCCGTTTGTTTCGTTAATCAAAGGGTGTTTGCGCCGAGTTTCCTTGTAGCGTCGTTCAAGCTCCGCATCTCCGGCATCAAGAAACAACAGTTGATACGCAAGACCTTTGGTTTCCAGCTCTTTCAGGCTGTTGAAAAATCCTTTGCTGAATTCCCGTCCCCGTATATCCGTCACTATAGCGACACGGGACAGATTCAACTCGCTTGCCTGCGCGCATAATTCCGCAAACACGGGTATCAGTGATGCCGGAATATTATCTACGCAATAAAATCCCATGTCTTCCAGAGCGTTTATAGTCCCGGACTTTCCCGCGCCCGAAAGCCCGGTAATAATTATTAGTTCCACTTATTTTGTCCCTGCCCTTTCATTAGACCTCCTCGAAAATCATTTCGCAGCGTATGAACGGAAGATTTTCCGTCACGTTTTAATTCCCGAGGAGTTTTGTTATCTTGGAATTGGCATTATATTAAATTTTACTCTTGGTCAATGTTTTCAGATTATTTTGATTTCAAGTTCAAGGTTTATACCCTTTTTATTGTATACGGTTTTTTTAACAATATCGATCAGCTCGATTATATCCGCACTTACCGCGCCGCCGGTGTTAATAATGAAACCCGCGTGTTTTTCACTGACCTCAGCATTCCTCACCCGGGCACCTTTAAGTCCGCACTCTTCGATCAAAGCGGCTGCATAATAACCCTCCGGACGCTTGAACACACTCCCTGCGCTCGGGAACTCGAGCGGTTGTTTTTGTTTGCGGCGAGATAAGATATCATCCATTTTCGCTTTAATCTGTTCTCTGCTTCCGTGCGCCATTTGTAAAAAGACTCCGGTGACACAGTAATCCAGCGAAGTATATACACTCTTTCGATAGGAAAGTTTCAATCCGGTTTCTGTAAACGCTCCCGCGTTACCGTTACCGTCAATATGCGATGTTTTTTTAAGAATATCGCTCATTTCTCCGCCGTAAGCCCCTGCGTTCATGCAGGCGGCTCCCCCGACCGTACCCGGGATACCCCATGCGAATTCCAGCCCTGTCAACGAATTTTCCAACGCAAAACCGCATACAGCCGAAAGCGGCGCACCCGACTGTGCTTCGATAATGTTGCCGCTTCTCAACCTGATACCATTAAACTTTTCACCCGTGAATATTACCAATCCGTTTATTCCGGAATCTGCCACAAGGACATTTGAACCTTTACCGATAATATAATATTTTGTATCCGTCGCTTTGCAAATTTTTATCAGATCCGCTATTTCCCTCTCATTCGACGGAAAAGCCGCAGCCTTTGCTTTTCCCCCGGTTTTGAAAGTGGTAAAACGCGACATACTCACATCCGTGCGATATTCAATATTATTTCCCCGACAGAGTTTTATCACACTCTCCATTCCGTATGCCATGCACCAAAGCTACACAAAACGCCATTTAAAATAAATTTTTCCTGTCTCAACAAATGACTGTATACGCTGCTCCGGTTCCTTTCCTGAGTGTTTTTCGCGTTAATTTCTGATTTTATTATTTTTAGAAATTATTATTTTAATTATCCCAATTGCATTCATCATTCACTATATCCGTGGCAAAACCCAGGCTATTTAAAAGCTCATGTGCGGCGTTATGCCCAAGCTTCTTTTGACGGCTGTTCATAGATGCCACTTCCAAAATAATCGCGAGGTTGCGCCCCGGTTTTACGGGTATTGTTATAGCAGGCACTTCTATATCCAGTATTGTGGTATATTCATCATCCATACCCATACGGTCATATGTTTTATCGTTATCCCAAACTTCCAAATGTACAACAAGGTCAATTTTTTCGGTAAGTTTGACCGCACCCATACCGAACAGCCGCATAGCGTTAATAATACCTATGCCGCGCAGTTCCACAAAATGCCGTATATTTTCGGGTGACGAACCCACAAGCGTGCGGTTAGATACCCGCCGGATTTCCACCGCATCGTCAGCGATCAAACGATGTCCCCGTTTGACAAGCTCTATGGCTGTTTCGCTTTTTCCCACGCCGCTTTCGCCCAATATCAGCATACCTTCACCGTAAACTTCCACCAGCACACCGTGTCTTGTTACGCGCGGTGCAAGTTCAACACTTAAGAAGCTTATAAGCGCGGACATAAACGTAGATGTATTATCCTGCGCCTTGAGCAAGGGAATACGATGCCGTTCGGCGGATTCTTCCAATTCATGTATTAACGGCAGATTTGATGTATCTACAACCGCAGGCACATTGTGAGCGAACAGCGAATCTACCCTTTCGGCACGGGTTTTATCGTCCAGACTTTTTAAAAATGCCGCCTCCATCCTGCCTATACATTGGATCCTATACGGTTGAAAGTATTCATAAAATCCACACAAATGCAATCCGGGACGGTTTACCTCCGGAGTTGAAATAAATATTTCATCCTCGGACTCATGCAGATATATCGGTGCTAAATCAAATTCCTTTATAAGTCTTGCAAGACTCACTTTATACTTTTCCGTCATGCTTTTCATCCTTTCAAGGTTTTCTTCAAATACATACCCGTATATGATTTTTTATGTTTTGCGACTTGTTCCGGGGTTCCGCACGCTACTATATTTCCCCCCCGGTCGCCGCCGTCCGGTCCCAGATCTATAATATAGTCGGCACATTTGATGATGTCCAGATTGTGTTCAATAACCACAACGGTGTTTCCGGAATCCACCAGCCTTTCCAGCACCGCCAGCAAACACGCTACATCTGCGGCGTGAAGACCGGTCGTCGGTTCATCGAGCATAAAAATCGTTTTGCCCGTAGAGCGTTTAGACAGTTCAGTTGCGAGTTTTACCCTCTGAGCTTCTCCGCCGGAAAGAGTAGTGGACGGCTGTCCCACCTTAATATATCCCAGACCAACATCAAACAGCGTCTGCAGCCTGCGTGCGATTCGGGGTACATTCGCAAAAAACTTCAACCCTTCCTCTACTGTCATTTCCAGTATTTCATATATGGATTTACCCTTGTATTTTATTTCCAGCGTTTCCCGGTTATACCGCTTACCTTTACATACTTCGCACGGAACATATATATCCGGCAAAAAGTGCATTTCAATTTTAATTATGCCGTCCCCGGAACAAGCTTCGCATCTGCCGCCCTTTACATTAAAACTGAAACGCCCCGGACCGTAGCCGCGCATTTTCGCATCATTGGTTTGTGCGAATAAGGAGCGCACATCGGTGTATAATCCGGTATAGGTCGCAGGGTTCGAGCGCGGTGTGCGTCCGATAGGCGATTGATCCACATCAACAATTTTGTCAAGATATTCTATTCCGGCTATCTTTTTGAATTTGCCGGGGCGCGTGCGTGCGTGATTAAGTTTTCTTGCCAGCTCTTTGTACACTATTTCGTTTATTAACGAGGACTTTCCTGAACCTGACACCCCGGTGATCGCCGTAAATACCCCCAGCGGAATTTTTACGTTTATTCCGCACAGATTATTTTCATGCGCTCCGTATATTTTTAAGGAATGCCCGTTACCGCTGCGGCGGATTTCCGGAATTTTTATGCTTTTTTTGCCGCTGAGATACTGTCCTGTTACGGATTTTTCGCAGTCTTCAATTTCTTTTGGTCTTCCGGCGGCAACGATCTGTCCGCCGTGTATTCCCGCACCCGGTCCAATGTCTATAATATAATCAGACTGGCGCATTGTATCTTCATCATGTTCTACGACAATCAGGGTGTTGCCCAAATCCCGTAATTGTTTCAAAGCCTTGATAAGTTTGTGATTGTCTTTTTGATGCAGACCGATGCTGGGTTCATCCAGGATATACAGCACCCCCATTAATGAAGAGCCTATTTGGGTCGCAAGACGGATTCGCTGACTTTCGCCGCCGGACAGCGATCCGGCAGATCTCGATAAACTCAGGTATTCCAAACCCACGTTCCTCAAAAAACTAAGACGTTCCCGAACTTCTTTTAATATTCGGGTTCCGATCATATTTTCCCGTTCGCTTAATTTCAGGGTGTCCATAAATTCCAATGCGCCGGACACACTCATCCGGGAAAATTCACTTATATTTATGCCGCCCACCGTAACGCAGAGTATTTCCTTTTTTAAGCGGGCTCCGTTACACTCCGGACACTTTATGGACGTCATATACTGTTCCAGATCGTCTTTAGACCATTCGCTGCCAGATTCTTTGTACCGGCGGTCAATATTGTTTATCAAACCTTCAAAATGCGCCTTGTATTCGCCTCCGCCATAAATACCGGCTCGTATAAGTTTTATCTTTTCGCCTTTTGTTCCGTACAATATTATATCCAATATTTCAGGCGGCAACTCACCCACCGGTGTTTCCAGTGAAAATTTATAATGTTTCGCCAATCCGTCAAAATACATTCCCGCAATCGTGTTTTCGGCATATATCCAACCGGAAACCCTTACCGCACCGCGCCGTATCGAGACTTTTTTATCTGCAAAAATAAGATCCGGATCGGTTTGCATGAACGTTCCAAGTCCTGTACAACGCGCACACGCCCCCGCAGGGTTGTTGAACGAAAACATCCGCGGGACAAGTTCGCTCATGCTCACGCCATGATCGGGACAAGCATAATTTTGTGAAAACAATATTGTTTCACCGCCGATAACTTCCACGGCCGCCAGTCCGTCCGCAAGTTTCAGCGCAATTTCAAGGCTGTCGGCAAGCCGGGATTTTATGCCGTTATTTATAATAAGCCGGTCTACTATAATATTAATATCGTGGTTTTTATTTTTGTCCAGATCAATGGTTTCGCTCAGCTCATACATCGAACCGTCAATTTGGACACGCACGAAACCGCTTTTACGCGCGGACTCAAGTTCTCTGCGATGCTCGCCTTTGCGCGCTCTCACAATCGGCGCAAGTATCTGGATGCGTGATTCGGCAGGAAGACGGAGAACCTGGCTTACTATTTGGTCAATAGTTTGCTGTTTTATTTCGCGGCCGCACACCGTACAGTGCGGAATGCCTATGCGAGCGTACATAAGTCTCAAATAATCATAAATTTCGGTCACCGTACCCACAGTGGATCGCGGATTTCTGGAGGTAGTTTTTTGGTCGATAGAAATCGCCGGCGAAAGCCCCTCAATATGATCTACATCGGGCTTGTCCATTTGTCCCAAAAACTGCCGGGCGTATGCCGAAAGACTTTCAACATACCGTCTTTGCCCGTCCGCGTAAATTGTGTCAAAAGCAAGCGAGGACTTTCCTGAACCTGAAAGCCCCGTTAAAACGACAAATTTATCGCGTGGTATTTCTACATCTATATTTTTAAGGTTATGCTCCCGCGCACCTTTTATTATTATTTTGTCAATAGACATCCAATAAAAAACCTTTCGCTATCATGTAACCTCTAATTTAGCGTTTCACAGTCAATTCCCCGGAACCGCCAACCGGCGGCAATCCGTAACACTATGTATCCGCAAAACGATCTTTCAGGGGTTATCTTCAATAAATCAAACTATTATTTTTTTAATCGTAATTTCCAGCGCCCGCGGGTCGTTCTTTAAATCTATAAAATACGCTTCTTTGTCCTGCGCGGCATCAATCTTGATAATCGGGCGGGTCAGCAAATCTTCGTGGTTTTTATATACAATACCTTCTACACCATTGGAAAGCAATACGTTGAACCCTTCGGGGAACGGTGTGATTCTTTTTGAGAATATTTCCACAATCTTCGGATTGAAATGTTTACCCGAATTCCCGATCACATATTCATATGCCTCATGGGGCGATATTGGCGGACGGTAAGGACGTTCTGAAATCATAGCATCGTACACATCCGCAACCGCAATGATCTGGGCAAACAGGGGAATATCGTTCCCTTTTCTGCCATACGGATAGCCTGAACCGTCATATCTTTCGTGGTGCATAAGTGTTCCGATGCAAACTGAACTTGTGAATGTGCATTTATCTCTTATAAATATATATCCCAGCGTTGAATGTTTTTTTATCGTGTTGCTTTCATCTTCGGTCAACGGTTCAACTTTGTTCAATATGTTTTTATCAATAAAACTCTTCCCCATATCATGAAGTATGGAAGTAATAGCGAGATTTTGGAGCTGTTCATAGGACAAGCCATAGGATATTCCGATAATCGTACTCAACACACACACATTTACCGAATGTTGGTAGGTGTATAAATCGAATGATTTTATATTCATTACGTTCATAACGGATTGTTCGGAAGAAAGCACGGAATCTATAATTTTTTTCAACTGATTCATCAATTCCTTTAAGTCGTTGCGAATCAGACCTTTTTCGCCGGAAACAGCGTTCAGCATTATACTGCGGGCAGCTTTCATCGAACTATTGCGTATCTCATCCGAAATCACATCCGTGATTTGGATCCCATCCGAAAATTCATCCTGTATATACAATCCTGAATATCCCATATTTTGGAGCTTTTTTATTAAAAACGGTGACATCGCAACACCATTGCGAACCAAAAGATCTCCGTTTGAACCGTGAACCGATTGCGCTAAAATCATGCCCTCTTTCAACGCCTTTACGGAAACATAACGCACGAACAACCAATCCCCTTTTTTTCACAGTTTTACAGTTTCACAGAGAGCCCGTAAGGGTCAAAAATATGAATTATAGATTTAATTAAAACATTATACCCGGGTACCGTTATTATCCGTTTTGTTTTTGGTTTATCCTATACCGGATGTGTTTTTTCTTTAAAATCCACATTTTCTGAATCTATCCCGACTTGTTTATTCCGGCGGTTTTCGAAAAATTTTACAGCTACCTTACCGAACTGCGCATAACTTAGCAGATCTTCTTCCTGCTGCATATAATTCTTGCATTCTTTACGCAGTTTTTCGAGTTCGGGTTCGAGCAGATCTGCAGGACGGCAGTCTATTGGTTTTTCGTCCCCTATTATCTTTTTTCTGAATTCCGGATCTATCGGCGCCGGAGTGGAGCCGTATTCACCGCGAATTATTCCCTTGAACTCGTTGGAAACCATTTTATAACGTTCGCCGGTCACGATATTTAGTACAGCCTGGGTTCCTACTATCTGCGAGGTCGGCGTTACCAACGGCACAAAACCTGCATCTTCGCGCACCCTGGGGACTTCCTGCAATACATCATCGAGTTTATCTTCTTTGTTTGCCTCTTTGAGCTGAGAAATGAGATTTGAAAACATTCCGCCGGGAATTTGATATTTTATAACGTTGGCATCCACACCCAGCATACTGGGGTTAAGCCGCCCGGATTTTAGATATTTATTTCTCAGCGTGACAAAATATTCACGCAGCTTGAAAAGCTTTTGCAAATCCAAGCCTGTATCGTGTTCGGTATTTTTAAATGCCTCGACCATAGTTTCGGTCGCAGGATGCGACGTACCCAATGCCAACGGTGAGATAGCGGTATCAACAACATCCGCACCCGCTTCCGCAGCCTTTAGCAATGCCATTGACGCCATGCCCGAAGTATAGTGACTGTGTATTTGAATGGGAATTTTAACAGAATCCTTGATAGCTTTCACTAATTCATATGTGCCGTATGGATCCAGCAACCCTGCCATATCTTTAATACAAATCGAATGCGAGCCCATTTCCTCAAGCTGTACCGCCATTTTAACAAATTTTTCATTGTCATGGAACGGGCTTTTGGTGTAAGATATGGTCGCTTGAACATGACCGCCCTCTTTTTCGGATGCCTTGATTGCCGTCCGAAGATTGCGTATATCATTAAGCGCATCAAATATCCTTAATATGTCGATTCCGTTCGCTATAGATTTTTGCACAAAATATTCCACTATATCGTCCGCATAATTACGGTATCCCAGCATATTCTGACCGCGGAACAACATTTGCAATTTAGTATTCGGCATTCCTTTTCTTATTACGCGCAAACGCTCCCACGGATCCTCATCCAAAAAGCGCAGGCAGGCATCAAAAGTCGCTCCGCCCCAAACTTCGCAGGAATAATATCCTATCGAATCCATAAGCGGCAATACCGGTTTTATTTCTTCCATTGTCATGCGTGTTGCTATCAAAGATTGGTGCGCATCACGCAGTACGGTTTCCATTATTTTCGGCATAAATATTTCCCTCTTTCTATCGGCAGTCTTTGAAATTTTATTTATCATCAAGCGTGTTTTTTAGACTGCCTATTTTAAATTCACGTTTTTGACATTGAAAGCTTTATGACAGGAAGCGTTTCTTTTACAAGCGGATATTCACCAAATTATTTAATAAACGCCAGCTTATCGTTAGTTTTTACCGAATCACCTTCTTTGACCAGAATAGCGGAAACTGTTCCGTCGAAGGGCGAAAATATTTCGTTTTCCAGCTTCATCGCTTCCAGCACCAGCAATAACTGCCCTTTCTTAACCGTGTCGCCGGTTTTAACCCCGATTTTCAAAATTGTCCCGGGTACGGGCGCATTCACGGGATTACCTTCAGCAACACCCAAAGCTTCGGTAGGGGCAGCAACGGTTTTTGAAACTTTCGGAACTGCCGATGCCGGCGCGGCCGGTACCGTTCCAGCGGAAACTTCCTCCACAACGACATCATAACTTACGCCGTCTACCGTAATTTTATATGTTTTCATATACATCTATCTCCTTATATTTTTTATTTTCCGGATAATAACCCTTTAACGCCAAAATATAGTTTGCAAAAATTTACAAAGTCAGGTTCGAACGTTTTTTGGGAGTTTTGAGAATTCTTTTCCCATCGAGTATATCGAATGCGGCGGCAATTACAGCCGGAACTTCAGCGGCCGTTATAACGCCGTCAACATAACCCTTTTCCGCCGCTACACCCGCGCTTGCATATTCATTCTTATATTTATCAGCGAACTTTGCCCTGTCGGCTTGTATATCCCCGGATGCGGCAAGTTCATCTGAATACAAAATATCCACCGCCGCTTCAACCGGGAGTGTCGTCAGCAAGGCTCCGTTTAACGCATAGGTGAGATCCGCTCCGCTGAACGCCGCCAAAGACGCACCCACGCCGTCGCCGCAAATAAGACGAACCTTAGGCATTGTGGACTCAGCATAAATGCCTGCCAGTTTCGCCGCATCCCGAATGCTTCCTGCGGCTTCGTTCTTAGCGGAAAGTTCAAACCCTTCATTATCTATCAAGGTAAGCAAAGGTATGGAAAACGCATCACAGAAAGCAATGAACCTGGCGGCTTTGTTTGCATCGTTCGAGCCTATTCTGCCCCCTGCTTTATCCGTGCCGATCATACCGGCCGCTCTTCCCCCGATAAAAGCAAAGGCTGTGAAGCAAGCCGATCCATATTCTTTTTGCAATTCATAAAATGTGCCGTTATCCGCAAGCTCTTCCGCCAGCTTGCGGGGTTCGTTCAACGAGCAAACACTTTCACCGGCAAACTCAACCAGCGGAGCACTGTCCAGATTGTTCGCCGGAAGAAACGCGATCAACTCTTTGATTTTCGCAAAAGCGCTTTCTTCATCCTTGCATACCAGGTGTGCCGCTCCGGAAGTAAGACAGGCTTCGGCTTTTCCCGCATCCTCGGCTTTATCTCTTGACAAAAACGGCGGTGACAGGAATAATTGAGCATCTTTTGTCATAAATACAAAATCTGAGACCAGCGCGGTAAGCGCAAGCGAACCCATACAGTTCCCGGTAATAAGCGAAATCTGCGGAACAACGCCCGAAAGGTCGGTTGCCGCTTTGATAATATCCTCAAAATTTTTGATAACGCCGATGCCTTCTTTCAAATCCGCTCCTTTGGAATTGAAAATTGAAAACAGGGGGGCACCGTTCTTTTCTGCCAACGCATAAATTTTCAAGAGCCGCGCACTCTCGGCTGAACTGAAAGCTGTTTCCCCCGTTTGACAGAAAACATACACGGGGCAACCGCCTACCGCGCCAAATCCGGTTATCGCTGTTTTCTGACCCGGGTTAATTTCGGTAAAACTGCCATCGTCAAAAAAATTTTCCAATAACTGCCGTGATTGAGACATAATCACTGCTCCTTCCACATGAAACCACAATTTTTACCAGTCGGCTTCTAAATATTACCTGATCTGTAGACCGCCTCTGATGTATATATACATTATACACCAGAGCTATAGGATAAATCAAGCCTTTTTTGCTTACTTTTATTTTTATTTAGTTTAATATGGATATTTGAGGATAAATTAACGCCGTGCGACGGGAAATCTCCCGTTCATTATGTTGCGGAGTTATTTTCGAGGGGGTCTATTTTACTCTAAATTAATAATTTATTTCTTCACGCACGAAAATCTTTGAAAACATTTTTGCGCATCAAACGAAGCACGGTTTGGTTTAATCAAAGGCTTTAGGGATAGCGTAAAAACATGAATGAAAACAAAAAATCAGGTGAAACTATATATAAAAGTTTTCACCTGATTTCTTAGACGGGGGTGTTGAAAAACAAAGACCGCTAAAAATCAAGAGCAGTATTCTTTGCGGGTGGTTTTTTCAACACCCCCCAGACATATTTTAGGTTGAAATTATTTTTGGACCTGTATACGCGTTAAAGTATAATGCAAATCAAACCCTGACATCCTTCGTTAATTATCCGCTCAACCGTTTCCTGCATTTTAAGACGCGCCTCATGGGGCATACGATAGAGTTTGTTATGCAGCCCCTCGTTGACAAGCTCATGCAATGATTTACCAAAAATGTTGGATTCCCATATTTTCTGCGGGCTGTCCTCGAACTCTTTGAGCAGATAAAACGCCAGCTCCTCTGATTGTTTTTCGGATCCGACTATCGGATTTACTTCGGTCGTTATATCTGCTCTTAGCATATGTATAGACGGTGCGGAAGCTTTCAGCCGAACTCCATACTTCCCCCCGTGTTTTACAATTTCAGGCTCTTCGAGTGCCAGTTCTTCCATAGTCGGCATAACTATCCCGTATCCCGTTGCATTTACTTCCTCCAGCGCACCCTTGATTTTTTCGTACTCTCTCTTCATTTGCGCAAGTTCGACCATACAGGGCATGAGGTCGGATTCTCCGCCGATCTGCAAACCCGTTGTTTCCCCTAATACCTTATAAAACAGATCTGACTTCAGGTTTACGGTAATCCTTGCTATCCCTTGACCTAAATCAATATTATCTATATAGCTCTTTATTACATACTGACATTCCCCGATGACTTTTGCGGCTGCTTTAACTTCCCAAAGCCGGTTAATACCCTTTACCGCAGATTTTATACAGCCGTATACGTCAGATTTAAGCCAGTGTTCTTTGTCAAGATGCGCTATCCATCTCGGCATATCGAAGCTTATTTCTTTGACCGGAAATTCAAAAAGTATAACCGAGAGAATTTCTTTTATATCATCCTCGCCCATATCCAGACAGTTGACCGGCAACACGGGGACATCGTACTTTTCGCTCATTTCTAACGCCAGTTTTGATGCGCTTTCGGATTCCGGGCTAAGACAATTGATCAAAACTATAAAAGGTTTTTTTATTTCTTTGAGTTCTCCTATGACATTTTCTTCGGCTGCTGCGTATTCCTCACGCGGAATATCACTGATGCTTCCGTCTGAGGTCACAACCAATCCGATAGTAGAGTGATCCGAAATAACTTTTTGGGTTCCCACCTCAGCTGCCATGTTGAAAGGGACTTCATTGTCGAACCATGGTGTCATAACCATACGCGGATTCTCGTTTTCAATGTATCCCAACGAACTGGGCACGATATAACCCACACAGTCAATCAGACGGACATTAAGGCTCGCATTGTCTTCCAGCGTTATCCGGACGGCTTCTTCCGGAATAAATTTGGGTTCGGTAGTCATTATCGTGCGTCCTGCCGCTGATTGCGGAAGTTCATCCGTCGCACGCTCTTTACGCGCTTCCCCGTCGATATTAGGTATTACCAGCGTTTCCATAAATTTTTTGATGAAAGTCGACTTCCCGGTTCGTACCGGTCCTACCACCCCGATATAAATATCGCCGCCTGTGCGATGCTCAATATCTTTGTATATGTTACGGCTTTGCATATATTTTCCTCCTATCGCTATACTCCGGGTATTAAAAGCATTTCCCGTTCGTTTAATATGCCCGATTCCTGACCGGATGCGTTTTCTTCAAGCCCAGCGAGGGCATTTTCTTCAATAATCGCAAAAACAGCAGCATTGTATCTTTTTGCTATATCCCACACGCTTTCGCCCGCATCGGCAAAATAAACCGTCAATGCCGCCGAAGAATCCTTAAGCTTCGGCTTTTGTTCGTCTATTTCCGCTTCAATGACCGCATCCATTTTGCCTGCACCGAAAATTTCGCCGTATATCTTCATCTGAACGCGAAGCTCAACCTTATCCGTTCCCGCAAGCGTATGGCTCATCGAAACAATAGCCGCCCTGCAACCTGCAGTAACACTATCATTTTCCGCAATATCGTCGATCCGCCCGTCCGGCAGCTTCAATTCTAAGGGTAAAACACGATCAATGCAACAGGGAATATGATCGTTATCACAACCCAGCGCGCTCACATCAAGTTCGCATTTTACAATGAGTCCATCGTCTGAATGTGAAGCAGCAACGTTCTTCACACCGTATAAAACATCATATAACTCAAAAATCTGCCCGCCCAGATCCAGTGTTTCTTTAACATCAAAGTCCTCGCGGACTACCTTTATCATTTTTTGTGTGTGAATGTTTTTTATTTTAAGCGAACTTTCATAGTTTGTGGAATAGATATCGGCGACTGCTTCGATCTCACTGCTTTTAAAAGCCGAACAGTTAACCGCAAGCAAAACTGTGCAGGAAATAATACTCGCTGCACCGTTCACATCCTGTACAAGTTCTGCATCCGCTGATATAACATCAAAAGATACCGAACAATCGTAGCTTTCATCAATTTCCGGTATATCCACAATCTGGCTTACCTGAATTTCCTGCTCAATTACGCAGAGCTTGTTATCCTCGTTTGCCGTACTGTATAAAATCCGAAGCATTACACTGCCCTTAACCACAACTTTGTTTGCGATGATACGGTGTTCGCTTGAAATAGCATCCGAGCTGATATTGATAATATTTTCTGCCGGCATACCTGGCGGAACGTTGAATTCCTCATGCAAAGTGAACTGCTTATCCGCACTTTTTTTGTCCAGATCGGTTGGGAATTTTTGTTTTCGTACTTGCGCCCCCATTCCTTTTACGTCGGTCAGCAGCTGTTCACATTTCATTTCCGTGACTACTGTTTTACAGGACACGGTTCCTCTTATATCCAACCGGCGGGGATTGACTACACGGCAGTTTATGTAATCTGTCCGCAAATCGGTTCGGATATGAAACTTTTCGGGAGCTTTTTTCAATTCCGCAGTTTTCGAAAAAGGCACCTTTTGTTCGATCGCCCTTATAACGTTTGTTTTTTCAGCTTCAGAATCCGCTTCCGCTACATACAAAATTTTGATAAAAATCATACCGTCCAGCACAAACTGGTCGCCGCTGATACGTTTACTGACAATTTTAGGGATCAGACGGCACTTCAAGATCTTGAATATCCCCGGGTTGTAGTCCGGTAGTATATAGTCCAATTCTACCGGCTGTTCAAGAACTGAGTCGTAAATGACTTCGTTTATACATATGGATTCATGGCTTCGCGTTAGCTCCATACACCTGTGCTCCTTTTAGATTTTTTTGTTTCGGTATTACAACATAACTATAATTATCTATATTCAAGGAATGTCCGTCATATTACAAGCTTGTGATAAAAAAATGAAAGTTGGATAAGATAATTATATAAAGGAGTGATGTTTGATAATGACGGTTAAAGATGTTATGAGTTCCAAGGTTTGCACGGTGACACGAAGCGATACAGCGGCGGATGCTGCGCGGGTGATGAATAAATACGATATTGGTTCTGTTCCGGTGGTGGAAAATGAAAACCTATGCGGGATAATTACCGACCGCGATATAGTGATACGATGTATAGCCGGCGGACGACAGCCCGATATGTGCAAGATAAATGATATTATGAGTCCCGCTACCGCTACCGTAACGTCCGAACAATCTCTTGCGGAAGCGGAACGTTTGATGTCCAATGCACAGGTTAGGCGGCTTCCGGTCGTGGCTTCAGGTAGGCTGGAGGGGATAGTGAGCCTTGCGGATATTGCCCGTATACGCCCGACTGCGGAGATCGCAAAAACCCTGAGCGAGATAAGTATGCCCTAAAAAGCGGAAACGGTTTGTTAATAGAAATTTATAATGACCGAACAAAAAACGCCGTCCGGCTGTTATAACTGAACGACGTTTTTATGATTTTTATTTTGGTTTATTTGAAGTTTCTAATCTTTTTTTAACGGGCTGTTGTCGATAACCGATTGCTTTAAGTTTTCGGGCAGCGGTTCATATCGTTCAAATTTGAAAGTATAAACACCGGCTCCCTGGGTTAATTGACGTAATAAAGTTGTGAAATCGCCCATTTCGCTTTGCGGTACATCAGCTTCTATTACCGTATATCCTTCCTCTTCCTCAGACGGATTCATACCCAGCACACGCCCGCGCAGTTTGTTCAGTTCGCCCATAATATCTCCGGTGTTAGAGTCCGGAACAGCGACTTTCAAACTCCCAATAGGCTCTAAAAGGATCGGGCTGGCCTGTTCGATACCGGTGCGATATGCTATGCTTGCCGCCAGCTTAAACGACATTTCGGAAGAGTCCACATCATGATAAGAACCGTCCACCAATATTGCCTTTAATCCAACTACAGGATAACCTGCCAGCACGCCCTTTTGCGCGCTTTCTCTCAACCCTTTTTCTACCGCCGGGAAGTATCCCTTAGGCACCGCACCCCCGAATATCTTTTCTTCAAAGATAAGATCATCGTCATCACAGGGTTCAAACTCGATCCAAACATCCCCGAACTGCCCGTGTCCGCCCGTTTGCTTTTTATGACGGCCTTGAACTTTTATCTTTTTACGAATAGTTTCACGGTACGCTATGATAGGTACAGCGGTGTTTACATCGACTCCGAATTTATTTTTCAGCTTGGATATGCATACATCAAGATGCTGTTCTCCCAATCCGGATAGTATTTGTTGATGTGTTTCGGCATTGTTTTCGTATGAAAGTGTGGGATCCTCTTCCAGCAAACGCTGCATACCCGAAGAAATTTTGCTCTCATCCCCCTGAGATTTTGCGAAAACGGCTTTGGAATAACAGGGAGCCGGATATTCGATGGGAGCGACTTTCACGGGATTTGCCGGCGCACATAATGTATCGTTGGTATTTACCGTAAGCTTGGTCGCAACACCTATATCTCCCGCACTGATTTCTTTGACATCTTCGTTCTTTTTTCCAAACACAAAGAGGAGTTTACCGATTTTTTCATTTTGTCCGCCGGATGCGTTGTGCAGAGTAGAATCGCTCTTTATCGCTCCTGACAACACTCTCAAAAAGGACAGTTTTCCCACAAACGGATCCGCCACGGTCTTGAAAACGAACACTGCCGCAGGCGCATTTTCATCGCATTTTATTTCTTTGCCGTCTTCGGTTTTAAAGGAAACTTCGTTTGCGCTCGGGGTCTGACCGCAAAGTGCTTTCAAAAACAGCTCCATACTGTCCGGCTCAAAAGGACATCCGCAATAAACCGGACATATTTCGCCTGATTTTATTCCGTTTTTGATCCCGAGTTCCAGTTCCTCGCGTGTGAATTCTTCTTCTGCAAAGAATTTTTCCATCAAATTTTCATCGGTTTCTGCGACAACCTCTTTGACAGCGTTCATCATTTCTTCGTATTGCGACAAATCTCCGGGCATATCGGTTCCGGTCATTTTCCCCTTGCCGTCACTCTTGTACGCTTTCATATCAACCAAATCTATGTAGCTTGTTATTTTGCCATTTTCATAATGAGGGACTATCAGCGGGCAAACACAGGAACCGAACGCTTCTTTCAAGTTATCCACGGTTTTATAAAAATCTACACCTTCGCTGTCGAGTTTGGTAACACAGAACATCCGGGATTTATTCAGTTTTTTTGCCATTTTAAACGCTTTTTTAGTTCCTACCAGTGCACCTGATTTTGCCGAAACCGCAATTAATACGGTATCCGCAAAACCTATTCCCTCGTTCATGCCTGCGGCGAAATCAAACAGCCCCGGTGTATCTATGATATTGAACTTTACTCCCTGATACTCGAACGGTGCCACGGCGCAGGTCAAAGTCGCATTGCGTTTTATTTCTTCGGGTTCAAAATCACATACGGTATTTCCGTCGAGAACCTTTCCCATACGATCGGTAGCGCCGGCAGCGAACAGCATAGCCTCGACCAAAGAGGTCTTGCCTTCGCCGCCTGCCCCGGCTACCGCAATATTTTTAATTTTTTCCGCCGGATATTGTTTCATAAATTTGACACGCATCCTTCTTTATTATTATTCTTTCCAGAAAAAAATCAAAAGATTGATTAATTTTTGAATCGTATCTTTTAGTATATCATATCATGTGTGCCGCTTCAACAATATAGTCAAATAATCTCTTGTAGAAATTTAACGGTGAATCATGTGCATAATTCACAAAAAACCGTTATTGTCGCGCTGCGAACGTATCGTTCGCTAAACGTACCGTTCGCTAAACATACCATTCGCTAAACATACCATTCGCTGAACATACCATTCGCTGAACATACCATTATTGTCGCTCTGCGAACGTACCGTTCGCTAAACGTACCGTTCGCTAAACATACCATTCGCTGAACATACCGTTATTGTCACTCTGCGAACATACTGTTCGCTAAACGTACCGTTCGCTGAACATACCGTTATCGTCGCGCTGCGAATACCATGAACAGTATCACCGAGAATATTCCCTGATAAAGCAGTGCCGCCAGCGGAGAAAGCTGAGAAAGCGCTCCCGCAACCACAAAGCCTGTCAGCATAATCAAGCCGATCACTATCGACGCAAGAACGACCGTCATTCCGAGCATTGAGGTATCGCGAAGCCTCTTTGCTGCGATTAATGATCTGACAAAGCCTTTAAATGAACCGTCATTACATACTGCACCCGGAAGTCTGGGCGCATATGACGTTTCCTCCTCCATAATAACATGATGTCTTGCCGGCAGGATCTTGAACATTTTTTCATCAACTTGGAATATTTTGCTGAGTTTTTCACGCGACAGCATAGAGTCCACCGACTTTACTACCAGTCTGATCGAATTTTTCTCTAACGATTTTAATTCGTTTTTCACATAATATCCCGCTTCAAGACCAACTATAAACAATGCGGTCAATTCGCCGGAATTAGAAAGATAGATCAATTCGGAATCATTTGCGGAATTCCTCCGCTCGTAATCTACGCTGGGTACATTTATATTGTGATGGATCATCAATTCGCGGTTACCTATAAGCACCCGTTTGTCGTTCACCCACGCCGAAACTCCCATCAAATCTTCGTATATCAGAGAATCGACTTCACGCAACAATTCCTTTCTTCCCAGTATAATTTTCAAGAATACGCTTGAAAGGATGCTGTTCGCATTATACAGTACACTTACGGCATCCAAAATGGCATCGTCAATACGTTTGTCCGAAAATGTTTTTATAGCTTTTAAAACTACCGAACGTTCGGGGAACAAACTGTGGGCCTCTACCGCCGCACTGACCGCATAGTTCATTTCCCCCGCCGCATCGTATCCTAACACCGCAGATTTATGCCGGGTAGCCGAAAGTGAAATCTTCCACAACGGGAAGTTTATGGGGAACAAATATGAAATCGGACAAACGAATAATAATGCCGCACTCGCCGCTGTAAATGCTGCCGCTGCCGAATCCGTCAGGTTTAATGTTGTGATAAAGAGTATAATCGCCGATATAATAGAAACCGGCGACAAAATACGGCTTGCCTTGTCTGATAAGTCCTCCGCATACGAATAGTGCATTAAACGGGTAAAAAAGCTTGTTTTGCGATTAACCGCCAAATCTCCCGGAACATCTATAAGCCCCAGCGTCATATCATACACATTCTGCTCATCTTCTACGGTTTTGACGGAATACTTTTCGATCCCCTGTTCGGAGAAAAACAAAAAGTTTTCGGTAAATCTTGCAATAATCAGCCATTTGCCGACTGCGTTCATTAACAACGCTAATATCGCAACAGGCAAATAGATATGCACATTATCTGCGGCCACCGCAGCCGGCGGAATAAACAGCATAGATATCAGCTGCACAAAAACGCCCGCGGTCATAAGAGAAAACAAGCTGTCTCTTTCCGGTCGGAGCTTTATCAACGCTATTATTCCTCCGGCGATCGTGCTTAATGAAATCAAAGCACCCACTATCAGTATAGACAAGCTGATAAATAAATGCGCTGTCGGGAATCTTTCTATATTCAGAAAAGACGGCGCAAAACTCGTCGGACCGAAAACCGAAATATATATTGAAAGGATCGAAAGAATCGCCATAAGCCCTATCCGGCGTTTAAGAATTTTACGGGTGCGATGAAGATTCGCTATGATTTTGTCGTTCTGCTTATCGCTTACATATTCGTCACCCATTTGACCGGGACGATCGAAAATACCGGGCAAACGCCTTTCGCTATCCTCGGTTTGAACGTTTTCGCTATTATCTGAGCTATCCGGATCTACTTCATCTTCCTCACGCTCATGAAGTGTAAACTCGACAGCACGTTTCATACGGTTTTGTTTGAAATCACGATATACGCCCATATACGCAGGGTCAAGACGGCCTTCACTCCTGCGTTTTCCGTCGTCTTTTGCAAGAGTTTCATCCTCGCCGGAGCGGTCTTCTTTTTCGGTCGCCGGATCTTCCTTCAGGTTTTCTTCGCCGCCCGGCGTTTTTGCCTGCTCCTCTAGTTCACCCGGTTCATCCGGTTTTTCCCATATAATCTGTATTTCGGGTTTATCGGGTTTATCGGGTTTATCGGGTTTATCGGGTTTATCAAGTTTTTCGGGTTTTTCAGGCTCGCTGACCGTTTCTTCTTTTTTGTGCTTGTCGGTTTCGGTTGGTTTGATTATTTTATTGGAAGAAAATTTTTCGGGTGAAATTTCAGGTCTGGACGGCAGTCTTTCCCATAACGGAGGAAGTTTTCCCTTTTCACTGTCTCCGGCTTTTTTCGTCCGGTTATCATATTTTTCATCTTGTTCCCACAGCTGGGGTTTCTTTTCTGTTTGAGGGGACGAATCCTGCGAAGACAAATCTTCATCGCTGTCGTGCAGGGATGAGGGCATACCCTCCGGACGTTCCCACAACGGAGATTCCGGGTTTTCTTCTCCCTTTAAGCCATCTTTCGTTTTATCTCTTTCTTTTAAAAATTCCTTATAATCCGATGACGGATCCGTCATCGGAACTTCCCATATGCGCACCTGTCTTGCGGAATGGCTTTCGTCCGCCCGTTTTTGACCGGAACCCTTGCGCTTATTTTCCAATTCGTACAATATGTCATCAATTGAATATTTTTGATTACTCATTCGCGCTCCTCGCAATCATTTATACTTGCATTTGATTATTCGTTATCGCAAACATCAGTACTGCGCCTGCCGCCGAAACATTCAAGGAATTCAACTTTCCGCGCATCGGGATGCCAACCAAAAAATCGCATTTTTCTTTTACCAGCCGGGAGAGCCCCTTACCCTCTGAACCCAGCACCAGTGCAATTGCCCCGGAAAATTCCATTTGCGCGTAATTCGCACCGTCTGTATGCGCTCCGTAGACCCAAAAACCGTTCTTCTTCAGCTCGTCCAAAATAGAGGGAATATTTGTCACTTTCATTATATTCTGACGGGAAACCGCGCCTGCCGCCGCTTTTTCTGCGGTCGGGGTTATCAAAGTCCCGCCGCGCTTTGGAATTATCACACCGTCGGCTCCCGCACCTTCGGATGTGCGGATTATTGCACCCAGGTTATGAGGGTCGCATATTTTATCACACACCACAACGAACGGCGGTTTGTTCCTTTTCTTTGCGCAATTAAGAATGTCTTGTAATTCGCAGTATTCCACGGGCGACACATATGTCGCAACTCCCTGATGAACACCGCCGCCGCTGATGTCGTCTAATTTTTTTGCGTTTGTATATTTTACCGTTATGTTGTTTTCTTTTGCCAGTGCTATTATTTTAATAAGAGAACCCCTTATATCGCCGTCCGCAACCAAAATCGTGTCCAGACCTTGTTTGGATGTTATCGCTTCGATTATCGGGTTTCTGCCGTATATCAACCGTACTTCATTCATAATAAACGCTCTGCGCCTGAGGTTGTGTAAAAAGCCATTTTTAAATGGACATATTTTTGCCGCAAAAGGCGCGCAGCCTCCGTTCTTTCCTTAAAAAGTATTTTTTAGAAAAAGCATTTTTTAGGTTATTCGTTATTTTTTTGTCTTTTTCCATCACCGGTAAACTTTTCACCTGTGAATTTTCCGCATTTCCGTATTCAATAGTTTGCTATCGTCTTTTTTGTTTCTTCAAACCTTGAAACATACTTTTCGTACCATGTGAGAAAAACAAGAATTGTCCACAAAGGTCTGTAGTTGTCGGATTTCCCGCTTCGGTGATCGTCCAGCAGTTTGAGCGCCGTAGATTTTATTATAAATTCATCCGCATTCGAAAGCATAATGATATTTCTTGCCCATTCGTACATTTCGTTTTTCAGCCATTTTCGGACGGGCACGGGAAAACCCAGTTTGGGGCGCATAAAATGCTCCTCGCCTAAAATGTCCCGGAACGCATCCCGAAAAATGTATTTCGTGGTTTTGTGCGAGAGTTTGTCCTCGTTACATAAAATCTTAGCCGCCTCCCACACTTCCGTGTCCAGGTACGGAGTGCGTATTTCCAGCGCGTTTGCCATACTAAGCCGATCGCCCTTGACCAGTATATCGCCCTTGACCCATGTGGATATATCGCAATACTGCATTTTTGTCAGATAGGTTTCGTTTTTAACCTGTTCGAAGACCGGTTTTGTAATGTGGGTAAAATGCACGTTGGGGTCGTACCCGGTCAGTATATCCGCTTTTTGTTTTTCATCAAAAATAAAAGCGTTCCCGACGTATCTCTGCTCCAGCGGCGTTGTACCGCGCAGCAGTAAATTTTTCCCCTTTACAAATCCCGGCATGATTCTGCCTGCAAAAGCTAAAAATCTCCTCAGTACAGAGGGGAGGTTATATATTTTTTCGCATATCACGGAATCGTTGTAGACCCTATAACCGCCGAAAAGTTCGTCCGAACCCTCTCCGGACAATACTGCCCCGACGTATTTGGAAGCTTCGCGGCACAGAATGTATATCGCAATCGCAGACGGATCGGCAACCGGGGCATCCAAATGATATATAACCTTGTCATAAGCCGAAATGAAATCCTCAAATGTAAAATCCAGTTTTATATGTTCGACATCCAGATTTTTTGCAATTCCGGAAGCATCGTTCAATTCTGAATATTCGTGTTCATGGAAAGCGATAGTGAACGCTTTTATTCCGGGCGATATCCGCGACGATAGCGCAGTTGTAACCGCACTGTCAACACCGCTGGACAAAAAAGCTCCGATTTCAACACAATCCCGCATATGAAGCTCAACCGAAGATTCGATAGCTTTTCGCAATCTTTTTACCTTTTGATCGTAAGTAACAGATCTGTCCGGCGTAAATTTTAGTTCGGAATATTTTTTTATACTTATGCCGTCCGTTGTTTTTTCAGTATTTACACGCGTTTCTGAAGAATTCGTAATGCTGTATTCAAAATAACTTCCTGCATCCAAAATTTTTAGGCTGTCCGTGATAGTTTTGGGTTCGGGGACATATTGAAACGTCATATAATGCTGAAGCTGTTCTTTGTTTATTGAAAAAGGCTTGTCAAAACAATGTATAAACGCTTTCATTTCGGAAGCGAAAATAATTTTGTTTCCTGCTTGGACTTTGCCGGACGAGAGTTCGTTCTTTATCACCGCGTAATAAAACGGCTTTATCCCGAATCTGTCGCGCCCCGCTATTATTTTATCATTTTTCAAATCATAAATCACAATGGCAAACATTCCGCGCAACCGTTCGAAAAACGAAACCCCTTCTTCCCGATACAATGCCAGCAATACCTCAATTTCTTCATCGGTATCGAATAGCCTGCCCTTTTGGATCAGTTCGTCATGCAGCTCGGAATAATTATAAATTGCGCCGTCCAGTACACCCACGCAATCCCAACGCTGTAAAATTAAAGATTGCTCCCCGCTTTGCCTGACCGTAGCTGCCGGATGCCGGAACGCTAAAGCCAAATTGTTGTTATATACGCCGGTTTGCGCGCTTTTCGGTCCTCTGTGTGCAACTGAAGCGGACATATCCCCAAGGGTATGCTTGTCCATATCACCGATATTCTTTTTGTATATACCCGCAAATCCGCTCATTAAACGTGTTCTCCTTACATGACCGGTTAAAAGTCCGGAGTTTAAAATCAACCGATTTTAATAATACTACATTTTACGGGTTATGTCAATAAATCAGACCGACTTTAGTTTTAAGGCTAAATAATGCCAATATATAACATATTATGCAATGTATTCCTTTTGCCGCCGCGCGTTTGACAAACGAATCGAAGTATGCTATCATGTCCGGGTGAGCCGGATGAGCCGGGTTAACCGGGCAACTTTTTCAACACCCCCCTTATATAATGATCAGGTTAAAAAGTGAGGCTGCAAACTTATGAAGATAGCGAATGATATATACTGGCAGAAGATAAACGAAATACAAAGCAGACTTCCCGTTAAATTAAAAATAGCGGGCAGCGGGCAGTCCGATCTTTCGGCGGAAACTTTACAAAACAGCACGGTTGACCCTATGGATTTTCAAACCCTGCTGAACCAAAAGCTGGACGCGGATAAAGCCGCCGAGGCCGCGGACAGTCTTGCCGGCAACCCCAATGTGTGGGGAAGTGCGGACTATATAAACAGTGTCGCGGAATCAGCGGCCGAAAAGTACGGCGTTGACCCTTGTTTGGTAAAAGGTGTTATCAAAGCGGAATCGAACTATAACCCCTTTGCGGAATCCAGTGCAGGGGCTATGGGAATAATGCAGCTAATGCCGGGTACGGCAAAAAATATGGAAGTATCCGATCCGTATGATATAGAGCAAAACATAAACGGCGGAGTAAAATATCTCCGTCAGCTCATTGACAAATACAGCGGAAATATATCGCTTGCATTGGCGGCATACAACGCAGGGCCGGGCACGGTGACCAAATATAACGGGATCATACCGCCGGGCGGAAGTTTGCAAGGTTATATAGACAAGGTGTTAAGTTACGCATCGGATTTTAGATGAAAGAATTGAAGCCTGTTCTCAATAGAACGAAAGGGTTAGGATCAAAGTGGTATTGGACGTTCAAAACCTCAGAGCCTTTTGTCCGTAGTTTATTGAGAGCGGGTTCTTGTTATATGATGGGATGGGAGAAGATTTGAAATGCCGGAAACAACTTGGGGGCTCCTTGTAGACATATTTAAAATCGCGGGCGGACTGGGGTTGTTTCTTTATGGAATGAACCTTATGTCCCACGGACTGGAAGTCATGGCCGGTGACAGGATGCGCTCTGTGTTGGAAAAAGCTACCTCGAACAGATTTTTCGGCATAGGAATAGGCACAGCCGTAACCGCTGTCATACAAAGTTCGTCAGCTACTACGGTTATGGTGGTCGGGTTCGTCAACGCAGGTCTTATGAATATAACGCAGGCGATCGGCGTTATAATGGGAGCGAATGTCGGAACCACTATCACGGCGCAGATCATTTCTTTCAAAATCGATCCTATTGCCCCTTTGATCATTTTTATCGGATTAGTTGTAAATTTGATGATAAAAGACAACCGTGTCAAGAATGCCGGAATTATATTGATCGGATTCGGTATGTTGTTCTTCGGCATATCGACGATGGGGGAGCCCTTAAAAGAATTTGCCAAAGACCCCGGATTTCAATCGTTGCTTACAACCTTTGAACATCCGCTGCTTGCGCTCCTGACGGGAATCGTTGTTACTGCTATTTTACAGAGTTCATCGGCAACTACCGGGATTGTTATAACTCTGTACGCAAGCGGAGTTGGTTTGGATTTTATGATTACGGCGTTTATAATATTGGGAACAAATATAGGAACCTGCATTACCGCGATACTTTCTTCACTTACTTCCAGCCGCGAAAGCAAACGTGCCGCGTTAGCTCATGTACTGTTTAACGTTTTTGGTTCGGTGTTTTTCGGGACACTGGTATTATTGTTCCCGGGTATATTAACCATTATCCAAAATACCTGGCCGGAGGCGTCGCGTCAGGTCGCTATGTTCCATACAATCTTTAACGTGACTACGGTAGTGCTTCTGGTAGGTTTCGTAAAACAGATCTCCAAGCTTGTACATATGATCATTCCGGAGAAAGCTTACGAAAGCGAAAACAGCCAGCGGCTAATTTATCTTGACCCGAACATAATGCAAACTCCGTCCATAGCGGTAGCTCAGGCACGGCGCGAATTGTGCAGGATGATGAAAATAACCCGGGATAATCTGGAGCTGTCTTTGGATGCTTTCCAGAAAAAGGACATAAAAAAAGCGGAAAAGGTTCTCGAAGTAGAGAATACCGTTAACTTTTTACATCGTAACATTACCGGATGGTTGGTACGAATACGGGGGCTCGGACTTTCTATGCAGGACATTGAAAGCCTGGGTATGATGCTGCATACAATAACCGACATAGAACGTGTGGGTGACCATGCGGAAAATATCGCGGAATATGTTGTGCTGGAAAAACAAAAAAGTATGAAAATGTCAGCGGAGGCATACGATGAATTGAAGGTTTTAAGCGAAGCGGCGATGGATTCGGTCAACCATGCGCTGGAAACTCTCGAAACGCTGAACATGGATAATCTCGGCAAAGCTTCGATATATGAAAAACGTGTTGACGAAATCCGGGATCATTGTATATCAAAACATATCCAGCGGCTGGAAGGTGAAATGTGCGAACCTCTTGCCGGAGTAGTATATATAGATATGGTAACGGATCTTGAACGGTGTGCCGACCATGCGATGAATATAGCGTTTTCGATCAAGGGTGAAAAAGTGTAGCAACCCATCGTTTCACGTCCCGAAACCCGAAGAATAATTGATAGTAAATATTAAATTATTTTTGCAGCGGCGGGAACCTTTCGCAGCGGCGGGAACCTTTCGCAGCGGCGGAACCCTTTGGCGGAATAAAGAATAGGATAATAAGAGCGGATTGATAAATGAACCTGATCGGTTTGTATAAAATCAATTCGCTTTTAAATTTCCGCGCTTTGCGAAAGGAAGGGATATGTTTTGCCGGCGTTGTTTCTTGAAGCAGGTATGCTGGCGTTGTCCTGTGCGGCGGACGCATTTATCGTCAGTTTTTCCTACGGCACGAAAAAAATAAAAATTCCTGTTCTGTCCGCGGTTGTCATTAACGCTATATGCGCTGCTGTTTTCGGCGGGGCTCTTTTTGCGGGAACTGCTTTGCGGCAATATGTTCCGGCGGAGACCGCCTCCGTGTTTTCTTTCTGCGTATTCCTTTTGTTAGGGTTATTGAAACTGCTCGACGGCGCAGCCAAAGAGGTGATAAAAAAGTTCGGCGCAATAAAAAAGAGGATGAAATTTTCGCTCTTCAGTTTTAAATTTATCCTAAATGTATATGCAGATCCGGAAAAAGCCGATGCCGACGAATCTAAAACAATATCTCCCGCAGAAGCCGTTTCGTTGTCGGCGGCTCTCTCGGTGGATGGAATTGCGGCCGGATTTGCGGCATCGTTGGGAAACGCTAACAGTTTTATAGTGTTTTTTTCAGCCTTGGCGGCAAATATGCTGGCAATAATTTTCGGGGCGATCGCGGGCGAAAATCTGGCACACCGGATCCCGATCAATTTTTCCTGGCTGAGCGGAGCAATTTTTATCGCGCTGGCTATATCTAAGATCTGCTGATACCAATATCCAATTATATGCTTTAATGAACAATGTCGAATTAATAAAATATTAATAAAAATCGTCCTTAAAACTGTTGACTAATACGGGAAAGTAAGGTAAGATGATGTTAGGGTTGTTTGAATGAACTATTTCTTATATCCTTTTATTCTTGAAATTAATAATTTAGTTTCCGGTAAGATTTATTAAATTCAAACCTGTTATAAAACAAAATATTTAGGAGGAACACAATGATGAAAAAACGGCAAATAATCTGTATCTCTCTTGTACTGGCACTGGTGCTGGCACTCCTACCTTCCGGCGGCATAGCTGTTGCGCAAATGGAGACGACCTTACAGCTTGACAAATCTATTTACAATTCAGGTGAAGCTATTACCGTAACGGTAGCCGGAGTTACGCCCGATATGATTGCCGATCAAGCGTTCGTCGCAATTTACGAAAAAGATGCCGCACATGAATTGTATACTGAATGGAAACGTCTTCAAAACGAGAACGATACTCTCTTCTTTGCCGCCCCCTCTGCCGTGGGAGAATATGAAATGCGGCTGTATAATAAAGACTTTATTACTTATGCTGATGAAACTCTGGTTACAAAAGTCAACTTTTTGGTAACGGTCATCGGCAGCGGCAACAACAATGAAACGACCCTGCAGCTTAACAAATCCACTTACAATTCAGGTGAAACTATTACCGTAACGGTGTCCGGAGTTACGCCCGATATGATTCTCGCTCAAGCATTCGTTGCAATTTACGGGAAAAACGCCGCACATTCATCGTATAATGAATGGAAACGTCTTCAAAACGAGAGCGATACTCTCTTCTTTACCGCCCCCTCTGCCGCGGGAGAGTATGAAATGCGGCTGTATAATCAAGACTTTATTTATACAGATGAAACTTTCGTTACAAAAGTCAGCTTTACGGTTATCGGCGGCGGCAACAACAATAACAACAATAATAATAATAACAAACAAATTACAATAACCACCGCTGCGAAACTTCCTGATGCCACCGTAGGTAAGCCTTACAGAGTTAATTTCGCAACATCGGACAGTCTCTACAGATGGCTTCGCGCCGAAAGCATTTTGACGGGACTTTATGGATCGGGACTTGTTTTCAATCCGGGCGGACTTTCAAGCACACCGTCTATTTCGGGCACTCCTACTAAAGCGGGAACGATTAAAATTAAATTTTCACCAACCAATGCCCCGACCGCAACAAGCAGGGCGCCTAACGCCGTCGTGAAAGAATTTACCCTGACGATTAAACATGCGAGAGCCGCTGCCGAAACTCCGAAAATCAACAGACAGCCGAAGGGTAAAACAATACGGCGCAATGCCCGGCATGTCCTAACAGTTACATCAAGGGTAAGCGGTTCCGGCAAACTCAGCTTTCAATGGTTTAGAAGTAACAAGAAGAACGGCAAATTTAAGAAAGTTTCGGGTAAAGCGGGCAAAAAAGCCGTTTATCTGGCACCCTCTAAAAAAACAGGCACAACGTGGTACCGCTGCACAATAACCAACACCGACAGCAGCGCTAAAAGACAAAAAACCAATAGAACCAGTAAAACGGTAAAAGTAACGGTAAAAAAATAATAGATCCATAAATCCCCGGGAATTAAAATTACGTTGCGAAGTGATTTTCAAGAAGGTCTAATGTATTTTGGCTATGCGGATGCAAAATTGTGTCCGCATAGTTTTAGCGTGTGATACTAATCCCACATTAAAATCATCGTTTCAAACTTCGTTCGTTATTCGTTTTTCTAAAAAAACTACTCACTCGTTTTCAACGGTTTTTAAAATGGGATTAGTGTGAGGACTTTAGTTTTGAACCCTACAATAAAAAGCGGGAAGACACGGACCAACGGCAGGATTCCCGTTGACATTTCCATGTATTTTAGATATAATGATAATTATCAGCGTGCGGAAAGTTTCGGTCGGACCTTAGATAACAGAGGATGGTTTTGCGTATGAAATTTCTTTTTAAAATTTCGGTTATTTTTATGATGGCGGTTACGGCTTTCATTATGGTGCTGGCGACGATGCAGTTTTGGCGCGGAAAAGAAGACTTTGAAAATCCCGCGGTCATTTGGGCATTAGTCGCCGTGCTGTTTTGTTTTGCCATGACTATGGTGTTCAGCCTGTTTATGCGAAAATTCGATGTTAGAAAAATCGGGTTTTATATGCTTCATGCAGGTGTCGTGCTTGCGCTGGCCGGAAGTATGCTTTATCATGTTAACGGAGTTAAAAGACTGGAATCCCACATGATAGGCGAAGAACATATGAATAACCCCAGCCGTGCCGAAATCCGCAGTGTCATGAAAAAGAGTATACTGGGAAACAAAAACCAAAATGTTGAAACGGATAATATTTACACCTTTGATCTTATTGTAAAAAGCTTTAAGGTAGAGAAATATGAAACAATATATGACTTATATGAAATAGAAAAAGATGCCCAAAATCCGGATGCAGAACCGGAATACCGGCGTGTAATGGCGGATGTGGAAAGCATAAACGGTCATTACGACTTTGGGAAATACGGAAGATTCAACGCAGAAGGTCTTCCGAAAGAAGACGGAAAACGCGTTGATATAAGTGATGAAGTTTGCATTGTGTCCAGGAGCCCGGACAAACACTATGAGGCGCAGCTCGATATATACGATAATTATTCTTCTGCAAAAACCTCCAAAACATTGATGGTTAATCATCCGCAAAGGGTAAACGGATGGAAAATATTCCTTATGAGCTTCACTACAAGCAATGACGAAAATGATGAAAAAGTGCCCGAAAGTGTAGTGCTGATTTTTAAGTACGATCCGGGCGAGTATATCACGCTTGCCGGATGGTGGTTTATAATTATCGGCTCGGTTATTGCGTGTATTTTTAAGATAGGGAATATCGGCGATAAGGCGACCAATGCGGCAAAAAGAAAAATAAAAAAGGCGGGAAATAGCACATGAGTATGATCGCATTAAAAGTGATATTAGGCATCGCGGCGGTCGGGTATTATACCGCGACGGTGCTGTATTGGATTAACAAACGCAGGATCGCATATATAACAAACGCTGCGGCGTGGGTACTCAATGCCGTTGTTGTGGGAGTTAACTGGGTGAGCAACGGATATATGCCCTTTGTGAGTATGTATCAGGTTCTGACATTTTTGGGGCTGTGTTTTCCGCTTACCTATCTCTACTTCCACTTTATCAACAAAGATGAATGGATGGCAAAATATTTTAGCTTGTGTTCAGGAATAGTTATGACGGGCGTATTTATTATGAATGCGTCTATCATCTGGCATCTGCCGCCTGCATTGCAATCGGTTTGGTTTATCCCTCATGTTTTTGCGTATATGCTTTCGTATTCCCTATGCGCCGTAGCATCGGTTTTTTCGATAGTATATTGCGCATATCCGCTCAAGGACAGGTTTTTTAAAAATAGCGGAAACCCACAAAACGGCAACGAAACCAAAAACAATAAAGCAGAGGAAAATCGCGCCCATCTGGACAAAGGCGCATATGATCTAATACTCATATCCTTCCCGTTTATGACGATGGGCTTGTTTTTCGGCGCCATTTGGGCGAACGAAGCGTGGAGCGAGTTTTGGAGCTGGGATATCAAAGAAAACTGGGCGCTTGTGACCTGGGCGTTTTACTCCATATATCTGCATTGCAGAATTCATAAATCTTTGAAAAAGTTCAGACATATATTTTCGATACTGGGTTTGATCGCGCTGCTGATGACGTTTCAAGGTGTGAGCTTCTTTGGTATGAACGCGGATTCACCGCACACATATACCTAGAACATGGATTGCAAGATCGAAGTTTTGAACGACAAGTATAAAGTGGCTGTAAACAATATTCACACTTTTGGGACAGACGCTATAATGCTGGCAAAATTTTCCGCACCAAACCGGGGAGAAGCGGTGATGGATTTAGGGACAGGCTGCGGAATAATACCGCTGTATCAGCTTTGTCATTTCAATCCGTCTTATGTGATGGGAATGGATATTTTACCCGAAGCTATAGCGTTGTTTGAACGCGGAATCGAGCTTTCCGGAGTTCCAAACAAAACAAAAGCGGTCTGCGCGGATTTGCGCAAACCTATGCCGGAATTTATCGGAAAGTTTGATCTTGTCACTTGTAATCCGCCCTATTTCAAAAAGGGGAGCGGTTATATCCGAAATGGTGCGGAAGTCGTCCGGTACGAAACCTGCTGCACTATAAATGATGTATGCGAAACTTCGGCAAAAATGCTAAGGTTCGGCGGACGGCTGTGCCTTGTTCATCGTCCCGAACGTCTTGCCGAGGTTATTTGTGCAATGAAAGATAATGCTATCGAGCCGAAACGGCTGGAATTTTTAACAACAAGCAAACATCAGCACAATCTTTCGCTAAAACCGTCGCTTTTCCTGATTGAGGGGAAAAAGGGTAAAAAAGCGGGAATGAATATTATCATAAAGGGTTTGTTGAAAAAGTCGTTGTACACGCAAAGGAAAGTCAATATGTGAAATCCTCGCCCCAACAGATAGAGATACACTTGAACTTTATCGGTGAGGTTGAATTTCTCAATACTGAAAGTGAACCCACGCCAGAGGAATTAGCAGAGCAGGAGCGCATTGAAAAAGAGAGGGAGCGCAATCGGCAGCGGTATCAAAAGAGAAAAGCGCAGGGCTACTACGACAAGATGAAAGCCGAACCTAAAAAAGAGAAACGGTCTGCCTGATTCATATTCGATAATCTGGCTAATGATAACACAGAGCGGCACTTAGCCGCTCTGTCCATTATGCTTATAATGCACACACCATAGGGATATAGATGATTCCGTCCTTTTCTTGTTGTTCGTTCGTTATCGTAAAGCCCAACCGCTCATAAGCGCTAACTGCATACGGGGAAGAGTTGACCGTGATTTGAGTTACATCTGCGTTATCCCTCAACTCAGCAAGCACGTTTTCAAATAACTGACGAGCTATCCCTTTTCTATGATAGTGTTTGTTCACAAACATAAGCGAGATGTGAGAAACTTCTCTGGTTGCGATAACTCCAACAATTTCATCATCCTGATAATATCCCCACAGCTTTTTATGCCCGGTTTCTATGTCAGATGATACCTCATCATATTTGATTTTCAAGTAATCCTTAAAAAATTTTATCCCTTGTTCCGAATAATCAATAGCGACAAATTCAGAAAACACTTGATTTACAAGGTCAAGTGCCTGTTTTAAGTCATCCTTGCTCACTTCTTTAATCATATAACTTTACACCCCAACATCCGAAAATATAAATATAGCAACCTATCCATGCCGTAAGTCCCGCCGTGCTTAACGATTATACTGTGTGCCAACTCTCTAATAAATTACCTTGCCAATCAACAGAGGTGTAACTCTTTCAATCTTAAAACACCAATCAATGATAAGCGCAACTAAAGATGGCGTCACATTTTCATCATTCCAATAAAATAAAAGCGGAAATGTTGAATATATCAAAAAAGCGGCTGATAAACCCCCGGGTTAAACTGACCCGGGTTAATTTAACCCGGGGGTTTGGTTCGATTTAGATAAACTTTAATCGGACGGAATAATTTCTGCTTCCGTATCACATGGGTTCACATGAACCGTGCAATGCTTGACCTTACAAAATTTGGTTTCTATAGCATCGTGAACACGCTGGGCGATATCGTGAGCTTCTTCGAGTGATTTGGTTCCGTCAACCCCGATTTCTACTTCCACATAGATTTTGCTTCCGAACATACGCGTCAGCAAAAGATCTGTTTTTATAACGGATTCTTGTGCAGTAATAACATCAAGTATTTGATTTTCGATTTCCGAATCTGCCGCGCTGTCTGTCATTTTTCCGATAGAATCTTTAAATATGTCAAAAGAAACTTTTAGAATGAGCAAACATATCGCCATACTTGCGACCGAGTCCAAAATGGGAAAACCAAGCTGCGCACCTAAAATGCCCGCAAAGCTGCCAATGGAAGAGAACGCATCCGAACGATGATGCCAGGCATCGGCGAGGAGTGCGCCGGAATCTATTTTTTTTGCGGCAAAGCGCGTATACCAATACATTCCTTCTTTGACGGCGATAGATAAAACAGCGGTAAGGAGCGCAAAAATGTTGGGGATTGCCAGCTCTTCGTGGTTGCCGTAGATTATTTTTTCGACACTGACCCACCCGATACCCAAACCTGTAAAAAACAATATCAAAGACAAAACAATAGTTGCGACACATTCGAAACGCTCGTGACCATACGGGTGCTTTTTGTCAGGTTCTTGATTCGAGAGCTTTATGCCGATAATGACTATAATTGTGCTGAAAACGTCCGACAACGAATGCATAGCATCCGAAACCATGGCGGAAGAACGCCCAAATATTCCGGCAAAGAGCTTTATTATCGTGAGCGCAACATTGACGATGATAGTATGGACCGAAACCCGCATAGCGATTTGTTCGTTTCTTTCTTCCATATGTAAACTTGAGTTCCCCTTTCCTGATTAAGGTTGGAAAAACGTATACACAACCATATCATATCAAAAAATATTTGTCAACCGCAAAAAAAAATGAACTTTTCCGCTCCTTAACGCATTAAACCTCCTTGGGAATTAATCCAATGTCACAGCGTTATATATCATCTGCATCCTGGACCGGTTTTTTGTCATTGAACGCCGGTTTTCCCGTGTAACTGCCCTGCGGATCGTTTTTCGAGGACGTTGCTCTTATAATTTTCCGCGCTTTTTCCATTGTGCGGTTTTTTTCTTTTTTCTTTTTCATTATTTATCCTTTCTGAGGGTATTGATACCAATATCCAATAAAAGTAAATATAAAAAAATCGGCGTAAAAACCATCATATCAAAGTTTTCACTTGATTTTTATTAACTTTTCAATTGGATATTGGAAGGTTATCTATTAATAGTTTACGAAAAAAGATCAATAATATACCAAAATTATTCAGGGCAATTTGAAGCCTTTCTTTACACATCGTACCCTTTGCATTTGTGCGGCAATTAAACTTGCAATTTACCGCGAAAATTTTCCTAAAAAATATTCTTGACAAACACATAAACGGTATGTATAATAGAACTTGCCGTATAGATGTTTTGCGGACATCCCGGGAGTATAGCTCAGCTGGGAGAGCATCTGCCTTACAAGCAGAGGGTCACAGGTTCGAGCCCTGTTACTCCCACCAGCAGGTTAAGTATTCGCCTGATTTGCGTATAAAAGCCTGCACAATTATGGCCCGTTAGTTCAGTTGGTTAGAACGCTAGCCTGTCACGCTAGAGGTCGTGAGTTCGAGTCTCATACGGGTCGCCAACAAATACCCCCGGTATAGCCGGGGAGCCGGGGGGATTTG
>Ga0099364_10000393_pt1 | contig 72724 bp, 65 predicted proteins | sample TergutTh196P3_FD_73070 | JGI IMG/M metagenome (GOLD analysis project Ga0099364, IMG submission 73070) | Microcerotermes parvus P3 segment gut microbial communities from Pointe-Noire, Republic of the Congo - Th196 P3 | ecosystem: Host-associated > Arthropoda: Insects > Digestive system > Gut ...
AATTTTTGTCCCTCAATTTTCAAATTCTTGCATCAAAGTCAATATTTACTGAAATATTTTTGTCCCTTTTTTGTCCCTCAAGTGGAAATCTAATGAAATTAAATGAAATTCTTTGCAATAGTTTAATGTAGTGAAATCTATTGTTATTATTGCAATAAGAACGTTTTTTGTTGTTTTACAATAATTGCCAAAAATGCCGAAATTGCATAAATCGAATCCGTTACAACCCACAAAGCAAAATGCTAACCTGCTAAATATCAGAGGTTAGCATTTTTTCGTTGGGCGTTTTTGTCCCTTTTTTGCCGATTTATTTATAATTAAGAACTCTGTCGTATCTGTGTAATCTGCGTACTTTTCTATATTCATTCACCATAATTTATCCACGTTTTATATTGAGATAAAATAATTTCCGAAACTTTTTCAGGTGAAATAAAAGAAGTGTCGACTACAAGATTAAAATTATTTAAATTGGTACAATCTGCGCCGTACAAATCCATATACCTTTTGTTTTCACTCTCTTTTCGGGCAATAATTTTTTGTGCTGCCTCTTCTTTTGACGAATAAATTTCGGTACTTCTCTGATTATCAGTTGAAATTCTATTTACTGACACATCTAAATCTGTCTTTAAGAAGACTTTAAAAGATTGAGGAATAAAGAACCACGCCAATCGAGAGTCAACAATTAAATTTTTAGACCCACTTAAAGATTTGAAAGTAGCGTCAATTTCGTGGTCAATTTCGGGGTGCGTTTCAGAATATTTATTAAGTTCAAAGGTTGTCATGTTATATTTTGTAGCAATTTGTCGCTGAATTTTCCCTGTATAAATATAATCGTAGCCAAGTTCTTTGCATAAAATATCAGAAACAGTTGATTTTCCGCTACCTAAATCACCGGTAATTGTAATAATTTTGGTCATCGTAAAAGATTTTAATTAAATTTTTTTTACAAAGAAAAGAGAAATTTTTTAAGTTTCCTAAAAAAATTAAAAATAAATATCTATTTTTGCAAAAATTTTTATTTATGATACAACGCATTCAATCTTTATATCTGTTACTTGCCGCCTTATTGACGGGCAGTTTGTTTTTTATCAATTTGGTAAATATTTATGGTATTGCTGGCGATTTTGCTTTGCTTTTTTACGGAATTGTTAACGTAGGTGCAACTCAAACCGAGACAATAGTCTTTCTGTTTCCTTTGGCTCTTTTGATGGTTGCCACTTTTTTTTCTATTTTTATCTCAATTTTCTTATATAGAAAACGTGTTTTACAGATTCGTCTCTGTGGAATAAATATGGGACTATTGACGGGACTTGTCGTAATGATAATATATTTAGGAGTTAGCGCTGCAAAGAAATGGGAAATGGACTATTCCTTCTCTTTTGCAATAGTTTTTCCAATTATTGCCATAGTACTTATTTATTTATCACTACGGGCGATAGGAAAAGACGAAGCATTAGTTAGGTCGATAGATAGAATCAGGTAGAGGTATACATACCTATAGCGAATTATCACCAAACTCGGTCCTGATATCGCTTGTAAATTGTTTAATGCATTGTTCGTGATTCTTGGGGCAAATAAGTAATGCATCTTTTGAATCTACGACAATAAAGTCGTTCAAACCTTTAATAACTGCTATTTTTTGAGGTTCAATATTTATAATGCTGCGAGATGTATCGTACAAAAGTGTTTTACCTGAAATAATGGCGTTCCCGTTATTGTCAATAAGAGAACATTCGTGCAAAGATGACCATGTTCCGAGGTCAGACCAGCCAAAGTTCACCGTTTGAACATAAACATTTGATGCCCGTTCCATTATTCCGTAATCAATAGAAATACTGCTACACTCGGTATATGCTTTAAAAACAGCGTCTTCTTCTTCTCGTGTGCCAATTTTGTTTTCAATATTTTTAAAAAGATAAAATACTTCGGGTAGAATGTTTTCAAAAGCTGTATCAATGGTATTTAACGCCCATACAAAAATGCCTGAGTTCCAATAGAAATCACCACTTTCATAAAAAACTTTTGCAATATCAACAGATGGCTTTTCGGTAAATGTTTTAACTTTAGAAATATTTCCCTCCAAATTTTCGTCACTTGCACCTAATTGAATGTATCCATATCCTGTTTCGGGACGATTGGGCTTGATACCGAGTGTTAGCAAGGCTTCGTTATTTTCTACGAAATCAAGACTTTTTTTTAAATTTTTAACGAATTCTACCTCATTAGTGATTAAATGGTCAGATGGAGTTACAATGATATTAGCATTGTTGTTCTTGTTTCGGATGTAAGTATTTGTAAATGCAATACATGGAGCAGTATTCCTTCTAAAAGGCTCCGATAGAACTTGAGATGGTTGCAGTTCGGGAAGTTGTTCCAATACAATATCTACATATTCTAAACTAGTTACAACATAGTAGTTCTCAATGGGACAAATAGTGAGGAATCTTTCGAAAGTTTGTCTTAATAAACTTTTACCTGTTCCGAGAATATCAAGAAATTGTTTAGGAAACGATGCCCGGCTCAGGGGCCAAAACCTACTTCCTACACCGCCTGCCATTATTACGCAAAAAGTATTTTCAAATCTTTTTGGATGTTCAATTTTTAGATCCATAAATATAAAATTTTGCAAGCATAACGGTTTTTTGTCGCAATTGTTGTATTTTGATATTAAAAATTCTCTTTTAGCAACGCAAAGATCGCAAAGGTATTTAGCTTTTAGCTTAAGAGGCAATTGTTTTTTTATGTTTTTATTCTTTGTATTCTCAACTTTGCCACTTTGCGTTAAAATAAAGTTTATGAATAATGCAGGTTAGATTTATTTTGCATAAATAAATTAAGGAGAAATGTATTTTGGTAAAAGATACCAAAAATATCACATAAAATGTTCAATTAATTTTAGACAAATGATTAAACTTTAAAAATAAAAAAAAAATTTTTTTTCAAATATATTATAACAAATAATTTATTACTTTTGCCGCCGGAAAAAATAAAAAATGTACATAATTTTTTAATCATGTTACAACAAAACAAAATAAAAGAACTGATTGACCTTCGGGTCAAAGCAAAGCAAGGCGGTGGGGAGAAACGAATAGAATCTCAGCACAAAAAGGGCAAACTCACCGCCCGCGAGCGTATCGAATTACTCCTTGACGAAAGTAGTTTCGAAGAATTTGATATGTTTGTAACGCACCGCTGCCAAGATTTTGGTCTCGAAAACGAAACATACCTCGGCGACGGAGTGGTTACAGGATACGGAACGATAGACGGACGTTTAGTCTACGTCTTTTCGCAAGATTTTACCGTTCTCGGTGGCTCTCTTAGCGAAACATTCGCCAATAAAATCTGTAAATTGATGGATATGGCAATGAAAGTGGGAGCACCAATAATTGGTATTAACGACTCCGGAGGCGCACGTATTCAAGAAGGAGTACAAAGCCTCGCAGGATATGCCGAAATTTTCCAACGGAATATTATGGCATCGGGAGTTGTACCCCAAATTTCTGCTGTTTTCGGACCCTGTGCAGGTGGTGCAGTATACTCGCCCGCACTAACCGACTTCATTATGATGTCAAAAGAAAATAGCTATATGTTCGTTACCGGACCGCGTGTGGTTAAAACTGTTACCAATGAAGACGTTACCGATGCAGAACTCGGCGGCGCAATGGTACACGCATCTAAATCGGGAATTACACATTTCGTGGTCGATACCGAACAAGAAGGGCTTATGTTGATTCGTAAAATGTTGAGTTACATGCCTCAAAATAACCTCGAAGACCCTCCATTAGCAGCATGTATGGACCCAATCGACAGATTAGAAGATACTCTGAACGAAATTATTCCCGACAATCCTAACAAACCGTATGATGTTAAAGATGTCATTCATGCCATTGTCGATTACAACGAATTTATGGAAGTACATCGACATTATGCACCAAATCTTGTTATCGGTTTTGCGAGATTTAACGGAACGTCGGTAGGGATAGTGGCAAATCAGCCTAAATATTTGGCAGGCGTTTTAGACATCAATGCGTCCCGCAAAGGCGCACGGTTTGTACGTTTTTGTGACTGTTTCAATATTCCGATAGTAACACTTGTTGATGTACCCGGCTTTTTGCCCGGAACAGCGCAAGAATATGGCGGAATTATAATACACGGAGCAAAATTTCTTTTTGCTTATGGAGAAGCAACAGTACCGAAAGTAACCGTTACTTTGCGTAAATCATACGGAGGCGCACACGACGTGATGAGTTGTAAACAACTTCGAGGAGATATCAATTATGCTTGGCCTACAGCCGAAATCGCCGTTATGGGCGCAGCAGGAGCAACTGAAATCCTCCACGGACGTCAAATAAAAGATATCGAAGACCCCGACGAAAAGGCAAAATTTATCGAAGAAAAAGAAAAAGAATATTCTGCAAAATTTGCTAATCCATACGTTGCCGCTAAATACGGGTTTATTGATGATATTATTGAGCCGAGAAACACACGTTTCAGAGTTATCAGAGCATTGCAGTCGCTTGCTACTAAAAAAGATACAAATCCACCTAAAAAACACACTAATATTCCATTATAAATCAGAAGTTTAAATGGATAATTATTCTATTAGTATGGAAAAAGTAATAAAAATAACAATTTCATTTTTGTTTTCGCTAATAATTTTTGCAGTGCCTATATTTGCACAGGAAGATGACATAATTGACGAGCAAGAATATGTTCCTTTTGAATATGAACCTTATGACCCGTTAATTCCGCAGTTATTTGCATTCGACAAACAGCTCGGCATCTTTGCAGGAATAAACAATGTAGAAAATAAAATTGTGATAGTCAGCCACAAAGGAGACGACACTCTCTTTATTGCCCACGAATTTGAAGTGGACAAAGTAGTTGGCAGACACGATACGCACCATATTTATCGACCGAAATCGGTAGCAATCTATGACGGATTGGTTGCCTTTCTTGCATCTCATCGAGATGGATGCTATTTTGCCGTTCTCGACCTGAACGGAAATCTTATCAAAAGATTAGATTTTCCCGGCTTTGCGAGTGCGTTCAGTTATAGTCCATCAGCAAATGAGTTGTATATTTCGGGCGAACATGATACAGGCTTTGACGTTATTGTTTTGGACACAAGCAACGGCATAAGTCAAATATGTGAAAAGAAAGATGTAATGAGATTACATTATCAGAAACCACGTATGTCTGAGGAAATCGCAAAACGCGACCCTTATGGAATCGGTATGGCAATGATTGCAATGAGTGTTGTGTTCCTTGCGTTGCTAATGCTTTATTTAGTATTTAGGCAAGTGGGAGTACAGATGCTTGCAATTCAGAAAAGGCGAAGTCAAAAACCTACCGAAAAGCCATCTGAAAAGAAAGTAGAACCTAAACGAGAAAGCGTCTCGTCAAACGCTGCCATGAGCGACGGCGTATATGCCGCTATCGCAGCAGCAATTCACCTTTACAGCGAAGAAATTCACGACGTGGAAAATACTGTACTTACTATAAATAAAGTATCACGTACATATTCGCCATGGAATTCTAAAATTTTCGGATTAAACACATTTAATAAAAGATAAAAAAATGAAAAAATATAAATTCTCAATAGACGACAACGACTATGCCGTCGAAGTAAAAAACGTAGAAGACCGAACCATTGAATTGGAAGTAAACGGCATCGCTTATACAGTCAATATAGACAAAGAGGTAAAACAAACCAAAACGCCTACATTATTACGCTCGGTTGCTATTCCAACTACCGACCACGGCACGGCAATTAAAGTCGCAGCAAAAACGGGCAGTATAAAATCACCACTTCCGGGTACAATTATCGAACTTTTTGTAAAAGAAGGCGATAAAGTATCAATCGGACAAAAAGTTCTGATGCTGGAAGCAATGAAAATGGAAAACAACATCGAGTCAGACAAAGCTGGAACGGTTGTCGAAATTAAAATTTCCAAAGGCGATGCCGTAATGGAAGGTGATATATTAATTGTAATAGGAGAATAACAATATGATAACACTTCAGGCTTCTGGTTTTTTAGATTTTGTGCAGCACCAAATGGGACAGTTCTTCGAATATACTTCGTTTGTGAACTTCACATTAGGTCATTTTGTGATGATTGTTATAGGTTTGATTTTTATATACCTTGCAATTTCAAAAGAATATGAGCCGCTGTTGCTTATACCCATTGGTTTTGGTATTATAATTGGAAATATTCCATTTTTTCCGGGATTAAAAATTGGCGTTTATGAAGAGGGTAGTGTTTTAAACATTCTTTATCACGGCGTTCAGAACGGCTGGTATCCGCCGTTGATATTCCTCGGAATTGGTGCAATGACCGACTTCTCGGCATTGATTTCAAATCCAAAACTGATGCTCATTGGCGCAGCGGCACAACTTGGTATCTTTGCAGCATATACTGTTGCATTGTCAATAGGGTTTAATCCTGCCGAAGCAGGCGCAATCGGTATTATCGGTGGTGCTGACGGTCCAACCGCTATTTTTATATCATCTAAATTAGCTCCCGAAATGCTCGGTGCCGTTGCGATTGCCGCTTATTCATATATGGCATTAGTTCCCGTGATACAGCCGCCCGTGATGAGACTACTTACAAATCCGAAAGAACGGCTTATTCGTATGAAACCGCCAAGACAGGTATCTAAATTAGAAAAAATACTATTTCCTCTTATCGGTATATTGCTTACATGTTTTCTTGTGCCATCTGGCTTGCCATTGCTAGGAATGTTGTTCTTTGGTAACCTTTTGAAAGAGAGCGGTGTAACAAGACGTTTAGCAAACACCGCAAGCGGTCCAATGATTGACATCGTAACAATTTTGATAGGATTAACAGTTGGTGTTTCAACACAAGCAACGACCTTCCTAACGAAAGAATCAATATTGATTTTTGTACTTGGAGCAGCATCATTCGTTGTCGCTACCGCAGGAGGAGTACTTTTTGTTAAGTTTATAAACTTATTCTTAAAAGAAGGCAGTAAAATAAACCCACTCATTGGGAATGCGGGTGTATCCGCCGTTCCCGACAGTGCGCGAGTTTCACAAATAGTAGGTCAAGAATATGACCGCTCAAACCACCTCCTTATGCACGCAATGGGACCAAATGTCGCCGGTGTTATAGGAAGCGCAGTAGCAGCGGGTATATTGCTGAGCTTTTTGTATTAATTATAATCTCTTTTTAACGTTAATTTGGCAATAATATTAGATTAGGATTTAGAGTTTGGGGTTTCTATTCGCGGAATATCAAAGGCTTTGGATATTGACAAAGGAACACCAAACGATTATATCCACGTACTAAACGGGTCAGGAATTCTGATATTTAATAACAGACTCATTTTCAGATATATAGTACAATGTAATATGTTGTTGAATATCAGCGACATAAGGTATTTGGAAGAGTTTTTTGTGACAACATTTTCCAATAAAGTCACGTTTCGTGCTCTTTATTGAGCTTTAATTTCGCTATTTGAGTATAAATCCGTCAACTTTTTAAGATGAGAAAGTTGTTTGTTTCCCTATTTATATTAAAAAAGAAACGGATTATTACACTTCTCAAATCCAATGGTAGTGTCGGGTCCGTGTCCGGGATATACTTTTACATCGTCGGGTAAAATCATAAGTTTTTCATTAATTCCATTAATTAATTGGCTATGATTTCCGCCGGGTAAGTCACTTCTGCCAATTCCCTGACAAAATAAAACATCGCCGGACAACAATATTTTTGCATCAGGAGAATAATACAACAAGCTACCGGGCGAATGTCCGGGCACATGAATTATTTCCAAAGATGTATTTCCAAAATTGATTTTATCTTTGTCGGTCAAAAAACTTCCCAAATGAGGAGGATTTTCAGCCAATTTGATTCCAAACTGAAGTGAATAATTTTCCGTATTATTATAAATAAACAGGTCATCAGCATGACATTCGGGGAACAATCCATATTTTTTTGCCATAAATGCACAACCAAAAATATGGTCAAGATGCGCATGCGTCAAAATAACTCGTACAATTTTCAGTTTCAATCGTTCTATTGTATCATCAAAATTTTTGTTTTCATCTTCCGAAATCATTCCGGGGTCAATAACAATACATTCGCCTGAGTCATCATACACAATATAAGTGTTTTCTTGCCAAGGGCTATAAACTCTTCTTTTTACTTTTATCATTTTTTAAAAATTTAAATTCTTATTTTTACATTAAAATTCTTACATCATTTATTAACCATTTACTCCCGTCAACATTGGCACAAAACGACAATCGCCAAATTTTTCGGTTTCAAAATCGTGTTCTGAAATTCTTTTAATTCTTGTCATTATCTGTTTTTGAGTTCCCAGTGGGATAACCATTTTCCCACCTATTTTAAGTTGCAAAAGTAACAATTTTGGGATTATTTCTGTTGCTGCTGTAATTAAAATTGCATCAAAAGGGGCTGATTCGGGGATACCTTTGTAACCGTCACCAAAATAAAATTTTATTCTATTGTATCCTAATTTTGACAAAAAAAGTTTAGTTTTATCATAAAGTACCTTTTGTCTTTCGATGGTATATACATAAAGTCCCATTTCACAAAGAACTGCCGTTTGGTATCCAGAGCCTGTTCCAATTTCCAAAACTTTGTCTCCTTTTTTTACTTCAATAAGCTGACTTTGTGTAGCAACGGTAAAAGGTTGCGAAATTGTTTGTCCTGCACTTATCGGAAACGCAATATCTTTATATGCAAAATGCAAAAAAGAACTGTCAAAAAAAAGATGTCGTGGAATTTTCGAAATTGCGTTCAAAACGGCATTTTCGGTAATACCTTTTGTTGCCAAATGCTCAACTAATTTTGCCCGTAATCCTTTATGAAGGAACGATTCTTCGACCATATTTTAAATAATCATCAAAAAATTTCACTATTTTGCGGCGACAAAAATAATTATTTTTTTGGTTTTCTGAAAATAAAATATTTACTTTGCAAACTAAAATAAGACCCATGCAAGAAATGTCAAACAATTATTTAGATGCCATCGGGCTCATAAAGAGTGCAATACTAAAAAGTCGGTATCGCGCTGCTGCTTTGGCAAACAAAGAGTTACTTTCTCTTTATTACGGAATAGGAGGTTATATCTCTGCCAATTCCCGCAAAGGAACATGGGGAACAAATGCCCTTTTTGTAATTTCTTCCCAATTACAAAAAGAACTGCCAGGTTTACGCGGTTTTTCTTCCCCCAATTTAAAGAAAATGAGAATTTTCTATGAAGAATGGCAAGAAGATTTTATTATCCAATCAAATCGTTCATTATTAATGAACGATTTTCGACAGATGACATCTGACGATTTACAAAGTATTGAAACTATGCACGTTCTAGATCGTTCATTATTAATGAACGATCTGGAATTGCAAAATTTTACAATAAGTGACAATTTTCCGTTACAACATTTTTTAAAAGTTGGGTTTACACATCATTGCGAAATCATATACAATGTAAAATCACGCGAAGAACGTCTTTTCTATATTCAAAAATGTGCAACAGAATTTTGGAGTGTCGAAACCCTTCAATATCACCTCAAAAGCAACTTATATAAAAATCAAGGCAAACTACCAAATAATTTTCAAACCACTATTTCAGACAAAGACTTGCAACGAAAAGCACTTTTCTCTTTCAAAGATGAATACCTACTTGACTACATTAATAGTGGTTAGTGATTAGTGATTAGTGGTTAGTAATGAAAATTCGTGTGATTTAGTCTTTTTTGTGTTAAATAATTAGTGGTTTGAAAAATATACTTTGTGTAAAAAAAATATTGGTTAGTGTTCTAACAAATTAGTGAAAAATAGTGTAATTAGTGGCTAAAGAATAGTGGTTAGTGATTAGTGATTAGAGTGTAGAGTTTAGTGAGTAGAGTGTGGAGTTTAGTGAGTAGAGTGTAGATATCAGAGTGTAGGTAGTTATTAGATATTCTTTGCGTTCTCAACTTTGCGCCTTTGCGTTAAAATAAATAAGATGAATAATGTAGGTTTACAAATAAGTGAAAATTAGTGTAATTGGTGGCTAAAAATAAACAGATGAAAAAATTATTTCGTTCTATATCGTTTTTTATAACTCTCTTTTTGGCATTATCTTTGTTAGTAGCGGCTGCAACAGCCTATATATCTCCGTTGAAGCTGAAAATTTTTACATTGGTAGGATTTGGATTTTCGGCTCTATGGATAACTAATTTAATAAATTTAGTATGGCAGGCAATCCGAAAACGTTGGTGGCTCTTTATTTCCCTTGGAGTTTTGATTTTGACTATAAATCATTGGAATAACACATTTCAGATGTTCAGTAAAAAAACTAAAAATGAATATGAAATAAAAAATCGTCTTAAAATTTTGAGTTATAATGTTCATATGTTCGATTACTACGGTGGTTCGGGTTCTAACGAAACTCCTGATAATTTTTATGATTTTGTTTTAACGCAAGATCCTGACATAATATGTTTTCAGGAATTTTATTCAAATGTAACGAAACCTAAACATACTCCTTCTTATATTATGTCTCGGTTTAAGCAATATAGTTACAAACATATCCAATATTTTCGCGCATCCCATTCAGGTTCGGGTATGGCAACATTTTCCAAATATCCATTCGCTGATAAAGGCGAAATTAGGTTTGAACAATCTCGTAATATGTCAATTTATACTGATATCAACCTGTCAGGCACGATAGTAAGAGTTATAAATTGTCATCTGCATACTACAGGAATTATTGCAGATGACATTGATGCAATTGATAATTTGGATTTTAGGATGGATGATATTCAAAAGCGAAAATTAAAACGAATAACGAGCAAACTTAACAAATCAGCGGCAATCAGAGCAAAACAGGCGGAAATCATTGCCGAACATATTAAAAATTCTCCTTATCCTGTAATTGTTTGCGGTGATTTTAATGATACTCCTGTTTCTTACGTTTATCGAACAGTGAGAGGGAATCTTAAAGATGCATTTAGAGGTTCGCGTACAGGGTTTGGAGGTACATATAACGGCAAATTGCCTTCGTTCCGAATTGATTATATTTTGTTTTCGCCGCAATTCGAGTCTTATAATTTTACTAAATTTAACTTCGGTTTTTCTGACCATTTTCCCATAATGACAACAATTGAATTGAATAATTAATAAAAATTAATACTTTTGCAAAAAAAATATTTGATATGGAAATTAGAGATGAGGCATACTATAATCAAATTTTGGAAATGATTTATCAACTTCCCGAACAAGATTTTGTAAAGCTTTGTGAACAAAAGAAGTCAAAAAATGAATATTTAGAAAAAAATAATAAACCAAAAAGAAATGAGTATTCTTTACAGCAACTTATCCTGCAGGCTCCTACTTGGACTGATGTAGAATACGAGATTATTTGGATAAAAGATTTCACATAAATAATATTATATCTCTTTTATGAAACAATATCACCAACTAATGCAACATGTCCTCGACAACGGGATCGAGAAAGAAGACCGTACAGGTACGGGAACAATTAGCGTATTCGGTTATCAGATGCGCTTTAACCTTGATGACGGATTTCCACTATTGACTACAAAAAAAATGCACTTAAAATCAATAATTTATGAACTTTTATGGTTTTTGAAAGGCAGTACAAACGTAAAGTTCCTGCAAGACAACGGTATCACTATTTGGGATGAATGGGCAAAAGAGAACGGCGAACTCGGTCCCATCTACGGATATCAATGGCGTTCATGGAAGGGTTATGACGGCAATTGTATAGACCAAATTGAACAGGTAATAAATTCCATTAAAACAAATCCCGATTCTCGCCGTCATATTGTCAGTGCTTGGAATGTAGCCCAACTCAACGAAATGCAACTACCCCCTTGTCATATTCTTTTCCAGTTTTTTGTTACAAACGGAAAACTGAGTTGCCATCTTTATCAGCGTAGTGCCGACATTTTTCTCGGAGTACCATTCAATATTGCATCTTATTCTATTTTATTAATGATGATTGCACAAGTTACAGGACTGAAACCCGGCGAATTTATTCACACTTTGGGAGATGCACATATTTATACTAACCATTTAGAGCAAGTAAAACTGCAACTCTCTCGCAGACCCCGAAATTTACCAAAACTATTGATTAATCAAAATAAAAAAAATATTGACAAATTTGAATATGAGGATTTTAAATTAGAAAATTATGAGCCTTATCCGCATATTAAAGGGGTGATTTCGGTATAAGATAGTTTTCAGTTATCAGTATTCAGTATTCAGTATTCAGTATTTAGTATTCAGTATTTAGTATTCAGTATTTAGTATTCAGTATTCAGTATTCAGTAATCAGTTTTTAGTTATCAGTAATCAGTTTTTAGTTATCAGTAATCAGTTTTTAGTTATCAGTTATCAGTTTTTAGTAATCAGTTTTTAGTTATCAGTTTTTAGCTTGCATTATTCATAAGAAATGAAAATATCTTTTAACCACAAAGGAACACAAAAATAACTGAAAACTATAAATAACTGAAAACTGATAACTGAAAACTGATAACTGAAAACTATTAAAGCGTTCTCAACTTTGCGACTTTGCGTTAAAATAAATAATATGAATAATGTAGGTTAGTTATTAGTTTATATAACCTTATTTTTTGACAGAACCAACATAATGGGAAAAAATTGCTCACTAATAGCGGTCATTGACAACAACTTCGGGATAGGTAGCGGTGGCGACCAACTTGCTTATATTTCGGGTGACCTAAAACGTTTCAAACAATTAACTTCGGGCAAACCGGTTGTTATGGGTCGCAAAACTTTTGAGGCTCTCCCAAAAGGTGCTTTACCCAACAGAAGAAACATTATTCTCTCAAGAAATGAAAATTTGATTTATCCAAATAGTGAAATTGTTGGTTCTGTGGAAGATACATTTTTTTTATTAAATGACGTTCGGGAATTTTTTGTAATTGGCGGGGGCGAAATATATAAACTTTTCCTCCCTTTTGCAAATCGTATCTATCTAACTCATATTCACCATTCTTTCGAAAATGTTGATACATATTTCCCAAAATTTGATATCGAAAATTGGGAATTAATTACCCAAAAAGAAGTTTTTGAAGACCCCAAAACAGGATTATCATATTCTTTTAAAGAATATATTGGTAAAAGTATTATTTTGAGATAGATATATGAATCATTACAATAAGTTCAATGCATCACCTGCGGTTTCGTTTTTTTAACTACACAGTTTCAAACAGAAAACCCAAAACTAACCTATCGTGGTAGCCAATAATTCACTTAATACCCCGGCATAATAATAGGGTACATTGTAAAGATCAAATTCTTTACCTTTCGGTGTTTTTACTTTGTCGATAGAAAAATTTCCTGACCAAATGCGCACTGCTGTTTTATGTTCTACTTCGTCCATAAATAGATGAAGTGAACGAAGTTTTGCGTTGTGTCCAGATTTAACTTCCACAGGAATTATTTGACTGTCATATTTTATAATAAAATCAACTTCTGCATCGGAGCCGTGTATGTTTCGTACCCAAAAACTTCTTTTGGTAGAAAAAAAAGTGTTTTTTGATATAAGTTCTTGTCCCACAATATGTTCTGCGATTTTTCCACGCCATGCATCTGCAATATTTTTGACGCTAAAAACTTCTTTTTGTATATCTGCGACATAATTTACGATTCCTGTATCTAACCATAAAAGTTTTGGTGCACGTCTCAATTCGGGGATTATAGGAAGTCGAAAACCACTATGAGGATAAACTGTTTCGATTAACATTGCTTTTTCTAATAGCCTAAATGCTTCGCCAATTTCTCTTGAACGATAGTTGGAAGAGCCGAAACGATCTAATTTTATTCTATCACCTGCATAATTCCATCCTGTTTTTAAAATATGGCGCAAAATATGTCTCATATTTTCAGTTGTCGCATATTTTTCTGTATCATCTTGATAACCAGATAATAAGGTATCATAAATTTCTCGCAAAGAGAGAATGTCTTTATTTTTAGCATAATCTGCAACTGCTTCAGGCATACCACCAACAAGAGTGTATTGGTGAAACAAATTTATCGCAATATGATGAGCGGATGACGGTATTTCGCATCTACTCTGTGCTTTTCTTAGTTCGGTGTGTCCCATTGCCCCCAAAAACTCGTTGAAAGAGCAAGGATAAATTGGCAAATATTCAACCCGACCTACAGGAAATGAGATTTGTCTACCAATAAGAGTTTCCAAAAGTGAACCTGCAGCAATAACGTATAGCCACGGTATTTTTTCATAAAAATATCTCAAAAGAGATACCGCTTTGGGCGAATTTTGAATCTCGTCAATGAACAATAATGTAGGAACTTCTTTTCGTTCTACTCTATTAACAAGGAATATACCTGTCAAAAGAGTGTCCATATTTTGGTAGTTATCAAATAGATAGATATGTTCATCATCTTCTAGATTTAATTTCAGATAAATTTCAAACTCTTTTCCAAATTCATCTACCAAAGTAGTTTTACCTACTTGTCGCGCTCCGCGCAAAACAAGTGGTTTTCTGTTTTCCTTTTTACGCCACTTTTGTAAGTCGCTGATATTGTTTCTATTAATCATAGCTTTGTAATAAAACAACGGTAAAAATACATTAATTTTGTAATAAAACAACGGTAAAATTACATCAATATTGTAATAAAACAACGGTAAAATTATAATAATTCCTAATTTCGCGCTCCACACAAAACAAGTGGTTTCTTTTTTCTTTTTGTATCACTCTTGTAAATCACTGATATTGTTTCTATTAATATTACGTTTGTAATAAAACAACGGTAAAATTACATCAATTTTGTAATAAAACAACGGTAAAAATACATCAATTTTGTAATAAAACAACGGTAAAATTACATCAATATTGTAATAAAACAACGGTAAAATTATAATAACCTATTTTCGCGCTCTACACAAAACAAGTGGTTTCTTTTTTCTTTTTGTATCACTCTTGTAAATCACAGATATTGTTTCTATTAATCTTACGTTTGTAATAAAACAACGGTAAAAATACATCAATTTTGTAATAAAACAACGGTAAAAATACATCAATATTGTAATAAAACAACGGTAAAAATAGATTAATATTGTAATAAAACAACGGTGAAGATTTGGTTTAATTTGTTAGCATATAAGAGGAGATAATGGTGATCATCACCATACTCCTCGGTACATTCCACACATCAACGCTCGGTACGAGTGCAACGTAGATAACCCAAATAAACTTAAGTGCAATTCGGAGATGTCCAGATATACGATATCTTAACCCTTATCTTTTGAAGTTTCCCTTAATAGCATTATGTTTCGGATATATATTTTCTCTTATTCTCTTATTCATCTGAAAATAAAGGAATAAGAAATTAAGTAGCAGGTGTCCGATATTCTATTAAGAGTGCTTTTAGGCAATCGTATTTTTTGAACCTTTTTGTCTTTGAATGTTGTTAATAATTGAAATGTACAAACAATAATGCAAAGATTTCAATCTTCCAAAATGAAAATGAGTTAAATACATAATATCAAATATTTACAGAAATGAATAAAAGAAATCTAAAATTATGATTTTTAAAAAAGAACAAAAATTTTTAATATTTTTTTGGTAAATCAAAAAAAAAGTTTTTTCTTTGCGACCTAAATTTTTTTTTAAAAGCATATTTACAAATGATTCAAGGATTATATACCCCCAAAGAGGTATCAAAAATGATACTTTCAGGACAAAATTTGATGCTTGCCGGCGATGCCAAATTGTTGGAACAGTTGCCCGCTGGAAATTGGATTGGAGGCGGAACGCCTTTTTTTATCCAATATCCTCTTAATAGGATAACCTCTTTTGACAAAATTTTTGTCAATCAGTTGCCCGACTTTGTTACAAACGTTGAAATAAAGGAGTACAATGCCGACAACATAAAAAACATCTATAATGATGGACCTCAAAACGGTTTTACGGTAATTATTATGCCTTATTTTTCTGCTGTTGCTCAAGAATATTCACTTAATGCTGCAAGTTTTGAGAATTTTGCTGCTCGTCCCGTTTGTGGATGGATTTCAGGGCAACCATTAGAAGTAATTATGACTCAAAAATCATACGTGGCATCGGGTCTCAATAAAGGGATATATTCCGACAGAGGCTTTGCCATGCACATTTCATTACCAGATAGTAAATATGCTGAAATTCATATCTTTAACCCTTACAAGCAAGGAAACGGCGACACGATTACCTTTGAAGAAAGTACTATTTTGGTAACCGATGCGCTAATTAATGGCAAAAAACGTAATTTTGCCGAGTATCTTCGCGAAATAGGTTATGATATGCTAATGCCTTTGACTGCAAACTATTCGGGAGCCATGATTAATGACGTGGTTTGCGCCATTGAAGTACCCGTTGTGCCAATGTCAGCACCTGTTTTCAAGCATTTAGACTATAAACTTGCAGTAGTTGACGACAACATCGTAGAAGCATCTTTAATGTGCGAAAAAATTGTTTTTTCGGTTACATGTATTGGAAATTTTCTTCAGCCTCATATTTGCGAACAATATCTTAAGCAAATGAACGGACCTGTTGTGTTCGGAGAGATTGCATATCAGCAAATGGGACAAACCACCGTTTATGTTACTATTGATGATTCACCTTTAAATATTTGAAAAAATGACAAAAATAGTAGAGACAATAGATAATATACCGAATGAACGGTTGTTATACGTCATTAATAATGCAAATGATTATAAATGGAATTTTTTAGCGGTTCAAGTCATTTTAACGCGATTAAAGATGAAAATATTAATGTTCGAAGACGATAATTCTATTCAAGCTATATGCTGCGATGAATTACGTAACTTGTTGAAAAAGAGTTCTTACGTTCCAAATTTGATTGAAGATTTGAAACAAATAATTTCAATAAATTAAATTTTTTTTAATATTTTTTTTGATTTGAAAAAAAACAATTATCTTTGCGCCCTCGTTTGCGGAAATAGCTCAGTTGGTAGAGCACGACCTTGCCAAGGTCGGGGTCGCGAGTTCGAGTCTCGTTTTCCGCTCAAAGTGATGTTTATTGTTGCCCGGATGGTGGAATGGTAGACACGCAGGACTTAAAATCCTGTAGCCATTGCGGCTGTGCGGGTTCAAGTCCCGCTCCGGGTACTGATTGTAATGCTAACCTTTTTAAAATCAGAGGTTAGCATTTTTTTGTTGGGGAGTTGCCCAAAATCCTTATTTTCAAACCTCATAACTCAGTTATTTTAACGGATTTTCCTCCCCATTTTTTCGTTTAAAGTTTTATAAATAAGCATGGTAAATGATTGTTTGTTGGAAAATGTAACCACTAAAATTGCTTCTAAATCCCTTATGGTGCTGATATTAAAGAACATATTTTTTTTAGTAATACCCCAAAATAATATTTATTAATCCGTTCTCAACTTTCCTTTATAAATAGATAGTGAAACTAAAAAAATGTTCTACGAAAAATCAATTATCTTCCAAAAAATATCTCAATTGGTCCATCATAATAGGAATATCAGCGCTATCAACGTTGTGTTTATCAAATATATGTCGGTCGTTTTCAAAGGAATCGAAAAAGTCTTTGATAGTATTTCCTTTGAATTTTACACATTTTCTGTACCATTCAAGCGCTTCCATTCGGTATCCTTGGCACCATTTAATATGTCCCATATTGAGAAAATCTGTTTGAGCGGGTTTTTTGTTAATGCTTTTAGCGGCATATTTTTCTGCTTGTTCAAATTTGCCAAGTTCTAAGGAACACCAAGCGATGGGTCTCCAAACTTTTTTATTTTTGGGGTCTAAATATTCAACTTTAAAATAATATTTCAGTGCTTCGTCAAAATCTTTCATTTCTAAAAGGCAGTGTCCTATACTCACTTGTGTGTGTAGGTTGTCGGGTTGCAAATTTTCTGCTATTTTGTAGTATTCAGTTGCTTTTTCGGGGTTTTTAAGATACCTGTAACAAAGCGCTAATTTTTTTATGTTCCAAATTTGTCCGTGTTCATATAAATCTGCTTTGAGATAAAATTGGAGCGCCTCCTCAAATTTTTGCTGTTGTTGTTTACAATAACCCTGTTTTTGAAGTAGTTGCATAGATGGCGCTTCCTCTGCTCGTTTTTCGAGTATATCAAAAACTTCTCCCGCTTCTTTAAACCTGTTTTTTTCAAAGAGATAATCACCAAGCCGTTTTAATAGTTCGTCGTCTTGGAAAAGTAAATTGATAAACCACTTATTATAATAATCAAACGACCACGAAAAAGGATTAATTATTGAGTTACTACGCGGGTTTACCTTAAAAAATCTGTATAAATCTTGAATATATTGGTTTGAAAGTGATAATGCAAGTTTGTTATGGTCAATAAGTTGGTCGCTGTCTTCAACTTCGCTCATAATTTCCATTTCAGAAATAAAAAGTTTACCCATCATATCTTTTTGAGATTCTTCCATTTGCGGAATACTCATAATGAAAGAATATTTGTCTGAATTGCACATCACAGTTGATTGCGCAAATCCGCCAAGGGTGTCGGCATAACGTTTTTGTCCTTTTGGGTCAGTAAGAATTTCGTCAATTATTGGATTAGGATAGAAAAAAGGTAAAAACCAATTGTCGCAATCGTCAAAAAAGGGAAATTGTTTTAACATTCTGAAGGTTGACATAAACATATCCGAGCCTTCCATTTGAAGTTTAGAAAATTCTTCTAATTTGCCGAGTAATTCGGGTGAATCCTCAAAAATAAACTCCCAATCGGGATTCTTTCCCTCGCTAAAATTTTCCCCCAAAATGTTATCTAAATCAAGACGGTTTCTGAGGTTTGGACTAATTTTGGTCATTCCGGGTAATATTTCGTCGGTCATCAGTCGGACAAGACTTTCTGTTTCATGTGTTCTAAGCAATTGAATTATAATCGTTTTGATTATTTCTAACAAATCTGGGTCTTCTTTAAAGGATTCTAATTTTTTAACTAATTCGGGATAATAAATTATTCGGTTGTCATGATTGTAGAGTAAAAGCAACAGTCCCACCAATGCCCGCTGTTTAATTCTGAGGTCAGGATGTTTTTCTACTAATTTGAAAATAAATTCAACTCCTTTGATATTAAATCTTTGCAATAAATGAATAGTTAAAGCGGTTGTGAAAATAGCCTGATAATACCATGGAGTCTCTTTCATTGCAAATATTTCAGTAATTGTCTCCATTTCAGTTTTCCAAATTGAATTTTGAGTTAAAATAAATTCAAAAAGTTCGTGCGCGGAGCGTTTTAAATCAAGATGTGCTGCCTTAGTGTCTTCACATGTTTCGGCTATAAGATTAAGTTTTTTTGCGTTTTCGATAAAACTTTGAGCAATACTGTAAAAATTTAGATGCCTATAAACAATTGTACGGCATGTTTCGTAGTAATATCCTTCTCCGTACCTAATCATCAATTCACCGAATACGTCGTCTGCAAGAATAAAAATATCCAAAATTATTTTGTTATAAATTTTTTGTCTTTCGGGATCATTAATGCCTTCGACGGTGTATCGAAGCAGACTTTTGTAAGTTGTTTCTGTATTATAAAGATTGTCAATTAGGTCTCCCTTTTTAGTTTCAATGACTGCTTTGGTTATAACATCTAATGCATTTTTTAGCTGTTTTTCGTTCAGAAAACCGTAGGCGGTCTGTCTGCGTTTAATTAAATCTTTTTGGTTCATTATCAAATTATTATTCAAATTTTTTCTGTTTTTGACAATACAAAAGTAACAAAAAAAAGAATTTGTGTAAAAAAAAATAAAAAAAAATAAGATTTTAGCCAATTTTATTCATAAGAAAAATGAAAAGCAGACAGATAGTTCGGCGTTGTTAACAGCTAACAACACAGATGCGACATATTTTTACTGATAATAATGTTTATTCCCTAGTGTAATACTGTTGCTTCTTTGAAGATAACATTCGCAGATGATGAAACCCTCAACAAAGATTAGGGATAAGTGGTCAGTGATTAGCGGTAAGTAGTGGCTAAAAAATCTATTTTTGAATAATATAGATGCCTACTTGGCGGGGCGGTTTTTTTTCCTTTGCGGTATAATTTTGGTAATAATTTGTTGTTTATGGTAAAGTACATCAAATTATTTTTTGCAAATAATTTTTCTAAAATAATTTTTTTTGCAAAAAATATTCTAATTTTGCAAAAATTTTTAGAACGTTTTTTAACTGATATTAACTAATAAAAACCATAACATTAAACGCTTAATATGGAATTTATCAAACAACTAAAAGAACGGGCAGCAGCAAACAAACAGAGAATTGTATTGCCCGAAGGCACCGAAGAAAGAACTCTGTCGGCTGCCGATATTATCCTTTCAGAAGGATTTGCAAATATTATTTTAATCGGTTCTCCCGATAAAATAGGGTCTGAAGCGACCCGTTTAGGGTTGAAAAACATCGATAAAGCAGTTATTGTCGACCCAAACAATCATCCTAAACTTGATGACTACGCTAATTATTTGTACGAAATCAGACAAAGCAAAGGACTAACGCTCGAAGAAGCGCGTAAATTAGTTACTAATCCACTCTATTTATCAGTTTTGATGATAAAAAACCGTGATGCGGATGGCGAAGTAGCGGGTGCAGACAACGCAACAGGTGATGTTTTACGACCCGCTTTTCAAATTGTTAAAACGTTACCGGGTATTAGTGTAGTTTCGGGTGCCTTTGTAATGATACTCAATAACAAAGAATTTGGCGAGAACGGAATGATGGTTTTTGCTGATTGTGCCGTTCACCCTGACCCTACGGCTCGTGAACTTGCCGAAATTGCCGTTGCATCGGCTTCTACAGCACGTTCAATAGCAGGTTTTAAAGAACCGCGAATTGCAATGCTTAGTTTTTCTACAAAAGGTAGCGCAAAACACGCAATGGTGGATAAAGTTGTTGAAGCAACTAAAATAGCAAAAGAAATGGCTCCCGAATTGTTGATAGACGGCGATCTACAATCTGACGCAGCAATTATTCCTGCAATAGGTACTAAAAAAGCTGGCAACAGTCCCGTCGCAGGGAAAGCTAATGTCCTCATTTTCCCTAATTTAGAATGTGGAAACATAGCATATAAATTGGTACAACGAATGGCTAATGCAGAAGCCATCGGTCCAGTTTTGCAAGGTATGGCAGCACCCATTAATGACCTATCAAGAGGCTGTTCTGTAAGCGATATAGTGAACCTCGTGGCAATTACGGCTAATCAAGCAGCAGGAATTTAGTTTTTTTTTTCATAAGAAAAATGAAACACACACATATAACACAGATGCGACTGATTTTCACAGATTTTACTTTTTAGCAAGATATCCGAAAAAAATCTGTGTATATCTGTCTAATCAATGTAATCAGTGTGCTTGTGATTAATGCACGGTAATTAAGTAAATAATAAATTTTTAATTAATAATAAAATAAATGAAAATATTAGTATTGAACTGTGGAAGTTCATCAATTAAGTATCAGGTATTCATTGCTGAAGAGACCGGTTGGTCTGTTTTAGCAAAAGGAGTAATGGAAAAAATAGGTCTTAAAGATTCGTTCTTAAAACACGAAAAGCAAAACGGCGAAAAAGTAATGTTTGAAGAAGAAATCAGTGACCATAAAAAAGGAATAGATTTTATTCTTGGTGTATTGTTATGCAAAAAGAACGGCTGTATTAAGGCAATGGAAGAGATTGAGGCTGTTGGACATCGAGTTGTTCACGGGGGAGAAACATTTAATTCGAGTGTATTAATCACCGATGAAGTAATAAAAAAGATGGAAGAGTGCATCGATTTAGCACCTTTGCATAATCCACCTAACCTGAAAGGGATAGCGGCAATTTCGGGATTATTACCAAAAGTTCCGCAAGTGGGCGTTTTTGACACTGCCTTTCACCAGACAATGCCGCAATACGCTTATATGTACGCAACTCCATATTCATTGTACGAAAAGTATGGACTCCGTAGATATGGTTTTCACGGTACAAGCCATAGATACGTATCTCAAAGAGCATGCGAAATTCTGAATGTTGATTTTAAAACACAAAAAATTATTACGTGTCACCTTGGAAATGGCGCATCTATTGCCGCTATTAAAGATGGAAAATCTATTGACACCTCGATGGGTTTCACACCAATAGAAGGGCTTATGATGGGTACTCGATGCGGTGATTTAGATGTCGGTGCCGTTACGTTCTTGATGGACAAAGAAAACCTCGGAATTGGCGGAATAAGCAATTTATTAAATAAAACGAGCGGAATGCTCGGAATTTCTGGCATCTCCTCCGATATGCGCGACATCGAAGCCGCAATGGATAAAGGTGACGAAAAAGCAAAACTCGGAAATACAATGTTTTGTTACAGAATAAAAAAATATATTGGAGCATATTCCGCAGCACTCGGAGGCATAGATATTTTAGTATTTACGGGTGGTATTGGCGAAAATGCCGACAATATTAGAAAAGAAGTTTGCGAAGGGTTAGAATATATGGGAATTTATTTTGACCATTCTAAAAACAAAGGTATGAGAGGCAAAGAAACCGATATCAGCGCCGATAATTCGAAAGTGAAAGTGCTGATAGTTCCTACTAATGAAGAACTTGTGATTGCTCAAGATACAATGATGATTGTTAATGGTTAGTGGTTAGTGATTAGTGGTTAGTGGTTAGTGATTAGTGGTTAGTGGTTAGTGATTAATAAGTATATAAGTTGAAGAAGATAAAAAAAATTGCGTTCTTTGCGTTTTCAAACTTTGCGACTTTGCGTTAAGATTTTTAACCACAAAGGAACACAAAGAAAAAATTTCGTGTAATTTCGTGTAATTTGTGGCAAAAGAGATAATTAGTGTAAATTAGTGTAATTAGTGGCTAAAAATAAAAAAATTCGTGGCTAAAAAAATAGAGATAAAACATATTTTAAGAGGTGTAACTCTAACTCGTTGTATCGGGTTGGTTTTATTTCTTCTATTATTGATATGGAGTTGTGCGAGTACGGGTTATCCGCAGGGAGGACCCAAAGATGAAGATCCTCCCGTAATGTTACGATCTGTGCCGCCGATAAATTCTTTAAATTTTCAGGGTAAAGAAATCACAATTTATTTTGATGAAATAATTCAGGTTAAAGATATTTTTCAGAAACTTGTTGTTTCGCCACCGATGAACAAGAGACCTATTGTTACTACGCGTGGCAAAATTTTGTCAATTGTTTTTGAGGAAGAGTTGCAATCAAATACAACTTACACACTAGATTTTGCTGACGCAATTGCAGATAATAATGAGGGAAATATTTTAGAAAATTTCAGATTTTCGTTTGCGACCGGGTTAGAGATTGATAGCCTGACTATTTCGGGCTATTTGTTCAATGCGTCTGATTTAGCGCCCGTTGCGGGTGCATTTATAATGGCTTATAATAACCTATCTGATACGGCATTCACTACGCAAGTACCTGTACGGCTTGCTAAAACTGCCTTAAATGGCTCATTTTCACTTCAAAATATGGCTGAAGGCGAGTATAGAATTTATGCCTTAGAAGATGCAAATAGGAACTTTTTTTATGACCAACCGGGTGAACGTATCGCATGGCTGCCAGAACTGATTACGCCAACAATGGAGTACCGAGAAAGAATTGATTCGATTGCCCCAGATTCTGTTAGCATTCATAAATATCAAGTTTTTTTGCCCGACAGCCTCGAACTTTTTATTTTTCAGGAAGATAACGCCGCTCAATATCTTAAAGATAGAAAAAGACAAACAAGAAATAAAATAGATTTTATTTTCAATAGGTCACTTACCGAGCCGCTCCGCATCGAAGCAATTAACCCTAAAGCAACAAAAGATTGGTTTATTTATGAAAAAAATATGTTTAACGATTCTATAACATTATGGCTCACTGATACAACCTTTATTAAGAGTGATTCGCTTTTTGTTGAACTCGGATATTTTGTGAAAGATTCGTTAGACCAATTTATTCTTAAAAAAGATACTTTGAATGCATTTTTCTTTGATACAAGCGGCGCAGCGGCTACTCAAAGACGAGGTCGTAGAAGTGAAGCCAATAAAGATGAAATTGAAAAAATCGAAATGTTGCAACATGACCCAATGAAACGTAGTTTGGAACTTTTAGGCGAATTTGATATAAATTTTCCAACTCCAATTGCAAATTTTGATTTGTCTATGCTTAATCTTTTCCACCAAGTTGATACTAACAGAGTTCCTGTAAAATTTTCTTTCATTCAAGATACAATTCGTATAAGACGTTATGTTATAAACCACCCCTGGCAACCGGGTGAAAGATACTATTTTACAGCCGATTCTACTGCTTTTACAGATATTTACGGGTTACATACTGATGCTATTAATCATGCTGTAAGCATCAAAACAACAGATAGTTACGGGGAAATTTATATCGATATTGAAAATCCCCAAGATAATTGGCTTTTACAAGTTTTAAACCGACAAGAAAAACTTGTACGTCAAGCATATATTCCTAATAACGGAAAAATTGCCTTCCGGTTTTTGTCTCCCGGTGAATACTTTTTGAGAATTATTGAAGACAATAACCGAAACGGCGAGTGGGACACAGGAAATTATTCCGAAAAAATTCAACCTGAAAAAATATATTATTACCCTGAAACCGTGAACATTAGAGCTAATTGGGAAATTTTTATGGAATGGAACCCTAACGAATTTGATATTTATGATTTTGTAGAAAGACATCGAAAAAAGAAAAAATAGTTGTTAGTTGTTAGTTTTCAGTTATCAGTTTTCAGTTTATTTCTTTAAATTTTTATCAAAACAACATTAGTGATATGAAAAATATAAGTTATAACGCTTAATGGCATTCCGTTAGGAATGCACCGCTTGGTAGAAAATGTGGGTGACTTTATTCCTCTGCATCCCTTTAGGGATGCATCCTTTACGAGATACAGCGTTTTTTTATCACTTAGTAGAAAAATAGTATAATTTATGAACTCTTTTGTATCAAAAATTTTGGTTTTGACAACAATCTTTTTTTTGCTCTTCAATAAAATTGATGCTTTTGCCCAGTGTGGAGGAAAAAATGATGTATTTCAAAGTGGGGAAAAACTCTATTTTGACGGATATTATAATTTAGCTTTTATTTGGCTAAATGCGGGTTATGTAACTTTTTCGGTAGAAAATATCTTTAAAAACAAAGAAAAATTGTTTAAAATATCTGCTATTGGCGGTTCTCATAAAGGATATGATAAGATTTTCAAAATTAGAGACACAATAGAAGTAATAGTTGATCCCATAACTGTTCAACCTATTGAATATAAGCAAATTACCCTCGAAGGCACTTATACTGCTGAACATTACTATCAATTTGATAAAACAAAAAGAAAGGTCAATATGCGCATTCGACGCGACAAATCTCAATGGGAAATAAAAACCATTGATTGGCCCCAATGTTCTTTCGATGTTCTGTCAATGGCGTATGCGGCACGGACAATAGATTTTTCTAAATATAAAGTCAACGACAAAATCCCCATGAACTTAATTGTAGACGGCGAGCATCAAGCCCTTTATATTCGCTACAAAGGGGTAGAAATTATTCAAAATAAAGATGGCAAATATTACCGTTGTTTAAAATTTTCACCACTACTTTTAGAAGGCACTATCTTTAACAAAGGCGAAGATATGACCGTTTGGGTAACCGACGACAAAGCAAGAGTTCCTATTATAGTTGAAGCAAAAATATTGATAGGCGCAGTAAAAGCAATTTTTATCGGAGCCGACGGACTTAAAAATCCTATTGAAGCAGAAATAAATTTTGAATAAGATTTATTACTTTTTCAAAGTACTGTTATTCAACCATTTAACGATATTTTGTGGTTAATTTTTCTTTTACCACGAAGTCGCACAAAGGATTTGGATAGGATGCATTCATTTCAATAAATTCAATGCATCGCCCAACGAAATGTGTTCAAACACGTAGATTTACCCCTACAAACCACTAACTTATTAAAGTTTATTTTTTTTCAATTTCCACAAAAACATTAGTATTTGTATTTTCTTTTCCAAAAATTGTGGGACTGTTGAAATAAAAACTGTAATCTGTTTTGAACAATTTAATAACGTATGGCTTTTGTTCGTTGATGCTAAATCCGTCTAAACGGCTATGAAAACGTACGAGCAACATATCGTGGGCGATTTTTTTGACCGTACATTTTTCCACAAAATAGGTTTGAAGACCATCGCCTGTAAAAATACAGCCATCTGATTTAATATCAAGTGTGTAAGTTACATTAGATATGAAACATTCGTACTTGCCATACCAACTTTCGTCAATTTCAACTTCTTTTGTATCATTGGGCATGGCATATTTGTAAAATTTTTTGCCGTCCCATTTGTACCACGCCCTTACGTTTTTTTGGTGATAATAGTCGAAATTGTCATTCTTCAACCAAAATTCAAAATAATTTAAACCAACCGAAAAGCCTTCTTTGTAAAAATTTCCGAAGTTGAGTTCCATTTTGTTGCCGAAATGGGTTTTTGCTCTTTGAAAAAGATTTGTGTTTTCGATTAATGATTCAAGAACCATTTCATCTACTGTCGGCATTTCGATGGGTCGCACAATATCGGTAAATTCTTGGGTTTCGATGTTGTAATTCAACGTTTTATCAGACTTTAATTGAAATCCGTCTAACCCTGAACCGAATTGAACAATCAACACAACATTTTGGTTGTTTTCAGTTAAATAACCTGCAATTGTCCACAGGTCGTATCCATAGTCATGATAACTGAAAAACGAGAAAACAGTTATGTTGTTTTCTCCGTATTCTCCCAAATAGGATGAAACTGCTTGTCGGCGCTGCTCTTCTGTTTTCAGAAAGTCGGGCATATGCTGTGCGGGCATTTTGTAGATAATTTCCGGCATCAATTGGCTTAATTGGTCGGTGTCTGTTTGCTCGCCATCATCTCCATATTCAGAAGTTTGCACTTTCCATCCCTTTGCTTCGGCAATGCTTTTGTCGCAATGGTCCGTACCGGGATTGCCAAAAACATTGATAGTTCCGCCATTGTTGTGCAATGAACCAAACAATTCGTTCAAGGTTTCGGCTGAAAATTCGTTCGCCGAGATATCCACGTGGGTTAGCGCGCTGTTTTTGCTTAAATCCAAGTTTCTTAAATAATCACTAAAACTTATACGCAATATTTCTAACGCACTATTTCTGCTAACGTCTAATGTCGTTAATTCGCCCCATTCACAATCAAAAAGGGTAACGTTACCGGATATGGTAACTTTTTGGGAGTTGCTGTCGGGAATGTCGAGTATGACCAACTCACGTACATCTTCTGATAATTCAACCGTTACTTTTTGGTTTCCCCAAAGGATGGTTGCCGTTCCTGTTCCGCTTATGCCGAACCTCAATTCGTCGGCGATCGTTATCAATGTGATGGAGTTGCCGCTTTTAGCGTCTCCGCATGATGTTACTGCTGCCGTTAAAAGTATTATTACGGCTGCGATTGTTAAAAATTTTATTTTTTGCATGTATTAAAAAAATTTTGTGAGGGTTGTTGCCCTCGTATTAATATTATTTTTTTTAGCCACTAATTACACTAATTTACACGAAAATTCTTTGTGTTCCTTTGTGAAGCCTTTGTGTTCCTTTGTGGTTAGATTTTTTACCACGAAGGCACACAAAGGTTTTTTCACAAAGTCGCACGAAGGTTTGCTTTTCACAATTTTAAATTTTATTTGTTTTTGTTTTTATTGGACGACCGCAAGGGTCGCCCCTACAAACATTGGTTTTGATTGTGGGTTTCAGGGCGAATTTGAAAGTCGCCCCTACTAACCACTAATCACTTATCACTAACCACTATTCTTTTAATTGTTTAAATAATTGACATACATTGTTATAACAAACATGCCTTCATCTTTAATCAATTCAACCATAAGATTAGCACCGTCTGCTTTTCTGTCGTAACGCCATAAAGATTCCATCCATTCAGGTGCGCCTTGTTGCTCAAAACCTGCATCTTTAAGTTGTTGTTTGTAGGATTCCTTAAAACTGTCATCTTTATAGATGTAGGTTGTAATTACATACCCTTCTTCTGGTGGAGAAAACTGATTGTAAGGAATAATTTTTCCTTTTTCCTCTGGAATTGGGAACATCTTATCGGGGATACTCGAATAAAAATATTTTAAGTTGTCCCAAACTTTCAGATTGTTCACATTTTCATTAGAAAAGTTAATCCAATCAACATCTTCTTTTTTGTAGTGAATGCCACAAAAAGCCGCATACTGCTGATGTGTAACCGGGCTATAAAAAACAAAATAGTTTTCGTAACCTTCATCGGGGTCAGATACTTCTTCCGAGAGGTTGATACGATAACTAAAATTATTACTAAAAACATGTCTCCCTATGCCGCTATGAAAAGCGCTATTTGTCCACTCAAAGGATCCATCTTTTTTAAGTGCTGCCATTGCCCTGAAATCGAAAGAGAAACCATTTACTTTTTCGTTTTCGTAACGGAGTACCCTAATGATACCGGGGAAATGCTCTATCGCCACTTCAGGTATTCCATCACCATCAAGGTCAACGATGGCAAATTTTATGTCACCCGCTGTGGCATTATTTTCTTCAAAGTAATCTTTTAATAAGATACTTTGTTCCTTTTCTGTATCAAAGTGCATTGTTTCACTGTTCAATACTTTTTTGAAAACATTAAGGATTTCTGCGGGACTATTCAGGTCTTTTGTGCCTGATTTTTGTTGTTGCCCGCTGCACGCTGCCGCTAAAAATATTACGGCTACTGCGACTGTTAAAAAACTATTTTTCATCATATATTCTAAAAATTTGTGAGGGTTGTTGTTTTTTGCCCTCGGGTTAATATTATTTCTTTTTCTTTCAACGCAAAGGCGCAAAGTTGAGGACGCAAGGGTCGCACTGATGTCCGCAGTGTGCCTGACCGTAGGTTGAAACCTACGGTTAATAAAGGGTCGTCCCTACGGGACTTTGCTGCAATTATCCCGTTAGGGATATAATATTGGTAAAAAAACGAAATCCCGCGCGAATAAATAGTCCCGTAGGGACGATATATTGCGTACCTAACGGCACGCTTGCGTGCGCCGTGACATTCGTTTTCTACCGATATTTTGTGCCTAAAGGCACATTTTGCATTTTTCATCATCCTATTTGTTTTATTTGTTTTATTATATTTCTTTCTAATATCTAAACTCTAACCACTAACCACTATTTCTCCGATGTATTCACCTCCTTCGGCAACTTTCTGTATTGCTTTTGTGAGTTCATGGCGTCCTGCTTGGCGTTTGCCGATATATCCATTTATGCCCGCATTCATTAATGATTGTACACTATTGCCTGTATCTTCGCCTGCTACTGCTAATATTTTCATGTTTGGATAATCATTTCGCAGTCGTCGCGCCACTTCAATACATTCTGAATGATTGCTTTGGTTTATGCCCAATAGTGCTACGTCTGCAGGTCTTCTATCAAGAAACTTGAAAAGGTCTGCGCCGCCCTTCGCATCGCCTGCCACACTAATATCGGGATTACCCTTAAAGGCACTTATCACCCCCAGCCGAAACAATGTTTGGCTTTCTAAAACTACTGTACGTATCATATTTTTTCTATATTATCTTATATATCAACTTATTAATAAAAAAACTTGTTATTTTTCGGGGACAAAGATATTATAAAAAATAATAATAAATACCCGTAATTGTACGGGTTTTTTGCTAGTAATTGTAGGGGCTTTTAACCACAAAGGTTTCACAAAGGAAACAATATTTCTATTTTAACCACTGACCACGATTTTTGCGTTCTTTGCGTTCTCAACTTTGCGACTTTGCGTTAAAATATATATTATGAATAATGTTGTTTAAAAAAAATAATTACTTTTGCAAAAAAAATGAAATGCCAAATTTTTATAGAAAATGAGTGAATGAGTAAATGAGTGAATGAGTAAATGAGTGTAGGGGCGCACCCTTGCGGTCTCCCGCCCTTAATAAATGAGTGAATTTGTGAATGAGTAAATGAGATAATCTTAGTAGCAAAAAAATTATTTTATTTCAATATTCAATATTTCAATACGTTTAGTAAAGAACAAATTAGTGGCTAACAATAAATATATGAAAAAACACACAAAAATAGTAGCAACCATATCTGATATAAGATGTGAAATTGATTTTATTAGGCAGTTGTACGAAGCAGGAATGAATGTTGTTCGTATCAATACTGCTCACGCAAGTTATGAGGGTATCGCCCGTATCGTAAAAAATGTACGAGAAGTATCTCAAAGAATAGCGATTCTAATTGATACCAAAGGACCCGAAATAAGAACTACCCATTGTATTGACAACCTCAGCATTGAGTTAAAAGCAGGTTCCACAATCCGAATAGTTGGGGATCCCACAAAAGAAACGGATAATGAAACAATTTATGTTTCCTACCAAAAGATAGCGGAAGAGATTTCCCTTCAAAGTCATATTCTTTTTGATGACGGCGAAATAGCGGTTATCGTAGACAGTAAGGACAATAACGCTCTAATTTGCACTGTTCTGAACAGTGGCAAATTAGGGAGTCGCAAAAGCGTGAATATACCGGGTGTCAGAATTGACCTGCCTTCGGTAACTGACCGCGATAAAGGATTTATCAAATTTGCAACCGAAAACGACATCGATTTTATTGCACACTCTTTTGTTCGATGCGCCAATGACGTTAGGGAGGTACAACAAGAGTTGGACAAATATAACAGTCCAATAAAAATTATTGCCAAGATTGAAAATCAAGAGGGTCTAAATAATATAGAGGAGATTCTTGAGCATGTTTACGGTATAATGATAGCTCGCGGAGATTTAGGTATTGAGGTTCCTCAAGAAAAAATTCCTCTTATTCAGCGTCAGTTGATAAGAAAATGTGTAGAGTCAAAAAAACCTGTTATCGTTGCTACGCAGATGTTACACACGATGATACAGCATCCTCGTCCTACTCGCGCCGAGGTTACAGATGTAGCAAATGCAATATATTACAGAACCGATGCAATAATGCTTAGTGGAGAAACGGCAACGGGGGACTATCCTGTTGAATCAGTGGAAACAATGACAAGGATTGCCCGTGAAGTAGAATCGGCAAAAGAAATACAAAATGATATTCCGATAGATCTAATAAAAAATGATGTTAGGGCTTATTTAGCGGATGCTGCCGTTAAAGCCACCAAAGGCATCCCAATAAAAGCAGTTTTGACTGATAGTTTGACTGGCAGGACAGCCCGCTATTTGTCTGCCTTTCGAGGAGCGATTCCTGTTTTTGCGCTTTGTTACAACAAACGAGTAGGTAGAGAACTTGCGCTATCCTACGGCGTTTCACCTCGCTTAACAGAATCGGGAAGCTCTAAAAGTCAAATTTTATATAATTCGATAGAAAAATTAAAAAGTGAGAATCTCCTTCAAAACGACCACTTAATAGCTTATCTCGGTAGCAGTTTCGGTATCGGCGGCGGAACTACATATTTAGAAATCATCACTGTTGAAGGATTTTTGGAAAAAATTGAACACTATTAGTAATTCCAAAGAACCCAAAGGACGCTTTACTAAAGGAGAATTACGCATTTATGTTTTTCAAAAGCAGAACAGAAAAAACTCTATCACCCTTATTTTCAGAAAACAATGGCAATAGAGTTATGCGTTCCTTAGGTTGCTAAACTATATTTCCGATTTTCAAAAATAGAACATCAAGAAAATAGAGCCCTTTGTAAGTGTTTGACCTCCAATATTGAACGCATTGTCAGTACTAATTCTTTCTCTGTATGAATATTCTTTTATATCGTTGTCTAACCAACCTTCGGTGGTTATTTCATTTTGACCTTTTAAAGAATAAGTAAAACGGAGCCCTAATTCACCTCCGATGGAAATTTGAGGTGTAAAAAAATACTCAACGCCAATAAAACCACCAATTCCTGCCGTAAATTCTGTACCTCTACAATTTTCAAGCACACGATAGCCTTGTTTTACGGCAATATTAGTAAAATCGTGTTTAATAGGAGTTTGGTTGGCACTTGTAATGGGATTTCCATATTCAAACAAATCTTTTGATGCTAAATATCCAACAGATATTTCAGGTCCGTAAAACCCTTGAACACGACCATGTCCTCTACGAAATTCATACCCTAAATCCAAAGTAACGCCTTGATTATTACGAATATAGGTATCGATTGTAGTTGCAGAAATATTTGTAGGATCAACAAGTAATGCATTTTGGTCAGTTACAGTCTGTTTGTTCTTTTGTTGCGTAAAATCTACATGCAACTTAGCACGAGCAGCCCTATCATTTTCTAAAAAATATTTGAAATAGATAGTATTGTTAATTCCTTTAAATTCGGGTGCGTCAATTGTATTAGAAAAATTAAACATATTTCCTAAATATTCCAAAAAAGGCGCTGCCTCGATACCCAAAGCAAAATCACCGGCCTTGGGCAACAATTCAATTCCTCGTTTATTAACAAAGGAGTTGATATTTACGGAATTATCTTGTTCGATGACGGAGTTATCTTTTTCAATGGATGTAAAATTTTCAGTTATCTCTTGCGCAGATAGCGAGCAAAAAATCGCAACAACGCACAAAAAACTTACCACGATTATCTTTTTCATATAATACTAGTTTAATTTATTAGTAAATTTTGAGGTCTAAACTGGATCACCTATTGCGTAAGAAATTGTACCTTTATCCACATCTGCTCCTCCATAAATTTGATAAGTTTTGTTCAAATTAAAAAGGTATTTAATTGTCTGATCTCCGTTGGTAACATTTAGAATAACCGCAGATTGAAGCGTTACGTCCAATCCTCCGGGTCTCATTTGAGGTGTTGGCGCATCTAAACTAAAAGTTAAAACACCGTCACTTCCGATAGTTGCCGTTGAAACATAATCATTTACTCTTTTTGGAACAAATTGGTCAGCCTTAATAGTAATTTTAACAGTGGTTCCCGAAGGAATCGGAGTTTCGGCAGGATTGTTATAGACAAACCTCGCCCTGAAATTTCCTTTTTCCCACGTTTCTGTAACCATCAAATTATCGCCAGATTGCGTATAAGTAAGATTTTTCTGGTAAGTGAAACCACTAATAATAGACTGAGTATTGAGCGGAAGCGGAAGCTCAAATAATTTTGTCTCAATTCTTGACCCATTAGTAACATCAAGCGTGAAAGGATTCCCATTAATGGTAACATTAATATCACCGCCATCATTCCTTGTGGGTAACTCAACTGAATATCTACCGTTGTTTCCAACAGTAGCGTAGGCAACATAATTGCCCGTAGCATTTGCAATACCAAAAGCAATATTAGGTATTGTAAACGAAAGAATTGTTCCCTCGGGAACAAACTCAATAAAATTCGTGGGAGACTCATTAATGTTCAAATAGACGGTACCCTCAACGGTAGCCCTTGAAGCAAAAGTCTCCTCAATATTGATCCCCTCAGCAGGATCATCTTTTGCACAGGAAAAAATTCCCAGAATCATTGTTGCCAATAATGCAACACAAAAAAGATTTCTCATTTTTTTACAATTAAAGTTACTATAAATTATTTTTAAAAATTTGGCGCAAAATTATATAAAATTTTCGAATCACAAGCATTATGCAAAAAAAACTGCAAAAAAAGTTATTTTATTAAATTTTTTTCAAAATATTGCAACATGGCGACCTAAAACGCCGTTAAACTACTTAAAATAGTTGCTTTATAAAAAATGTAGTTTCAAAATTCCTGACTTGGCATTTGATTTTGTTACCATGTCGTAAGTTATTCAAAACTAAAAAGTTATACCACAATTTCTCATGATATAACTTTTTTCATACCAAAACAAGTTGGTTTTCAGCTACGCATTAATTGTTATTCAGCCTCTTCTGCTACAGGGGTTTCATCAGCAATGATTTCAAAAGCAACTAAATCAATTTTAAACTTAGCCTCGATTTCAGCTTCACATTTGTGACCTTCTTCGGGTTCAAAAGCAGAAAATTTGCCTGTAACTTGCAATTTTTTGCCTTCCAAGTCTAAATCGAAATCTTGTTCTGTAAACACAAACACAACATCTTTGGCTCCTTCAAGAACCAATTTTTTTCCGCTTTGTTTACAAACGTGCTTACAAAGCCCTTGTAATGTAACTTCTTTGTCTAAATAATTTTCAGCAGAAGCCACGATTTCATCAACGGCAAGAACAGAAACTTCAACTACTTCGGGTTCTTCAACGACAGGCTCTTCTGTTTTTTTAGCAGCACCACCGCCACACCCCCAAACTAGTAACGAAACAACTAATACAAAAAATAATTTCTTCATAATTTTTCAAAAAAATGTTAGTAAATGTATTATTAAATTGAGCGCGCAAAATTAATTATTATTTTTTAATAAAATCAACTTTAGCGAAAAAAAATTGTTTTTTGTATATTTTTTATCATTTTTTTGAAAAAAAAATATTAATTTTGCTTTTTTTTATTGTAAAAAATTATGGATACAAACAATGCAAAAAAGAGGTTCTCGTTTAAAAGATTAAAGAACAAATTTAGATTAGTAATAATAAATGAAAGTTCTTACGAAGAGGCTTTTTCGGTAAGATTGTCGCTTCTTAATGTGCTAACTGTTAGTGGTGCATTCTTCTTAATTATAGTTATATTAGTAACTTACTTGATTGCTTTTACTGATTTAAGGGAATTTATACCCGGATATCCTGATGCAAACCAAAGACTTTTGATAGTTAGGAATGCGCAAAGAATTGATTCGTTAGCCTCAATAATAAATCGGCGGGATATGTTTATGAGCAATATTCAGATGGTTTTGAGGGGCGAAGTGCCTTCTTTGAACGACACAATTATTGAACAAGTATCTTCAGCACCACCGCAACAAATAACTTTTGAGCGGTCCGAACACGATTCTATTTTCAGAAAACAAGTCGAAAATGAAGAAAAATTCAATTTTTCTGCATTCTTTCCACCAAAAAGTTTAGAAACACTCGAAACAGATTTTTTCTTTGCTCCTCTAAAAGGAATTATTTCAAATTCATTCGGGACTTTTCAAGGGCACTATGGAGTTGATATTTTAGCAACATCCGGCGAAAGAGTATCCGCTATTTTGGACGGTGTTGTTACTTTTTCGGGGTGGACAGTAGAAACCGGATATGTTATTCAAATTCAACACAATGACAACCTTCTTTCGATTTATAAACACAATGAAAGACTTCTTAAACAAGTTGGCGAAACCGTTAAAGCAGGTGACCCAATTGCAAAAGTCGGAAACTCAGGCGAACTAACTACAGGTCCGCACCTACATTTTGAACTTTGGCATGATGGAACACCCTTAAATCCACAAGATTATATTAATTTCTAAAAATAGTGATTAGTGGTTAGTGGTTAGTGGTTAGTGGTTAGTGGTTAGTGGTTAGTGATTAGTGGTTAGTGAGTAGTGAGTAGAGGAAGTGAGTAAAGAGTAGAGGAAGTGAGTAAAGAGTAGAGGAAGTGAGTAATGAGTAGAGAGTAAAAACTGAATACTAAATACTGAATACTAAAATACTGAATATAAATACTGAATACTAAAACCCAAATACTGAATACTAAATACTAACGACTAACGACTAAACACTAACGACTAACGACTATTAAATATGAAAAGAATAGCAATACTCGGCTCTACGGGCTCAATTGGAAAACAGGCATTAGAAGTTGTCGACCAAAATCAAGAGTTTTTTTCTGTAGAAGTACTTACCGCTAACGACAATGCCGAACTTCTTATTAAACAAGCGATTACATATCAACCCAATGTTGTAGTTATTGCAAACAAAGAGAAATATAAAAATGTTAAAGATGCCCTTTCCAATTTTCCAATCAAGGTTTTTGCCGGTGCATCCGCAATTGAAGAAGTTGCATCGATGTCAAATATAGATATGGTTTTGTCGGCACTCGTTGGATTTTCGGGACTAAAACCAGCAATGCAGGCTCTGCAAAACGGCATTCCAATCGCATTAGCTAATAAGGAAGCGTTAGTTGTTGCAGGTGACTTGATGACTGAACTCTCATTGAAAAACAAAACCCCAATAATTCCTGTAGATTCTGAACATTCTGCGATTTTTCAATGTTTACAAGGAGAATTGCACAACCAAATTGAAAAAATTATTTTAACAGCATCGGGAGGTCCTTTTAAAGGAAAAAGTGTTAAATTTTTGGAAACTATTACTCTGCAGCAAGCATTAGAACATCCTATTTGGAAAAATATGGGTAATAAAGTAACCATAGATTCGGCATCTCTTATGAACAAAGGATTAGAAGCCATCGAAGCAAAATGGCTTTTTAATTTACATCCATCACAAATTGAGGTCGTTGTGCATCCTCAATCGATAATTCATTCGATGGTACAGTTTTCGGATGGTTCTATTAAAGCGCAATTAGGACTCCCTGATATGCGGCTACCAATCCAATACGCGCTGGGATATCCCAAAAGGTTGAAAAATAATTTTCCACGTTTCAACTATAAAGATTATTCTTTTTTATCATTTGAGTCCATTGATGTCTCTGTTTTTCGCAACTTAAAACTTGCTTTTGAAGCAATGAAATCAGGTGGGAATACTCCTTGTATTTTAAATGCTGCTAATGAAGTTGCTGTCAATGCTTTTTTAATGAACAAAATAAAATTTACTGACATTCCCTCAATTATTGAAAAAACTATCGAACAAGTAGATTTTATTGCCAAACCAAATTTTGATGACCTGATGGAAACAGATAAAAAGGCGAGGATAGTGGTTAGTGGTCAGTTGTTTATGATTACTGATTAGTGGTCAGTGGTTAGTGATAAACTCTGTGGTGAAAAAGGCGAGGATAGTGGTTAGTGGTCAGTTGTTTATGATTACTGATCAATGGTCAGTGGTTAGTGATAAACTCTGTGGTGACTCTCTGCGTCTTCTCATAGGTAATCTGTGTAAAAAAAAATGCACGCAAAAACACCGAAAAATTTCATATTATAAAGCCACAACTACTACCCACTACCCGCTAACCACTAATCACTAACCACTTAATTCGCCAGCGACAGCCTGAAACTGACCCCAAAACTATTATTAGTTACAGGATAGCCTGTCGAAATGTAAGGTCGGTTACCTTGACGGTCGTAGTAAAGCTGAACGTTTACTTTGTCGGCTAACATATAATCGGCGGTAAATTTGATGGTCAAAGTTTTAGTTCCTGCGGTTATTTGATTTACCTCTTCTTCTATCCGTCTTATAACAGAAAAGTTATCTCTGATACCAAAATCTAATCTAAGGTTTAGGTCAGATGACATTGGTCGTTTTCCTTCGCGGGTTCCGAGAATCAAATCCATACGGTCGAAACGGTATCCGAAGCCGATAACCCATTCCTGCGTATAGTTTTCAATTAATTGATTATTTGTGAGGCTTAAATTTAGCATACGTCCTGTTTTGTATTCGGCGCGTGTGCTTAAACTATTGACCCACACTATGTTAAAGCCTAATAAAGGTGAAAAATCCTCCGCTAATGTTACTCCCGTTATTTCATAGAATGGGAGATAATTTCCGGATGCATCTTTTTCCAAAGTAAATCCGTTTCGTGTAGATTTTTCCCAATCTAAATTTGTCTGATAATTGGTAACAGTGTAGATTGAGCGATATGCGTGAGTTAAGTCAAAAGTTCTGATATATTTTTGTAATGCTTTAATTTTCGATAGTCCGTCGTATGAAACGCGCCAATTAGGTTGAATTTTTCCATAACCAGGCATTGGGTCTAAGAAAATTTTGCCTGCTCTTTTGCCCGAATATGCCGCTAAGAATGCGGGTATCATAACCTCTTGTGAAGTGCGACCGTAGCCGTCTCCGTCAGTTCCGGATAAATATCCTCCGCCGTCACGTCTTAATTGAATTAATCTTTGTGAAATAATGTCCCTATTTTCGATAAAATCATCATAAGTTTCTGATTCATAAGTACCTCGCTTGCTAACAGGATTAAATGCAGTATTGAAAATATTGAACGTCATCGAATGATTTCCTACTTCCATTGTATTGAACACGCCTCTGAAATCGCCGTTGTCGTCAAAAAGATAATATTCAGACATATTATTTGAGAATCGATGGTCGCCGGTAAGTTCAATTTTTAAGCCCCGCAGTGGTTCCAAAGAAGCTCTGATTTGGAAATTATCTGCGCGCATCATTGTATATGGAGTATTTAAAGAATTATCAGTCGTTACCCATTCATTATCAATGGCTTTCATTGCAAAGTCGCGATTTTGCCATCCAAAGATAAAAGGAACACCCGGAGCATTCATATTATCCTGTGTACCAATGAATTTCGCTTTTGGCATATATCCGGGCAGTACCGTACCATTGTTTTGCGAATAACTTATATTTATGGTTTTGAGGCTTGTCAGCAATCGTGCGCCAAATTCTAAAATAACTTTGTGCGCCGGCTCGGGAGGAATGGGTTTTGTTCCTGTTACCCTGATTCTTGCGTTGTTCACAGTTGTTGATGGTGTAAATTCTACCTTATTTCCGTCAACAACATTCTGTTTTCCTGTAACTGGTTGCCCCGACTGATTAAAGACCTGCAACTGAATGGTAGTTGTACCCAAATTGTGTGTAACTACAAAAACAGTATCTTGTTTCATATTTACATTATTTTGGGAATAACGCATAGTTTCGGCGGTTTTTCGTTGTGCTTGAGACGCAGGTCGATTTATGTTTTTTAGATATTCCGACTTATTGTAAATTGTTGCAAAGTTCAAATTGCCCGTTCCTTGCATCATATTGTTGTTTTGAATGGTATTTCCCCACTCATAAATTACTAAGTTTCCGTTTTCATCTTCATAAGGATGCACAACAGGTGCTTTTTGCCACATGTATCCTGCACTATAAGCGGCATTTGCCGTTACCCAATCTAAATATGGGAGTTTATTGATAGGAACCACGTATGAAATTGTTAATGTATGCTGATATGTTGCCATTCGACCAAATTTCATAATATTTTGCATAACAGAATCTTTCCAAAGTTCGTACTCATCGGCGTAAAGGCGTTTGTTTACTATTCCTTCGGGCTCGTCAATAACAGAATTTGTTGCATTATTAAAATTGATTTTCAATGCTTTGGTCAGATTATATCCTAAATCGAAATAACGATTCCAATAAAAATCTTTACTAACAGCCACAGGCAACTGAAAATCAGGATCATTGATATTTCGAAGTTGTACTTCGCGGTAATTTCGGATCATCTCCCATCGATAGCCAACTTGAGTAGGCGCAGGAATAATATTAAAATCTTTGATGATAGTTAAATGTTTGTGTGTTATACCTTTAAATGGTTCAAATGTTTTAGGTCGGTTCATAAAATTATAACCTAAGATGCCGCGATAACTTTTGTCAATAAGATATTCGGTATTTGCATTAGTTTGAGTCATTTCGTTGTACGAATATGTTGCGCTAAGGTTAGAAACATCATAAAAGCGCATATCCATACTTTTAGGCAATAACCTTACATTTGTAAAATTATAACTTTTTCGTTTGACAACATCTTGAGAAATAAGTTTGATGCTATCTCTATCATTCTTATTTTCAGTATTTTCTAATATGGTTTTAAGTTCGATGTCGGGTTCTAACGGAGAATATTTAGGAGTTGTAACTGCTTCGCTGAAACCAACATATAACGGTACAGACAGGCGGTTTTCGGGACCTAAGAATTTTCCTAATTCTAAATTAGATGCGATGTCATATTGGTAAAAATCTGCTTGACTACGTTCTGTAACACTCTGATTTATACTACCAAAGCCAATGGTACTGACCGTTCCTGCCACGGAAACATTTCCTAAATCTGCAAGTTTAACAGATGTACGTGCGCTTGCTGCCCAGCCGCCACTTTCATCAAAATCCGACAAACGAAGTTCATTTACCCATACTTCAGCAAATTTTTCCGTACCCGTATTATTCCTAATTCCTATCATAATCACTTTTACGTTACCTAAATTTGGATTTCCTTTGATGGTAACTCGGTTATTTGGGCGGTCGGGGTCATACCACTCGAAGCGAGTCATATTTGATACCGTAGAACCTTCGTGACGTTTGGCATCATTTCGTTTCAATTTGATATCCTGAAATAGTTCTAACGGTATATCAAAAAAGTTTTCAAGGGGCCAAACAGCATATCTTGCGGCTGTATTTTCTTTGGAATAACTACCCGGTGGAGTTACTTTCAGCGGAACAGAATATTCGTAGTAATTATTTCTAAAATCAGTTCCGAGCCTAATAAAAGCAACAACTTCGTCATCTTTTAGTTCAATACCTTCTAATGCTTCCGCATGAACATCCATTTTCAACCTCCTATATGGACGCATATCATAATTGGTTGATTTATAAACTGCTTTGGCATCTCCTGCCTTCAAATTATTAACCTTTAATGATAATGCTTGTTCGTTTAACTGATTAACAGACGGCGACGATGGGTCAATAACACGTGTAACTCCCGGTGGCAACACATAATTTACGGGTGTCCGCCTTGAATGTTCCTCAATATTTACGGCAGAAATTTGGAATGGAGTAGTTCTCCAATGCAGGTTAATATCATCTGTTTCGGGTTCATATTCTCTCCATTCGGCTCTAACTAATTCCATTGTCGCAAAACGGAGAATTACAGGCTCCTCAAAGCCATGTAAAAACATTCGCATAAAACGTACAGAACGTAAATCCGGTTTGCCCCCAATTATTGTGTCAGGAGCATTTAATGGAATGGAAAATTTATACCATCTTACGATTTCATCTTGTCTGTTTTTATTCGGAGCTTCTTGAATATGAGTAATATATTTGTTATCAAGGTTCATTTCGTTGGGACTTAAACGAATTTTAAATTGATAATAACTTTCAGTTTCGTTGAGAGTGTTGTCGTTGTTAATATCTTCTGCATCAGGCGTATTTGTGGCTGCGGTAGGATATGATTCGGGTGAAAATTGTGATGGACGCGAATTTCCCTCTGGATTATTGAAATCTTTATACCTGTCTAAAATATTTCTTTGCTCGTTGTCGTAGTCTGTACCGCGAAAATAATGAAAATCATCTGATGCGGGGTCGTTCCAAATTTTTGAATAAGCATCTTCTGAAAGTAGCCCAGATGCCCGCATTTGTTCCATTGTCGACATAAATGCAGAATAAAAAGTTCTCTCTTTTTCTGAATTCATTCCATTGAAACCAACGTCTTGCGCAAGGATAGTTTCAGGATTTGTGTCGAAGGCGTTCACAAGGCTCTGTTTTTTGGGTACATAACCCCAAGCAGTTGTATCAACATCAACAGGATCGCCTGGACCCGGAAGTCCCTGCTCGAAAAATTTACGCGAATCTCGTAATATATCTTCCGATATATCTCCTAAATTAATATATAAATCTCCACCTGAGTGCGAGCGTCTATTATAGACAGTTTGGTCTATAAGGTCATAATCATGATAAATAAATGGGTCTAAAAGCCAAAACTCTATTTGATTGATATTTGCAAGTTCAAAATCGTTCTGACCTTGCTCAATACGCCGCATAATACCGCCGAAACGACTTGCAGGATTTAATAATTTACCATCTCTGTCAATATTATTAGGGTCAAAATTGTATGGTCCTCTTTCATCGGGATAATAAGCGAGGTTTAAAGTAGTCATATTTGTTGGCTCACCCGTTGGAGTATCTCGCTCAGGAAATAGATCACTTTGATGAACTTCACGAACATAATTATTGGATTGTTGGTCAAGGTCTGAGGCAAGATGACTCGGTTTAAGATTGCTTTTTCTAACAAATAGAGGGTCAATGCTATACCACGCCAATTTTGCGCGGTCATAACCTATTCGCAGGTCATTGGTCAAACTTGCCGTATGCCCAAATAGAACAGGATCTTGCGGAACACTCGATAGTTTCCACGAAAGCCAATGACGTAAATCAAAAGAAATTTTTGTTCCCTCAAAATCATCAATATAAGCCGTTCCCTCTTTTTGAATAACCTTAGGGTGACCCGGTATTAAGTGCGCAAACTCACCATCAATGGAAATAGATGAAGGCGTTTTGGTTTGGACAAGTGGAATTTTATCAATTAAATAGGTTAAACCCTGTACCTCAGTAGTATAAGAAGAATTTAATCCCCAAATTGTATTTGCAATAGGTTCATCACCATAAGTAACTTTTTGAGTAAGAGGTCGTTCGCGCAAGTGCATTATTGTTGCTCCAACATTAAAATTATCTGTAAAACGATAATCTAAATGCGTTCCCATCATTGTCTTGGTCATCATACTAAATAAGGACTGACTTTCCAAAGAAACCTGAATTGGAGTTCCCGACTGCAAAAGCCCCGCATTAATAATCGAAATTCTTCCCGCAGAATAATCTACTATATAATCAACATTTTCGGTTAGCCTTATACCACCCGCAGTAACGACCACAGAACCGGGGGGCAAATTAAATGCATTTAGTGAAATCTCCGAACTTACAGACGATTTATATGTTCCTGTTAACCTGTATTTGTTCTGCTCGGCATACTGTGCGGCATTAGTTAACGTTGATGCATAAAGTTCTTTAAAAATAAATTTATTCCTCAGGGTAGTATCATTTCTGAAAATTGGGTCTCTATTCAAAACATCCTGCATATCTTGTCCAAAAGGCTCTAATACAGGAAAAATGATACGACCTTGATTTGTATTTATCGTATAACCGGGAACAAAGTCGAACTGCCCATCAGGAAATGGTTCCAAACGTTTGTCCAATTTATCTAAACCCAATAAATCTATAAAAAGCCGCCCTTTAACTCCATCGAAGTGATCATCAGGTTTTGTTCCTTCGGGGAAATAATTGATATAACTACCCGTTGAATCGTTCATATAACTGACGTTAAAAATAAAATCATCCGAACTAAGTTGGTAAGCGCCAATGGCATAGATGTTTTTCATCATCAAATTCCAAGTTTTTACATCGGGAGTAAGGACTGTGCCTTTCAAAAGTTTGAGTATAAGAGTATTAGGTGCTTCGGGACCTGTATTTGTAAATTCACCTACTTTAAATGTTTCGCCGTTGTATGTATATTCGTAAGCGACCGCAAGAACTTCATCAGCATTTAATGAAGTATTCAAAGAAATATAACCAAGTTTGGTATTCAAAGTATAATCAGTTTGCGTTAACATTCTTGCATTTTCAATTTTTTCGTAGTCGCTTGCAGTTTGTAAAATGCCTGATATTGTTTGAGTTATCTGACTGATATCGCGAATTGCACCATAAGTTGTAGTCATTCTTTGAAACAGCGAATTTGCTTCATTTGATGGACCCACAACCTGTGCGGGATTCCAAAGTGTAGGCTTGCTAATATGAGCGACGCTGTTGTTACGCCCAACTCCTTCTGCTAAGTCGGTAAAAGCAACTATATTTCGGGCAGTATTGAAATTTCCGCTACGATTTGTAACCCAAACTTCTATTTTGGTAATATTAAATGGCGATGTAATGACGGGCAAAGTACGCATTGCATTATTATAATGGTCTCTAAATGAATGCGCAAGAAAAAAGTGCCTGTTGCGGTCATAATCTTCAATGGAAACATCAAATTCGTGTGTTTGTGCGCCTCCCTGAATATTGAGAGTTGAGGATTGTCCTTTTTGTTGTGATAAAATTGATGTTACGGTCAATTTTCCGAACTGTAATTCAGTCTTTATTCCGAACAAACTTTGACTACCCTGTATTAGCGTTCCTGGCAAAGGAAGTGTAACATTTCCTGCTTCTATTTTTTTGAGTATATCATCCTCTTGTCCAACAAATTCGATACTTATTTGATTATCAAAATCAAAGGTAGATTCAGTGTTGTAACTAATTCCAAGTTTTAATCTTTCACCAACAGAACCGCGCACATTAACCTGCATTTTTTGTTGGAAATCAAAAGTTGTAATATTTCGTTGCCTCTCTTGGAGTGTAGGATTTTCAATTTTTGTGTTTTTAATACCCAATTGCACTTCCGCCATCCCTTGTGATTGAACATTTATGACGTTGCTGCCGAAAATTGTTTCAAAAACTTCGCCACCTACGCGCCAAGTGCCAGGCCCAGTTTCACCTTCTGGATTACTACTCGACTGATCCCAATAATTTTGCATGGAGCGCTGCCGTTCCATATTTTTGTATTGTTCCAAAGTCATTGTGTAAGGCATACTAACAGTGATATTCCCGACTTTTTGGTAAATCGTAACTAAACCCGTTTCGTAATCATACATGGCTACATAGTGCTGATTATCAGGAGGACTGATTCGGTAAATCTTTTTACCTTCGTTACTACCCGGAACATCATGAATGGGAAGTGGAGTTATGATATCTGAAAGTTCGATAACACTTTCCAACTCGCCAATGGTATCATTAGCGAAATCGTAATCATAATCTTTGTAAATTGCAGACATAAAATCATTTGCACCTGCAATCACAAACAGACCCATCAACAACAAAGCTGATATACTATATGAGAATATTTTCCTCAAAAAAATAAATTTTTAACTAAACCCAAAAACGCTTTATATTAAAAAATATTGTTTAAATGTTTTTAAGAATGTAAAAAAAAATAAAAAAAAAGATAATTTTTTCAAATTTATTTTATATTAGACTTATACTCCGTTATTTCCCTTTTTTCATCCTCAATAGCCAAGCCTAACCAAAGTGCATTAGGATATGCTTTTGCATAGTTTTCTTCTATTACAAACAGCCATCTTTGCGGATTTTCTCAAAACGTTGAATACCAACAGGTAATTTTAATCTATTATTTTCCATTGTTTTAAACTACATTATTCATAATAGTTTTTTAACGTAATGAAGCAAAGTTGAGAACGCAAAGAACGTTAAAAGTTTTCAGTTTTCAGTTATCCTTTGTGTTCCTTTGTATTCATTTGTGGTTAAAAGATATTTTCATTTATTATGAATAATGCAAGCTCAATAATTTTGTGTGACTGTGTTACTCACATTTTATTACCTCGATTGTTTGTTCGCTTAACCTGCATTATTCATAAGGGAAATATGTTGTTTCGTTTTACGACATCTGTATGGGCAACCCTTGCGGTTGCACGAATGATATGGAGAAAGACATTGAAGGGGCAACCCTTGCGGTTTCCTAAAATAAAATACAACGAAGAGGATTGTGTAGAATAAAACAGGCGAGGGCAAGCCTCGCCCCTACAATTTTATACGGGATGGTAATTGTGCGACCGCAAGGGTCGCACACACAACGATACACAGATATACCTCGTATGCAGCGAGATTATTAATAGATTTTATGAATTATGAATAATGCAGGTTAAAATATTATAAATTTGTTTTATAAAAATTTTTATATGACTAAATATTTGATTTTAAGGCAATTTACAACATATTTTTTATCAAAAATAAAAAAAATATTTTTTTTTAAAAAAAATGTTGTACTTTTGCAAAAAATTTAAAGATATGATACAAGGCTTATTTAGCGTTGCAGAGGTAAATGCAATGATTGAAAAAGGCGACACGTTGCTACTCGCGGGAGATGCAAAATTATTGTCGCAATTAAAGAAAGGAAAATGGATTGGTGGTTCAACGAGCCGCTTTATTGAATCCGGAAAAAAACCTATTTTAGAGAGAACACGAATATTTGTTCACAACATTTCTGATTTTGCAGTCGAAACCAAATTGATGATTTATGACGAATCTAATATTGCAAATATTTATGACGATGCATTTGATAACGGGTTTTCAGTACTTATTGTTGCTCCATTCAGCCCTGTGATTAATGAATACACAGACAAGTGTTCAAATTATTCCAATTTTAGTTGTCGTGCTGTTTGCGGGTGGGGAGTTGTTGCTTCAATTTATTCCGAATACGAAAAGAACGACGAATCTATTGTTTTTTGTGGACAAAATGCTACTTCATATACTAATGAAGGCGTAGTGATGCACATTGGGTTAGCACCCGATAAATTTGCTGAAATACACGCATTTAGCCCTTATAAACCAGACGAAGATGGCGATATTATAACTTTTGATGAAAACAAACAGCAAGTTGAATATGCCTTTATTAATGGAATAAAACAAAATTTCAGGCAGTATCTAATTGACAACAAAATTGATCGTACTCATGATGCCTCTATCCTCTCGCGTAAATGTCTTGCCGGAAATCACGGCGGAATTTTTATGAACGTAGGAATAATGTCTGAAACTGAAAAAGATGCCAAAAAATTTGTTTCATTTACTAGTTCTGTTTATAAAGGAATCAATTATGGTTTGGCAAACATGGAAAATTTTGACCACGAAATTTTGACCAAAAAAATTCATGGCGAAATTGTATTCTCGCTTACATGCGTTAACTATTTTGCAAATCCTGACATTTTTGAAAAATTCCTGACAAAAATGAACGGACCCTTCACTTACGGAGAATTGGCATACTTTCCAATGAGTAACGCAACTGTTTATGTTTCAATTGGTAATATTTTAAATTGAGATAGTGAAAAATATTCAAGAAATATCTGATAAGACTTTGTATCGCCTTATTACTGATTGTAATGACGTGAATTGGAATTTTTTTGCTTTAAAAGTGATGATTTCACGTTTGAAACTGAAATTATCAATGGACAGTAGCGCCGAAACAATTCATAATTGTTGTAATGAACTGCGGGAGCTATTGCACAAAAGCAAAGGTATTCCTAATGCAATTAAAGATTTAAAAATAATTTCAGACAGATGCGATTTTGAATAATAAAATAAGAGCCTGATTTACAAATAGATAGAAATGTTTGACAAAAATATTTTAAAAAAAATTACACTTTTTTTTGGTAATTAGAAATTTTGGCTCTATTTTTGCAGTAATTTTCATTTTAGTAATAACATAAAAACAGTAAATAATGAAAAAAATGTTAGCGTTGGCAGTTTTGTTTGTATTTACATTTGCGGTTATAGCACCTGTTTCAGCAAACTTAACGCCTCAAGAACCTCAAAAGGTCGAGAAAAGAGCGGTTGAAAAATCTGATATTAAAGCAGATGACGCAACCCTTCAGAAAGCAGATGGATGCCCCAAAAAAGCTGAAGGCTGCGACAAAAAAGCCGAAGATAAATGCTGCGACAAAAACCATGGCGACAAAAAAGTAGAGAAAAAAGCTGTCGACAAAAAAAAAGCAGTAGAGAAGAAAAAAACTGACAAACAATAAAAATTTGTTTGACAGAATAATTTTAAACTGAAATCAAGAATGATTTCAGTTTTTTTTATTTAGTGAAATTTTTTATCAACAAACATTAAAGAATAAGCGTATCTAAACTATATTATTCATAGAAATTTAGGCAACCGCAAGGGTTGCCCATACAGACACCATTAAAAAATATAAAATATTTGCTTTATGAATAATGCAGGCTAAACTCTAATATCTAAACTATAGATGAAGAAGCTCCTCTTATCCGACGATGGAATTTTTCCTATCACAAAAAATTTTGATGGCAACTTTGTAACAAAAATGCCTTTAACAGGTTTTTCCTTTGCAGGAACGATACAAGGCGAAGGCAAACTTGCTGGAACGCCTTCACTTTTTATCCGATTATCGGGATGTAATCTTAATTGTATTTGGAAACTGCCCGAAGGAAACCTATCAAAATGCGACACATGCCACCTTCCTAATAATAAAAAAAACAGAGAAATGAGCGTAGAAAAAGCCGTTAAAACTATTAATCAAAACCTTGGATCATTAAAACATATCGTTATCACTGGCGGAGAGCCTTTATTACAAAAAGAAACAATCGAAAAATTGGCAGCAGATTTGAAATCTAAAACAAACGCACATTTGACATTAGAAACTAACGGAACAATATTTAACGAAAAAATTTTTAAATATATCGACCTTTGTAGCATTTCACCGAAATTAAAAAATTCAATTCCACTGAATGAGGAATCAGAAACAAATATCGCAAATTTTGGAAAATACAATAAAACAAGAATAAATATTGACGTTTTGCAATCTTTTATTGATTCGGCAAAAAAATATGGCAAAGATATTCAATTTAAGTTTGTAGTAGCCAACATCAATGACGAAAACGAAATAAAAGATATTCTACTACAATTGACCAATTATTCAGATTCGGATATTATGATAATGCCTTTGGGCGCAAATATCAAAGAGATGGAGCAGACGCAACTTATTGCCGTGAAAATAGCTGTTAAAAATGGATGGCGATTTTCCCCGAGACTGCAAATAAATTTGTTTAATAATTTGAAAGGAGTGTAGTAGTGAGTAATGAGATTTAAGTATCAAGTAATGAGTATCAAGTAATGAGATTTGAGTATCAAGTAATGAGATTTGAGTATCAAGTAATGAGATTTGAGTACCAAGTAATGAGTTCGTAGTGAAAAGGCATGTCTTGTCCCTACTAAATTCGCAAAAAATCCCCGAATCCCATAAGTCCAAACCCCACCTATTCCTTACATCCCACACAGCAGCACTCGGTACGAGTGCAACGTAGATAACCCTGAATAAGCGTAAGCGCAATTCGGGGTATATCCCAAAAATGCGACATTTTAATTTTGCGGTATCTTTTTCGTAATTCTTTGTAATTTAAGGAAATAGATATGACCAAGTCAGGATTTCTGAACTTACGAAAATAAAATAATTCGTGTTAATTTGTGTAATTAGTGGCAATCTTTTTCAAAAAAAACATTTTTATTTTTTGGTTTTCAAATTTTTTTGCATCTTTGCATTTCATTTGCCAACAAAAGTTGACATATTTTTTAGTGCTAACAAGCACATTTTAAGATAGATAAATACAAAAATTTTTTACTGAAATAATGACAAAACAGACCGACATAATAATTGCAAATCCAATGTATGACGTTGTATTTAAGTCATTGATGGAAGATAAAGAGATTGCTCGTTATTTCGTAGAAACTATTATTGACGAAGAGATAGTAGAAATTGAATTTGCCCAGCAAGAATATACTTACTACATACAGACTGATACAGAAACAGAGACAAAGCCAGAAAATAAAACCAAAGAATTGAAAGTAATCCGTTTAGATTTTATTGCCTCCATTCGCACAAAAGAGGGCGATGAAAAAAAGGTATTGATAGAGATACAGCAGTCTTTAAACCCAATTGACGTATTTCGTTTTCGTTCCTACCTTGCCAAACAATATTCGGCACACGAAAATATCATCAAGGAAGAAAAAATAATAGTAAAGAACGATAAAGTTACAATTGAAGAAAAGATAGTAGATATTCGTTCTATCATTGCAATCTATATGTTAGGTTTCGAAATAGATGACCTTCCTTATATAATATCAAAATTTGTTTTCAAAGGCAATGACGTAGTGAGCGGTTGCGAGGTGAATACAAAACATCCAATTGTAAAAGAGCTTGCGCACGAGGCTTATTATGTGCAGGTTCCACGTATTAATCCTGAAATATACGCAAATTGGAGCGAATGCAGTAGGTTGATGAAATTATTAAGTTTGTTCGAACAAAACTATTTTGTTGTAAAGAAACACTTAAAAGAATACATATATACTATTTCAAAAACAGATAAAATATTAAAAAAAATGATAAACAAATTAGAACAAATGGCATCCGACTCATATACTAGAAGAGTTATGGAAGAGCAAGAATTTGCAGCAATGAATATGGCGTTTTGGAAACAAGCCATTGTAAACAAAGACAATATCATTGCTGCAGTTAGTGCCGAAAGAGACAATGCATGGAATACCATTACTGCACTACAAAGCAATAATGCAGCACTACAAAGCAATAATGCAGCACTACAAAGCAATAATGCAGCTCTACAACATCAAATTGAAGAATACCTTATTAGGTATGGCAAATTAAATTAAAACGGTGTGCGAACCACCAACATATCTTCTTAATCACATCATTGCAGACACGACCTGCAAGCATAGAAACCCTTCTTCGACTTCGTGGCTAACAATCCTTTGCCCTCCTTGCGTCCTCAACTTTGCGACTTTGCGTTAAAATAAAAATCTAACCACAAAGAACACAAAGGTTTAGGTTATTGAATTTATTGAAATACACAAAGAACACAAAGGAATTAGTAGTGAGTAATGAGATTTGAGTATCAAGTAATGAGTTTCTGAAACACCTTATTTTTCTACAAAACAACCTTAGTAGCAGAAATTTGTGGTAATTTTTTCAAAAAAAAACATTTTATTTTTTTGGTTTTTAATTTTTTCGTATCTTTCCTCTGAAAAAAAATATTTTTTCATTGTACTCGCTTGGAATTTAAAAAATTTCATATACTTTTGCAAATTAAATTTAATGAAAATGTTTGAAAGTTCAAATATCGTTCTTGTACCTGAATTGCTTGACAGTATCAGCAAAATTATTTTTAATGCTCGTAAGCGCGTAGTTTAATCTATCAACAATGAACTTATTGTAACTTATTGGGCAATAGGAAAGGAAATTGTTGAAAAAGAACGGATAAATAATATAGACAATCAAACCTCACGACAAATTATCCTGCAACTTTCAAAGCAACTTACTGAAAGTCTTGGTAATGGTTTTTCTCGTTCCAATCTTTTCAATATGAGAAAACTATACATTGAGTTTCCAAATGTCCAGACACTGTCTGGACACCTTTCCTGGTCGCACATTTGTGAACTTATTACAATGGATAATAAGCACAAAAGAGATTTTTATCTTACTCAAACGCAAGAAAACAAATTATCTGTCAGACAGTTGAGAAAACAAATTGAAAGGTGCGTTTACGAACGTACTCTGTCTAATAAAACGCCAGATTTTCAAGCATCCATTGATACTACAATTACAAAATACAATCCTGCCGATGTGATAAAAGACCCATATATTGTTGATTTTTTGGGCATATCTGAAAATCACGTTTGTTGCCCGCATAAATGGTAGTGGAAGCCCCGGGATGTTAGCGGCAAACACTACCGAAGTGTGTACTTGAAATAAAGAGTAAATAAAATTGAGAGAAAAGTGAATTTTATCGAAAAAAAGTGTAATTTTGCGCCCTCATTGTAAATAATAAATGAAATGAAATTAAGAACATTTGAAACAGGCGATCAAGTTTTGATTTCACCTGACTTAACTGGGCTGACAAATTGGTCGGACGGTGTAGTCGTTGAAGTTGAAAATAATAAATACAACGGAATTGTAATTTCAGCCGAAACAAAAGACCGAAACATTTTTTTCGGTCGAAAGGAATTATTTAAAACAAACGTAAATGATAAAAAATTATGTTTGCAATAAGTTTTGATATGGTTATTGCTGACCTTAAATCATTTTTTGGAATACCATACAATCGTGCATATTTTGAAATCAAAACTATTTTAAAAAAATATGATTTTGAGTGGATACAAGGTAGTACATACATGACAGAAAGTGACGATTTGGGGACTTTGTACAAGGCAATTTTGGCACTTTCAAAAATAGATTGGTTTAAAAAGTCAGTTCGAGACATACGGAGTTTCAAAGTAGAAAATTGGTCAGATTTTACTGAAATAGTTAAAAATAGTTGATAGATTTTCACAAAAAACATTCTTAGGTGTTCATATAGCCTGCAACACAAGGAAGCGGTTTAGCGCAAGCGGTGGTGTAGCTCCGCAGACAGTTTTGTTTAAATTTTGTATCTTGTGCCCCCGCTACCTATTTTTAGCCACCGCTGCAAGTAAAGCCGCAGAAACTTTGTGTGCAAGCAGGCGAGAGTGCAGTGGACAATGAAGTAAAAAGTTGAAAAATAATTAGTAACAATTAAAAAAAGTTAAAATGAGTTTAAAGAATTTAGTATTAATTACAGTGGCTGTTGCACTTGCATTTTCAGCCAACGGACAAAACTGTACCTGTGAAAGTAATTTCGAGTGGGTCAAAAAAACATTTGAAGAAAACGATGCGGGTTTTCAGTATATCATTGACAAAAAAGGGCAAGCAGCCTACGACATCCACAATCAATTGATGTTGGACAAAGTAAAAGCGGCAAATACATTGGAGGAATGTACAGAACTTTTGTACGAGTGGCTGAAATTCTTCCGTTCGGGACACATCGGAATTGAACTTTTAATGAATGATACTCCAACCGCTTCGAAAAGTATCAGTACACCCGCAAGATGGAATGGGAATATTTCCCAATTCGAAGAATACATCGATACGAAAAAAGAGGTTGACTTTGAAGGTATTTGGGAAAACCAGTCATATAAAATTGGAATTAAAAAAGAGGAGGCAAATTACATCGGATTTATCATTGAAGCAGACGTTGACGGTTGGCGTGAACCGGGATTGGTTAAACTGAAAATAGAACAGGATGGCGACAATCTAAAATCAACCTATTTTATGCGTGACTATTCACCTAAAGAAAGCGCAGAGCCTGAACTTATAGGCAATAATTATATGCAAATCGGTCAGCAGACTTTGAAACGCTTAATGCCTGTTTTCTACGAAGAACCCTTTATGGAAAGTTATTTCAAATCCATAAACTCACCAAATCCGTATTTGGAAGAGTTGAACGAAACCACACTTTATTTACGAATTCCTTCTTTTCAATTCAGTTATAAAAAAGAAATTGATAATGTGATTGCTTCAAACAAGCAAAAAATTCTGAACACACAAAATTTAATAATCGACGTACGAGATAACGGCGGAGGTGCTGACATCAGTTATTATAAATTGTTGCCATTTATTTACACCAACCCGATAAAATCTGTGGGCGTTAAATTTTTATCAACAGAATTGAATAATCAACGATTTTTAGAGTTAGCAACTTCAAAAGAAAATATTTTTATAGTTAGAAAAATATATAAGTACCGTTACAACAAACTACAAAAAAATTTGGGAGAATTTGTCAACTTGCAAAGAAATACCATTTATCGCCGTAAAACCATCTACAAATATCCTATGAATGTTGGAATTATTATCAACAGAGGATGTGCAAGTGCTACCGAACAATTTATTCTTGAGGCTAAACAGAGCCAAAAAGTGAAACTATTTGGTACAACTACATGGGGAGCCTTGGATGTATCGAACAAGGCATATGTCGAATCGCCGTGCAAAGAATTTTATCTTTGGTATTGTGTGTCCCTAAGCATGCGTATCCCCGATATGGCTATTGATGATATTGGATTAGAACCAGATTGTTACTTGGATGAAAGCATTCCGCAACACAAATGGGTAGAGTTTGTGAATGATATATTGAATCAATAAGAAAAATAGAAATTCTATTTGAGATAAGAAGTTGTATGCCATTATTTCTACTGCTTATCGTCGAAAAAGTTATTTAAAAAATTGTGATTTATTGAAAAATAAATATTTACTTTGTGCGTTGTACGTAAATAATGCATAATAAATAGAATAACTAAATGGAAAATAAGATAATAAGTAAATCGACAAGTGACAAAATAAGTTTTATGACTTTCATTGTTCCGGCTTTTGCAGACGCTTACAAAATGAAGGTTCCTGACGCTTATTTATATCTGAAAAAATACGGCGGTTGGGATTTTCTTGAAGAGCATTGGTGGGCATTACATACCGACAGCACTTTTTGGGCAGTAAGAAGTATTTATACTATTTGTTATCAAAATGGAGGACTAAAATGAAACTTTATCACGGCAATTTTTCTCATCTGACACATTTTTACAACTTTCAGATGTTTCAAGCCAATTTTACGACAAAGATTGGACTGAAATATATAAATTGTTGTTAAACGAACTAAAATCGCAAGAATGATACAAAATACACTGCTGCTAACGAGGCGGTTTAGCGCAAGCGGTGGTGTAGCCCGCAGAAACTATAATGTCTTAAAATAATTAAAAAATAATAGCGTTATAATAAATATTCTTAGTAAAATATGAACAACAAAAACGATAACATAATTATTTTCAAAACTGAAGACGAAAAAATATCAGTCGAAGTACGGTTGGAAAATGAAACGGTTTGGCTTACAATAGATGCAATGGCAAAACTATTTGAAAAGTCGCGGTCTACCATTAATGAACATATACTTAACATTTTTGCTGAAAAAGAATTACAAGAAACTGATAGTATAAGAAAAATCGGAAATTCCGATTTTTCTACCAAACCTACTAATATATACAATCTTGACGTAATTATTTCGGTTGGTTATCGTGTTAAGTCGTTAAGAGGAACACAGTTTCGCCAGTGGGCAACCAAACGACTGAACGAATATATTCGAAAAGGTTTTACAATGGACGATGAAAGGCTAAAAAAACTTGGTGGTGGTGGTTATTGGAAAGAACTTTTGCAACGTATACGCGACATTCGCGCTTCTGAAAAAGTTTTTTATCGACAAATACTTGATATTTATGCAACAAGTATTGATTACGACCCGCGAGCCAACATTTCTGTTGAGTTTTTCCAAAAAGTTCAAAACAAAATTCATTACGCTATTCATGGGCAGACGGCTGCTGAAGTAATTTTCAATCGAGTAGATGCTGAAAAAGAATTTATGGGATTGATGACATTTTCAGGAAGTCGTCCCTATTTGGCTGATGCCGTAATCGCAAAAAATTATCTAAATGAAATAGAATTACGCTCGCTAGGTCAAATAGTTTCGGGATATTTGGACTTTGCCGAACGGCAGGCAGAACGTGAACAGACAATGACTATGGAAGATTGGTCAGTTCATTTAGATAAGATTTTGACAATGAGTGGTGAAAGACTTTTGCAAGGTGCAGGAAAAATCAGTCATGAACAAGCTGTAAATAAGGCATCCACTGAATACAAAAAATTTCAGCAAAAAACACTTTCATCTGTCGAAAAAGATTATATCAATACAATTAATAACTTACAAAAAAAGATTAATAAATGAAGAAATGCCTGCACTCGACGGGCGGTTTGGCGTAACGGCGACAGTGCGGCGAAAAAAGAACATAGAACGTAAACGGTAGAATAATAAAAATGTGATAATATAAAAAAATGAAAAGTAATTTTAGTAAAAAAGTATGAAAATGAAAATAATTACATCAATTTGTCTATTTTTCCTATGCATTTCTTCTTGCCAGAAAGATTTGATTGAGTACGGACAGGGCGACTTGAAAATTTTTGTGGAACAAGACGAGCATTGGTTGCATGATTTCCCTTTGTTTTTGGGTATCAAGAAGAAAAATGCACCGCAAATTGCTATTTGGGTGGAAGATTTGCAAGGCAATTATCTTTCAACAGTGTATGTAAGCCATAAAATAGCAACACAATCGTGGCAGGCAAACAAGGGCAATCCGCGCAAAGAAGCACTTCCGCATTGGCAATATTCGCGTGCGATGAAAGAGTTTGACGGAGTTACCGGCGCAACACCTCATGGAGGACTTGATATAAAACCCATTACAGACGGTACCACAGGGGCTACTCCTCGCGGAAGTTTCGATGTAAAGTTGCGCCCGAACAATCAATTGAAACAATTTGTAGTGAAAATTGAATTAAATCATTCCACTGATTTTAACAGTTACTACCCGGAAACTGCAAAAGAAGGCGAGCCCAATTATTCCGGTGGAAAGGAAGGAAGCGGGCAACCGGCTGTGATTTATGCTGCAACCATTGATTTGACATCGGGCGTAACATCGTACGATGCAGTACTTATCGGGCATAGCAGTCCCGACGGAACTTCGGGAAGCATTTATTCCGACATATCACAAATTACAACTGCGCTTCATATTGTCAAACGTATAGTCATCAATATCCAACAATGAAAAAAATAATTTTTGCAATCGGCTTTTTGTTTATTTCGTTTTGTTTGATAGGACAAGACACAGAACGCAATGTAGCATACACAGCCTCTTTCGGAACGGGTATTGCCATGAACGAGCCATCATACACTCCTTTAATATTTCATGTATTGGCACATTACCGTGTCGGCAATCGGTTTTCGGCAGGTATCGGAACAGGACTGTCTTTTTATGAAACCACGTTGATACCGTTGTTTGCCAATGCCAAACTTGCCATAACCCAACCGCGCAAATTTACTCCATTTGTGGAATGTGGCAGCGGATATGCATTTGCAGCGAATACAAATGCGAACGGCGGATTTCACCTCAATTCTTCACTTGGCGTACAGTATGTCTTGTTCGACAAAATTAAACTGCAACTTGCCGCAGGTTATGAATTACAAAAATTGGAACGATTAAAAAAGTCCGAAAATGACTACTTTACAGTAGGTTTCGCAGAAAAATTAACACATCATTTGGTATCGGTTAATGTCGGAATTGTATTTTAAAATTAATAACATAATAGACAATGAATAAGATAGTTATAGTTAACGGACATCCTGATAGGGAAAGTTTTAGTCACGCTTTGCAAAAAGCGTATAAAGACGGTGCGTTGAGGGCGAGAAAGGAAGTGGAAGAAATTGTCCTTTCTGATTTGGACTTTTCCACAAACCTGCAGTTTGGCTACCGTAAGCGCACCGATTGGGAGCCCGATTTGTTGACCGCTTGGAACAAAATCCTGCAAGCCGACCATTTGGTCTTTATTTTTCCGATGTGGTGGGCATCTATGCCTGCGTTGATGAAAGGTTTTTTCGATAGGGTTTTTCTTCCCCGATTTGCATTTGATTATCAGGAAAAATCCCCATTTCCCAAGAAATTGTTGAACGGCAAAACATCTGAAATCATTACCACTATGGATACTCCTATTTGGTATTACAAGTGGATTCTATGCAATCCCGGTATCAAACTGCTAAAAAACTCCATACTCGGTTTTTGTGGTGTAAAAAACAAACGTACAACTTATTTTTCCGTTGTAAAAACTTCAGATGACAAACAACGTAAAAAATGGCTGTCGAAAACAGAAAGATTAGGAGCAAAATTGAGTTGAAATTTTCATCGCGACAAAATAGACGAATGGTTGTAGCCGAGCGTATCATTCATACGATACGAAAAAAAGAGCAGCCATCAATGGAAGTGGCAGCAGAGCGACTTTATGTTGATTATATGACCGAAGAGAACCTAACCGTTTTTACACAACTTGATAGCGAGGATTTTGGAAAATCCTCGCTATCAATGGATGCAATAAATGCAACTCTCCGCTTGGTTATAAACTTTTTAATTTTTTCGAGATTTATCATATTCTGGTAGATTTCTTTAAAACCACAATCGAACCGCTCATTTCGTTTTCTAACATATCATATTCAGAGGCTTGATTTTGTGCGTAATTTTCAAAAAGAGAAGATTTTTCGGGATATTTTGCTTTCAGTTCGTTACATCTTGAGACTATTTTTTCCATATCTTTGGCAATGTCTGCCCATTCGCCGTATTGACCAACGGTTTCGTCAACTAATTCCATTCCTGCCTGCTCAAATTGTTTTAATAAATCTTTGCGAAATGAATATGTCGGGTGTTGAATTGTACTTTTATCGTCAATATATCCTTCCTCTATGATGATAATTCCTTCTGTGGTCATGTGTTTCGACAATTTTTTCAGGGCTGTGTAATAATCATCAAAAATTGGACCGGTTGCGCCAAAAATAATGATGTCGAATTTATCTAATTCTTCAATTTTTGTACGTATATCACCAACTTCAAACCTACATATAGAACTTACTTCATACTCTTTGGCTTTCTCTTTTGATGCTTCAATAAATTCGGGGATAGCGTCTATTCCGTAACAATTACATTTCAATGCCGCCGCTAATTTTACAGAAATAGCCCCTTTGCCGCACCCCAAATCCAAAACATTGAGATTTGAATAGTTTTTGCAATTCTTTTGAATAAGATTGAGCACTAATTCGGATGGAGTTCCGAGTTCCCAAAAATCCTGCAAAATATAGGGCAAAAATGGAATAATCGCCATATCCTGTTGCGCGTCCATTGCTGCTGCGATGCTTTCTTCTAATGTTTTCATCTTTTTTTATTTAGTCAATTATTTGTTTGTTATTGAATATATTAGTTATAAAGTTTGTAAAGTAAAAAGTTTGTAAAGTAAAAAGTTTGAAAGTTTGTAAAGTTATAAAGTTGTAAAGTGTGTAAAGTAATTCGATATTTCTGAAAACTGAAAACTGAAAACTGACAACTACTCATTTTTCAGCAATAAGAATTACCGTATTTTTATAACGCCAAACTTCTTTTACGCTTGTAAAACCCACTTCTAAAAGCATTTTATTCTGATTGGATACCGTACAAGGAGTATCATAGTGATATTCTTTGTTATCGGATATGCCCTGTTCTTTTTTCATACGTTCAAACTCTAAAAAACCCAAATCTTCCTTTTCTTGCGGATTTTCATATTCATGTTCTGAAAGCATATAATCACATTCGATATATACTCCGTTATGTTTGATACTGTTATATAATTTTCGATACAATTCTGTTTTTGTTTTATGATTATAGTGATGTAACGTCATAACCGACAAACCTACATCATACAGACAATTACCAAAATCGTAATCAAGGTAACTTTCACATTTCAATTTTATTTTTTTGTCAGGATATTTCTCTTGGAGTAATTTTAACATATTCTCGGAAATATCTACACCTGTAATTTCAATTTGGGAAAAACGCTTAAAAATTGCCTCCAATTCCAACCCTGTCCCAATACCTAAATCAATCATTGTTTGTGTGTGGGATGGGAAAAAAGAAGCAATGATATGTTTGCTTTCCATTCCGCCACAAATATGTTCAATATGTTTTTCGTTATATATTAGAGCGCGATTATTAAAAAAAACACTCATTTCCTCTAATAATTCAATTTCGTTCATCGTGTAGGGTGATGTTTTTAGTCAATATCCAACACTGACATTAACGCTGGGTAATTCAACTTGCAGTCTCACTCTTGCCTTTAATGCTTTGAAAACTCTCAGTAAGGTATCCATAGTTACATAACTTGTTTTGTTTTCAAGTCTTGAAATTTGTGCTTTTTGGACACCTATTAGTTTTCCCAGTTCTTCCTGTGTTAGGTTGCGTTCTTGGCGTGTTTGTTTGATGGCACTGCCTACTAGATCCATTTGAAGTTCATATTCAAATAGGTCTCTTTCTGGGGTACCAATTTTTCCGATGAGTTTGTCCTGTATTTCATCTAATGTATACGTTTTCATTCTTTATTATTTTTTTTAATAGTTTGTCTTCAAAATATTTTTTGCGGATTTGAATTGCTTTTAGAATTTCCTGTTCTGGAACCTTACTCCTTTTTTTGATAAATCCGTGAGTACAGACCACCAAAGTATTGATAGCAGAAGTCTTGTCCCAAAAGGCAAGAAACCGATATTTCAAGCCCTGAAATAAAGTTCTAAACTCCCAAATATCGTCCTGTATTTTTTTGAAAAGTTCAAGGTCGTTTTCCATCTGTGCCTTACGAATATTGTAAAGTACTTTTTCGTAATGCTTTTTCTCTAAACTTTGCAAAAAATCAAAGGCTTCGTCTAAAAATTCTATTTCAAATCGTTTATTCATTTTAATACAATTAACGTAACAAAGCAATAAATGTTGTCAAAAAAGTACACTTTTCGGCTATTGATAATTTTTCCAATATCCATACCCCGTAAATGCCTGAAGAAAACCAAAAATAAAGTAAAGATTTGACATAAAGTTAAATGACCAAATCACAAATTGTATCGAAATCCAAAGCATAAGTATAATTCCGCAAAACATCACCGACAATGCAGCATAACGGTGTTTTTTGTAAATGAGGATAAAAGAGATAAAATTAGTTACTCCATTCACCAAAAGCAAAGCAATGCCGGGGAAAATAAAATTTTGAAATAAAATATCTGAAAAGGGGAGTTTTTGAATACCGGGCAGCAATAAATACATATCCCAAATTTTTCCAGTCGGCTCTATAAACATCATTGTGCTGCCCCAAAGAGCGCCAATTCCTATAAATAAACTCCAAAATATCGAAATATTACGTAATCTTTTTAAGGTGAACACTTTTGATAACTTATTATTTGGCATTTTTCTATTCTTTTATGTAAATTTTGTCTAATTTGTCTAAAAATCGCTCGTCCGACATTCCGGTACGATTGAAAAAAATAACGCTTCCTATCTTTATATCGGGATAAATTCTGATTTCGCAATAGTAACCACCGCCGCCGCCTGCGTGAGCGAAATATTTGTTTCCCTCTAATTCGCCTGCAAACCAAGATAAACACATTCTCGTATTTTTGTTTTCCTGAAACAACAACTGCTTGTACTCATTGGAAATAAGAGCGTTGTTCTCTTTTAATAACTCTTGAATGTATGTTATAAATGCTGTCGGTTTGCCAATCAACCCTCCATAAGGAGCGCCATTGACATAAAATGTTTTAAACGGGCGCCATTTTCCTTCGGCTTTTTCCATAAATTTAGATTTGTCGATGAAAAATCCCAGCATAAGGTTGGAGAATGACATTTTTTTGTGGTAGCCTATTGCATGATTTTCGTTATCACTAATTGTAAAAGTTAAATCGGCGGGAGAGATAGGTAATTTTTGAATGATAAACTCAAAAACATATTCCTCATACGTTTTTCCTGATACACTTTCAATTAGTTGACCCAAAATGATATAACCTAAATTTGAATAAGAAAATTTTTCGTCGGGTTTCGATTTTATTTTGTTATTTTTGTCAAAAACAGGTTTAAAAAACTGATTTCTATCAAAACTGTTTTGTTCGCTATCTAAATGTATCCAAGACAGGGGAATAGGATTCGGTATTCCTGCGGTGTGGTTTAAAAGTTGCTTAATTGTAATTTCTGTACCATACTGAAAATCTGATAAATAATCTATTATCGGCTTATTTAAATCTATTTTTCCACATTCTGCTAATTGCATAACTGCCAATGCCGTAAAGGTTTTTGTTACAGAAAAAGCATTATAAGTTGTGTTTCTATCGGTTTGTCTTTGCTTAGAAATGTCGGCGTAGCCAAGTTGAAATGATTTTATAATATTTTCACTGTCAAATATATAGTATTGAACAGAGGGCGATTTGCCACTCTCAATTTCATTGGTCAAAATTTGCTCTACATTCGTCATATCATTTATCTTTTTGTCTAAAAAACTATAAATCAGAACAATACTTGTTATACCAATTACTATGTATATTATTTTTCGTTTCTTCATTTATAATTTTTCTTTTTTTCGTTTCTTCCATTTGGTACAAAGAATGGTACAAATCAATGGGTTTGTGTCGCAAACAATTCTAATCCTATTCATTTCTTATTCGTTTTTGGTATTCCAAACCGTCTTCGCCCCATTTGATTTTACCCAGAAACATATCGGAGCGAAACTGTTTTCTTGGCTTCAAACTCAATAACATTTTGTCTATCTCTTGACGATTAGTATCACTATTTACTGTAATTACCATATATTTTTATTCTAAAAATCGCGCAAAGATAGATATTTTTTTTAAACTTCATTATTTTTTCAAAAAACGGCACACCCTGCAAAACATACCTTTCTCGCATATCTTCCAAATACAACTCTAGCACATCAGCAATACATGTTAGGTGTTAGATGTAAATGAAGTAATTTCTGAAAATATAATATATTTATATATGTGCAAACAAATGAATAATTTGTAAGAAATTACTTCATTCTGTGCATTACGTAAAAGCAATGCAACTATATTAGACAATCATTAATTTTTATCTTATCTTAACAATTCAGTCAGTAACTTAATTTCAATTGTAGGTGAAATGCGTTCATACAAAATGTTATATACTGCATCTGTAATTGGCATATTCACTTTATATTTTTCGTTACGTTCTTTAATACTTTTAGCTGCATAATAACCTTCTGCAATTTGCATCATTTCAAGTTGAGTGCTTTTGACTGAATATCCTTTTCCTATCATCGTACCGAAAGTACGGTTTCTACTAAATTGTGAATAGCAGGTAACTAAAAGGTCTCCTAAATAGGCAGAACTCTTAATATCACGAATGATTGGGTGGACAGTGTCAACAAATCTTTTTATTTCTTGAATAGCATTAGAAATCAGAACAGCTTGAAAATTATCACCATATCCTAATCCGTGACAAATTCCTGAAGCAACTGCCATAATGTTTTTAAGTACGGCAGCATATTCCGTACCATAAATATCATCGGTAATCACTGCTTTAATGAAACTGCTTTGAAAAATATTAGAAAATTGCCGCGCTGTTTTCATATCTTGGCATGCAATTGTCAAATAAGATAACCTTTCTAATGCAACTTCTTCGGCGTGGCACGGACCAGATAAAACAAGAATTTGTTCCAAAGGAATTTGATATGTTTCGCTCAAATATGTACCAACAATTTGATTTTCATCGGGAACGAGCCCTTTAATTGCTGAAATAGCAAATTTATTTTTTAACGGAACTTTCAGTCCTAAAAGAAAAAATTTTAAGAACGCTGATGGACAAGCAAAAATAATAACGTCTGAATTTTCAACTAATTCAGAAATATCATTAGTAAAATTTATCCTGTTTATGTCAAATTTTACAGATTGTAAATAATTTGGATTTCGTTGTAACCGTTTAAATTTTGAAATATTTTCGGGATTCCTGAAATGCCAATTTATACTATCAACATTTTGCAAAATCATTTTCGCAACAGCCGTAGCCCAGCTACCACTACCTACTATTCCTATTTTGGGTTGTTTTTCTTCCATATTATATACAATTTTTAATTATTTTTCAATTATTAATTGGTTTCATCTGCGGAAACAACAAAACTTCTTGTATTGATGCCCGATTGGTCATAAACATTGCTAATCGGTCGATGCCAATTCCCATTCCAGATGTAGGTGGCATTCCATATTCTAATGCCCTCACAAAATCGAGGTCAATATACATTGCCTCTTCGTCTCCTTTTTCAGAAAGTTTCATCTGCTCTTGGAAACGTTCTAATTGGTCAATGGGGTCGTTAAGTTCGCTATATGCGTTGGCGAGTTCTTTGCCATTTACAAACAGTTCGAATCGTTCGGTCAATTCGGGATTGGTTCGGTGTTTTTTGCATAAAGGAGACATTTCTATCGGATAATCAGTGATGAAGGTAGGTTGAACAAAATTATTTTCACACTTCTCACCAAATATAGCATCAATGAGTTTACCTTTGCCCATTGATTTATCTGTTTCAATGTTTAATTTTTTGCAGACTTCACTTATCTCATCTTCATTCATTCCCGAAATATCAAACCCCGTATATTCTTTAATAGCATCAAGCATTGTAATTCTTTTAAACGGTCTTTGGAAATCGATAATAATATCTCCAAATTGCACTTTTGTTGTTCCGTGAAGTGAAATTGCAACCTTTTCAACAAGTTCTTCGGTAAAGTTCATCATCCACTTGTAATCTTTGTATGCCACATATATTTCCAAAACAGTAAATTCGGGGTTATGAGTTCTGTCCATTCCTTCGTTTCTAAAATCTTTTGCGAATTCGTAAACTCCCTCAAAACCACCTACTATCAACCTTTTCAAATATAGTTCATTTGCAATTCTCAAATAAAGTGGAATATCTAGGGCATTATGATGCGTAATAAAAGGTCTGGCAGCGGCTCCGCCCGGAATTGATTGCAAAATAGGCGTTTCAACTTCAACATATCCAAATTGATTAAAAAAATCACGCATGGTGTTGATAATTTTTGTCCGTTTCAAAAATGTTTCCATAACTCCCTCGTTTACAATTAAATCTACATACCGCTGACGATAACGCTGTTCTGGGTCTGAAAAAGCATCATATATAATTCCATCTTTTTCTTTGACAATTGGCAAAGGGCGCAACGATTTTGAAAGGAGAGTCAATTCGTTTGCGTGAATGGAAATTTCACCCGTTTGTGTTTTGAAAACATAACCTTTGATACCAACATAATCGCCAATATCAAGCAGTCGCTTAAAGAGAGTGTTATAGAGTGTTTTATCTTCTGTTGGACAAATTTCGTCTCGGCGAATATAGATTTGAATACGTCCTTGTTTATCTTTTATTTCGGCAAAAGAAGCGTTCCCCATTATTCTGCGGCTCATAATTCGACCTGCAATAACAACATCTACTTTGTTTTCACTATTTTCGTCAAAATTTTTGATAATATCTTGCGAATAGTGCGTAACTACGTATTCGGCTGCGGGATAAGGCTCGATGTTTAGTTTTTTTATTTCCTGCAAACTTTGTCTGCGGACAAGTTCTTGGTCGCTTAAATCTGTGTGAATCATTGGATTATATAATATTTTATAAAAGAATAATTTGACAAAGATATATATTATTTGAAATATTACAAAATTTTTATTTATTAAAAATGAGGGTTGACGCATTTTATCACCATCATTTTTTGTAAGTTTAGCAAATTTTTCGGCAACGTGTTCGATTTGTTTATTGCCTTATTTTTATTTTTTCAATCCCTAATTAATTGAAACATAAGTTCATCTTTGTATCCGTTTCGAACTTTGAGCCACTCTTTTTTAGTTCCGATTAGTTCAAAGCCTAATCCTGTCATCATTTTGATACTGTTTTCGTTGTCGGCTTCGATATTGCAATATAAGTTATGTATTCCTAATTGAATGGTGGCGTAGTTGATAAATAACTTAAAAGCGGCGGATGCAATTCCTTTGTTTCTATAATTTTCGTGTATCATAATTCCGACCCCTGCTCTATTATGATATGGGTCAAAATCGAACATATCAACAATGCCGACTGTTTCAGAATTTTGTAATTGTGGTATTTCGGAACTTGAATGATTGTTGTCAATAATAACATCGATCATTAGCCTCAGTTGTCGAGTTTGATAAATATCGAGTGATGATGCTTTAATATATTGCTCAATTTGATATTTGCTGAATGGGGTTAAAGTGTTGCTAACGCGCCACAATTTCATATTGTTTTCCCATTCATAAAGTAAATCTAAGTCTTTAAGCTCAATTGCTCTCAGGTTCAGGTTGTTGTCCCGTATCATCTACTTCTTCAGTTTCAACTACATCTTCTATTTCCATAAATATGTTAGGTGTAAAAGTAGCAGTTTGTCGTGTGCCAAAAACATTTCTAATAGGAATATTAACTTCTTTGGTAAAAGTTTTGTATCCGTCAGATTCGATTTCTAAAAAATATTTTATTCCCGTAGGTAAAATTGCGACATATTTACCTGTTAATTGGTTAGGTCTATAAATACCGTACAATTTTTTATTTTCATCGGTAATTGTTATAACGGCATCGGAGCCGGGTTCATCAATTCCATAGAATACGTATCCCGCGAGGACAGCCAATGCACGTGCGTCGTCGTCAGGGAAAACAAGCATATATAGGTCAGTTCCGCCCATACTTCCTACTCTACGGGAAGAATAATAAACTCGTTGTCCGTCCGGTGTAGGAAGATAAAAAATGTCATCATTAGTTGTATTAATGGGATAGCCAATATTTTCGGGTTTTGACCATGTTTCGTCTTCATTTTTTTTGCACATAAAAACGTCGAAACCACCCATTGAGGAGTGTCCTTCTGACGCAAAGAAAAGTTGACTACCGTCTGGACTAATAAAAGGAGCTTCTTCGTCCCATTCAGTATTAATTTCTGGTCCAGCATTTACGGGTGGTCCCCAAGATCCGTCGGGCAATTTGTGAGAAATATAAATATCTTTGCCACCATATCCACCGGGTCTGTCGCTTGTGAACCACAATTCGTTACCGTCAGGCGAATAGCAGGCGTGTGTTTCGTTAAAATTTGTAGAATTTATTGCTAATGGCTTTGGTTCTGTCCAACCTCTAAATGTTTTTCTTGTTTCAAAAAGGCTACCCGAGAAACCGTCATTCTGAAAAATAATCATTGTATTTCCGTCAGCGCTAAGGCTAACAGTTGCTCTATTTCCAAAATAATTACCTCTTAATTTGAGTGGCTCTGCTTCGCCCCAATCGTCATTTAACCAATATGAAACATAAATATTTTCAAAATATTCGGTTTCATCTTTTTTTGCACCTTTTAAAGGTCGATTAGAGGTAAAATAAAGTTCGGTTTCATCTGCGGCAACTAATGGACTATGCTCGTCAAACGGAGAATTGACTTTACTTCCCAAAGAAATTATTTTAAATTCTAAGGGAGTTTTCACCATCTCAATCGCATTGTTTACATAGTTTATTTCGCGATTTATTGCGCTAACCAATTCCCTTTGTTTGGCAAAATTAAGCAGATTTTCATAAATAGCCATCGCTTGGTCGAAACGATAATTCATGTGGAGTGCCTGCGCCAAATAAAAATGAGTTTCTAATGTGGCTAAATTAGGGTTTTTACCCAAAGGATATAATCCAGCAGCCTTTTCGAGATAACGCATTGCTTTCTCTTCCTCGCCCGAAATGTTCAAAAAACACTCGCCTGTAAGTTTCAAAGCTTCTTTATCAACAGGCTTTTGGTTAGTGAGAGGTTCTAAAATATTTACTGCCTTAACGTAATTTTCTTTCTGCATCTCGCCTTTGGCAGTATGAATCAATTTGGATGTTTTCTGTGCACTCAGATTAAATCCAACTAATACTGTAAATATCAATAATATACTACGCATAATTATTATTTTTTTCTATTAAAAATTTTCTTATTTATTCAAAAAATTCGTTAAAAATCGACCGCAAAGATAAAAATAAATATTGAGATGTGTGAAATTTTTTTTAATTTTTTTAATTTTTTATCAAATTATGCTCCGAAAAAGTTCTTTCATACTTATTTTTTCTGATATAATTTTTTCTATCATTTCAATATTAATCCGTTCTTGTTCCATACTATCTCGATGCCGAATTGTAACGCTATTGTCTTGTAAAGATTGGTGGTCGATTGTAACACAAAATGGCGTACCAATGGCATCTTGCCTACGATAACGTTTTCCGATGGAATCTTTCTCATCGTATTGGCAATTGAAATCAAATTTTAACTTTTCGATGACTTTACGCGCCAATTCGGGCAAACCATCTTTTTTTAATAACGGCAAAACAGCAAGTTTTATAGGTGCTAATACGGGAGGCAACTTCAGAACAACTCTTGTCTCTTTTGAGCCATCTTTTCCTTCAACATCTTCTTCGCAATACGCGCCAGCCATTATACTCAAAAACATTCTGTCGACTCCGATTGAGGTTTCTATAACATAAGGAATATAACTTTCACTTTGTTCTGGGTCAAAATATGTGATTTTTTTCCCTGAATATTGTTGATGCTGTGCTAAATCGAAGTCGGTTCGAGAATGAATTCCTTCTACTTCCTTAAATCCGAAGGGCATTTCAAATTCAATATCTGTGGCGGCATTTGCATAATGAGCCAATTTTTCGTGGTCATGAAAACGATATTTATGGTTGCCCATTCCTAATGCCTGATGCCATTTCATACGAAGTTCTTTCCATTTATTAAACCAAAAAAGTTCTTCTCCGGGTTTCACAAAAAATTGCATTTCCATTTGTTCAAATTCACGCATACGAAAAATAAATTGTCGTGCAACTATTTCATTACGAAACGCTTTGCCTATCTGTGCTATTCCGAAGGGAATTTTCATTCGCCCCGACTTTTGTACGTTCAAAAAATTTACAAAAATACCCTGCGCTGTTTCGGGACGCAGATGAATTTTTAATGCACCATCTGCCGCTGCGCCCATATCGGTAGAAAACATTAGGTTAAATTGACGTACGTCAGTCCAATTTTTAGTCCCCGAAACAGGACAAACAATTTCATTATCAATAATTATTTGCTTTAATTCTGATAAATTGTTGTCATTAAGTGCTTTAACAAACCGAACATTAATTTCTTCTTTCTTTTTCAGATTTTCTACCACGCGTGGATTTGTTTGACGAAATAGTGTTTCATCAAAATTTTCTCCAAATTTTTTCTTTGCTTTCTCTACTTCTTTATCGGCTTTGGCATCAAATTTTGACAACAATTCTTCTATCAAAACATCTGCCCGATAACGTTTTTTGCTCTCTTTATTATCAATTAGCGGGTCGTTGAATGCGTCAACATGACCAGATGCTTTCCAAACTGTTGGATGCATAAATATCGCAGTATCAATGCCTACAACATTTTCGTGCAACAAAACCATCGAGTCCCACCAATATTTTTTAATATTATTTTTCAGTTCAACTCCATATTGACCATAATCATAAACGGCGCTTAAACCGTCATATATCTCGCTACTCTGAAAAACAAAACCATACTCTTTACAATGAGCAATCAACTTTTTAAAAATATCTTCGTTTGTCATTATATTTAAAGATTAAAAATGCAAAGATAGTTGTTTTTTTAATACGAAAAAAAATTTTGTTTTATTTTTTAATATTTTGATGAAAGTAGCATTGATTTTAATATTTTTTTATTCTTATGAAAAATGAAAAGCACATAGATAGTTCGGCGTTGTTCACTACACAGTAACACAGACGCGACGGATTTTCACAATAAATAAAGTTTTGTTAACAAAAAATAAATCCACGAAAATCCGTCTAAATCAGTCTAATCCGCGCATCTCAAATTCCAAACCTAAAACCGTTTTTCACTCTTTCAATCAATTCGGGAACGATATCTTCATATCTACCAACGATTCCGAAGTCGGCGTGTCTAAATATTGATGCTTTTGGGTTTTGGTCAATTGCGACAATTTTGCCAGATTCTTTAATTCCGGCAATGTGCTGTATTGCACCTGAAATACCTATCGCTACGTAAACTTTTGGTCGAACAGTTTTACCTGTTTGCCCTATTTGGCGGGCATATTCAGTAATTCCTGCGTCAACAACGACGCGACTTGATGCCCATTCTGCTTTAATGCCCTGATTTTGAAGCTCTTGTGTAAGGTCTTTAATCAGTTTTAAATCGTCTCCAACTGTTCCTCGTCCCCCTGAAACGATAATATCTGCCTCAAATAATCCTTGCAAACCACCGGCACCTCGTACGGTTTCTAAGATTTCTACCTTAAAATGGTCTTCCTTAATTAAAGGTTTAAAAGTACTTAATATACCTTTACGTCCTTTTTGTTGTAACGGCATTTCAAAGGTTCCTGCTCGTGCAGTTGAAATTTGAGGAAATTCAAATCCGAGTATTGTTGCTAATTTACTTTCGCCATAGGTAGGTCTACGAGAATGAAGTATCGGATAGATTATCTCTTTTTTCTTTCTATTTACATAATTACCAATTTCTAACCCTGTGCAGTCAGCGGTAACTCCGCTTCCTGTTTTAACTGCAATTCGTGGTGCAAGTTCACGACCTGAGGTTGTTGCCGCAAACAATACTATTTCGGGTTTTCGTTCCTTTATAACCTGTGCAAAAATATCTGAAAAAGGCAACACTAAATATTCTTGTAGACGGTCGTCTTCCACGATAATTACTTCATTTGAGCCGTGTTCAAAAAGTGTTTCTGCTAACGGTTCTACATTTTTTCCGATTAACAGAGTTGTAATCTTTGTATCTTCGCCTAATTGATTGGCTAAATTTCGGGCGGGAGTGAGCAATTCTATTGATGGTCGCGCTATTTTTCCGTTCGTAATTTCTGCCCATGTTAAAATACCTTTTGCGCCGTTTCTGATGTCTACAGTAGGAAAATCGGGCAAATCTTTTGTTTCTTTTTCTTTTGTTTCTTCTTTTTGTAGAATATTGCCGCCAGAATTGAATCTATTAATAAAGTCGTCAATTAATTGTTTTTCGCCTTGTCCTTCAGCCATCATAACAGGTGGGCGGTCGCTAACTATGTCATAAACAGCAGAAACAATCGTTGGCGACCCTGAAAGACCTATTTTTTCAGTACTTAAATTAATATCATCAACTCCAAAAACATTTATTTTAGATTTTCGTGATTTAATGGCACCTACTAATGTTGGTTTTCGTGGTCCGATACCTGTTGGCGTAAGCGAAATAAGACATGGAATGGGAAGTTTCATCATTTGATGACCTCCTTCAATAATACGTTTCGCAATTATATATCCATTTTCGTCTGCTTCCACTCTTTCCACAAAAGTAGCTTGAGGAATACCAATATTTTCAGCAACTTGTGATGGAACATGCGCAGTGTCTCCGTCGCTTGTTTGGCGTCCGGCAAAAATTATAAACGGTTCTTTGCTATCTTTTGTAAAACCTAAATGTTTGAGCATTGTAGAGATAGCCAAACCTGTTGCATACGTATCGCTTCCGCCTAATTTTCTATCAGAAAGCAGATAAACTTCGTCATAACCCATTGAAATAGCCTTACGTAGTGCTGTTTCAAAAGATTGTGGTCCCATTGAGCAGGCTATCAGACGGGCATCAGGGTATTTTTTTTTCATTTGCAGTCCGGCTTCAAGCCCGAACTGACAATCAATGTTGATAATTGATTTTGCTTTTGTTCTGTCCATAAGTCCATCTTCACCCATACGCATCTCGGTTGGAAGCGGCACTTGTTTTATTAAACTAACTATTATCATTTTATTGAGATATTTAAATGTAATTTTTTACTTCTAATATTAATAAGCACACGAGATGACACAGATTATACAGATAAACACAGATTTTTTTCGAGTAAATTGCCGAAAATAAAATCTGTGAAAATCTGTCGCGTCTGTGTTATCTGTGTGCAAAATTCCATTTTTTTAAGTGTGGAAAATTCTCCATAATTTAAAATAAGATTATAAACGTCTGTATCTTTTTCCTTTATTGTTGCCATATATTTACATATATTTATATTCGGGTCCATTTCCTCCGTTGGGAACGTTCCAAGTTATTCCGTCTGCGGGTTCTTTAATATCGCAGGTTTTGCAATGCACACAATTTTCAAAATGAATTCTTAGTTCTTGATGTCCTGTTTTATCTGTATGTAGTTCGTAAACTTCGGCAGGACAGTAGAATTGGCACGGTGCGCCATATTCTTTAATATTAATTGTAGGGTATGATTCCTTATTATTCACTTGGAGGTGCGGAACTTGTTTTTCGTCATGCAGCGTACCAGAATAATAGACGTCGGTTGCTTTGTCGAATGTTAATGTTTTGTCAAACTCAAAGTAAGCAGTTTTTTCTTTGAATGAATTTTTCCTAAATTTTGTTAATTTTTTTGTAACGGCGCTATCGTGGTGGGTTTTAAGTTTTCCAAAAAAACCTGCACCGCATGTTACAATTTGAGTTCCAAAATTGAAAAATCCCGCTAATAATCCATTTATAAAACCTTGTCTGAAATTTCTTACGGGAAATAATTCCTTATATATATTGCTTTTTTTGATATAATTTTCATATTCACACAAACACATACCAGAAAAATCATTTTTTTCTAATGCAATTATTGCAGTTTCGGCGGCACACATACCGGAGCGTATTGCAAGATGTATTCCTTTGAGTGCGGGCATTGCAAGGAAACCTGCGCTATCGCCAACTATCAACACACCATCGGAAAAAAGACTCGGCAAGGAGTACCATCCTCCTTCGGGCATAGTTTTTGCGCCGTATTCTAATAATTTGCCGTCTTTAAGGATATTTGCAATAAATGGGTGTGTTTTCCATATTTGAAACGCTTTATGTGTGTCGAATGTAGGGTCGGCAAAATCGAGTCCTAATGCTAATCCGAGGGCAACTTTATTGTCTTTTAAACCATAAATAAATCCTCCGCCAAATACTTTTGTTGTTGGGAATCCCATTGTGTTATATACTTGTCCGGGTTTAATTCTACCTTCGGGAACGCTCCAAAGTTCTTTACAACCAAGCGAATATATTTGAGGATTTCTCCCTTTTTGCATTGCAAATTTATTAATGAGTATTTTTGTGAGATTTCCGCGCGTACCTTCGGCAAGTATTACTAAATTTGATTCAATGGTGCTACCTTCTTGAAAATTTTCCATTTTGTTGCCGTGATGGTCAATGCCCGTATCTATTGTTTTTGCGCCAAGAACTCTTCCATCTTCGCCATACAAAAGTTCGTTTACAGCAAATCCTGTATAAATTTCTACGCCTTTTTCTTCTGCTTTTTTTGCAAGAAAACGGCAAATCTCACCTAACGAGGCACAATAATTTCCTTTGTTTCCCATATAAGGTGGCGAGAAGGGTATTTTGAACTTCCCTTTTTTACTCAACAGCATTACTGATTCTTTTGTAACTTTGGTATCAAAAGGAATTTCGCTGAAATCAACGTCGGGGAGTAAATCTTTAAAAATTTTAGGCTTAATAATTGCTCCCGAAAGTATGTGACTTCCTATTGAATTTCCTTTTTCAATTAATAAAATGCGTTTTTCTAAACCTTTTTGTTTTAATAAATCAGCAAGACGTATTGCTGTTGCTAAACCCGAAGGACCTCCGCCGATAATTAAAACGTCTGTTTTTACAATATTGTTATTGTTCATTACTATTTAAATTACTGATATTAAAATATATAACATATCAACTTTTCGGAATAAGATAGCGAAAAAGTTTGCAAATATAAATGAAATTTTTGAATTAGATAGAGACAAATATGATTTTCTGAAAAAATTAGTAAAAATTTACTACGATAGCTACACCCCGAACTGCGCTTTTTGGGTAACTGTAAGGGTGCGATTTCAAAAAGTTTTACGTAAAACAGGGTTTTAGCCACCAATTACACGAATTTACACAAATTATTTTGTGTTCTTTGTGGTTAGAATTTTTTACCACGAAGGCACACAAAGGGTTTTTCACAAAGTCGCACGAAGGTTAGTTTTAGCCACTAATTACACGAATTAGCACGAATTCCTTTGTGTTCTTTGTGAAACCTTTGTGGACTTTGTGGTTAGATTTTTTTAACGCAAAGACGCAAAGTTGAGAACGCAAGGGGCGCAAAGGTTTTTAGCCACTAATTACACTAATTAACACTAATTTTAGGTTGTGAGATTCGGGGCGACTTTGAAAGTCGCCCCTACTAATCACTAACCGCTAACCACTATTTTTTAT
>Ga0099364_10000394_pt1 | contig 72662 bp, 70 predicted proteins | sample TergutTh196P3_FD_73070 | JGI IMG/M metagenome (GOLD analysis project Ga0099364, IMG submission 73070) | Microcerotermes parvus P3 segment gut microbial communities from Pointe-Noire, Republic of the Congo - Th196 P3 | ecosystem: Host-associated > Arthropoda: Insects > Digestive system > Gut ...
TGGCCGACTATCTCCAGCCCCAGCTTCTGCGCCTCCGCGCTCTCGCCGTGGTGCTTGCCGATTAGGGCGGTGAGCGTTTCGGCAAGGCCGATGAATCCCATGCTCAGCGTGCCGTGCTTCAGCACCTCGCCGACCTCGTCCTCCCATGTGAGCTTCTCGGAATCCAGCCAGATCCCCTCTCCCATAAGGAACGGGAAATTGCGCACGCGCTTGCGCGACTGTATGGCGAAGCGCTCGAGCATCTGCTCGGATACCAGCGCTATCATCTCGTCCAGCATTTCGTAGAAGCGCCGCACGTCGCCTTTTGCCTTGATTGCCAGCTTAGGCAGGTTTATTGAGGTAAACGACAGGTTGCCGCGCCCGTTTACGGTCTGCTGTTCCTTGTCATGTACGTTTGAGATGACGCGCGTGCGGCAGCCCATGTACGCGACCTCGGTTTCGGGGCGCCCCTCCTTGTAAAACTGGAGGTTGAACGGCGCGTCGATGAACGAGAAGTTCGGGAACAGCCTTTTGGCGGAAACCTCGCACGCCAGCTTGAACAGGTCATAGTTCGGGTCGCCCGGGTTATAGCTTATGCCGGCCTTTACCCTGAATATCTGTATGGGGAATATAGACGTTTCGCCGTTGCCCAGCCCCGCTTCCGTCGCTAGCAGGACGTTTTTGATAACCATGCGCCCCTCCGGCGAGGTGTCGCAGCCGTAGTTTATCGAGGAGAACGGCGTCTGTGCGCCCGCGCGCGAGTGCATGGTGTTCAGGTTGTGCACCAGCGCTTCCATGGCGCCGTAGGTGGCCTTGTCCGTCTCCTTTTCGGCGTGGACGCGCGCGAAATTCTGAACGCGCGTGATCTCTTCCTCCGGCAGAAATTCCTTGAGAGCTTCCCGTTCTTTTTCGGCGTAGCCGTTGTCGCGGAACAATTGGGGCTGTATGTCCTCCGGCCATTTTACCTCGACGGTTTCGATGTCCTTTATCAGCGAGATCGCGCGTTTTATATTGTCCCTGTACAGCTGTACATAGGTTTTCGCCACGCCGGGCGCCAGCCCGTAGTCAAAGTTGCCGATGCTCTGGCCGCCGTGCTGGTCGTTCTGATTTGCCTGTATGGCGATACACGCGAGCGCGGCGTAGCTGCCGATGCGGTTCGGCTCGCGCAGATAGCCGTGTCCGGTGCTGAAGCCGCCGTTAAACAGCTTTATTAAATCTATCTGACAGCAGGTGGTTGTGAGAGTGAGGAAGTCAAGGTCGTGTATATGTATATCACCGCTCTTGTGCGCCTCGGTGTGCTTGGGGTTCAGAACGAACAGCTCGTAAAACTGTTTCGCGCCCTCGGAGCCGTACTTCAGCATCGTGCCCATGGCGGTGTCGCAGTCTATGTTGGCGTTTTCGCGTTTGAGATTTGAATCCTGCGAGTCTTTGAATGTGAGGTCTTCGTAGACGCGCATGAGGCGGGTTCTCATCTCGCGCGCCTGGCTGCGTTGCGCCCTGTAGAGGATATACGCCTTTGCGGTTCTGGCGAATCCGTTTTCTATAAGCACCTGTTCGACGGTGTCCTGAATATGCTCGACCTCCGGCGAACGCTCGCCCTGACGTATGAGTATATCGCACACCTGTTCCGACAGGTTTCTCAGGGTGACATAATCCTTTTCCTCTCCCGTCGCAATAAACGCTTTCTTTATCGCGGCCGTGATTTTATCAAGGTCAAAGGAGGCATAACGCCCGTCCCTTTTCCTGATTTGCCTGATTTCCAATGTTTCCGCCGTCATAAGTAACTCCCCCACTTGTAGTGTTTTTTGCTTTTGCAGTGTAATACATATAGTATCTTATCGGGTTTGGGTTGTCAATATAAAAATTTTCTATCGCACAAAATGTAGACTTCACTTTACAGGCAAAACGGAGCCTACGTGTGTAAAGTGAATGTACTATACAATCATCGACCCGTTTTCGTCCTCCAGCAGGATTTGGATTTTTTCCTCGGCGCCTGTCCGCGCGTTTACGTATATAAGATACGTCCGGCTCTCTTCGTCAATACATGTGAACATATAACAAAGCAGTTCGCTCAGACCGCCGGAGGGTATGACGCAGACCTCGGCGCTGGATACCAGCAGCCCGTCCGGCAGGACGCGCGCAGCTTCGTTTACGGTGAGTGACGGCTTGGGCAGGTCACGGTACGTGTGATTCATCAGGTAGCCGGACGACTCGAACACGCATATCCTGCCGGTGTCCAGCGCGACGCCCACTTTTATCAGGTCGGGATAGTAGACGACGCCGTTAAAGCTGTACGCGAAGCTGACAAGCAGGGTGTTGCCCGAGCGTGTACAGTATGTCTCCTTCATGCCGTCAAAGCCGCGCGCCTCAAGGTATTCGCGTGCTTTTTGCGAGGCTTCGCCGAACGGGATTTTCGGGTCGCCGATTATTCTGGAGTTGGTGAGCGACAGGCAGTACCCGCCCTGTTTTGTCACGGCTATGGAGATTTCGCCGCCGTCCACAACGGCTCTGAAGCGGTACGCCGGTATGGCGCCGCCCGTTTCGCCCAGCGGCTGCATGAGCGCGGGCTGGATGTCCAGATATTCGGCGGCGCGCGAAGCGGCGGCTTTTCTGTCAAGCTCCGGCTTGCCGCTCAGGAAAACGGACCCGCGCTGTTCGATGTGGTCGGAAAACGGGCCGTCATATATCAGCGGCGGCATACCGCCGAAATGGTTCTCTGCCTCTTTGACGGCTTGGGCGAACCCGCCGGTGTCGCCGAGACGGCCGCCGGTTTTGTTTTCCATGAGCAGGCGACCTATATTCAGCTCCTCCTCGCGCGCCACCGTCAGCATCCTGACAAGACCGGCCGAGAGGTATGACGAGGCGTCGGACAGGCGGCGTATCTCAGCGGTCTGTTCGGCGGTCAGCGGGATGCCCATGGCGGCCTGTTTATTTATATAACCGGCGAAGTCGCCCACCTGCGACAGAAATTTCGAGATGCTTTCAAGCTCCACAAAGGCGTATGGGAGCGCGCTCAGATCAGCCTGAGCGCCGTAGGCTCTGCGGGATATTTCGCCCGCGAGCGCGGCGGCCGGCGCCGGACTGCTGACCCAGCGGCCCTTTTGCAGGGCGTTGTCGATTGCCGCCACGTTGTCGGCCAGATCCTGAAAGGACCGCTGGTATCCGTATTCGACGCCGCGGCGGTAGGCCTCCGCCTGACGCCAGCCCGTATAACAGAAGCCGGAGAGCGTCAGTATGCCTGCGGCGGCAAACGATATAAGCCGCGCCAGCGCGCGTTTTGACATCGAGAAGGTCACGCGCGTCACAGTACCGCCGGCCCGCTGCGCGTCTCGTTCACGGGCGGGACGCGCACATGACCGTCGCTTCTGTCGCGCTCGCCGAATCTGTCGCCGAAGCTCTGTCTGAGCGGTCTGTGCAGGGGGATATTGCTCTCCAGGCTGACCTGATTAGCGAGATGCGAGGCATAGCCGATGATGGCGGGGTTGAAGGCGGCGGACGTCCGCGCGGCCTGTATATTCATCGCCGCAGTCTGGTCGATCAGGTTTTGCAGGTTTATACGTTCAGCGGCGGCCAGCGGGTCGGGCGACAGCTGCGCGGCCGCCTCCGTCAGCATCCTTGCAAACTCCGGCGGCGGCGGCAGTGTGCCACTGCGGGCGGTGTCCGTCACGGACGGGGACGAGGGGAATGGCGTGCCGCTGCGGGTAGCGTCCGCCGCGGACGGCGGTGTGCCACCGCGGGCTATGTCTGCCGCGGGCAGGGACGAGGGGAATGGTGTGCCGCCGCGGGCGGGGGTTCTTATATCCATAAAATTTGCCTCCTTTTTGGGATAGTTTTCCCGAAAGGAGGCGGGTTATACTTTGGGCGCGGGCTTATTTACGCGCTTTGTCGAACCGGCGGGGTTTTTAGCTGCCGCTTGACAACCGAGCTTAATAATATTATATTATAAGGAAAAAAGGAGAAAAGCTGTAATGGGCGAAAACATCAGGGCTGAGATCATAAAGCTGCGGAAAAACAGCAAATTCGCTTATGTCGGGTCTGTCAGCGAGGAGGGGTTTCCTCAGATAAAATGTATGTTTACGATCAAGAGCGACGACACGCAGACGCATTATTTTTCCACCAACACAAGCTCAAAGAGGGTCGCGCAGTTTTTAAGCAACCCGAAAGCGTCGGTGTATTACTGTAATGAGCTGATGTTCAAGGGCGCTATGTTCACGGGGACAATGGAGGTTTGCAAGGACAGGGAGACAAAGGAGCGCTTCTGGAATAAGGGCGATGAAAAATACTACCCTAAGGGCGTGGACGACGAAGATTACTGTATTTTGAAGTTTACCGCCGAATCGGTGAACTATTATCACGGGTTAGCCAACACAACGCTTTCAATAGAGGAGGAGAAATAATATTATGCAGTACCATGTCATTGACGCGTTTACCGACAAGCTCTTCGGCGGCAATCCCGCCGGCGTATGCCTGCTGGACGCGTGGCCGGACGATGAGGTTTTACAGAGTATCGCGGCCGAGAACAATCTGTCCGAAACGGCGTTTCTTATAAAGCGGGACGGTTTTTACGATTTGCGCTGGTTTACGCCGACGCTGGAGATCGACCTCTGCGGGCACGCCACGCTGGCAAGCGCGTTCGTGCTGTTCGAGGGCGGCGAGAGGGACGTCTTAAAATTCAAGACTATGAGCGGTATTCTATCCGTGACGCGCGAGGATGATCTGCTTTATCTGGATTTTCCGGCGCTGCCGGTCAAGCCCTGCCCCGTGATTTACCAGAGCTTTGAGGACGCGTTTGACGTAATACCCACCGCCGTTTACAAGGCGCTTGATTTTTTGGTGCTGCTGGAGAGCGAGGAGCAGCTGAGGGGCATAGAGCCGGATTTCGCGGCTCTCAGGCGGCTGAAAACCGAAGCCGGGCTGGACGACGACGCTTTCGGGACAATCGTCACCGCGCGCGGAGGGGATTGCGATTTTGTTTCGCGCTACTTCGCGCCGAACGGCGGCGTTGACGAGGATCCGGTCACGGGACGCGCGCACTGTTCGCTGATACCGTTCTGGAGCGAAAAGCTGGGGAAAACCGTTATGACGGCCAGACAGCTCTCAAAGCGCGGCGGCACGCTGTTCTGCGAATACCGCGGCGAACGCGTCGGGATCGGCGGCAGGGCGGTCAGGTATCTGCGCGGCGAGATCGCGGCGGGCTGACGCTTGCCATACACCGCGCGATATGTTACAATAAAACGGCAGAAAGGGGAAGCATGAATGAATATAATAAAAACAACAAGTCCTAAAACTAAGCCTCCGGCTGATCAGCTGGGCTTCGGCCAGTATTTCACCGACCATATGTTCCTGTGCGACTACTCGCCTGAAAAGGGCTGGCACGACGCGCGGATTGTACCTTACGCGCCGCTGTCCCTCGACCCCGCCAGCATGGTGCTGCATTACGGGCAGGAGCTTTTCGAGGGGCTGAAGGCGTATTACGGCGTTGACGGAAAAGTGCGCCTTTTCCGCGCCGAAGAAAATTTCAAGCGTATGAACCGTTCGGCTATGCGGCTGCATGTGCCGGTGTTGGATGAGAACTTTGTCCTGAGCGCGCTCAAAGAGCTGATACGCACGGACAAGGACTGGATACCCGACGCGCCCGAGTGTTCGCTGTATATCCGCCCGTTTATTATCGCCACCGATCCGTTTTTGGGTGTGCGCGGGTCGCATAATTATACCTTTGTCATTATTTTAAGCCCCGTCGGCGCTTATTACAAGGGCGGGCTTACGCCGACGCGCATATTCGTCGAGCCGTCTGACGTGCGCGCGGTGCGCGGCGGCACCGGCGACGCGAAGATCGGCGGCAATTACGCGGCGACCATCCGCGCTCAGGAGAACGCCAAGCTGGAGGGCTTTACGCAGGTCATGTGGCTTGACGCTATCGAGCGCAAATATGTCGAGGAGATCGGCACGTCCAACGCGTTTTTTGTTATAAACGACACCGTTATAACCCCTCCGCTGAACGGCACTATCCTGCCCGGCATCACGCGCAGCTCGGTCATTGAGCTGCTGCGTTCATGGGGCATCGGCATAAAGGAGCGCCAGATAAGCATTGACGAGGTTATCGCCGCGGCCGACAGCGGCGCGCTGACGGAGTCGTTTGCCAGCGGCACGGCGGCGGTCATTTCGCCGGTGGGCAGCCTGCACTACGACAGCCGCGACATCGTCATCGGCGGAGATAACATAGGCCCGACGACGCAAAAGCTCTACGACACGCTGACCGGCATACAGTGGGGCCGCGTAGAGGACACATTCAACTGGACGAAGGTGCTTTAACAGACAACCGCGCGGGGGACGATGTAATCGCCCCCCGCTTTCGTGTGTAAAGCGCTTTCAATTTACAGTTTGACCCAGTTTGTCAGGTTTCTGTTCGTGTCGGGATTTTTGCCGTCGGAGACCGCCTTGTGGAAGCCTATGGCTTGCAGGCAGAATAAGAGCGGCACTCCGCGCACGGCGTAATTCTCGTAATCCGGCAGGACGACGTTCAGCGCCGAGCCGAAGATATTGTCCGGATGGCTTGAGATTGTCACTATCTGTGCGCCCATATCCGCGATTTCGCGGAACAGCACGCACTGATAAGCGTCTTCGAGCGGGGTGACGGCGGCGAGAACCAGCGTCTGGTGGTCGAGCATGGTCAGCTCGCAGTGCCTTACGTCCAGTATGTGGCAGTATTTTACGGGTATCTGGCACATGCGCTGGATCGCTATCGCGCCCGCCTCGGCGACGCCGGACAGCTCGCTGTCAGCGAGTACCAGCACCTTGTCGATAAGTCCGCTCTGGCCGATACCCTCCAGCTCGCTGGAATAGCGGTCTATGAATTTTTCCTGATTGTCGGTGGCGTCTTTCAGCTCGTCGAGCAGCTTGCCGGCGCCGGACAGCAACCCTATGTTATAGAGGTTGGCTATGTACATATTCGATACGGAGCGCGTGGCGCATGAGCTTTCGTCAAGTATCCACGGCATCTCCAGGCACATGTCCGAGCAGTGTGAAAGGCGCGAATCGGGCGTGGCGCATGTGGAGAGCGTGAGCGCGCCCGCGGCGTGACGGGCTTTTTCGACCGATGAGATGACCTCGGAGGTCTGTCCCGACCGCGACGACACGAACAGCAGCGTGCCGTTGAGCATGTCCTGATAGTATCGCATGTTCAGCGACAGGTCGCCCGCCGGAAAGGACATGCTGTGCAGGCCGCCCCGCGTTTTCAGGCTCAGCTCGGCGGAGCGCGAGATCGCGTAATTCGCGCCGCAGCCCGTGAAGGTGACGCTGTAGAACCCCGCGAGCGCAAAGAAATCCTTTATTTTTTCAGACATACCCTGTAAATACGCGATGGTCTGACGCAGGGAGATATGCTGTTTGAAGATCTCGCCCTCTGTTTTATACACCGCCTAACCCCCTCGCTGAAGGTATATCCGCCTAATCTAAAAATTTTATGACGCGCTGCGTTTTTTAGCCTTTGCGGTTTTATTGAGCGCCGCTATCACACGCGGCGACTCCTCGTTTCTGAAGATTTCCGGCATTTTTTTATCTATAACGGTTTCGGCCTTTATGACCACGCGCTCTATCTGCGGGTCCGACGGCACCTGATACATGATGTCGGTCATCACTTCCTCCAGTACGGCGCGGAGCCCGCGCGCGCCCGTTTCGCGCTTTATCGCCTCGTCGGCGACGGCCTCCAGCGCGGCGTGTTCAAACTCCAGCTCCACGCCGTCGTAGCGCATAAGCGCCTTGTACTGTTTTGTGAGCGAGTTTTTAGGTTCTGTCAGTATGGCGATCATCTCTTCGCGCGTGAGCTGCGCCAGCGGCGCGACGATGGGTATGCGGCCGATAAGCTCGGGTATTATGCCGTATTTAAGCAGGTCATGGGGCTGTATATGCCTCAGCAGGTCCATGGCGCTGCGCTCCGTCTTGCTCTTTATCTCAGCGCCGAAGCCGATGCTGGATTTGCCCAGACGGTTCTCAATTATCTTATCTATGCCGTCGAACGCGCCGCCGCAGATAAACAGTATATTCTTTGTGTTTATCTGAATAAACTCCTGATGCGGGTGTTTGCGGCCGCCGGAGGGCGGGATATTGGCGACGGTGCCCTCGATGATTTTTAACAATGCCTGCTGTACGCCCTCGCCGCTCACATCGCGCGTGATTGAGACGTTCTCGCTTTTTCGCGCTATCTTGTCGATCTCGTCGATATAGATGATGCCGCGTTCGGCCAGCGCGATATTGTGGTCTGCGGCCTGAATCAGCCGCAGCAGTATATTCTCAACGTCCTCGCCGACATAGCCGGCCTCGGTGAGCGTCGTCGCGTCGGCGATGGCGAACGGCACATGCAGTATGCGCGCCAGCGTCGCGGCGAACATGGTTTTGCCGCAGCCGGTCGGGCCCAGCATGAGGATGTTGCTCTTTTGCAGCTCGACCTCGGGGCTGTCGCCGAGGAAAATCCTTTTATAGTGGTTATATACGCCGACCGCCAGTGTTTTTTTGGCGCCCTCCTGCCCTACGATATATTCATTCAGTATGCTGTGTATCTCCTGCGGGCGCGCAAGCCCCTCCGTCACGCTCTGCGGCTCGGAGCTATGCTCGTCGGCGACACCGTCTCCCAATATATTGAGACACAGGTGGACACATTCGTTGCAGATATAGGCGCCGGGACCGGCGATCAGGCGATCGACAAGCTCCTGCGTTTTTCCGCAGAACGAGCAGCGTATAACGCGTTCTTTTGACATGGTACGTTTCCTTTCTGATACGGTTGGAACCCCCCGCGGCGGAGGGCGCTTTATTTATTGACCAAAATTTTATCGGCCAGCCCGTATTCCACCGCCTGTTCGGCGGTGAGATAGTTGTCACGGTCGGTGTCGCGCTCGACTATATCCAACGGCTGTCCGGTCATCTCGGCGAGCATACGGTTCAGCTTGTTTTTGATATACGTCAGATGGTCGGAATGTATTTTTATATCCGACGCCTGGCCTCGCATCCCGCCCATAATAAGGGGCTGGTGGATCAGCACCTCGGCGTTGGGCAGAATGAACCGCTTGCCTTTGGCGCCGGCCGCCAGTAAAACCGCCGCCATGCTCGCCGCCATGCCTATACATATAGTGGACACGTCCGCTTTGATATATTTCATCGTGTCATATATCGCCATGCCGTCGTTTATCGAGCCGCCGGGGCTGTTGATATAAAAGTGTATATCCTTGTCGGGGTCCGCCGCCTCGAGATAAAGCAGCTGCGCCACGACCAGATTGGCCGTTATGTTGTTGACCTCTTCGTGCAGTATGACGATGCGGTCGTTCAGCAGGCGCGAGTATATGTCATAGGAGCGCTCGCCCCGGTTGGTTTGTTCTATTACTATCGGCACTAAGCTCATTGTTCCTCACCTTTCGTCTCCGTTTCGGGCTGCGAAACGGGCTCTTTCTTTTTGGTTTTCCTCGGCGCTCTGGGCTTCGGCGCGGGCGGCGCCAGCTCGGACGCGTTCTCAATCAGGAACTCCGAGCCCTTGAGGCCCAATAAATCGCGCTTGAGCGACCGCTCGGATATGGCTTTGCGTATGTCCTTCTCAGGCATGCGGTATCTCTCCGCCAGCTTTGCATACTCGTCGGCCAGCTCCTGCTCCGTGACCGTGAACCCTTCCAGCTCCGCTATCTTTCTGAACGCCAGATCGCATTTGACATGGCGCTCCGCCGCGCCGCGCTGCTGGCCGCGCAGCTCGTCCATGCTCTGGCCGGTCAGCTGAAGATACTGCTCAAGCTCAAGCCCCTGCATGGATACGCGGTATTCAAGATCCCGCATAAGCGAATCCAGCTGCTCCTCTACCATAATATCAGGTATAACCGCCTCAAAGCCCTCCAGCATTTTCTCAAGAACATCGGACTCGAATTTATCCTTTACCTCTGTTTCGCGGCGCTCCAGCACGCGCTTCTTTATATCCTCTTTGAACTCGTCAAGGGTGTCAAACTCCGACACATCCTTAGCAAACTCGTCGTCCAGCTCCGGCTTTAACGTCCGCTTCGCCTCCCTCACGGTCACTTTGAATACCGCCGGCTTGCCCGCAAGCTGTTCCGCGTGATATTCCTCGGGGAACGTGACGTTTACGTCGCAGCTATCGCCTGCTTTTTTGCCGATAAGCTGCTCCTCGAACCCGGGTATGAACTGCCCCGAGCCGATTGTAAGGCTGTGGTTTTCGGCTTTGCCGCCGTCGAACGGGGTGTCGTCAACAAACCCCTCAAAGTCGATAACGGCCGTGTCGCCGTCTTCCAGCGGCTCCTCGGAGGTCTCCACGCGCGCGTTGCGCGTCCGCAGACGCTCCAGCTCGGCGTTTATGTCCTCGTCGGTACATACGGCCTTGTTCTTTACCACAGATACGCCCTTATATTCGCCCAGCTTGACCTCGGGTGCCACACGCACGCTCGCGGTAAAGGTGTAGCCGTCCCCGCTGATGGCGGTGATATTTATATCGGGGCGCTCGATCGGGTCAAGATTATACTCCGCGACCGCGTCCTCATACGCCGCGGGGAACGATATATCCACCGCGTCCTCGTAAAAGAAGCTGCCGCCGTACATCTTCTCAATTATTTTGCGCGGCGCTTTTCCGTGCCTGAAGCCCGGCACGTTAATTTTGTGCGCGCTGCGGCGAAACGCCGTTTCGACCGCTTTCTCAAACTCCTCGCGCCCGACCGTCACTTCCATTTCTACCATGTCGTTCTCTTTGCGTTCGACCTTGACACTCATCCGTTAAGTCCTCCTTGATTATAACCATTTAATGTATCCGCAATCACTTTTATTATTATATCACTATTGTCAAGAGGCGGCTAGATGTACCTATATTATTTTTACAGGCTTAAACCCGACATGGTCGGCGGAAACCAATCCGTATTCGATGCCTCTATAATTTCCCTCGATCGCGCGGTCGCGCGCGCGGCCGTGCAAATGCCCGTAATAGCAGCGTTTGACGCCGAACTCGTTCAGCATATCAACGATTTTATCGCAGCGATAGCCCTCGTAAAGCGGCGGATAATGCAGAAAGCATATTATTTCGCCGGCGTTTTGAGCCGCCCCGTGGGTGAGCGAGGCGCGCAGCCGTCCAAGCTCGCGGTTGAACACCTTTTCGTCGTGGCCCGTGGCCCTGTCCTCCTCATAGAACCAGCCGCGCGTCCCGCACAGCGCGAGCCCGCCATAGGTATACGACAGGTTGTGCAGTATCTTTATCGTGGAAATGCCGGACTCGGCGAACAGCCGCTCCATCTTGCCGACCGTGGACCACCAATAGTCGTGATTGCCCTTGACGATCAGCTTCCTGCCGGGCAGCTTGTCAATAAAAAGCAAATCCTCTTTTGACTGCCCGAAATCCAGCCCCCAGGAGAGATCCCCCGTTAAAACGACCGTGTCGCCGGATTCAATATGTGAGAAGCCGTCTTTAATTTTTTCTACATAATTTTCCCATGGGCCGCCGTATATATCCATAGGCTTATCGACAGACAGCGACAGGTGCAGATCCCCGATTGCGTAAAGTGACATCCGGCTTGCTCCTCCGAATATAACAGTGTTTTTTGGACAAACTAACTGAGAAAACTTAAATTAAGGAGAGTACAGCAATGTTTGGATATAACGAAAAAACCCAAAACGGCGTCCTGTCCGGCGTGACCTGCGACGTTAAATCCTGCGTCTACCACGACAGCGCCAACAACTGTCACGCGCGGCAGATCAACGTAGCCAACCCTGCCGCCCACTCCGTTGACGAGACAAAATGCTCGACATATAAATTGCAGGCGGGCATGTAGCCGTTAATCAACCAGCCGGTCAAGCATCCATTCCTTCATCCCCGATTTTTCCGTTACGCTTGTAAAGCGAACCGCCTTTGCGCCGAGGTTTCTCAGCGGCCCGGGGGCGGTTTGCTTCGCGGCGGTTTCCAGCGCCTCAAGCGTGTCGCCCTCGGCGCCCAGCGCCGCGCAGACGGATTCGGTGAACTTAAACGGGCTTGCCGTGGCGACAATGAGCATGGGGTTCTCCGTTAAATTCTCCCTCGCCACCGCCGCGGCGACCGCCGTATGCGGGTCGAGCAGATAGCCGTCTTGCTCCCAAACTGATTTTATTGTTTCGGATACGCGCTTCTCATCGCACCAGCCGCCGGTCAGTTCGCCGTCAAACGCCCGTTTCAGCGCGGCGGGCGCGGTATATATCCCGTCGGCCGACAGCTTGCTCATCAGGGCCCTTACCAGCTCCGCGTCGCCGCCGGAGAGATGGAAGAGCGCGCGCTCGAAGTTGCTGGACACCAGAATATCCATCGACGGCGAGCTGGTAAGCCGCAGCTTGCGGCGGCGGTCGTAAACGCCGGTCGCCAGAAAATCCGCCAGCACGTTGTTGGAGTTCGACGCGCAGATAAGCCGACCGACCGGCAGGCCGATCATCTTGGCGTAATTCGCCGCCAGTATATTCCCGAAGTTGCCTGTCGGCACGGTTATATCCAGCTTGCGCCCCGCGGAAAGCGTTCCGTTCCCGACCATATCGCAGTACGCCGATACATAGTACGCGACCTGCGGCAGCAGCCGCCCGAGGTTTATGGAGTTCGCGGAGGATAAAACGATGTTATTTTCGGCTAACGCTTTGTTAACACCTGCATCGGTAAAAATCTCCTTAACGCCTGTCTGCGCGTCGTCAAAGCTGCCGTTCACCGCGCAGACGCACACGTTTTCGCCCGCCTGCGTCGTCATTTGCAGCTTTTGGGTGTTGGAAACGCCGTCCTTCGGATAGAACACCAGCACCGAAAAACCGGCGCGGTCCTTAAACCCCTCCAGCGCCGCCTTGCCCGTGTCGCCCGACGTCGCCACAAGAATATGGAACCTGCGGCCGTCGGACAGTTTTTTCGCGCTAAGCGACATTAATTCCGGCAGTATTTGCAGCGCTATATCCTTAAACGCGCAGGTCGGCCCGTGCCAAAGCTCCAGCACGGAAATTTTATCATCCACGGCCCTGACCGGCACGGGAAAATCCAAATACGCCGTTTCGCACGCCGCCGACAGCTCTTCGAGCGTGAAATCGTTAAGGAACAGCCCCAGTATCTCCGCGGAACGCTGCGTATAAGTCATTTTTGACATTGCGGCGAGCCGTTCGGGCGTGAGCGCCGGAAAGCCCTCGGGGCAGTACAGCCCGCCGTCGGGCGCCAGTCCCCGCAAAATCGCGGCGGGCGCTTCCGCCGGAGGCGCTTCGCCCCGTGTGCTGATATAGCGCATAGTAAAGACCTCCTTTGATCTGACAGATGTATTTGCTCACATAAACGCATCCTCTATGTGGTTAATATCCCCGTTTGAGTATACTTCTATAACGTCAAAGCGCACGGGCGACTCATCGTTATTTTCGGCCAGCCACCAGAGCGCGGTCTTGCGTATGCGCGCCCGTTTTTTGCGGGTCACGCTGTCCGAAGCGCCGGCAAACCCGGCGTCACGCCGCGTTTTCACCTCGACGACCGCGAGGATTTCGCCGTCGCGGGCTATTATGTCCAGCTCGCCGTACCTTGTCCTGAAATTTCGCGTTACTATAGAATAGCCTTTGCTCTCGAGATACTTGGCGGCGCGCTCCTCTCCGGCGTTTCCGGTCATCTTTTTTTCAGTCATAGCTTCCTCAAAAACTTCATCCGATGCTCGGGGCACGGGCCGTATTGCCTGATACGCTCGATATGCAGCTTTGTCCCGTAACCCTTATGGCGCTCAAAGCCGTATTCGGGGTACTTGTCCGCAAGCTCCAGCATGTACCTGTCACGCGCGACCTTCGCAAGGATCGACGCCGCCGCGACACACGCGCACTTCCCGTCTCCGCCCACCACGCATTTTGTTTCCGTTTCAAAGCCGCGGGCGATGTTACCGTCGATAAGCGCAAGCTCCGGCGGGGCTTTAAGTCCCGCGACCGCGCGGCGCATGGCCAGCTGGCTCGCGCTGAGTATATCAGACTGCGCTATCTCCTCTACAGACGCCGACGCGACGGAATAGTCCATTGCCTGTTCCTCTATTAACCGGCGGAGCTCCTCACGCCGCTTGGGCGACAGGTTTTTAGAGTCGTCCAGACACAGAACCGGTTCCCTCAACACCACGGCGGCGGCATATACCGCGCCCGCGAGTGGTCCCCTGCCCGCTTCGTCAACGCCGCACACGGACAGGCAGTCACGCCCGCAAAAGAAATCGCACGCCGTGATCATTCCGGCTTCTCCAAGGTAATACGCCCCATCCTGCCGGCTCGGAACTCGTCAAGCAGCAAAGCGGCGAAGCGTTCGGTGTCAGGCTCGCCGCCGCGCGACACGCATCCGCGCGACTTTGCCGCAAGGCGCAGCAACTCGTATCCGCGTTCCTCCGGCGGCGTCTCCCATTTGCAGCGGGCCGCAAGCGGCGCCGGCGCCAGCTCCGTCAATCTGTCTATCAATTTTACAGCCAGCTCCTCAGTATCCAGTACCTGATCCTTTACGGCGCCGGTAAACGCGAGGTTCAGCGCCGCCTCGGGGTCGTCTATCCTCGGCTGAAGCACGCCGGGCATGTCGAGCAGCAGCACGGCGCCGCCCGCGTCTATCCACTGTTTCCCGCGCGTCACCCCCGGGCGGTCCTCGACTTTAGCCGGTTTGCGTCCGGCGAGCCTGTTTATCAGCGACGACTTGCCCACGTTCGGTATGCCCACGATCATCAGGCGGACGGCGCGGCCCGCCTGTCCCCTTTCCGCGCGCGCCGCGAGCTTTTCAGCCAGCACTTCTCTGACGGCGGGCAGCAGGCGTTCCGTACCCGCGCCGGTTCTGGCGTCCATGGCGGCGGCTGCGGCGCCCCGCTCCGCGAAATGCCTGATCCACTGTTTTGTGACGGCGGGGTCGGCAAGGTCGGCGCGGGTCATTATATACAGGAGGGGTTTGTTAAGCGATGTAAGCCCCGGGTTCAGGCTCGCGCGCGGTATACGCGCGTCAAGCAGGACGCACACCGCGTCCACAAGTTTAAGGTTGGATTCGATGGCGCGCATGGTTTTCGCCATGTGGCCGGGGTACCAGTTTATATTCATTTTATGAATCCGATTTTATTGAACGGGTATATCCGCGTATAAACGCGCCCGAGTATATAACGCGTATCCACAAGCCCCACTCTGGTGGAGCGGCTGTCAAGGCTGCTGTTGCGGTTATCCCCCATGACGAACACATAGCCTCTGGGCACCGTCAGCGGAAAATCAACATCGTCCCTTTTCGCGGTGGGCTCTTTGATATACGGTTCGTCTATGACCCTGCCGTTTATAAACACATCGCCCGTTGCGAAATCAATGTCAATCGTATCCCCGCCCACGGCTATAATCCGCTTTACCAACGGCGCCTCGCCCGCCGCGCCGGCCACATGCAGTCCCTTTTTGGTGAACATGATAACGTCGCCGCGTTTGGGCGTATAGAACAGATTCGAGATAAGCGTCTTGTCGCCCTCACGGAGCGTTGGCTCCATAGAGTGCTGCTCGACGCCTATCATGCGAACCACAAACGCGAAAATCATAATGAAAATCGTTATAGCGGACACCAATGCCTGCGCCCACTCGAACAGCTCGCGGCGTATATCAGTCTTGGCCTTCTGCATATGTTCCACCTCTTAGTAAAACAACGGACACGGCTCGCCGTGTCCGCTTTACAAACTTAACATCCTCCCCCTGCGGAGGGGGTGCCGCCCTCAGGCGGCGGGGGTTGCGGCCCGGCTCGCCGTGTCCGCTTTACAAACTTAACATCCTCCCCCTGCGGAGGGGGCGCCGCCCTCAGGCGGCGGGGGTTGGGCAGGTGCCCGGCAATGCGGGGACTTCGCCCCCTTGTATCTGCCTAGATATCCTCTCTGACTTTGGCGGCCTTGCCTTTGCGTCCGCGCAGATAATACAGCTTGGCGCGGCGGATACGGCCGCGGCGCACCGTTTCGATCTTCGCTATAAGCGGGGAATGGAGCGGAAATACCTTCTCTACGCCCACGCCGTAAGACAGCCTGCGCACGGTGATCGTTTCGCTGATCCCGCCGTGCTGGCGCGCTATGACGGTACCCTCGAATACCTGCACCCTCTCGCGGGCGCCCTCTTTAATTTTAATATGCACACGCACCGTACTGCCGATTCTTATCTCGTTAAGATCGGTCTTGAGATGCGGTTGAGCGACAGCCTGTAACAAATCCATAATTTTGAACTCCCCCTGTATATTTATAGCACTAGGATATGCTACCATACTTAGGAGAAAAAAGCAAGCATAATGCTATACGATTTGTGTAGGACTAAGCTCTATTGACAATTTCCGGCTTTTTATGATATAATTTATCTCGCAGCCGGGAGTGTGAGGCGCAGAGCTTACAGTCCCTGGATAGCGATGAAAATAAAGTTGACTAAGAAAATAGCGCTGACCCCGTAGAGGATGGGATGAACCTCATTGAACTTACCGCGGCACATTTTCACGATAGTATAGAAGATGAAGCCGGCGGCAATACCGTAAGTTATGCTGTAGGCAAAGGGCATGACCGCGACGGTAAGGAATGCCGGAAGCGCTTCGTCAAATTCGTTCCATTTGATTTTCATTAAGCCGCCGGACATCAATATACCGACAACAATCAATGCCGGCGCTGTCGCCGCGGCGGGAACGGCTCCGACCAAGCCGGCAAAAGGCAGGCACAGAATAAAGCATATAGCCGTGGCTACCGACGTCAGGCCGGTGCGGCCGCCGACACTTATACCGGCCGCGCTTTCAACATAAGTCGTCACGTTTGACGTGCCAAGCATCGCTCCGGTTGTCGTAGCCGTCAGGTCGGAGAATAACGCGCGCTCTATGCTGCTGTCAAAACCTTTTCCGGTCTTGAGCTGTTCGATTTCCTTGTCGCCGAAAAGCCCGCCGCTGCGGCCTGTTCCGATCAGCGTGCCGATAGTATCAAAAATATCGGTGAGCAGGAAAGTTAAGATAGCGATAATGACAAGGAATATATTATGGTCGGTAAACAGGGACACAATGCCCATTTTCCCTCCGGCTGTCTGCCCGAAGAACCCGAAGGCGACATCCTTAATACTGCCGACGCTCTGAAGATCAAAAATTTTGGCGCCCTCGCCCATAGCGGTAAGCCCCATCGGTATGCCGACAACGGCGGTTGCGATAATGCCGAGAAGAATCGCCCCTTTAACGCGGAATAACATTAAGAGAACCGTAATGACCAAGCCTATCAGCGCAAGCAAAGCGGCTTTATCGGTGAAATTGACCAGAGCGGGTATAACATCCTTCCCCTCCGTCACCAGTCCGAAGGTCAGCTCGCCGCCTGCCGCGTCAGGCGGAAGCATAACGACATCGGAAGTAAATTTCAGGAATCCGGCGTTTTTAATGCCTATGTAAGAAATAAACAGTCCGATACCGCCGCCGATAGCGTATTGCAGCGACTGCGGGATAGCAACGATCAACATGCGGCGGACGCCGGAAATGGTAAGCACCGTACCAATCAGGCCGCAAATCAAAACCATCGCCAGCGCTTCTCTCCAATGGAAGCCCATCGCAAAACAAACGGTATAGGTGAATAAAGCATTCAATCCCATACCGGACGCCTGAGCATAAGGCAGATTAGCTACGAAAGCCATCATAAGGGTTCCGACGACCGCGGCCAAAACAGTGGCTACAAAGACGCCTTGCCAGCTCATACCTGTCAGAGAAAGCATGTCGGGGTTGACAAAGATGATGTACGCCATAGTGAAGAATGTGGTCAGTCCTGCGATGATCTCGGTTCTGATATTAGACCCTTTTTCTCTGATCCTGAAGAATTTCTCCATTTCTATCTCCTTTTCTCTCCCGCGTATTTTTGCTCGGCCGAGCGTCTATATTGTATCATGCCGCGCGGCAAAACGCAATATATGTATATTCATAAATATTTTTGGACAATAGGAGGAAAATTATGCAATTTTACGAACTGCAAATCGCCGGTCTTACGCGCCGGCTGCCCCTGTGCCGCGTCAATGACGAATTGCAGATAGCGGCGTTCGTCATGTTCGGCGACGTGGAGGTCACAGTCAAAGGCGCGGAGGAGCTATTAAGGCTGGCGCCGGAGTTTGACGTGCTGATTACAAACGAGGCAAAGGGCATACCGCTGGCCTATGAGATGGCTCGCGCGGCGGGCAAGCCGTACTGCGTAGCGCGTAAAGGCAAAAAACTTTACATGCCGGACAGCATCTCCGTCGATGTTAAAAGCATGACGACAATGTCGATGCAGACGCTTATCATCAGCTCCGACGAGGCGGCCGTTCTCAACGGGAAGCGCGTTCTGCTGGTGGACGACGTCATATCCACGGGAGATTCGCTGGCGGCGCTGGAGCGGCTTGTGGAGATGTCGGGCGGCGTTATCGCCGGACGCACCGCAGTTCTGAGCGAGGGCGGCGCGAACAAACGCGATGATATTATATGCCTCGGGCGCCTGCCGCTGTTCGGTAACGACGGGAGGGCGCTGTCATGAATATTAAGAATCTTAACAGGCCGTCCTCGAGGGTTGACGTTATACTTGACACAGACACGTTTAATGAGATAGACGATCAGTTCGCCGTCGCGTATATGCTTAAAAACGCTGATAAATTAAACGTCAAGGCAATATACGCCGCGCCGTTTCTCAATGAGAAGTCAACAAGCCCAAAGGACGGCATGGAGAAAAGCTATGACGAGATACATAAGATACTCGGCCTTATGGGCGCCGATGTGAACGTCTATAAAGGCTCGGAGCGTTTTCTGTCAAGCGAAACACAGCCGGAAAGCTCGCCCGCGGCGGAGCATCTTGCCCGGCTGGCGATGGATTACAGCCCTGAGAACCCTCTTTACGTCGTCGCTATCGGCGCGATAACGAATATAGCTTCCGCCGTGCTGATAAACCCGAAAATCGTTGATAACATCGTCGTCGTCTGGCTGGGGGGCAACGCGCTGCACTGGCATGACACAAAGGAATTCAACCTTTTTCAGGACGTCGCGGCGGCGCGGGTCATATTCGGGTGCGGCGCAGCTTTGATACAGCTGCCCTGTATGGGCGTGGTTTCGGCGTTTACTTTGAGCGAGGCGGATATAAGGCACTGGCTTTCCGGCAAAAATAAACTCTGCGATTATTTGGCGCAGAGTACCATCGACGAGGCGTCGTCATATGCCGCGGGACGCCCGTGGACGCGCGCCATTTGGGACGTTACCGCGGTCGCGTGGCTGATCGACGGCAGGTTCTTAGAGGAACGGCTCGAACACAGCCCCATCCCCGAGTACGATGGGCATTACGCCTTTGACGGGCGGCGTCATTTTATCAGATATGTCTATCACATCCACAGGGACGCTCTGGCAGAGGATTTGTTCAACAAGCTGACGTCATAGGGAGCGAAATATTATTCCGAAAAAAAACTTGACATTTTGTAAAACAATGCTATAATAACATCAATAAGGACTGTTTAATTTAAGTTAAAATATCCGGTCGGCGGGCAACCGCGCGAGTTTTGGCTTTCAGGGTGGAGAAGCTGTAATCAGGCTTCCCGTCCTTTTTTTATCTAAATAAATTTCCGGTCGGCGGGCAACCGCGCGAGTTTTGGGCTTTCAGGGTGGAGAAGCTATGCTTCTTCACCCTTATTATTAAGGAGGTGCAACCCATGTTGTTCTTGACGCTCGAACAATTATCTGTCCCCGAGGCACTCGGTATTTCACTGGTCGGCATACTTATCGGTTTCTGCGCGCTGTCACTGCTCATACCAATAATCCGGTTAATCAGCCTGATGGCCGCTAAGCTCCAAAAGCCTGTAAAGGATGAGATACAGGTTTTGCCCGTTGCCGCGCTGCCGCAGATGACGCCCGCAAAGGGCTCCTTCGGCGACGTTAAGCTCTATGATGTTGATGAAAAAACCGCCGCGCTGCTTATCGCTATCGTGGCGGATGAAATCGGCGCGCCGCTTAACGAGCTTCGCTTTATCTCGATTCGTGAAAAACTCGGGAAAAAATATTCCGAAATAGACGAAAAATTTGAAAGCATCGCCAGCTCCGCTATCGGCGGCGAAAAGATGGGGAGGTAAATACATTGAACATTGTGATTATAGCGGTAATCGGTCTGGCTGTCGCGGTTCTGCTCGGCGTTTTGATGTCGCGTATTGACAAAAACATTCATGAAACGAACCAGACCCCCAAAGATCAAAAGAAAGACAAGTAAGACCCTTACGCCCACTTGACATATTCCTTTAACAGCTCCACCGTGCGCGGCGCGTCCTCGCGCCGCGCCGCTTCGCGCAGCGCGTCAAGCCTCGGGCTTAATTCCGCGAAAGCTATATCCGACGGCTTTGCCACGAAAATCTTCTCGTGCGTCGTCGCGGCCACGCCCTCCTCGCTGAGCAGCAGCTCCTCGTACAGCTTCTCACCCTGACGCAGTCCGATGATCGTGATAGGAATATCCGTCTCAGGCTTAAAGCCCGAGAGCCGTATCATATCATGCGCCAAGCCGAGCATTTTTACCGGCTCGCCCATGTCCAAGACGAAAATCTCTCCGCCGTTTGCCAGCGCGCCCGCCTGAATGACCAGCCGCGCCGCCTCAGGTATTGTCATAAAGAACCGCGTGACCTCCGCGTGCGTCAGCGTGACGGGGCCGCCGGCCTGTATTTGCCGCCGCCACAGCGGTATAACGCTGCCTGCGGAGTCCAGCACATTCCCGAACCTGACCGCCGCCAGCAGGGTTTTATCCTGTTGCTTAGACAGCGCCTGTATGACCATCTCCGCCATGCGCTTCGTCGCGCCCATCACGTTGGTCGGGTTCACGGCCTTGTCCGTGGAGACGAGTATAAACCGCTCGGCGCCGTGTTCTATAGCCGCCATAGCGGTGTTATACGTGCCGAAAATATTGTTCTTAACGCCTTCGCACGGGCTTAGCTCCATGGTCGGCACATGCTTGTGCGCCGCGGCGTGGAACACGACTTCGGGACGGTATTCCTCAAAAATCCGGTCAAGCCGCTCCCTGTCGCGCACCGAGCCGACAAGCGCGGCGGTTTCGACGACATCCGTGAGTTCCCGCCCCAGCATATACATATCGTTTTCATAAATATCAAGCATAACCAGCCGTTCCGGCTTCAGCCGCGCGATCTGGCGGCACAGCTCCGAGCCTATCGAGCCGCCGCCGCCCGTGACAAGCACGGTTTTGCCCATAAGCCGCGCTTTGCCGATATTAAGGCTTACTACCTCGCGCCCCAGCAAGTCCTCAATAGCGACGTCGCGGATCGCCGATACCGTGACCTGACCGCCCACAAGCTCGGCGGTGGACGGCAGCAGCCTCAGCTTCGCGCCGGTAGTCTTGCAGATGTCCAGTATCGCCGCCTGCTCCCTGCGCTGCGCCGTCGGGACGGCGACGATTATCTCGTCTATCAGCTGCTCCCGCACAAGCCGCGGGATATCCTCACGCGCGCCCAAAACCCGTATGCCGTTTATCAGCATACCGCGCTTCGCCCTGTCGTCGTCAACCGCGCATATGACGTCCACTCCCGCGCTGCCGCCCAGCTCAATTATGGCGGCGCTGCCGGCGCTGCCCGCTCCGACGATCATTACGCGCTTTTTATTCGGAAACGGCTTATGCCTTGTAAAAATATCCGGCAGTCCCATGCCGCGCCCGATACCGTAGCGCAGTCTGCGGTATACCCGAAAGCTCATGCGCGACCCGCCGACCGAGAGCGTTAGCAGTAAAAACCAGATAATATAGACCGAGCGCGGCAGCGGGCGCTGTATCATAAACCCTATACATACGGCGAGGCCCGTGACCAGCGCGCACGCCAAAATTATACGCACAAGCTCGGTCACGCCGGCAAATTCCCACAGGCTGCGGTACAGCCCGAACAGAAAAAAAACAACCAGCGCGGCAAGCGTAAAATAAATTATACTGTGCGTGAAGCTATCCGAATGCCGCGGTTCGGCATAGAAATCGCCCTCAAAGCGCAGCAGAAAAGCCAGAAAGCATGTCAGAGGGACGACGGCGGCGTCGAACAGCATTAATATATACGCCCTGATTTTTCGCAAAAAAATCACCCGTCGTAATTATACAACGGGCCGTCTTTTATGTCAAATATTGTTTTTCTCATAATTCCAAGCGTCGGCGCACATCTCGTCAAGGCCCAGCTCGGCTCTCCAGCCCAGCAGCTTTAACGCCTTTGACGCGTCCGCGCAGCTCTCGGCTATATCTCCCGGGCGCCGCTCCGCCTGCCTGCTCGGCAGTTTCCTTCCGCACGCCTTTTCATAAGCCGCCAAAACCTCTAAAACACTGTATCCCCTGCCCGTGCCGAGGTTTATCGCCTCCGCGCCGGCGCCCTTATACTCCAGCGCCTTCAGATGCCCCTTAGCCAAATCGACAACATGCAGATAGTCGCGGATACATGTGCCGTCGGGCGTATCGTAGTCGCTGCCGAAAATATTCAGGTACTCGCGTCTGCCCGCCGCCACCTGAGATATGAACGGCACCAGATTGTTGGGCACCCCTTTCGGCCTTTCTCCCAGCAGGCCGCTCTTATGCGCGCCCACGGGATTGAAGTAGCGCAGCAGCACGGCGCTCCACCCCTCCTCCGAAACGCAGAGGTCGCGCAGGATATTCTCTATGACCAGCTTTGTCGTTCCGTAAGGGTTTGACGCCGCCGCCGGCAGCGGGTCCGTCTCCTTAAACGGCGCCTTGTTGTCCGCGCCGTAAACCGTGGCGGACGAGGAGAACACTATCCGTTTGCAGCCAAACTCGCGCATGGCGCCCAACAGCGTGAGCGTGCCGGTGACATTATTATGGTAGTATTCCAGCGGCTTGGCGACAGACTCGCCAACGGCTTTCAGCCCCGCGAAATGGATGACCGCCTCAATCTCATTTTCGGCAAATACCCTTGACACATCCGGCGCGTGCAGAAGATTGACCGCCGCGACGGGAAAATCCTTGCCGGTCAGCTCTTTGATGCGCCGTATAACATCCGGCTCCGAGTTGGAGAAATTATCCAGCACTACAATTTCATACCCCGCGTTTAACAGCTCGACACAGGTATGGCTTCCGATATAACCCGCGCCGCCGGTCACTAAAATCGCCATTTATTATACCACTCCTTTTAACGCCTGTTCCAAATCTTCAATAATATCCTCAATATTCTCAAGCCCGATGGAAAACCTGACCGACCCGGGCACGATCCCCATGCCGAGCAGCTGCCCGTCGGAGAGCTGCGAGTGCGTGGTCAGCGCGGGACAGTTGACCATACTCCGCAAGTCGCCCAGATTGGCGACGATTTTCAACAGCCTCAGCCCGTCGCAGAATTTAGCGGCGGCTTCGCGCCCGCCCTTCAGGTCGGCGGTGAATGTCGAGCCCGCGCCCAGCGGCAGATATTTCTCCGCCAAGCCGTAATAGGGAGATGATTTCAGCTTAGGGTAATTCACGCGCTCGATCGCCGGATGTGCCTCTAAAAATTCCGCGACCGCCAGAGCGTTGGAGCTGTGGCGCTCCATGCGCAGCGAGAGCGTCTCCATGCCCAGAAGCGTTATCCACGCGTTAAACGGCGACTGGCACGCCCCGATGTCGCGCAGTATATGCGTGCGCAGCTTTGTGATAAACGCCGCTTTGCCCAGCGCTTCGGCGTATACCAGCCCCTTATAGCTCGGGTCGGGCGTGTTGTACGCCGGAAAGCGCGGGTCGCCCAAATAGTCAAAGCTGCCCGCGTCCACAATCGCGCCGCCCATGACGGTGCCGTTGCCGACCATGTACTTCGTCGTGGAATATATCACCAGGTCCGCGCCGTGCTCGATCGGGCGCAGAAGATACGGCGACGCCATCGTGTTATCGACTATGAACACAACGTTCTGCTTTTTCGCTATTTTTGAAATGGCCTCGAGGTCCGGCACGTCCGCGAGCGGGTTGCCTATGCTCTCGACAAAATAGGCGCGCGTTTTTTCGGTCGTGGCGCGTTCAAACGCGCCGGGGTCGCCCGCGTCCACAAACTTGAAATTTATGCCGAACTGCTTGAGCGTCTTATCCATTAAATTGATGGCGCCGCCGTATATGCCTGACGCGGATACTATTTCGTCGCCCGCCGAACACAGGTTCATAAACGTCATGACCATCGCGGCGTGGCCGCCCGTCGCCGCCAGCGCGCCGATGCCGCCGTCCAGCGCGGCAAGCCGCTCTTCCAAGGCGGCGTTGGTGGGATTGTTCAGGCGCGTGTATATGTACCCCGTTTCCTCAAGGCTGAACAGCCTGCGCGCGTGTTCGGTGTCGTCAAACGAATAGCCTGTGGTCAGGTGTACGGGCGTCTGGACCGAGCGCGTGTGATCGCCGCCGTGTCCCGCGTGGATCTGCTTTGTTTCAAATTTCATAGTATATCTCCCTTCAATGATGCTCATATAGATAGCCGAACAGCGCGTCGTCCTCCAGCGGGCGGCTTATGTAATACCCCTGTATGCAGTCGCAATCTCTATCTTTGAGTATATCGAACTGTTTCTCCGTCTCCACGCCCTCGGCGACGACCTTCAGTCCCAGCCTGTGCGCCATCTGTATCATCATAAAGGCGAAAATCTGCTGCTTGTCATTCTCTATCTCGTCGATAAAATGCTTGTCGATCTTCAGAACGTCCACCGGTATCTCGCGCAGATACTTCATCGAGGAATATCCGGTCCCGAAGTCGTCCAGCGCTATGGTGACGCCGCCCTCGCGCAAAACGCGCAGTTTCTCGCACATGGCGCCCACATTGGCGAGCATGACGCTCTCCGTGACCTCCAGCTGCAACTTCTCCGGCGGCAGCCCCGTATCGTTAAGAATCTCGAAAACCATATTGACAAAGCCGCCGTCGTCAAGCTGCACGGGCGATACGTTCACGGACATGTATCCGAAATCGACCCCGTCGCGCATAAGCTCCGCCGCTTTGCCGCACGCCGTCCGCAATATCTCACCGCCCATCGAGATTATAAGCCTTGCGTTCTCCGCGAGCGGTATGAACTCGGACGGCGAGATAAAGCCCATGCTGGTTATATTCAGGCGCGCGAGCGCCTCAAACCCCAGACACTTTTTATGTATATCCACAATCGGCTGATAGACCAGATACAGCGACTTCACCTCGTCCAGCTCCTGCAATATCTGCATTATCTGGTGCGTGCGCCTGATTTTAGCGACCATCCTGCGGTCAAACAGCGCGAAGTTAGTTTTCTTGACATACCACGCCTCGATCATCGCTATATCGGCGTACTGTATAAGCTCGTCTATATCGGTCCCGTGCAGCGGGCAGAGCGAGGCTCCCATCCTCACCTCCGCCATAACGGACATGTTCTGTATCAAAAAAGGCCTGCGGAATATATCGAGTATCCGCGTGCTCAGCCGGTCCAGATGATCGACGTCATGCAGGCACTCGACATAGAGCAGGAAGCTGGAGTCGCCCGAGTTGCGCGAGTAGTACATCTCTTTGCCGAAATTCTTTTTCAGCGCCTCCGCCACGACTAAAATAACCTTATCCCCTATCCCGAAACCGAAGGTGTCGTTTATGCTCCTCATATTTGCGATATTGAGTATAATGACCGCGCCCCAGTGGTCTTCCTTCAGGCTCTTCAGCTTTTCGGCGACCTCCTCGCAGAACTTTGCGCGACGCGGAAGGCCGGTAAGCGATTCATGGTGCGCGATGTAGTCCGAAAACTCCTGCGCCGTCTTGCGCTCATGTATGTCCGTAAGCGTGCCGGAGATTTTTTTCGCCCCGCCGTCCTCCACGACGGCCATGGTAAGATGCAGCCACTTATGTCCTCCGCCGGAGGTGATTATCTTAATATCCCCGTCATAATGCCCCGTCATCCTGTCTAACCAGCTTACCAGCCCTTTTCTGTAATCGGGATGGATGATCTTATGCATCACATATTCCAACGGATAGTTCTCTTTAGAAAGCTCGTATGTCGTTATCTCATTCCAGCTGCCCGAGGCGAAGAACTCGTTGGTATACGGCACCAGCTCGAATATAGCGATCGTTGAAATATCCACGGCGGACTTGAACCGCTGCTCGCTTATCCTGAGCCGCTCCCTGTCGCTTTTAAGCTCCGCTTCCAGCTGCGTGAGCGTCAGGTTTTTCTCCTCAAGCTCGCCTACCCGTTCGTTAAGCTGCCTGAACAGATTGTTAAAGCTGTTCAACAGCTCGCCGACCTCGTCGTTAACGTCAATCTCGCAGACCATATACTGCCCGCCGGAGGCAAGGGTTATGGTTTCCCTCAGCCTTTTCAGCGGAGATACCACCCTGAAATGGAGTACCGGCAGAAAAACCGCCAGCGCCGCCGCACCGAAAACAACGGCGATAAAGCTGCTTCCGCGTATAAACAGCGCCGCTTCCGCCTCAAGCACGGATACCGCGTCATTAATCCGGACGTCTTCGTAGATGACAAACAAAAGAAGCGGAACAAACGTCATCAAAACCGCCACCGTGTAAAGTGATCTGCGAATACTCAATCTCAACATCCTCTCGGTATATTCCAAACAATTATACTATAGTTATCAGCTCCCTGTCAAGCGTCATAAGATTTTCGCAACCATTCTCACGCAATACGATAACATCCTCGATCCTCACGCCGAATTTCCCGGGAATATATATACCCGGCTCGGCCGATATGACCATCCCCGCCTCCAAAACGCGCTTTTCGCCGGGGGATGCGTTATAGTCCTCATGCACCTCCATGCCGATACCGTGCCCGAAGCCATGCCCGAAATACTCGCCGTAGCCCGCGTTCCTTATCACCTCGTCGGCGGCGTTGTGGATGTCCATGCCCAAAACGCCCGCCTTCGCGGCGGCGATACCCGCAAGCTGCGCCTTCCTGACGACGCCGTAAACCTCGCGCATCTCATCGGTGGCATATCCTATAGCGACGGTGCGCGTCATATCCGAGCAATAGCCGTCAAGGCTGCAACCAAAATCAACCGTTACAAAATCTCCCTTTTGCAGCTCCCTGTCGCCCGGCTCGCCGTGCGGCAGCGACGAGTTCGGGCCGCTGACGACAATCGGGTCAAACGACGGCTTATCCGCGCCCAGTCTGAGCATCCGGTAAATAAGCTCCGCCGCCGCCTGTTTCTCCGTCATGCCCGCCGATATGACGTCTAAAACTTCTAAAAACGCTCTCTCCGCGATACGCTGCGCCGCTTTCATGCGCTCGATCTCCCAAGGCTCCTTGACCGCCCTCATCTTTGCGATGCCGGCCGCCGCCGATACCCACTCTATGTTCTCCAGTTCCTTTTGCCACGCCTCGTGTTCTTTGACCGTCATAATATCCTCTTCAAAGCCGATACGCCTTATATCGCCTGTCCATTCCCTCATAATCGCGGCGAAGGTTTTCTCTCTCGTGCGCATCTCGACTGTAAAGTCACTTAGCTTTACATTTGCCGCCTCGATATAACGGAAATCCGTGCTGAAAAACGCGCGCTCCGGCGTAACAAACGCAATACCCGACGAAGTGCGCAGCCCCGTCGCGTAATGCCTGTTGACCTCCCCCGCAAGCATGATACCGTCAAGCTCCAGTTCCTTGCAAAGGTTTTGGGTTTTCATTAAATTACTCACTATAAGCGCCCCTTTTCATTAATAAACCGTCTTTCCAGCACATTGCGCCTGAAGTTGAACAGCATATTGCGCGTGACCGGCTCGACGATGACCGACGTGATCCTCGCCCTGTTCGCGGCCAGCACGTCCGTGAATATCTGGTCGCCCACCATCGCGGCGTCACGCGGACAGATACCGATACGCCCGCAGGCCTCCAGCAGGGCTTCGGGTTTGGGCTTGCGCGCCCCGGCGACATACGGCAGCTCCAGCGGAGCGCAAAACGCCTCCACGCGCCGCTTTCCGGCGTTAGACAGCACAATAAGGCCGTAGCCCGCTTCACGCATAGATTTAAGCCATTCCGACGTGGCGGTGTCCGGCGTTTTGACGCGGTATCCGGCAAGCGTATTGTCAAGGTCAAGCAGCAGCCCCTTGATCGAATACCGGCTCATCCACTCCGGCGTAATCTCCTGAACGGACCGCAGAACTATGTCCGGATAAAAATTCATAGACTGACCTCCGACGAGCATACTTTTTATAAGGGGGTGACGCGTGTGCAGATATATCTCGCCGCAACGCCCGACGACGCGAGGTCGGCGGCGGCCTACGGCTATCCCCTCGCCCACATGGCGTATTACAAGACGTTCGAGCAGCACGGCAGGTCCGGCGGCTGGATGGTGCTGGGCGGCCCGCTGGCCGGCGGCATAGACCCGCGTGAGGCCGTCGAGGAGTGCAGACGCCGCGATTTCAGCGGCCTTTTGCTGGATTTTGAGAGCGGCGACCGTCAGGCGCTCACGCGCTTTGTTCTTCAGGCCGACGAGCTCTGCGCCCAATATAACCTTACTCTGATAACCGGTAAAAAATTCCAGACAGAACGGTCGCTCACGCTTGTGCCCTCCGGCGCCGTCAGCGGCTCGCTCAGGCAGCGGCTTATTAAGTACGGCGCGGGCGCGGTGCTGGAGATAGTCAGGCTCGCGCAGGATATACCGCTTCCGGCGCCGCAGGGCCGCGGCATAACCATGACGCACCGGCGGCTGGGCGAGCTGCTGGAGTCGCGCAGACCGGTGACATTTTTTTCCTCCGAGCTGCTGGCGCGTTATTTTACGTACAAGGATGAATCCGGCGTCACGCATTTCATCATCTACGACGACGCCGAAAGCATTTCAAAAAAAATACGGCTTGCCGGCGCGATAGGCTTCCCTTACGCTGTCATGCTGTACAGCGAGGTCAAGGATTTACTCGGTAATATTTCGTAAGTAAAAATCTCCCACATAAGGGCGCCGCCTGCCGGCGGCGGCCGCGTCCTATTCAAAATCCGCAACAGTTGTTGCGGATTTCAGGTTTTTAACCGAATTTTTTCTTTTTGGCGCGCGCGGCCTCCGATTTTTTACGCCGCTTTACGCTGGGGCTCTCATAGTGCTCGCGTTTGCGAAGCTCGGAAAGCACACCGGCTTTAGCGCAATTGCGCTTAAAACGCTTGAGAGCGCTGTCCAGAGATTCATTCTCCTTTAATCTTACTTCCGACATTTGCTACCCTCCCCCCGCTTATGCAAGTTCATGTCAACGCTTAACCATTATAATTGTACTGGCCCTTTTTGTCAACCCCCAATTTTTACTGCCTTTTTACGGTTTTATTACAAGGTTGACTATTTTATTCCTGACGACAATGGTTCTGTCCGGAGTTTTACCCGCCAGATACTGCGCCACCCTCGCGTCGCCGAGCGCCGCCTTTATAACGTCGCCGTCGCCGGAGTCAAGCGGCAAAACTATTGAGGCTCTTAGCTTTCCGTTTACTTGAACGGCAATTTCGACTTCGCTGTCAATAACCTTTCGGGGGTCATATTCCGGCCATTTCTGCTTACAGCACAGCTCTTTGAAGCCCAGCTTTTCCCACAGCTCCTCCGCCGTATGCGGCGCGAACGGCGACAAAAGCCGCAACAAAACGTATAAATCCCCCTTTGTCGCCCCACCCGCGCCCAATTCGTTTGTAAGTGTCATCAACTGGGCGATTGCCGTGTTGAATTTCAGCTGTTCTATATCCTCCGTGACTTTTTTTATGGTTTTATGCAGCAAAACCTCAGTAGCCGGCGACACGTTTAGTGTGGCTTTCGCTTTCTCCGAAAGCGCCCACACCTTTTCGACAAACCTCCGGCAGCCCTTTACGGCCTGCGACGCCCATGCCGCCGCCTTTTCAAAGTCCCCGATAAACATGATATAGAGCCGCATGGTGTCCGCGCCGTACTCCGCGACAATATCGCCGGGATCGACGACGTTCCCGCGCGACTTCGACATCTTTTCCCCGCCCTCGCCGAGTATCATGCCGTGGCTCGTGCGCTTTTTATACGGCTCAGGCATGGGTACGACGCCGATGTCGTACAGGAATTTATGCCAGAATCTGGAATAAAGCAGATGCAGCGTCGTATGCTCCATGCCCCCGTTATACCAATCCACGGGCATCCACTTCTCAATTGCCTCCCGCGACGCCAATTCCCTGTCGTTATTACAGTCTGTATAACGCAGAAAGTACCACGACGAACCCGCCCACTGCGGCATCGTGTCCGTTTCGCGCTCGGCGGCGCCGCCGCACTTGGGGCATTTCACCTCGACCCATTCCCGCATCTTAGACAGCGGCGACTCCCCGCTCTCCGTCGGCTCATACGAATCAACCATCGGAAGCGTAAGCGGCAGCTCCTCATACGGCACGGGGACCGCGCCGCATTTTTCACAGTGTATTATGGGGATCGGCTCGCCCCAGTAGCGCTGACGCGAGAACACCCAGTCGCGCAGCTTGTAGTTGACCTTAGCCTCTCCCAGCCCCTTTTCAACCAGCCACGCGGTTATCTTTTTCTTTGCCTCGCCTACCTCCAGCCCGTCCAGAAAACCGGAGTTTACCATTTTCCCGCTCTCGGTGTCCAGAAACGCCGCCTCGTCTATATTGCCGCCCGCGACCACCTCAACTATCGGCAGGTTGAACTTTTTCGCAAACTCCCAGTCGCGCGTGTCATGCCCGGGCACAGCCATGATGGCGCCCGTCCCGTATGACATAAGGACATAGTCCGACACAAAAACCGGTATCTCCTTGCCGGTGACCGGATTAACGGCGCAGACGCCCGACAGCATGACGCCGGTTTTGTCCTTTGCCAGCTCCGTGCGCTCAAAGTCCGATTTTCTGGCGGCGCCCGCCCTGTAATCATCTATCTCCCGATAATTTTCCAGCTTCTCCTTCCACTTCTCGATAAACGGATGCTCCGGTGAAATAACCATGTAAGTCGCGCCGAACAGCGTGTCGGGCCGCGTTGTATACACCCGCAGTATATCGCCCGCGGTGGTGGCGAAATCCGCCTCGGCGCCCTCGCTGCGCCCGATCCAGTTGCGCTGCTGCGCCTTGACGCGGTCGTTGAAGTCCACCATATCCAGATCGTCGATAAGCCGTTGGGCATACGCGGTTATTTTCAGCATCCACTGCGACTTCTCGCGGCGCACCACGGCGCTGCCGCAGCGCTCGCAAACGCCGTCCACGACCTCCTCGTTGGCCAGCACGCACAGGCACGACGTACACCAGTTGACGGGCATACGCGCCTTATACGCCAGCCCGTTTTCAAACAGCTTCAAAAATATCCACTGCGTCCATTTATAGTAACCCGGGTCGGTGGTGTTCACCTCCCTGTCCCAGTCGAAGGAGTAGCCCAGCGCGTCCGACTGTTTGCGGAACAACTCCACGTTATCCCTTGTGACGACGGACGGATGTATGCGTTTAGCGATAGCCGTATTCTCGGTGGGCAGCCCGAACGCGTCCCAGCCCATGGGGAACAGCACGCTCTGCCCCTGCATGCGGCGCTTGCGCGCTATAACGTCCATAGCGGTATACGGGCGCGTATGCCCGACATGCAGCCCGTTGCCGGAGGGATACGGGAACTCTATCAGCAGATACGATTTCTCCCCGTCCTCCCGCGTCTTAAAGGCCTTTTCCTCAGCCCAGCGTTTCTGCCATTTCTTTTCGTAATCCTTTGTCATACCGTCACCTCTCAACCGCAACCGCGTCGCTCCATAATCTCTCCAGCGCGTAGAACTCTCGCGCCTCGTGCGTAAACACGTGAATGATCACGGCGCCGTAATCAAGCAGCACCCAGCCGCTGGCCTTATGCCCCTCGATGTGATGCGGCGTTATGCCCCGCTCCTTCAGCTTTAGCCCCAGCTCGTCCGTCAGCGCCCGCAGATGTGTGCCGGACGTGGCGGTCGCTATGACGAAATAATCCGCCAGAACCGTGACCTCCGTTACCTGAAGCAGCTTTATGTCCAGACCTTTTTTGGCGTCCAGCGTATCCGCCGCGAACACGGCTATTTCTCTAGGCTCCATTTTATAACCCTCCTCTAATCATTCAGCAGCAATATATCCAGATCATCCGCCGTAATATCCCTTGTAAACGGGTTGATCATAGCGTTTATCATCTCAAGCGCCTCGTCAACAAGCACATGCTCATACCATCCCCTGTTATATCTCACGCTTTCGGTCGGCAGCGTATAGAAATTCAGACATTCCGTGCCGTAGCCCAAAACCGTTGTGGCAATCCACATCAGCGTAGTGCCGCTCATGTCGGAGGTAAGGTTCTCCTCGGCGATTTTCAGAAACTCGCCCAGCTTGAACAGATTGCCCAGCGAGATCGCCTGCCTGCCCATAGCCCTCAAAAACTCCTGCTGAACCGCCATGCGCCCGTAATCGTCGTGCCCATAGCCCTCGGTGCCGTTATAGTCCCTGTACCTCACCAGCTGGAGCGCCTCGTCGCCGTTCAGCTTCCGCTGCCCCTTTTCCAGGTCGATGACCATATCGTCAAGAATCTTGTACATGGTCTTAGGCACATTGAAATCCACGCCGCCCATCGTGTTCACCAGCCTGATAAATCCGTTGTAATTAACAACAGCGTAAAAATCCGGCACAAAACCGATTACCGTCTCCAGCTCGCCTTTAAGCTGCAATATGCCGTTGCCCTTGCCGCTCGACTCGCCCATGCCGTAAGCGGCGTTTATCCTTTTCACGCTGCGCCGCACGTTTACCATGGTGTCGCGCGGTATGCTGACAATATTAAATACTTCGTTTACCGTATCCAGCATCCCCACCATTATCGTGTCGGTGTTGCCGTCGTTCTCTTTTCCCAGGAAAAGAAAGGTATAAACACCGGCCTTGCGCCTGCTGACCGGCGCGGGCGTAGAGCTTGGCGCGTCCGCGGGCCTCGGCGTCCTGTTGATGTCGAACTGCGGCAGCTCGACGGTCTCCGGTATCTCCACCTCCGGTATCTCGGGCGGCACGATATTCATATTCCACCACGCGACGCCGGCGATGATAAGCGTGCCGGTCACCGCCATAATGACGGTAAGCACCCTCACCCATTTCTTCCCGAAGAAATCCGCAAGCCCAGTCTTTTTTTCCGCGCCGTCCCCGCGGTCCCTTATATGCCCACCGTACAGCTTCATAAACCAAGTACCTCTTTATAATAATCGCGCGCCTCGAAAGTAGCGGGATGGATAACGCTGCCCTCTTCAACAAGCTTCTGCATGACCCTTTCAATCACAGCCAGCACGGCCCGCTCTCTGTTTTCATACGCCAGCCTGCGGTATGCCGGAACATCCTTATACTCCCTTGTCGGCTCCAGCTTGTCCGCCAGATAGATAATCATTTCCAGCCCGCTCATGCCGGGCCTGCCCATCGTATGGTGCTTAATCGCGCCGTATACGGCGCCGCTCACCCCGAGTTCACGCCGCGCAAGCTCCGCCGCCGTTATGCCGTGCAGAAATTTTTCGTTTCCCGAAAACGGCCTGTCAGATATTATATTACACTCCGCGCAATATTGCAAATGTTTTTCCGGCGGCCAATGCTTTGTGCAGTCGTGAAGGAGCGCGGCCAGCGCGGCCTCCCTCAAATCCTCCCCATACAGCGCGGCCAGCCTGACGGCCTCGCTCTCCGTCCCCAGCGAGTGTTCAAGTCTTTTCGGATGGATATTTTCAAGGATTTCAGCCCTTCTCATATCCCCTCCGCGCAGTTCCGAAGACGATATTTCGACAATTTTCGCGTCAATAACCGTGACATTAGCATTATATTCCGACTTTAAGCGCTCAACGCGCTCATTTACGGACTGCCCATCGCGGCGCGTTACCGCGAGCTTAACCTTGCTCAAAAGCTCCCTGAAGCCGCGCCATTTTTCAAAATTATTGAATGAATCCGTGCCGAGCGCCAGCGTAAGCCCGTCTATGTCCAGCGCGTTCACCGTGTCAATTGTATAACTGACCCCGCCTTTTGTAATCTCAAAATCCGATACCTCGACATTGTCAAACCCGCCGAAGGTCAGCCGCGCCAGCCTAATGCGTTCAGAAGCGCCGAACGAGTTTTCCGGCAGCGGCTTGTGCGGCGGTACGGCCGCGGGCATGACGATCACCCTGTCATACAGCCCCGACAGGGTTTTAACGGTCAAATAGTGCCCTATGTGCGGCGGGTTGAACGTCCCGCCATATAAAACAGTCCTCATAATCGGTCAAGCATCCTCACTAACTGCCGTATCGCCCTGCCTCTGTGCGAAATCAAATTCTTTTCGCCCTGCGTCATCTCGCCGGTCGTGCTGCCGTTGTACTCGAACAGCGGGTCGTACCCGAAGCCGTTGTCGCCGCGCGGCACCTGCACAATGCTCCCGTTGCAGCGCGCCACGGAAACCAGCTCACGCCCGTTCGGAAAAACGCAGACGATCGCGCACTCGAAACACGCCGCGCGGTTTGTTTTTCCAACCATTTGACGCAGCAGATACATGTTTCGTTCCCTGTCCGTCCTATAGCCGCCGTACCGCGCGCTGAATATCCCGGGCGCGCCGCCCAGCGCGGCCACGCACAGCCCCGAATCCTCGGCGATAACGGGCAGCACGCCCGCCGCCGCCCGCGCCTTGATACGCGCGTTCTCCACAAAGGTTTTGCCGTCCTCCGCCGGCGGCGCGTAGGCAATCGGCAGCGGCTCGAACTCATGCTCCGGCATAAGCGTGTAAAACTCCCTTATCTTGCCCATATTCGTAGTGGCGATCAGAAATTTCAAATTATATCCTCCACAAAAGCCCTCGGGTCAAACGGCTTCAAATCCTCAGCCTTTTCCCCGACGCCGATGAACTTGACCGGCACGCCCAGCGTATCCGCGACGGCCACCACTATGCCGCCCTTCGCCGTCCCGTCCAGCTTTGTCAGCACCACGCCCGTCAGCAGCGCCGCCTCACAGAATTTTTTCGCCTGTTCAAGCCCGTTCTGCCCCGTCGCCGCGTCTATGACCAAGAGCGTCTCGCGGTCATGCCCGGGCAGCTCGCGGTCAATTATCCGGCTGATCTTCGCCAGCTCATTCAGCAGATTCTGCTTGTTGTGCAGCCGGCCAGCCGTATCGCACAGCAGCACGTCAACGCCCCGCGCCTTCGCGGCGCCGATAGCGTCGAACACCACCGCGGCGGCGTCCGCGCCCTCGTTCTGCTTGATTATACCCGCCCGCGCCCGCTCCGCCCAGATGGAAAGCTGTTCGGCGGCGGCGGCCCGGAACGTGTCGCCCGCGCACAGCAGCACCTCTTTGCCCTGATTTTTCAGTCTGAGCGCCAGCTTGCCCAGCGTCGTGGTCTTGCCCACGCCGTTGACGCCGGCAATCAAAACCACCGACGGCTTCGAGTCCAGCTTCAGCGCCCTGTCGCCGCGCTCCAATATCTCGACGATGATGTCCTTCAGCGCCCGCGTCACTCCGTCCTCGTTCTTCAGCTTGTCACGCTTGCACGTTTCCCGCAGTTTTTCAACGATCCCCGCCGCCGTCATAACGCCCGTGTCGGCAAGGATGAGCGTCTCCTCAAGCTCGTCGAAAAACTCGTCGTCTATCCTCTGAAACGCGCTGAAAATCTTATTGAACAAACCCATTGTTGACTCCCCCCCCCGTTACTTCAGCTTCAGGCTCAGCGCGCGCTCCACCTCGGCAATATCCAGCGGCAGTATCTTCGACACGCCCTGCTGCTCCGACGTGACGCCGTATATAAAGTTCGCCGCCTCCATCGTGCTGCGCCTGTGCGTGATGACCACGAACTGCAGCTGCTTCGCCATACGTTTAAGATAATCGGCGTACCGCGTGACGTTTATCTCGTCAAGGTCGTGGTCAACCTCGTCCAGCACGCAGAACGGCGCCGGATTGACCTTAAATATAGCGAAATACAGCGCGATGGCCACCAGCGACCTCTCGCCGCCCGACAGCGGCGCCAGCGCCGCGAGGCGCTTGCCCGGCGGCTGCACGCGTATCTCTATGCCCGAGTTGAGTATATCCTCGGGGTCCTCAAGCTCCAGATACGCCTGTCCCCCGCCGAATATCTCCAGAAACGTCTCCACAAACTTTTCGCTTATACCGTTAAACTTATCCGTGAATATCTTCTTCATCTCGGCGACTATCTCGTCGATTATGCCCAGCAGCTCGGTCTTTGACTTGCTAACGTCGCCGCTTTGCAGCGTCAGATACTCATAGCGCTCGTTGACCCTCTTATACTCGTCTATCGCGCCGATATTCACCGTGCCCAGCGCCTCAATCTCGCGTTTAAGCTCCGCTATACGCCGCTGCGCGACCGGCACGCTCTCTATCTCCGTGCGCTGCTTCAGCGCGTCCTGATGCGCCAGCCCGTAATTCTCCCAAAGCTGCTCAAGTATCTGCTTCTCCTCCTGCTCGCCCGCGGCGCGCTTGCTCTCGATACGCGCGGCCTCGCGCTCGAGCTTTAAGTTCTGCTCGTTTATCTCCTTTGTTGCTTTGTCCGCGCGGGAGCGCTCCGCCTCGAACTCCATCGACTGCTGCACGGCGATCATAAGCTGCTGTCTTATCTCCTCGTGCGCGCGCTCACAGCCGCTGATCTCGTCAGCCAGCTCCTCCAGCTGCCGCCCGTACTCCGCCTTTTTCTCCCGCTGTTCACTGATCGCGGCCTCTTTCTGCTCGCTGTCGCCGGACAGCTGTTCCCGAAAGCTCCCGTATTCCCCGACCGCGCGCTCAACGCCGCGTATCTCCGCCTGCAAGCCCGCCTGCTCCGCGCGCGCGTCGTTTATCCGGCGCGACAGATCCTCGTGCCGCGTGTCAAGCTCGCCCATCGCGGCCTCCAGCTCCAGCGCGGATTGCCCGAACGCCCGCGCGTCCCGCTCCAGCGCTTTAATGGTTTCGTTATGCTCCTCCGCTTTCTGCCTGTTCTGCTCTATGCGCTCCGAAATACCCGAAAGCTCGTCCTGCAATATTTTTATCGCGGCGGCCAGCTGCCCGGTCCACGCCTGCTTGTGCTGGCGCTCCGCCGTGAGCGCCGTCAGGGTGATCTCCGCGGCCCTGCGCTCCTCCTCCGCCACGCCCAGCTCATACTGCGCCGCCTGTGTCTCACGCTCGGCGTTTTTAAGCTCGCGGCCTGCGGCGCCGAGCTTCTCACGCAGCCCCTCCAGTTTTTTATTCAGCCGTTCCAGCTCGTTTTTCCGCGACAGCGTCCCCACGTTCTGCGCCGCCGCGCCGCCGGTCATGGCGCCGCCCGCGCTTATAACCTGTCCGTCCAGCGTCACTATCCTGACGCGGAACCTGTTGTTCCGCGCTATCTCCACCGCCGCGTCCATATCCCTCGCCACCAGCGTGCGCCCCAAAAGCTGAAGTATCACGCCCTCAATTCTTTTATCATACGCCACTAAATCGCTCGCAACCCCGATCAGCCCGCCGTGGCCGCCGCCGCGGTCCTCCGTCCTCTCGCCCCTAACGGCCGACAGCGGCAGAAACGTCGCGCGCCCGATGCCGCGGCTTTTCAAAAACTGTATACATTCCTTGGCGTTGTTCTCCTCCTCGACGACTATGTTTTGCAGCGCGCTCCCGAGCGCCGTCTCTATCGCCACGGCATAGTCGTCCTCGGCGCGGATAAGCTCCGACACCGTCCCCAGCACCCCTTTGAATTTCCCGTTCATAACGGCCTTTACGGCGCGCGGGAACCCCTCGTACTCCCGCTCCATATCGCGCAGTATGCCCGCGCGCGACTCCGTGGCCTGTATCTCGCGCTCGCAGTCCGAAAACCCCGAGCGCAGCTCGTCCGCCTTCTTCGCCCGCGCGCCCGCGCGTATCCTATAGCCCTCTATCACATGCTCAAGCGACTCAAAATTCTCTCCGGCCGTTTTAATATTGCCGTCTATATCCTCCAGCTCCGAAACGCTCTCCTTATGCGTCTGGTTGCGCACGGCCAGCTCCGTCATCACCGTCTGGCGCCTTGCCGACATTTCGCTGCTCAGCGCCTCCAGCGTACTCAGCGCGTCCCGCGTCCCGTTTATGCCCGCCGAGGCGGCGGCCCCGTCCAGCCGCAGCTTTGCCAGCTTCGCCTCCAGGTCCCCCGTCTCCTCGGCGCGTTTTTGCGTCTCGGCTATCGTCTCCTCCAGCACCCTGTCCGTCGCGGCAAGTTTGGCGTTCAGCTCCTCAAGCCTGCTCTCATGCTCGGACAGCTGCTGCAACAAGCTCTCATACCGTCCGGCATGTCCCTCCAGCTCCTCGGTCAGCCGCGCTATATATTCGTCGGCATGGGCGATGTTCGCCTTTATAAGCTCGCCTTTTCCGGCCAGCTCCTGCGTTTCAAGCTCGTTGCGCGACAGCGCGCCGCGCACCTCGTCCACCATTCTCTGCTGTTCGGCGTGCCTTTCGCCCAGCGTCTCGGCGGCGGCGTACTGCTCCTCCAGCCTCCTGCGGCCCTGTTCCATATCCGCCTCTATCAGCTGATAATCCCGCCTGATTTTCTCCGTATCGAACCGCAGCCTGTCCAGATTATTAAGCCATACGTTTATCTCCAAAACACGCTGCTCGTCGCGGTATTTCAAATACGTTCTGGCCTTTTCGCTCTGTTCCTGCAACGGTTCGCGCTGAAGACTCAGCTCGTCTATCTTGTCCTGTATGCGCACAAGATTTTCCTCGGCGACCGCCAGCTTGCGCTCCGTCTCCTCCTTGCGCATCCGAAAGCGCGAGATGCCCGCCGCCTCCTCAAAAACGCGCCGCCTGTCGGCGCTCTTGTCGGAGAGTATCTCAGATATTCGCCCCTGTCCGATGATGGAATACCCGTCGCGCCCCAGCCCCGTGCCGAAGAACAAATCCAGCACGTCCTTCAGCCTCACGGAGCGCTTGTTGATATAATATTCGCTCTCTCCCGAACGGTACAGGCGGCGCGTAACCGCCACCTCATCGCCGTCCTCGGGAAATATCCGCGAGCTGTTGTCAAGCCTGATAGTCACCTCGCAGAATCCCACGGGCCCGCGGTTCTGAGTGCCGTGGAAGATAAGCTCCTCCATTTTTTTGTCACAGCGCAGCGACTTCGCGCTCTGCTCGCCCAGCACCCAGCGTATCGCCTCCGCCACGTTCGACTTGCCGCTGCCGTTCGGCCCGACAACGGTAGTCACGCCGTTGTCAAACGTCAGCGCCGTCTTGTCGGGAAACGACTTAAAGCCCTGTAATTCAAATGATTTCAGTATCAACCCATAGCCTCCATAGCGCGCCGCGCCGCAAGCTGCTCCGCTTCCTTCTTGCTCGCGCCCGTACCCAGTCCCATCGGTCTGCCGTCCACCCTTATCTCGGCGGTGAATATCCTGCGGTGCGGGGGCCCGTCCTCCCCTATCAGATGATAGGAGATGCCCGAGCCTGCATTCTGCACTTTTTCCTGTATGATCGTCTTGTAATCCGTAAACGAATTTTGCAGCGCGGCGGGGAATATGTGCGTTTCCGCGAACAGGCGCGCGCTTTCAAGCCCCCCGTCAAGGTACACGGCGGCAAGCAGCGCTTCAACCAGATCCGCCAGTATCGAGGGGCGCCGGCGCCCGCCCGTGCCGTCCTCGCCCTTGCCAACCCTGAGATGCTCGCCCAGTCCCAGAATATTCGCGGCGTTGGCCAAGCTGGACTCGCATACAAGCGTAGCCCGCCGTTTGGTCAGCTCGCCCTCGCTCAGCTTGGGATGCGAGATATAAAGCATCTCCGCCGTGAGCATCCCCAGCACGGAGTCGCCCAAAAACTCCAGCCGCTCATAGCTGTGCTTCAGGTTCCTCTCGTTTTTATACGAGCTGTGCGTCAGCGCGATTTCCAGCAGCTCTTTATTCCCGAAGGAATAACCGATTTTATCCTCAAGCGGCCTCATGGCTTCTCCGCGCCGCCGTCAGCCGTTTCCGCCGAAAGCTCCGCGATAAGAGCCTTCATCGTGTCCATCTGTCCGGCGATATGCTCGGCGAACCCGCATTTGGCGTATGCCACCGCCTGCCTTACCGCCCCTCTGACCGCCCGCGCGTCGGACGAGCCGTGCGCTTTAAGTATCGGCTTCGACATGCCCAAGAGCGGCGCGCCGCCCGTCTCGCGGTAATCCATTTTGTCCTTAAAGGCCTTAATATCCTTATAACACAGCAGCGCCGCGAACTTTGTCAGCAAATTGCGCTTGAACATACGCTTTATCATGCCGCCGAAAAACACACCCGCGCCCTCGGCCGCTTTAAGATATATATTGCCGGCGAACCCGTCCGCCACTATGACGTCGGCGCCGCCCAAAACGGCCTCCCGCGCCTCTATGTTGCCGACAAAATTTATATCCGCGGCGTTTTTCAGCATTTTATACGCGTTCCGGTACAGCGGCGGGCCTTTTTTCTCCTCCACGCCGTTATTCAAAAGCCCCACCCTTGGGTTGGGTATGCCCAGCGCCAGCTTTGAATAGGCCGAGCCGAGATACGCGAACTGGAGCATATACTCCTCCGTGACCTCCACGTTCGCGCCGCAGTCTATCAGAATACAGCAGCCGTCGGGCGTGGGCATCGTCGGCACCAGCGCCCCGCGCCTCACGCCTTTTATCCGCTTGACTATCAGCGTCGCCGAGGTTAAAAGCGCGCCTGTGCTGCCCGCCGTGATAAAAGCGTCGCCCTTGCCCTCGGCCAGCAGCCTCAGCGCGACAAGCATCGAGGACTCCGGCTTCTCCTTCATTACCGCCGAAGCGTTGTCCTCCATCGTGACTACCTGCTCCGCGTGCGCGATCTCGATACCCTGCGGCAGATCCGCCACGCCGTCGTCCTTTAATACCTGTAGAATTTCCTCGCCTCGTCCGACCAGTATGATGTTCACGCCGAACTCACTGTTTGCCAGCAGCGCCCCGCGCACGATCTCCCTCGGCGCGTTGTCGCCGCCCATTGCGTCGATGATTATTTTCATAATCCGGCATCCCCTTTCCACTGTGCAAGTTTTGCAAGCGCTCTCCCCGACATCTCTCTGTATCTCTCCGTCTTATCCTTTATCTCTATCTCCGGTTTAGGAAGCAGTCCGAAATTTATGTTCATCGGCTGGAAATTTTTTTCGCGCGAGCCGCTGATATGCCGCGACAGCGCTCCCAAGGCTGTCTCCGGCGGGATCTGCAAAGCGCCCCCTTTTACAATCGCCAGCGCGGCGGTGAGCCCCGACGCGGCGGATTCCACATAACCCTCAACCCCCGTTATCTGCCCCGCGAAGTACACGCCCGGCTGTGCTTTCAGCATATACTCCGGCGTCAGCAGCTTCGGCGAGTCGATGAATGTGTTGCGGTGCATAACGCCGTAACGCAGAAATTCGGCGCTGTGCAGCGCGGGTATCATCGAGAACACGCGCCTCTGCTCCCCGAACGTCAGATGCGTCTGAAATCCGACGATATTGAGCATCGTGCCCTCTGTGTTGTCGCGCCTCAGCTGTACGACGGCATAGCTGCCTTTTCCCGTTCGCGGGTCCCGCAGCCCTATGGGCTTCAGCGGGCCGTACCTCAGCGTATCCACTCCGCGGCGCGCCAGCACCTCCACGGGCATACAGCCCTCGAATACCTTCGAGTCCTCAAAGCCGCGGACGGGCGCCTCTCCGGCGTTCGCCAGCTCCTCCCTGAACGCCAGATACCGCTCCTTATCCAGCGGGCAGTTGATGTAATCGCCGCCGCCCTTGCCGTACCTGTCGCCGGTATAGGCAAGCTCCATGTCAACGCTGTCGCTCGATATAATGGGCGCGGCGGCGTCATAGAAGCTCAAAAACTCTCCGCCTACAGTTTTCTGTATGTCAACCGACAGGCTTTCGGCCGTCAGGGGTCCGGTGGCAATGACAAGCGGGCGGTCTTTCGGAATATGCGTGACTTCACGCGGCACAACTTCAACCAGCGCCTTAACGCGCTCCGTCACGTAACGCTCGAACTGCTGCCTGTCCACCGCGAGCGCGCCGCCCGCCGCCACCCTTGACGCGTCGGCGGCCTCTAAAACCACCGAGCCCAGCAAACGCATCTCGGCCTTCAGCAGTCCGGCGGCGTTCTCCAGCCTGTCGCCGCGCAGGGAGTTCGAGCAGACCAGCTCGCATAAATTATCGGATTGGTGCGCCGGCGTTTTTTTATGGGGCTTCATCTCGATAAGCGTCACTGGTATGCCATATCTCGCCAGCGTACAGGCACACTCACAGCCCGCCAGCCCCGCTCCGACGACGGTTACATTCATGCTTTTTTGCTCTTTGACGGCGGCTTTTTCGCCGGTTTCTTCTTATCGTCGGGCTTCTTCGCAAAGGTTCTTTTATCCTCCGGCAGGAAGTTCGTACATTTCTCGTTTATGCAGAAGGTCTTTTTCTGTCCGCGCCCGCCGCTTTTGAACAGGGTCTGGCCGCAGCTCTCGCAGTTTTCCTTCTGCGGCACGTCCCACGTGGCGAAGTCGCATTTCGGGTAAGCCGAGCAGCCGTAGAACGTATAGGCGTTCCGCGTCTTTTTTTTGAGTATCTTATTGCCGCATTTCGGGCATAGCCCGGGCATCTCCTCGGCAATGGGCTTGGTGTTTTTGCACTCGGGGAATCCGGGACAGGCCAGAAACCGCCCGAAACGCCCCGCCTTTATGACCATCATGCGCCCGCACAGGTCACATTTAACGTCGCTCTCCTCCGCGGGCACCTTTATGCGCCCGGTCACATGCGCGGCGTTCTCAAGCGCCTCGGAAAAGCCGCCGTAAAACTCGGAAAGCATCTCCTTCCAAGGCTTCGCGCCCTCCTCGACCTCGTCTAAGTGCCGCTCCATCCTTGCCGTAAACTCGATGTCCACAATGTCGCCGAACTGCTCCATCATAAGCCCCGTCACCACCTCGCCCAGCGGCGTGGGGCGCAGCCTGTTATTCTCCCTTATGACATACTCCCTGTCGAGTATCGTCGATACGGTCGGGGCGTAGGTGCTGGGGCGGCCGATGCCCCGCTCCTCCATCGCCTTTATCAGCGTCGCCTCTGAAAAGCGCGGCGGCGGCTGTGTAAAATGCTGGGCGGGCGCGGTTTTCAGCCGCTTGAGCGCCTCGCCCTCCTTCAGGTCGGGCAGCCGCACGGTCTTCTCCTCGTCGTCGTCGTCCCTGCCCTCCTCATAGACCGCCGTAAACCCCGGAAATATAACGGTCGTGTGGTTCGCGCGGAATATATGCGGAACCGAACCTCCTCCGGCCAGCACGTCTATGGTCAGCGTGTCATACACGGCGTTTGCCATCTGGCACGCCGTGAACCGCTCCCATATAATCTTATACAGCTTATACTGCTCGTCCGTCACCGAGCCCCTCAGCGTCTCGGGCGCCCGGTGCGCGTCGGTCGGGCGTATAGCCTCGTGCGCGTCCTGCGACGCGCTTTTATTTTTGAACACATTCTTTGTCTTGGGCAGATATTTTTCGCCGTAACGCGAAACTATCATATCCCGCGCGGCGGCGACCGCCTCGTCCGAGAGCCGCAGCGAGTCGGTGCGCATATAGGTGATAAGCCCCGTCTCATACAGCCCCTGCGCGGCGGCCATCGCGCGCTTCGCGCCCATTCCGAGCTTGCGCGAGGCCTCCTGCTGAAGCGTCGAGGTGATAAACGGCGGCGGCGGCGAGCGGCGTTTCTCCGAGTGGCCGACACGCCTGACGCTCAGGCTTGAGCGCTCGAGATCGGCGAGTATTTCATTGACGGCGGCCTCGTTGGGAAGAACCGCCTTTTTCTCTCCCTCCGGCGCGAAATACGAAACCGTAAACACGCCGTCCCCGCTTTCGCGGGCCACGTCCAGCTCGATCGACCAGTATTCCTCCGGCACAAACGCGCGTATCTCGTTTTCACGGTCAACGGTAAGCCGCGTCGCCGCGGACTGGACGCGTCCGGCCGAAAGGCCGGACTTTATGCGTTTCCAAAGCACGGGGCTTATTTTATATCCGACCAGCCTGTCTAAAACGCGGCGCGCCTGCTGCGCGTCTACAAGCCTGTAATCTATATCGCGCGGGTTGGCTATGCTGTTCTGCACAACCTTTTTTGTTATCTCGTTAAACGTAACGCGCCGCGCGCGCTCGTCCGGCAGCCCGAGAAGCTCCTTCAGATGCCATGAAATGGCCTCGCCCTCGCGGTCCGGGTCGGTCGCCAGATAGACGATCCGGCTGTCCTTAACGGCCTTTTTCAGCGCCGATATGGTCGTCTCCTTGCCCGCTATGGGTCGGTAGTCCAGCTCGAAGCCCGCTTCGACGTCAACGCCGATCTCGTCCTTGGGCAGGTCGCGCAAATGCCCCATCGTCGCCTGGATGTGATAGCCGGGGCCGAGATATTTTTCAATGGTTTTCGCCTTTGCCGGTGATTCGACAATAACTAAATCGTACATCAAAACAGTCCTTTACGCGGGAGGCTGCTCGCCCCCTCTACAAAATTGAATAAATTCCGGCGGGATTGCCCGCCACCACGCCCGCGATTTCCAGCATTGTAAGCTCGGACAGCACCTCGCGCATTTCGGCCTTCACGCCGGAGCATATGTCGTCGGGCCCCAGCGGCCCGCTTCGCAGCGCGTTTACAATCTCCGCCTGTATTTCCGTCAGCGGCACGTCAATAGGCCTCTGGACCGGCGGCGGCGCGGCCGGCAGCTGCCTCCTCGGCGGCTCGGTTTTGGGCAGGCTTGGCGCCTCGCGCTTTGGCCCCAGCTCGACGGGGTACTGGAGTATATACTCGCCGAGTATGTCCGCGGGTTCCGCGGCAAGCACGGCATAGTCGCGTATCAGCCGGTTGCAGCCGATGCTGTTCGGCGCGTCGATGCCGCCGGGTACGGCGAACACGTCGCGCCCCTGTTCCCGCGCCACGCGCGCCGTTATCAGAGCGCCGCTCTTCAGCGGTGCCTCGACAATCAAAACGCCGACGCCAAGGCCGCTCATTATCCTGTTGCGTCTGGGAAAATTAACGCCCAGCGGGCGCGTGCCGGGCGGAAACTCCGATATGACCGCTCCGAGATTTATTATGTCGTTATACAGCGATTCGTTTTCGGAGGGGTATATGACATCCGCGCCGCAGCCCAGAACGGCCGCCGTCGGCTTGTTCGCGCGCAGAGCGCCCTGATGCGCCAGCGTGTCGATCCCCTTAGCCATGCCCGATACGATGACCATGCCGCTCTTGGCCAGATTATAAGAAAACATCGCGGCGGCGTTCAAGCCGTACGGGGTGGCGCCGCGCGTGCCGACTATGGCGACTGCCGGCTCTATCGCCAGCGGATTCAAGCTGCCCTTTATATATAATACGCCGGGCGGGTCGTCAATATCCCTGAGCGCGCGGGGATAGCGGGCGTCCTGAAGCGTGACTATGCCGATATTCTTTATGTCGCACTGTTCAAGGATATGCTCGGCCATATCAAAGGATTTTTTCGAGAGCGCCTCAATATCCTCGGGCGCGAGAAAATCCAGCTCGCCAAGCTCCTTTTCGCCCGCGAAATAAACCTCCTCGGGCGTCGCGTAACGCCGCATCAGCTTAGCGACCTTCAGCGGCGGCAGCATTGATGTCAGCCAGAGCCAGTATTTAAGCATCAGCAATTCCCCATTCTCTATAATCCCCGATTATTCTTTACGAGCCCAAGCCAATATATCATATATTTTCTGTCGTGTCAAGAATCCGGCGCGCCTGTTAAAATCAGCTGTTATCGTTTATCACGTTTACCTGACACATTCTCATGGTAAGCAGCGCCGCCCTGTGGCTTTCCTCACTCACACAGGCGCAGCACGACGCGTCAACGGTAATCACCGCCTCGGGATAAGCCGCTTTAAGAATCAGCGCGTTGGACACGACACAGATACCGGTGCAAAGCCCGACAAGCTCTATTTCCGCGCCGTCAAGCGGATACGTCCAGCCGCACCAGCCGAACGACGGTTTATCTATATATAAACAGCCCTCGTTATCCAGCCCGTCATAAATCTCCCAGCCGCGCGTACCCGCGATACAGTGTTCAACCGGCAGATTTCTCCCCTCCTGCGTTTGAAGATAATTCGCGGTATGTGTATCGCGCGTGAATATAATTAAATCCCCGCGCCCCGCATATTCGGCTATCTTCGCCCTCACCGCGGGCACGATGGCCCGAGCCCGCCCGCTCCCCAAGGCCCCGTCCACAAAATCGTTTTGCATATCTATTACTATAAGCGCCTTTTTCATCTCATTTTTCCTCTTTAATATTCATAAAAGTGTTGACAGCGAATATTCCGTGTGATATTTTATGCTCAACCTTCAAGTAAAGGATTGATGATTTGTGAACAAACGCGACAGAGTGCTTAACGCCATGGACAAAAAAGAGGTTGACCACGTCCCCGTCGGCTTCTGGTATCACTACTCGGACGCGCAGGCCGCGGGCGAGCAATGCGTTCAGGCTCATCTTGATTATTATAATGAGGTTGACGCCGATATTATGAAAATCATGTGCGACAGCTATTTCTCTTACCCCATCACAATTCCGGTGAGCAAGGCGTCCGACTGGTATAACCTCAAACCTCTGGGCAAAGACCACCCCTATATCCAAGAGCAGATATGGCGCGTAAAGCGCATAAAGGAAGAGACAAAGGACGAGCGCGCCGTCTTTTACAATGTCAACTCCCCCTTCGCGTCCCTGCGCAACGGAGCGGGCGATGAGCTTGTCATGCGGCACCTCCGCGAGGACAAAAAAGCGGTGATGCACGCGCTTGACATGGTCGCGCGGGACAGCGCGGCGATCTGCGAGCTGTCCGTCGCCGAGGCCGGAGCGGACGGGATTTACTACCCCGTGCAGGGCGCGGAGCTTAACAGGTTCAGCTATGAGCAGTACCGCGAGCTGATCACGCCCAGCGATTTATATGTTCTTAACATCGCAAACCAATTTTCCGATTATAACATACTTCACGCCTGCGGCTGGGCCGGCGACAAAAACCGTCTTGAGGTCTGGCGCGATTATCCGGCCAAAGCCGTCAACTGGGCCATTTATGTAGAGGATATGTCCCTGGAGCGGGGGCGCGAATTTTTCGGCGGGCGCTGCTGTCTGGGCGGGTTCCAGAATACCAAAACGGGTATCCTGTTCGGCGGGACAAAAAAAGAGATACAAGACTATACGCGCAGCCTTATATCATCCTTCGGAAAAACCGGCCTGATATTAGGCGCCGACTGTTCAGTTCCGGCCGAGATCTCTCACGAGCATATTAAATGGGTCGTCGAAGCCTCCAGAGAAATTTAACGTTCCGCCGTTAAGAGGCGCCGCTATCCATACACTTGCTCATCTCCCACATGATGATCGCCGCGGCGCTCGCCACTCCGAGCGACTCAAACTCTATCGGGATTTCCACCGTATCAATATTCCTCCACGCGTCCGATATCCCCGTGCCCTCGTTGCCGATGACCACCGCGCAGTTCTTCAGCGTGACCTCGCTCAGCGGCACCGCGCCGGGTCTGACTTCGGCGGCGTAGCATTTACAGCCGCCGAGCGACGCCAGTATCCCCCGAGGCTCGCCGAATATCAGCCTTTGCGAAAACACCGCGCCCATCGCGGCGCGCAGCGCCTTGGGGTTGGCGACGTCGGCGCAGCCCGTGGTCATTATAACGCCGGATATGCCCAGCGCGCGCGCCGTGCGTATAATCGACCCGACATTGCCCGGGTCCTGTATCCGGTCCATTATAATATACGCGCCGGGCGTCAGCTTCTGAAAGCGCGGCCTCGGCATCGGCGCGGTGAAGAGCAGGCGGGGCGGGTTATCCAGCGTCGTCACCGACTTTATAACATCCTTGGGCGCGATAATAACCTCCGCGCCGTACGGCAGCGGCATATCCGGCTCTGACGCGGACACTACATGCCGCGGCGTTATTCCCGCGTTCAGCGCCTCCTTCAGCATAGTTTCGCCCTCACAGAGCATAAGCCCGTGTTCGCGGCGGTACGACGGCTCGCGCCCAAGTCGGGCTATATGCTTTATAACGGGGTTCGCGCGGCTGGTTATCTCTCTCATTCTTCCAAAAGATACCCGAGCGCCGCAGCCGACAGCCCGACGGTCAGGTCTGTCGCCGACTCCCTGTCCAAAAGCCCGGCGTAAAGCTCGGCGCCCTGATAAAAGTTCAGCCTTGTTATACGCGGCGCCCGCGAGGCGTCGAGCAGCCTGCGCCCGCCGTAGCCATACGGCTCAAGGCTCATAAAGCTCTCATCTCCCTCGAGCATATTGTTAATTACATCCGCGCCGAGTATAAACAGCAGCGTATCCTGACGCACCAAATGCACCGAGAGCAGCTGGATAGACGCGACGCCCACCTCGGTCGCGCCCGAGAGGTTCAGCGCGACAAACTCGACGACGGCGTTGTCCCTGCCCGTCATCTCATTTACAAGCCCCTCAAGCTCCTCCCTCAGCTCCATCGCGTAGCCGAGGTCAAACTCATATGCGGCGGCGACGACCACGACAAGATCGGGGTCTCTTTTTGTGGCTATGCTGTGGATCATGCTGAACAGAAAAACCGAGGCGATGATAATTCCGATCGTATGCAATCTGTAATGGAACCAGAACACATTCGTAAACCAGTACTTAAACCGGTCGATTTTGCTGTCAAAAACAGGCGGCGCGTCCATAACATCAGGCTTGACGCGCATACCGTAAACCTTTCGGGCGCCCTTATCCCGCTTACTCATGAGGCTTCATGGTCGGGAACAGCAGCACATCGCGTATCGACGCTGAATCCGTGAACAGCATGACCATGCGGTCGATCCCCAGCCCCATGCCCCCCGTCGGCGGCATACCGTACTCCATCGCCGTTATAAAATCCTCGTCTATCTCAAACTCGCCGTCCTTATGCTTCTTGCGCGCCTGTTCGGTAAAGCGCTCACGCTGGTCGATCGGGTCGTTCAGCTCGGAAAACGCGTTGCCCATCTCGCGCCCGAAGATGAACGCCTCAAACCTCTCGGTCAGGCGCGGGTCATACTTTGTCTTTTTGGCGAGCGGCGATATCTCTATCGGGTAGTCATATATAAACGTGGGCTGTATCATATGCCGCTCCGCCTTTTCCTCAAAGAACAGGTTAATTATATCGCCGCGCTTCATGTCCTTTTCCGCCGGCAGCCCGTGCTTTTCGGCAAGGCTATACGCCTCGGCGTCGGTCTGAACCCCGCCGAAATCAACGCCGGCGTATTCCTTAACCGCCTCGCACATCGTCATGCGCCTCCACGGCGCCTTCAGGTTTATCTCCGTGTCCTGATACTTAACGGTATACGTCCCCAGCACCTTCTCGGCGCAAGCCTCATACAGCTCCTCGCAGAGCCTCATCATGCCCTTATAGTCGGTATACGCCTCGTACATCTCCATCATTGTAAACTCGGGGTTATGCTTGACCGACATCCCCTCGTTGCGGAATATCCGCCCGATCTCAAACACCCTGTCAAACCCGCCGATTATCAGGCGCTTCAGATACAGCTCCAGCTCCACGCGCAGCACCATGTCCAGATTCAGCGTGTTGTGATGGGTGCGGAACGGCTTCGCCGCCGCGTTCGTCGCGTGGTTATGCAAAACAGGCGTCTCCACCTCCAGATAGCCGCGCCTCTGCATCTCCTCGCGTATAACGGAGATTATTTTCGAGCGCGTGAGAAACACCTGCCGCGATTCGGCGTTCATGATAAGGTCGAGGTAGCGCCGCCGGTAGCGCAGCTCGGAGTCGCGCAGCCCGTGGTATTTTTCCGGAAGCGGCCGCAGCGACTTCGCCAGCAGCGTCACGGTTTTGCAATGCACCGAAATCTCGCCCCGCCGCGTGCGGAACACAGTCCCCTCCACCCCGATTATATCCGAAATATCGAATTTCTTAAACGCGCTGAACGCCGTTTCGCCCAAATCGTCCACCTTGACATACAGCTGCACGCGGCCCGTGGAGTCCTGCAAGTCGCAGAAAAACGCCTTGCCCATATCGCGCTTCGACATCATGCGCCCGGCCAGCCTGACGCTTTCGCCCTCCAGCCGCTCAAAATCGTCGCGGACGGAGCGCGCGCCGTGCGTAAAATCAAAGTCCGTAATGTCAAAGGGGCTGCACCCGTCGCCGGCAAGCGCCTTCAGCTTTTGCAGCCGGATCGCCACCAGCTCGTTTTCCGTTATCTCCGTCTGTACATTTTCGTTCATACTAACCCCTTCTACGCGGAAATCTCAATAATTGTGTACGTAAACGTACCGGCCTCCGCCTCGAAAACCACCTGATCGCCGGTTTTATGGCCCATCAGCGCCTTCCCGAACGGCGACTCGTCGGATATGCGGCTCTTGGAGGGGTTGGCCTCCTGCGTGCCCACTATGGAATACCGCAGCTCCTCGCCGTCGGCGTCGTCGCGCACCGCGACATGGCAGCCGATGACCACCGTGTCGACGCCCTCGTTTACCGACTCCAGTATCTCATAATTTGAAAGCACGCTCTCAACCTCGGCAATCCGCGAATACAGCTTGCCCTGTTCGTTCTTCGCCTCGTTATACTCGCTGTTTTCGGAGAGATCCCCGAACGCGCGCGCCTCCTTTATCTGCTCGGCGACCTCGCGCTCCTTCACCGTTTTCAGATACGACAGCTCATCCTCCAGCTCCCTGAGCCGTTCCCGCGTCAGCATAAATGTTTTTTTCATGACAGTTCATCCCCTAAATAAAAATAAAGCTGATACTATTTATACATTATACAGCGGCAGTTTGTCAACCTCAAATAATCCGCTCTCCAAAAGCGCGAGATTCCAAAGCCGTCTATCCGCGCCGAACGGCGGCTCCGGCGCGTCCCTCAAAGTAAACTCCGCGCCCAAAAGCGATTCGCCGTTAACGGTCATGCCCGTCAGATCGACGGTCAGACCGGCTGCGTCCGGCAGCGCCCTCAGAACCGCCACCCCGTAATGCCTGTGGATATACCGCGCCGCGCGTTCCGTATCCGGCCCGCAGTCAAGCGCGAGTGTTTTTGTAAAAGGCAGTATCGCGCCCAGCACGCGCTCAAGCGTCTTTGACATGCGCGGGGCGGTCACCGCCGCGCTCTGCCCCGCCACGCTCCTATTCCCCGCGGCAATGTGTATGAGCCTCTCCGGCTGCTCCTCGGGCAGGCGCAGCCCCCGCGGCAGCTCCAGCCCCACCGGTATCGCCGTATCTATGCTTAAACGGCGCAGCTCCCTCAGCGTTTTCCTTAAATGCCTTTTATTCCCGACTGTGAAGTAATAATACTTCACGCCTCCGGCGTACCCATGGGCGGCCTGCCGGCGCGCCCCCGCGCTAATTATCGCCGGCATCCCCTTCGCCCCCGCCGGCATCTCCGCCGGCATCGCCGCCGTCACCTGTGTCCGACGCCGCCTCAATAGCTCCCGCCTTGCGCATCAGCACATCATACGCCCTTACGATCTGCCGGTCCTCGCCGGGTTCAAGGACATAAAACATCGCGGCCTCTTCCTCCGTGAGTCTGACGGTATAATCCGGCGTCAGCCCCTCCGCGTCCGCGAGGCTCACGCCCATCGGCGTGAAATACTCGGCGGTCGAGAGTATTATGCCCGAGCCGTCCGGCAGCTCAATCGGCACCTGGGCGTAACCCTTGCCCGTCGTGGGTTCTCCCGCAAGCTCCGCGAGCCCGTGTTCCTTCAGCGCCGCGGCGAAAAACTCCGCCGCCGAATACGACCTGTCGTTGATTATCACCATCATCGGCAGTTCGATTCCCTCGCCCTCCGAGATCTCCTGCTGCATCTGCCCGCCCTTTTCGCGCGACTGGAACATAACCAGCCCCTCGGGCAGCACCAGATTAAGCATCGGCAGCATGACCTGCTTCAACCCGCCGGGATTGTTGCGCACATCGAATATAATCCCTCTCACGCCCGCCAGCCGCAGGTTTGTGACCGCCTCCGAGAACGCTATATCCGTGCCGCGCTCAAAATTGCGTATGCGGATATAGCCGATGTCGCCCTCCAGTATACGCGAGCGCACGCTCTCGACATTGACCTCCCGCCTTATCAGCTCAATCTCAAACGTCCTGTCGTCCGACGGCCGGTATATCCCGATCATAACGGGGGTGTTCGCCTCGCCGCGCACAGTCTCCACCGCCACCAGATATTCCATCCCGCTCACGGGCAGCCCGTTGACGCTCACTATAATATCCAGCGCCCTCAGGTCCGCGTCGAGCGCCGGCGAGTTGTTATAAACCTCGACAATACAGATACCGCCGGTATCATGGTCATACATGACGGAAACGCCGATACCGACAAACCTGTTATCCATCGACGCCTTGTGGTCCTGAAAATCCTCGGCGTTAAGGTATCCCGACCACTGGTCGCCGAGGCTGGCCATCATGCCGCGCACCGCGCCGTCCAGCAGCTTCTCCTCGTCCCACGAGCCTACAAAGGAGGATTCGATATATTCCTTGGCCCTTTTCACCTTCTCGAATTCCTTCGATTCGCGCATGGTTCTCTCGATCTGCCTGTTATACGCCTCGGTCGTCTGCCACTGGGCGACAAGCCACGTCACCGTGGCCACCAAAAGCATCAGCACTATAACCGTGCCTACATCAAGTCTTCGCTTCATTTAATTCTCCTTACCTGACTGTGCCGATATATTTGCTCTGCAGCGGATTCTCCGTCTTACCGTCTATCAAAACCTCAAAATGGAGATGCGGTCCGGTCGATGTGCCGGTCGAGCCGATCAGCGCTATCCTGTCGCCCTTTGTGACGTTCTGCCCCTTTTTCACCAGTATCCTGCTGGCGTGCGCGTATAGAGTAGCCACGCCGCCGCCGTGGTCGATGACCACGCAGTTGCCGTAGCCGCCGTTCCACTCGGCCTTGAGAACCGTCCCGCTGTTGGCCGCCAGTATCGGCGAGCCGGTGGGCGCGGCCAGATCGACGCCGGAGTGGAACCTGTTCACCTTCAGTATCGGATGTATCCGGTTGCCGTATTCCGACGACAGCCGCGTCCACTCGGGCGCGGGCCACGCCATGCTGCCGCCGACATACTGCGTCCTGTTGCGCCGCTGCTGCTCGGCAATCTCGGCGGCGATCGCCGCCTGGAGCTTCGCCATCTCCTTATCGGCCTCGTCCTCGGCCAGCAGCAGCTCCTTCTCGTCGGCCTCCAGCTCCGCCATCAGCTTGTCAAGCTCCTTGTACTGATTGGCCAGCTCGCTCTGCGCGTCGGCAAGCTCCTGCTTGCTCCTCTGCTGTTCAACCTTCTCGGCCTCCAGCTGCTCCCGCGCCGAAATTATCTCGTCGCGCGCGGCCTGAAGCTCGGCAATCACCTTCCTGTCGGCCGCCGCTATATCAGATATTATGCTTATCCTTCCCAATAAATCCGCGAAATCGTGCGCCTGCATAAGTATACTGATATAACTGATGTCCCCGGCCTCCTCCATCGCGCGCATCCGCCTCAGGAACCTGTCCTCCTTGTCGGCGATGTCGGCGGTGGCGGCGGCGATGCTCTCCTGCGTCCGCGCTATCTGCACGGTATACTCCTGTATCAGCTGTACTGTGTTGTCAATCTCCTGCTCAATTATGGCAATCTGCTCGTCAAGCGCGAACTTCTGGTTTATAATGGATTTTCTCTCTCGCTTCGTATCCGCCAGCTTTTCCGTGATACGCTTTTTATCCGCCGCGATACGCTTCTGCTCCTCCTTCAGGTTGTCCAGCTTGGTCGCCGCCTCCGCCGTCACCGCGTTCATTATAACGGATATCACAACGGACAGCAGCAGCATCCCCGCCAGTATAAGCGCCAGCACCATCGCCAGACGCTTAGTGGATTTCCTCATAAAAACTCACACCCTTAAAAATTTTCGTATCGTCAGCACGCTGCCCAGCACCCCGACCACAAAGCCGAAGCCGGTGAACAGCAAAAGCACAATTATCATAAGATCGTCAAACGGCGACATGTTAAACGACGGTATAAGCCCGTTCACCATCCTCGTCAGCGACGAATAAACGCTCCATTGCAGGAAAAAGCCCAGCGCCGCGCCGGTCAGCCCCAGCAAAAACCCCTCGATCACAAACGGCCAGCGTATAAACGCGTAAGTCGCGCCGACGACGCGCATGATCCCGATCTCCTCGCGCCGGTCAAACGTGGCCAGCTTGACCGTATTCGATATTATAAACACCGACACGCCGAGCAGCATAATTATCAGCGTATACGACACCGCCTTCACAATACTGCGCGTGCTGAGGATAAACTCCGAAACCTCAAAGCTGGCGGCGGCAAATTCCACCCCGGCAATGCCCTCAAGCCGCTCTATCGTCTCCCGCATCAGCGAAACATCATGGAGCTGTATAAGATACCTGTCGCGCAGCGGGTTCCTCTCGTCCTCAATGCCCTCCAGAATATTCCCCTGCTCGCCCAGCTGCTCCCGGTAATTCTCCAGCGCCGTCTCCTTGGGGATAAACTCAAGCTCCTCTATATTGTCGATCGTCCTGTTTATCCGCGTGCCGATACTCTGCGCCTCCGCGCGCGAGAGGCTCTCGTTAACCACGACAAGTATCTTGTTCTGATTGCGCAGCTCCTCGATAATCCGGTCTATGTTAACGGCGATAAGCGAAAAGCTGCCCATGATAAGCAGACATGCGGCAATAACGCTCACCGCGGCAAAGCTGGTGAACCCGTGTAAAAAAACACCGCGAATCCCCTCGCGGAAGAAATACATAACCTCATAACGTTTCATAAACGGAACCTCTATCTGGCGAAATAGCCGCCCGTCCTGTCGCTTATCACCCTGCCGCCGTCTATGGCGATGACCCGTTTGGCAAAGCGGTTTACAAGCTCGCTCTCATGCGTAACGGTGACGACCGTGGTGCCCAGCGAATTTATCTTATTCAATATCGTCATTATCTCAAGGCTGCGGGCCGGGTCAAGGTTGCCCGTAGGCTCGTCGGCGATAATCAGCTTGGGGTTGTTTATCAGCGCGCGCGCTATGGCCACGCGCTGCTGCTCCCCGCCCGAAAGCTCAAACGGCCTGCGGCGCGCCTTATGCGCAAGCCCGACAAGCTCCAGCACAAACGGCACGCGCACGCGTATGTCCCTCGGCGGCGCGCCCACCACGCGCATGGCGAACGCCACGTTTTCATACACGCTTCTCTTCTCGATAAGCCTGAAATCCTGAAATATAACCCCCAGCGTGCGCCTCAGCTTGGGAATATCGCCGCGCCTTATTATGCCGACATTAAAGCCGTTGACAAGCACCTTCCCCTCGGTGGGGCGCAGCTCCGACGTCAGCAGCTTTATTATCGTCGATTTCCCCGAGCCGGAAGGCCCCACCAGAAACACAAACTCGCCGTCGTCAATACGCGCGGTTATCCCGCGCAGTGCCTTTGTGCCGTTGTCATACTGCTTGTATACATCAATAAGACGTACCATCGCTACACTCCCTGAGTAGCAAGATACTGCTTTACCATAAGCGCGACCTTGAATATAATCGCGTGGTCAAACTCGCGCAGGTCCAGCCCCGTGAGCTTTTTTATCTTCTCTATGCGGTAGACAAGCGTGTTGCGGTGTACGAACAGCTTGCGCGAGGTCTCGGACACGTTCAGGTTATTCTCAAAGAACTTGAGTATCGTAAACAGCGTCTCCTGATCCAGCGACTCTATCGTGTTCTTCTTAAACACCTCGGAGAGGAACATCTCGCACATGGTCGTGGGCAGCTGATAAATAAGCCGCCCGATCCCCAGCGTCTCATAATGGATGATATGCTCCTCGGGGTCGAACACCTGCCCGACGTCGATGGCGGTCTGCGCCTCCTTAAACGACGCGGCGAGATCCCGTATATTGTTCACAACCGTCCCGATCCCGATAACCGTCTTTATATACAGATCGTTGCCTATCGTCTCGCTTATCGCGGCGGCCAGCTTCATCAGGTCGTCCGGCGCGGTATCGCCCTGCACCTCTTTAACCAGCGCGACGTCGCTCTCGTTTATGCTGATGACAAAGTCGTTTTTCCCCGCCGGGAACAGGCTCTGCAGCACGTCGATAACCGACGTGTCGGCGGAGCCGAGCTGATGTATCAGCAGCACCGCGCGCTGAATGTCCCCTTCAAAATGCAGCTCGCGGGCGTGCGCGTAAATATCCCCCGGCAGTATATTGTCGGTCAGTATCTTCTTGATCAGCACCATCTTGTCATGCTTCTCGTCATAGAAGGACTTCGCGCCGCTCAGCGCGACCGCCGCCATATGGCACGCCGCCGCCGCGATCTCGTCGTCCCCTTCCACGAATACGATAAAATCCGACTGCCCGCCCGGCAGCGGCTTAAACGTGAAACCGTTGATCACGGTCATATGGGATACCCCCAACGGAATATCCTCTCTCACGCGCCCGATGTCGCCGAGGCTTGTACACGCAAGCACAACCCCCGTTTCGTCCGTTACGCCGACAACACGCTGAATCGCGTCTTTTATCTGAAGCATAACGCTCTGAAAAATTTTACTCGGCAAAAGACTCACCCCCAAAACTAACCTTCCTGTCCATATTAATACAAATCTCCAAAAAAATCAAGTTAAATTTATGTTAACTGATTATTATTTTCAATCTCCGTTATCATAGCGACGCGTTCCGCGTGCCTCCCGCCCTCAAATCCCGCGTCAAGCCACGCCTTTACAATCATCCTCGCCAGCTCCGGCCCGATGATGCGCCCGCCCAGCGCCAGCATATTCGCGTCGTTATGCCGGCGCGACAGCTGCGCCGAACAGGGGTCGCCGCAGACCGCGCAGCGGATGCCCCTCACCTTGTTCGCGGCGATGGAAATGCCCACGCCCGTCCCGCAGAACAGGATCCCCTTTTCACATTCGCCTCCGGCGACCGCCCTCGCCGCCGCCAGCGCGTATTCGGGGTAATCACAGCGCTCCTCCGAAAACACGCCGTAATCCCTATACCCCACGCCCAGCTCATCAAGAAACGCCTTTATCTCACCCTTCAGCCCAAACCCCGCGTGATCCCCCCCCAAAGCAATCATAATCCCCGCCCCCAATTGTTAATTGTTAACTGTTAACTGTTAACTGTTAATTGTTAATTGTCACCCAATGTCACACTTCCCCATGCTATACTTCACTCGCATGCACAAGCGATCGCTTGAAAACCGAAACAAGGTGTAAACAAGGTGTAAACTGGGGCGACCAGCGACAAATCTCTTTTCACCCTATTTGTTCTTTGACAATTGATCATCAATCGCAATCGCCGCGGCCCGTCCCGCGCCCATCGCCAGTATAACCGTCGCCGCGCCGGTCACGGCGTCGCCTCCCGCGTAAACCATCGGGCGGTTAGTCCTGCCGTCTTCGGCGGCGGCGACACAGCCCCTGCGGTCAAAATCCAGATCGGGCGTCGAGTTTCTTATCAGCGCGTTCGGCGCCGAGCCGATCGCCATTATAACACAGTCCGCGTCCAGCGTAAACCCCGCGCCCTCTTTAACGACAGGGCGGCGCCGCCCGGAGGCGTCAGGCTCCCCCAGCTCCATCGCGTCGCAAACCACAGCCCTGACATTAAATTTTTCATCGCCCAGTATCTCCCTCGGGTTCGTCAGCACACGGAAATTGATGCCCTCCTCCCGGGCGTGATGTATCTCCTCACGGCGCGCGGGCATCTCCTCCATCCCGCGCCGATATACTATATCCACCGTCTCCGCGCCCAGCCGCAAAGCGCAGCGCGCCGCGTCCATCGCCACATTGCCGCCGCCGACCACAACAACCTTTTTCAAATCCTTTACCGGCGTGTCCGACCGCGCGTCATAGGCCTTCATGAGATTCACCCGCGTCAGAAACTCGTTGGCGGAGAATACCCCGTTCAGGTTCTCCCCGGGAATCCCCATAAACGACGGCAGCCCCGCGCCCGACCCGATAAACACCGCGTCATACCCGTCGTCAAACAGATCGTCTATAGTCAGCGCCTGTCCGACGACTGCGTTTGTGATAATACTCACACCCAGCGCTTTCAGCTCCCCGACCTCGCGCCGCACTATCTCCTTTGGAAGCCTGAACTCGGGTATCCCATAAATCAGCACCCCGCCCGGCTCATGAAACGCCTCAAAGACCGTGACGTCATACCCCAGCCCCGCCAGCGTCCCCGCGCAGCTCAGCCCCGCCGGCCCCGACCCCACAACCGCAATCCTCTTCCCATTATCTGTTATCTGTCCTCTGTTATCTGTTATCTGCCCACCGTCTGCCGCATACCGCTCCAGCCTCCCAATGGCGACCGGCTCCCCCTTCACGGCCCGCACACACAGCCGCTCGCACTGATTCTCCTGCGGGCAGACCCGCCCGCAGACCGCCGGAAGCGCGTTTGTCTCCTTTATAATAGCGGCGGCTTTGGCTATATCCCCGTTTTTAATCTCCGTAATAAACTCCGGTATCGCCACGCCGACCGGACACCCCGCCACACACGGTCGCTTTTTGCAGTTAAGGCAGCGCGACGCCTCGGCGGCGGCCTGCTCCGGCGTATAGCCCAGAGCGACCTCGCCGAAATTATTGCGGCGCAGCTCGGGCGCCTGCTCCGGCATAGGAGTCTTCATCATGCCGTCACCCCCTTAAACAGCCCGCAGCCATGCCGCGCGGTTTCCTCTTTTTCTCTGTAGGCGGCGCTCCGCCGTATGGCCTCGTCAAAATCAACCTCGTGGCCGTCGAAATCCGGCCCGTCCACACAGGCGAATTTCACCGCTCCGCCGACCGTAACGCGGCATCCGCCGCACATGCCGGTGCCGTCTATCATAATCGGGTTCATGCTCACATATGTCCTGATATTAAACGGCTCTGTCACAAGGCACACAAACTTCATCATAACCAGCGGCCCTATCGCCACGACCGCGTCGTAAGCGTTCCCCTCTTCTATCTGCCGTTTCAGCGCGTCGGTGACCAGCCCCTTATGCCCGTTAGAGCCGTCGTCGGTACAGATATGCAGCCGCGACGACACGGCGCGCATCTCGTCCTCAAGTATGATCAGCTCTTTATTTCGGAATCCGCCGATGATATGCACCTCGGCGCCCTGCCTGTAAAGCTCCGCGGCCTGCGGATACGCGATGGCGCAGCCCAGCCCCCCGCCGACGACGCAGACCCTTTTAAGCCCCTCGAGATGCGACGGCTTGCCCAGCGGGCCGGTCAGATCCGTGACAGAATCGCCCTCGTTCAGCGCGGCAAGCAGCGCCGTCGATTTCCCGACCGGCTGGAATATAACGGTTATCGTGCCGCTTTCGCGGTCATAGCCCGCTATGGTGAGCGGGAAGCGCTCCCCCCACTCACCCACTCGCAGCATGACAAACTGCCCCGCTTGCGCGCGCCTCGCCGCCAGCGGCGCGCATATGGTCATACGTATGACCTGCGGGTTCAGATACTCCTTTGAAATGATAGTATAAATCTGGCTCAGCTCCCTCGTATTTTTCCGAACTATTGACAATATATCAGAAAATCAGGGACAAGTCAAGATTCAATTGCCCGCCGCGCTCTCGTCGATCCGGCGCACAACGCTGTGGGTATAGGCCGTGAAATATTTAAGCCAAAAGGCGGCCCCAGACGGATTAAAGCTCTCAAAGTCTGTGCCCAGACGGGTATACCCCTCACCCTTAAGCGCGGAAACGGCGAAATTCATCAGGTTTTGATAAACGCCCCTCCCCCGATGCTCCGGCATACAGAAAGCGCCGTTTATGTGTTTATATTTTTCGGTAACACCGGTAATAAAGGTTTCGCCGCAGTCCGATATTTGCATATACGCGCATAATTCGCCTTTATATCCCGCCCCGAAGAATCTCAGATTTCCCTCAGCGCACAAGCCCGCAAAGCTCTCGGGGGTATCCGGCGTCCGGTTCATAAAATACGGGCTTAAACACTGATACTCATTCAGCATTAAATGAAGCGGATACACGGGCATACAGTCAGTCAGCTCGGCAAATTCATATCCCCCGCAGGGAGCGCAGTCTACCGGCTCCATCATCCGTATCGCGTCGATACAGCGCATCCCGAACCCGTATCTGAAAAACCGCGCCTGCGTTTCCGTATCGTGGGCGTACAGGCATATGCCGTGGCTGGCCGCGCCGGCCTTCGCCCATTTCGCTCCCGCCGCCTGATACAGCGCGGCATAAATTTCCGCCCGGTTTTCGGGCAGCGCGCCGTTGGCGTGCATCGGCGAAAACACATTGCGCAGCCCCGCTATGTCCCACGCGTTGTCCCAGACGCCGTAAGCGCCCAAAAAGCCGATAACCCTTCCGTTTTCAACCGCCGCGGCGCCAAGCCCGTTCTCCGCGAGCGGCGTCAAATCCGGCCACTTATCAACCGGAGGCAGCGCGGGGACATGCCCGCGCTCCTCCCCGTAATTTTGTTTCGCTATCAGCGCCGCCTGTTCAGCATGGGCGGCTGTAAAGTCAACTACTTGCATTTATATATCATCCTTTCTTGTTTCCTCCAGTCGCTCCAGCGGGAAAGGCGGCAGCGCCAGCGGCTTGACGGCGATGGACATTAGCAGCGCGGGGTTGTCGTCCGCGGCTATCCGGTTCGCGCTCAGCGCGCCGCAGACCTTGCAGCGGTGTATGAGCGCCCATTCGCCGTTTCTGCGGACCCAGACGCCTATCGGCTCCATGACCCCCTTGCAGAACGAGGCCCGGTCGCCGGGCTCGTCGTCTAAATGGATGCTGGACAGGCACTTGCTGCAATGGTTCCTGTGCGCCGTGCCGGCGTTATCGGGATGGTTAAGCGTCCCGCAGACCTTGCAGCTGAAGCTGTCAAGGCAGGCGGCGCTTTTATAATCCGTATATTTTCTGTATTTGCTCATTCAAAATGTTTCTCTCCTTTTTTCATCTGTTTGCTCCGTATGGCGATAGATTTATTCCTCTCGCGTTTTAGCGTCATGTAATTCGCTCTGTCGTCCGCGTATCTGTTCTCCCGCTTCTGCGCGAGATAGCGCTCCCAGCGCCTGCGGGAGAGGGCGCCGTCCGTCAGCGCGGCAAGCACGGCGCAGCCCGGTTCGGACTGATGGCCGCAGTCGCTGAAGCGGCAGCCGGAAAACAGCTCCTCCACATCGGCAAAGCCCGCGCTTATCCCCTCGTCCGCGTCGAACAGCCCCAGCTCGCGCATACCGGGCGTGTCAATGACCATCGCACCGCAGGGCAGCATGAACAGCTGGCGGTGGGTGGTGGTATGGCGGCCGCGGCCGTCGTCCTCGCGGATCGCTTTCACGGCCATGACCTCCCGCTCCATCAGCGCGTTGAGGAGCGACGACTTGCCGACGCCGGACATCCCGAGGAACACAGCGGTTTTGCCGGGTTGCAGGTATTCGTCAAGCGCGTCCAGCCCGAAGCCCGTATGCGCGGAAACCGCGTGGACGGGCACGTCCGGCGCGGCGCTTCGCACGGCGTTAAGCGCCGTCTCCGTATCCGCGGCCAGGTCCGCTTTTGTCAGGATCACCACGGGCAGCCCGCCGCTCTGCCATGCCTGCGTGAGATAGCGGATGATGCGGTTGACGTTGAAGTCCTGATTAAGCGACGACAGTATAAACACATAGTCGAAATTGGCGGCGACGAGCTGCTCGCGGTTGGCCTTGATATGCGCGAAGCCGTGGCCGGAAAAGTCAACGCGGGAAAATTTCGAGCGGCGCGGCAGCAGCCGGGTTATAAGCGACACGCCGCTTCCGCTGTATTGCAGCAGCACAAAGTCGCCGACGCAGGGCAGGTCGGCGCGGATCACCGCGTCGTATACAAACGCGCCCTTCAGCGCCGCCGTCACCTCGCCGTGTTCCGTGACGACGGTGTACTGCGGGCCGCGATGCTCCGTGACACGCCCGGGCAGCAAGCCCTCAATCAGCTCGGTTTCGGTGCAGCCATATAGTTTTAAGTCTGGCATAAATCCTCCGTATTGTTATTTTTTATCTCATAGATTTTTTGCAGGGTGTCCAGCTGAAGTTTTTTGCTCTCCGGCGTTCCGGCGAACTTGTACCATTCGACGAGCCTGTACCCGTAGTGCAGTATCATCCGCTCAAGGATGTACAGGTCTTTAATACGGGACACGTCCGCGTGTTCCGAAAAGCCTCTGTAATACGCGCGGACACATTTCGGGTAATATTCCGCCATATGCTCCACATCCGCCTCGTCCGCGAGCAGGCTGACAATATCCTCGCCCATATGGCCCCAGCCGGTTGTGTCCCAGTCGATAAGGCGGATGCCGCCGTCTGTGTAAAAGATATTCGTCACCCAGAAATCCCTGTGGCACAGCACTATGGGCAGCTCCTCAACGCGGCGCCATGTTTCGTCGGCGTTTTCGTCGGCCCCGATCAGCATTTCGCGCAGATGCGGGGGTATTTCACAGTCACAGGAGCGTATATAACCGTACACCTCGTCCCACGACCTGTAATACAGGTAGAAATTTTTCATGCCGTCGGCCTTGCTCAGGTTTTCTATCTCCCCCGGCGCGCCGCCGGCATACAGCCTGCCCTGAAACCGCCCCAGCTCCAGCGCCGCCCGTTCGTACATCTCACCTGTCAGGCTGAGGCCCGACACGCCGTTGATATATTCCATCCACAGCCGTATTTCGCCCTCGCCGTACTCCGCGTGATAGCACTCTGGCCAGCGGAGCGCATCGGTGAACAGAGCGCCCAAGCCGGACATATAAAGGTCGTATTCCCTGCGCCACGATTCGGGGTCGCCGTAACGCTCCCACTTTTTCTGGGTTTTGCTTACCAGCTTGAACGGCAGCCGTTCGCCGTCATCGCTCACAGCCTCGCCCTCCAACAGACGGACGTCGCCCAGCGTGCCTCCGTGCAGCCGTTCGGTTTTATATTCGGCGTTTATTATCGGTTTTTTCAGCATTACGCCGAGCGCTTTTAACAGTGCTTCCATAATTATCCTCTCCGTTTCGTTATATTTTCGGGCGCAAAAATACCGCGGTACAAACAGCCTTTTCTCAGACTGCCGCACGCGGTCGCGGTATTCACGAAAGGTTGCTTTACGCGGCGCACAAAGCATAAAGGGATCGGCTCCCTTTTTCACACCGTACGCGCCCTATATTCGGTTTAAGTCAGAACCACCACTGATAATACCGACACAAAAACAACTCCTTTCGTAATGTAATATGGGGGTATTATAGCAGGATAAAAACGAAATGTCAAGGGGTAAAATTGCACGGCGATTTAGTTTTGTGTGTGTAGGGGTCGCACACCGGGCGACCCGTCGGGCGACGGTGTAGCGCGGGTTTTGCGGGACGCCCAGTGTGCGTCCCCTACAGGCGGTTTCACAATTAAATTACAGCAGGCATAATCTTCTCATTAAAAAGCCATGCTAAACGGCGGAGGGGTGTTCTGTGAAAAGATTTTGCATATTGTTTTTTATATTGATTATATTGTCGGGCTGCGCGGACAGGCATCCCGCCGGTCAGCGCGCGGGCACACTCCCCGTCCCCGCCGCAGAAAGTGACGCCGCGCCGGAGCAAAGCACGAGTGCAAAGGAAAGTACCTTTACACTCATGTGGTATGTCAACGGCTCGGATTTGGAGTCCGGCGGCGGCGAGGACTACGGCGGCGCGTTTTCACGCAATCTGCGGGAGGTGCTGTCATATCTGCCGGCGGACGACAGGGTTACGGTCGTCATCTTCTCGGGCGGCACGTCAAAATGGGAGACGGCCGGTTTTGAGGCGGATATAAATCAGGTGCATTTCGTGACCGAGGACGGGCTGGCGCACGGCGAGCGGCTGCCGGAGGGCAGCATTGCCGACCCTGATACGCTGGCCGGTTTTGTCGATTACGTGATGAAGGCGCGGCCCGCCGACCGCTATGGGCTGGTGTTCTGGGACCATGGGAGCAGCGTGCCCATCGGCTTCGGGCTGGACGAGCTGCGCGAGCCGAGGTCCATCAACGCCCGGGATATAGCGCGCGGGCTGGAGGCGGGGCTGGGCGGTGAAAAGCTGGCCTTTATCGGGTTTGACACTTGCCTGATGGCGACGGCGGAGACCGCCGCGCTGTGCGCGCCGCACGCCGGTTATATGATCGCATCGGAGGAGCTGGAGCCCAACGCGGGCTGGAATTACGCGCCGCTGATGCGGGCGCTGACGCGCGACCCGTCCGTTGATACCCTGAGGCTGTGCAGGATTGTCGCCGACGCTTATTACAGCGCGAGTCTCGAGCTTAACCCCGAGGAGCTTATCACTGTCTCCGTGACCGATCTTGCAAAGATAGATGCCGTAGTCAGCGCCACCGAGGCGTTCGCGCTGGCCGCCAAGAGCGACCTTGACGCGGGCGGGTTCGCCGGTATCTCGAAAAGGCGCGCAACCGTGAAGGATTTCGGCGGCGTGAACGAGAGCGCCGATATGGTTGATCTGGTACATCTCGCCCAGCGCTTCTCGCCGAAATATCCCAAGGAGTCGAAGGCGCTTATCGCCGCCGTTAAGAGCTGCGTGGCGTATAACCGCCGCTCGCGGACCTCGCCGAACTCCAACGGGCTGAGCGTATATTTCCCGTATGAGAACGAGCCGGTTATGGACGGGTATCTGGACGTCTATCTCGCCATGGGCTTTACGGAGGCTTATATCGGGCTTATCAGGAGCTTTTCAGCGGAGCTGAGGGCCGGCGACGCCGATACGAAGAGGACGGAGATACCGGTTGAAGCGGCGGCCGGCGGATATAAAATAAGCGTGCCCGACGGTATAACCTCGCTGCGGGCGGCGCTGCTGGGCAGGGAGTCCGGCGACGCGTATTATATTTTCAGCTATGTGCCCGGCGCGGCGCTTAACGGCAAAACGGGTTCGGCCGCGCTGCCGGAGAGCTGGCTGACGCTGAACGGCGTTTTGGTGTGCGCGTATACCGAGAGCGCGGACGAACGGCATGTGCTGTACTCCGTGCCCGTGCTGGTAAACGGCCGCGATATGAACCTGATGTACGCGCGCGATGGGGCGGCGCTCTATGAGATCGGCGCGACGCCCGACGGCGATGAGGACACGCCCGCGCTGCCCGGCTTTCTGCCGATAAATGCCGGCGACGCCGTTACGCCGAAATATCCGCGGGTGAGCCTCAGCTCGGGGCGCGAGGAGGACGGGTATTACCTCGGGGAGACGGTTGGTGTGACGGACGGCGGGCTTGCGCCCGAATTTTCCGCGCTGCCCGGGGGCGAATATTATTTCGCGTTTTGCCTGACCGATATTTACGACAACCATTTCTGGTCGGAGGTTATACAAATAACATAGGGGCGGCTATTGATCGCCCGCATGGGGAGATAGAATTTATGGCGGCTGTTAACGAAACGCGCAAAATGCTCGAGCAAGCGTTTAACTATCCGGTCAACAAGGATATTGTGTTCCGCGATTTTAAGTACGCGGGCAAAGACTGCTTTGTCCTCTATATCGACGGCATGGCAAGCGGCGATAAGATCAGCGATTTTATTCTGCGCCCGCTCACCCGCTCGCCCGGCGGCGGCAGCGTGATGAACGTATTACAGGTGTGCGGCGTAAAGGCCGAGACGGAGCTTGAAAAGGCTGTCGCCGCCGTGTTGCAGGGCGACGCCGCCGTCTGCGCGGACGACGCGGTGTATATCTGCGAGACAAAGGGGTTTGACAAGCGCGGGGTTGAGAAGCCGACGGTGGAGAACTCGATTGTTGGCTCTCAGGAGGCCTTTAACGAGTCGCTGCGCACGAATACCACGCTGCTGCACCGCATCATCAAAAACGCGGCGCTGACCACGGAGACGCTCACGCTGGGCAGGCTCAACAACCTCGTCTGCGGCGTTATATACGTAAACGGCATAGCGGACATGGGGCTGGTCGCGGAGGTAAAGCGGCGCCTCGGCGGCGTCGAGACGGATTTTTTGCAGAGCGGCGGCATGGTCGAGCAGTTTATTGAGGATCAGGCGTCGTCGCTGTTCCAGACCGTGACGACGACCGAGCGCCCCGACAACGCCGCCGCGCTGCTGATGCAGGGCCGGGTCGGCATTATCGTTGACGGCAGCCCGCGCGTGATAGTCGCGCCGGTCACGCTGTTCACGCTCCTGAAAACCAGCGAGGAGAGCGCTATGCGCGCGCCGCTGGCGTCCTCGATCAGGGCAGTGCGTATTCTGGCCGTGTTCGCGGCGCTGCTGATGCCGGCGCTGTATCTGGCGGCGACGACGTTCCACGCGGAGATGATACCCGCCGCGCTGCTGCTCAATCTCGCCGGGGCGCGGCTGAATATCCCGTATCCCGCGATGGTGGAGCTGCTGCTGATGGAGATCTCCTTCGAGCTGATACGCGAGGCCGGACAGCGTATCCCCGGGCCGATCGGCGGCACCGTCGGGATCGTCGGCGGGCTTATTCTGGGCGAGGCGGCGGTGTCCGCCGGGCTGGTCAGCCAGGGCTGCGTGGTGATAATCGCGTTTTCGGGGCTGGGCAGCTTTGCCATACCGCAGTATCAGCTGACGTTCACCGTCAGGCTTTTGCGGCTGATTTTCCTGATATGCGCCGGGCTGATGGGGTTTTTGGGCGTGGGCGCCGCGTTTGTCATTCTGGTCGGGTATGTAAACTCCCTGACCTCGTTCGGCACGGATTACGTCAGCCCCGTGTTCTCGGACGCGCCGGTTTTCCCAAAGCGTCCCGTCTGGGAGTATGAGATGCGGCCGCCGGAGCTGAACGCCGCGCGGCCCGAGTATCAGCCGGGAATATCGCGCAAATGGAGAGAGGGCCGATGAAGACGCTTAGGATTTACGACGGCGCAGCCGCCGCGTGCCTTTTGATCCTGCCGCCGCTGCTTTACGCGGGGCTAGGCGATCTGACCGCCGCTTACGGGACCGCGGCGTGGCTTGTGCTGCTCGTCGCGGCGGCCGCGGCGCTGTGCCTGTTTCTGATAACGGCGTTTCTTACACGGGGGAATATAAAGCTCCTTGACGCGGCGGCGGCCGTGTGCGGCAGGCCGTTCGCCGTACTGTACGGGTTTGTTCTGTGCGTATATTTTTCTTACCACACCGGCGTGTACGCGCGGGAGAGCGCCGCCGTGTTAAAGGCATACGGCTTTAATAAGACGCCCTTTTATGTCATCGCGGGGATTATTTTGCTGGCCGCGCTTGTCATGAACCTGTTCGGCGGGCGGGCCGTTATAAAGAGCGCGGGGTTTTTCTTTATCGCGCTGCTGGCCGGTATCGCGCTGGTCATTCTGCTGGGCCTTAACAGATACGAGCCGGCCTATCTCTTCCCCGTGTCCCTGAACGGGATAGACCCTCTTGAGGGGTTATATAAGGCGTCGTTTTTCAGCGGCGCGGTGCTATTGGCGCTGTTCAGCTTCGGCGATGGCCGCGCGCTCAGGCGCTCGGGGGTTATCTCTGTCCTGACGGCGGGCGGGGTTTCGGCGCTGCTGTGCGTGTGCTATGTCATGATGTTCTCGCGCGGCGCCGGCGCGGCGATGACCTGCGGCTTTATCGAGATGGGACAGTCGAGCTACTTCAACCACTTCTTCTACCGCTTTGAGGCGCCGCTGCTGCTCTTTGTCATTTTCGCCGCCGTTATGCAGGCGTCGCTCGGGCTGCTGATCGCCAAGGAGAGCCTTGTAAGCGTCTTTAAGCGCTGTTCACACAGAGGCGTCGTCTGCGCGGCGGCGGCTGCTGCGTCGGCAGCGGCGCTGGTTCTGCCGGACGCGCCCGTTAAGAGATACGGGGTTTTTATCGTCGCGGCGCCGCCGGTTTTTCTGTTTATAATAAGCTGTGTAAAGAGGATTTTCAAATGAGGTTTTTTAAGTTTTTGGGCGTTATAATCTGTATCGCCGCGCTCTGCTCGGGGTGCTGGGACAAGCGCGAGCTGGAGGATAACGTGTTCGCGGTGCTGCTGGGGCTGGATATATCCGAGGATAAAGGCGTGACGGTCACGGTCGCCTATCCGCAGACCCAGCCGGGCGGTCAGGACGGAGAGCAGGCGGATTACGCCGTCATGTCCGCAAAGGCAAACTCCTTTACAGACGGGCTGGAGATGCTGAGGGCGGAGCTGGCCGGGCCGCTGGCGCTCCACTCGGTGAAGACTGTCGTAATATCGCAGGAGTTTGCCGTGAGGGGCGGGATAAGCCGCGCGCTCTCCGAGCTGCGCCGCGCCCAGGTGAAGAACACCGCGAATATAATGGTCTCCGCCGGCGCGGCGAGCGATTTTATCAGCGCCCGCGTGAAGGAGCCTGACGTTCTCAGGCGGGAGGAGCTGCTGCTTGAGCGGGCGAACGGCGGCGTGTTTTACAGGCCGCTGATGCTGCTGGACCTTATGATAAATATAATGTCCGCGGACAGCGCCGCGATGTACGCGGTATCGGAGAGTGAGGACGGCGCGGATGATGAGGGGGACGGGAAAGCCGCTGAAGCGTCCGCCATGGCTGAAAGCTCCGGCAAAAAGGGGGAGCCCGATATGCCCGTGAAGTCGGACGGCAAGACCCGAATATGCGGGCTGGCGGTGTTCAGGGGGGACAAAATGGTCGGCACGCTTAATTCCTCAGAGGCGCGGATTTTTATCATGCTGACCGGAAGCAAGGCTAAAATTAAGAGCCGGATTGAGGACGGCAGGCCCGTATTCGATATTACTCTGCTGAGCGACGCCGAAAACGCACCGTCTCTCAGCGATACGCGGGATTTTATTGAGAAAATCCAAGGGGAATACGGCGCGGATATACTGAAGCTCGGCAACAGGCTGCGCGTCAGGAACCAGAAGGTTAACTGGCGGGAGAAATATGGGGAGGCGGAGATCAATGTATCCATAAAAATAATCGCGGTTCCACATCACAAATCGCCGCAAACCACATAAACTGTACTATAATTTTTATAGTAAGGAGAGCGTTATGGATATTTACAACGGTTCACAGGCAGCGGATCCGCGCGATATGGCCTCGCGGATCGAGGAGTCCTATCCCGAGTCATACAGGAGGATATACCCGCATGTAAGGCAGCTTGTAAGCGCGATGAACGACGACGACGGCATGACAGGCGACGGCATGGAGAGGATGGCTGACGAGGCGGTCGCCAGAAGCGGCATGTTAAGCGATCCGGCGCCGGTACATAGCAGAGGGGCGCTGGGCGACATCGCCAGAATTTTGATCGCGCGGGAGCTGTTTGACAGGCGCAGGGGCCGCGGCGGGTTCTTGCCGTTCGCGCCGTTTATGTTCATGCCGATTGACTACAGGGGCGGCTTCAGGGGCGGTTATCACGGCGGGTTCGGCGGGTTCAGGGACGGGTTCCGTGACGGAGGTTTCGATGGGTTCAGGGACGGCTTATGGGACGGCGGCTTCGACGGGTTCCGCGACGGCTACCGTGACAGGGACGGGTTCCGCGACCGTGACGGCTACCGTTACTGGTATTAGGGGGTGTCATTTTGATCAGCGCTGAAACGGCACGCGGCCCCGACAGGCCGTCGCTTGCGATGGCATATGTTATGCCGCAGCGGCAAATAACGCAGGTGTATAAAACCGACGCCGCGCTAAAGCGGGGCACGCTGTTCCCCGATCTGGACAAACCGTTTTCGGGCAAAGGAGGGCGTTTGAATGGATAGGAGCCGGCTTGGCCGCCAGATGACCGCCGAGCAGTTCGCAATGTTCGACACGCAGCTGTATCTGGACACGCATCCCAATGATATGGTCGCTATGAACATGTTTAACAGCTATAAAAAAGCTCATGACGAGTATAAAAAGCAGTTCGAGGCGCAGTTCGGCCCGCTGATGGCCGAGGGCGGCGCGCCGGGAGAGTCGTGGGCGTGGGTCAGGGACCCGTGGCCGTGGGAAAGGGAGGCGAACTGAATGTTTCATTATGAGAAGAAGCTGCAATACCCCGTTAAAATAAAGACCCCCAATCCCAGGATGGCAAAGATAATCATAACGCAGTACGGGGGGCCGGACGGCGAGCTGGGCGCCAGCCTGAGATACCTGAGCCAGAGATACACTATGCCGCACGGGGAGTTAAAGGGATTGCTGACCGATATAGGTACAGAGGAATCAAAATGGCGGTTTTTTATCGCCGGAGGGTATACGGCGCGATGAGGACATCGCGCCCTACGGACGCGGGGGGGGTTATGCGCGGGACGCCCGGGTGTGCGTCCCCTACGTAGGGCACGGAACGCCGGTTGGGGTAACGACGGGCGACCGGGGACGGTCGCCCCTACAAGGACGGGGGTGGTGGCGCAATTGTAGGGCGCGGCATCCCTGACGCGCCGTCAATACGTTTACAACGGCGCGATGAGGACATCGCGCCCTACGGACGGGGGGCCCGCAGGGCCGGGTGTTTTACCCGCTGTTTTATTTTTTAATACGTCAGACCTGAAACTGAAATACGGATTCTTGACATGGGATTTATTATATGTTATATTAGTTAGCAGCACGGAGGAGCGCCGTTTCGCGGCGGGGTTACTTAGGAAAGGGTGAGGTCATGAGCGACAACGAACTGCGGTACGCCGTCCTGATAGACGCGGACAACGCGCCGCAGCGCTCGCTGGGAGGTATTATGCAGGAGATCGCCGTTTACGGCACTCCGACAATCAAGCGTATATACGGCGATTGGACGACGCCCAATCTGGCCGGCTGGAAGAAGATACTGCTCCAGCACGCCGTTACGCCGGTGCAGCAGTACGGCTATACGACCGGCAAAAACGCGACGGACTCGGCCATGATAATCGACGCGATGGATATTCTGTATTCGGGGCGCGTTGACGGGTTCTGCCTCGTGTCCAGCGACTCGGACTTCACGCGGCTCGCCACGCGGCTGCGCGAGGCGGGCATGAAGGTGATCGGCATGGGCGAGAAGAAGACGCCCGAGCCGTTTATCGTCGCCTGCGACAAGTTTATATACATCGAGGTGCTGATGAAGAGCGCCGACGTCGGGAAGTCGAAAAAGTCCGTCGCCGCCAACGCCAAGGACGCGCCGGTGAAAGCGCCGGTCAGCCAAGCCGTGCCCGACGCCATCATTGATTTTATCTCCGCCACCATAGAGGACGTCGCCGACGACGACGGCTGGGCGTATCTGGGCGAGATCGGCAATCTGCTCGTCAGAAAAAAGCCGGACTTCGACGCGCGCAACTACGGGTTCAAAAAGCTGACGCAGCTTTTTGAGAGCCTGGGCTGCTTCGAGGTGGACATCAGGCATAACGCGCAGCGCAGCGGCAAGCTCATCTATGTGAGGTTAAAACGCCCGTGACAAAGATACTTATTCTGTCCAACGAGACGTTCGAGCTAACCCCGGCCATGCTTATGCGCATAGAGGAGCAGGGCGCCGAGGTTGAATATACATCCGCGCTGAAAAGCATCGGGGACGCGGAGATCGTGTTCGGCTGTCCCCCGGCGGAGCTTTTGAGGGACGCGCACGCTTTGAAGTGGCACCATCTGCCGAACGCGGCGATACAGCCCTATACAAGCCCCGCGCTGTACGCCCGAACGGGCGTGGCGCTTACAAACTCCAGCGGTGTTTACGGCGAGGCGATAGGCGAGCATATCGTCGCCATGGTGTTCGCGCTGGCGCGGAATTTCCCGCTGTACGCCAGGCAGCAGCGCGGGCATGTGTGGAAGCGCGACGACGACAGCGCCAGATGGGTTGGCGGCGCCACGGCGGCGGTGTTCGGCGTGGGCGATCTGGGCAAAAACGCCGCCCGCAGGCTGAAAGCGCTGGGCGCGTATACGATAGGCGTGAGGCGTTCGCTTATTGATAAGCCGCCGTATATCGACGAGCTGTATGATTTGCGCTCGAAGGACGAGGTTCTCAGCCGCGCCGATTATGTGATATGCTGTCTGCCGCTGACCGGCGCCACAAGGGGGCTGTTCGGGGCGCGGGAGTTCGGGCTGATGAAACCGCGGGCGTATTTTATCAACGTCGGGCGCGGCGCGATCGCGGACACGGAGGCGCTGACCGGCGCTTTGCGGGAGGGCGGGATCGCCGGCGCGGCGCTGGACGTGACCGACCCCGAGCCTCTGCCGGAGGGGCACCCGCTGTGGGAGCTGGACAACGTTATCATAACGCCCCACGCGTCGTGCGTTTGCCCCGATGTGCAGGAGCGCAAGCTGGAGCTGTTTTTGGAGCAGCTCAGGCGGTATCAGGCGGGCAGGATGCTGAAAAACATGGTCGATTTCAGGGAGGGATACTGACACACGCCCTCGTAGCTCAGTGGATAGAGCACCCGCCTCCTAAGCGGGGGGTCACCGGTTCGAGTCCAGTCGAGGGCGCCAGACGCCGCATCCTTTTTTGGGGGGTGCGGCGTTGAATAATTAACAATTAACAATTAACAATTAACAATGGTCAATTATTACGGGGGTAGGGCGCGCAAAATATTGACGACGCGTCAGGGATGCCGCGCCGTACGGAAACCGCCCCCGTCCGTAGGGCGTGACGCCCTCGGCACGCCGTTTTTCGCGTTAAAATCCCCCGCCGTATATAACGCGACGGGCGACCGGGGACGGTCGCCCCTACAGGGTACGTGGCACATTTTACGCGGCGCATCAGGGATGCCGCGCCTACGCATGCGCCGTGGCACGTTTTACGCGGCGCGTCAGGGATGCCGCGCCGTACGTAGGCGGTGTTTTGTGTAAAATTTTGTTGATTTTCGTATATTTTTGTTGATTTTGTGTTATGGGTGGGTTATAATTGTAGGGGCGACCGTCCCCGGTCGCCCGCGCGTGACCACCCCGGCGCGTTGCGCCACCCCCCGCGTCGTAGGGGACGCACACCCGGGCGTCCCGCCGCCCATAACCGCATAACGCCACACACCGTTAACACGCACGGGCGGTCGGGGACGACCGCCCCTACACACGCCATACGCCCCGCACCCTGTAGGGGCCGACCGCCCCCGGTCGCCCGCGTTCCCCGGACACGCCGTTTGGGAACGTATGTAACGTATATATCGTACGGCGCGGCATCCCTGACGCGCCGTTTTCAATATTGCGGCGCGATGAGGACATCGCGCCCTACGTATGGGGAGAAACCACGCCGATGTCGCTAAATGTCGCACCCCCAAAATGTTTCACGTGAAACATTTTGGGGGAGGGATGGGGGGCATTGTTTCACGTGAAACATTTTAGGCCTGCGCCTTGGGCAG
>Ga0099364_10000395_pt1 | contig 72656 bp, 58 predicted proteins | sample TergutTh196P3_FD_73070 | JGI IMG/M metagenome (GOLD analysis project Ga0099364, IMG submission 73070) | Microcerotermes parvus P3 segment gut microbial communities from Pointe-Noire, Republic of the Congo - Th196 P3 | ecosystem: Host-associated > Arthropoda: Insects > Digestive system > Gut ...
CAGGGTTGCCCTTGCACAGAGGAATATCTTCATCCGCAAGGACTGGCTGGATGCACTTGGCCTTCCCATTCCCACAACCACAGCAGAATTTGAAGCTGCTCTTGTCGCCTTCCGTGACAGGGATCCCGGCAATGTTGGCCGTAACAATGTTATCCCCTTTGCACAGGATTCTGATGCACGCTGGGGTCTTGCAAACCTTATTCATCCCCATATTCAGCCCAATCTTTCAGACAGGGATCGCTACATTTATAATGTGGGCGGAAGGAATATTTACTACCCCGGCTATGTAGACGGTGTGCGTCTCATGAACCGCTGGTACAATGAAGGCCTCATCTTCAGAGACTTCCCCCTCATTCAGACAGCAGACGATTTCTACAATCTTATTAAATCCGGCTTTGTAGGCGCCTTCTCTGGCAACTGGGATCTTCCCTTTAGAGCGGACTATAATATTATTGCAGACCTTCGCCGCAATGTGCCCAATGCAGATTTTGTTCCCGTAGATGCAATTCAGAGTCCCGATGGTATTACACGCAAGGATATGTTTGACAAGACTGGACTCAGGGTCTTTGTTCCTGCATTCGCAAGACAGCCCGAAGCTGCCCTCAGGTATCTTAACTGGCTCAGCATCCCCGAGAACTATATGTTCATCCAGAGGGGACAGGAAGGTGTTAACCACCGCATGGTAAACGGAATACCTGAACTCATTACCCGTGAGGCGAATGATCCCTGGATTCAGAATTCCACCCAGAACATTGACTTTACAATGCTACAGAACGGACTTGAAACAGGAAACCATGACAACAATATCAGGGTATTGGCACTAAGTTATGCAGGCTTCCCTGCTGATGTAATTGTTAATGCCTATAACATTTCTATTAGAAATGCCAGGGCCCCCGTTGTTGTTAATATCCCCACATCCCAGGACGGCGTTTATGGTCAGACCCTGCAGGACATGGCAGATGCACTTCTCGCAAGGGCAATCACAGCCAACCCGGCAGACTTTGACAGAATCTGGACCACCGGAATTCAGGACTGGCTCCGCTCAGGCGGTCAGGCAGTCTATGATGAAAGGGTACAGGTAGCAAACCAGTTCTTTAGGTAGGATACTGGTAAACCTGCGGAAGGCGGCTCCATAAAGCAGCCAGCTCCGGGAGCTTCACCCAATCGAAGATTGGGCGAACCCCCTCATTGCTGGCTGCTATTAACGAGAAGATAGCCTTCCGCCGGATATACCAGAAGCGGACGGTGGATGTTTACAAGAGCGGAACCTTCCGCACTGCCTCGTAAGTGTTATTTTATAGGGAGCTTTCTTTTTGGAGGGCTCCCTTTTTTTACACATGGCGGCTAACGAGGTATGGTCGGGTTCTTGAGGGGGCGGTATGCCTAATAATATAGGTTTTTTTTACCCATGATTAATGTATTAACAGAAATTTATTTGTATAGGGAGGGACGGGGGTAGGCAAAAATTTGCTTTAGCATTTTTGACTGCTCCCGTACCCCCTTTTATATTATTGCTATGTATATTTTTTCCATGGGGAGAGGAGCTGGCTATATGTTGATTGCCTTTTCTGTTATGATCAATCAATAAATCAACTAATACAAATGGAAGAGGAAAGAATGAAAAACTATAATGTTGCAATGGGTGTTTTGTTAATTTTTATGGTACTGCTTGCAGGATGTGTTACAAGCAATCCTAATTATTTTAACATGGCCGGTGAGGCTTTAAACAGGAGAGATTTTGATCAGGCCATTGAATATTATGACCGGGAAATACGTGCCAATCCGAATCATGCGGCGGCATATAATAACCGTGGAATTGCATATCACTCCATTGGAGATTATGAACAGGCTATTGCAGATTTTAGCCGTGCCATTCAGATCGAGCCTCATTATTCCAGATATAATAACCGCAGTCTTTCTTATTACGAATTAGGAAATTATGAAATGGCTTTGGTCGATGTAAATGAAGCTCTCCGGCGCAGCTCCAATAATGTATTATCGCTTATTAGACGTGGAGTTATTTATTACCGAATGGAAGATTACGAACTTGCGATAATTGATTTTAATCGTGCAATAGAGCTGGATCCAAATTCATTTCTGGCTTATGGAAACCGCGGATATTCTTATATTTTTACAGGCGATCTGGAGCAGGCTTTAATTGATCTTAATGAGGCAATAAGGATCAATCCTAATTTTACATTGGCTTATTCCTCCCGTGCTCTATTATACGAAAAGATGGAAAACTATGAGGCTGCGATTGCAGACCTGGAAATGCTATTAAGGCTTGATCCAAATTATACCGGTGCAGAAGAAAATCTTCAAAGATTGCGCCTATATTAATTTACTATGCCGCTCTATGACAGACCGGCAGTGTAAAATGGGAGCAGTATGATTAATCTTTCAAAATCCCGGTACTGTAAGGGTTTGCAATGTCCCAAGATGCTTTGGCTGGATTTAAATAAAATCGAAGAAAGGGACGATTCCCGGGATAATAGTCTTGTTCTGGAAACAGGAAACAGGGTAGGGGAGCTGTCCAGGCAGTATTTTAAGAATCACAGCCTTGTTTCCTACAGTGAAGATAAAAAGCAAATGCTGGAGGAAACATCTGCTCTTCTGGCTGCCAATAAAAAAATAATATGCGAAGCTTCTTTTGCCGCAAAGAATATATTTTGCAGTGTAGATATATTAAAGAATTCCGGAGATTCCCTTGAGATACTGGAAGTAAAAAGTTCTACAAGAATAAAACCGGAACATTATGATGATATGGCTTTTCAATACCATGTACTAAAAAAATGCGGTTATAAAATCAACAAAATTTCCCTCATGCATATCAATAATAAATATATTCGTATGGGGGATTTAAATTTAAAAAAATTATTTACAATTGAAGACTGCACGGGAGAGGTATTGGCCAAACAGGAATCAATCGAAAAGAATATTAAAAGAATTGTAAAAATAGCGTCTAACGAAACTGAACCGGAAATAAAAACCGGAAGCCATTGCAATAATCCCTATGCATGTCCCTATATTGAATATTGTTCGGAAATTAATGAACAGGATGCAGCACGCCCGGATGGTGAAATCCTTGTCAACAAAACAGAAATAGAGTCCTTTACCAATACCCTTTCCTATCCCCTCTATTATCTGGATTTTGAAACCTTTATGGACGCTATTCCCCCATTCGACAATTCAAGACCCTATCAGCAGATAACATGCCAATTTTCACTGCATATTCAGGAAAAAAAGAATGGCCGATTAAAACACAGGGAATTTCTTGCGGAAGCAGGTTCCGATCCCCGGAGATCCATTGCAGAAAAGTTATGCGCAAATATCCCCCGCGGTGCCTGTGTGCTTGCTTATTATATGCCATTTGAAAAAAGCCGTATTTCCGAACTTGCTTCCCTCTTTCCCGATCTTTGTGATCACCTAATGTCAATACATGATAATATGAGGGATCTGATCGTACCCTTTCGAAAAAAAGCGTGGCGCAGTACTGCACAAAATGGTTCCAATTCGATAAAAGCTGTCCTTCCTGCAATGTTTCCTTCTGATCCTGAGCTCGATTATGAAAATCTGGATCTAATTCACAATGGAAATGATGCAATGACTGCCTATATGGAGCTGCCAAACCTGCCTGCCTCTGATCACAAAAGGGTCAGGAAGGCACTTCTGGAATATTGCCGCCTGGATACCTATGCGATGGTTAAAATTCTTGAAGAACTATACAGATTATGCTCTTAAATGCTGTTTTATATGCATTTACATGGTATTTACTGCTTGAATATAATGTTTAAAGTAATATATAATACCTTATATAAAGGAGATAATAATGAGCGTTAGAGCAACTGAAAGATTAATTGGTGATATAGTAAGAGTAACAGAACTGGCAAAAAGCCCCGCTATGGTGGTAACTTCCGTAGAAATCGAAAAAAAAGCCGTTTTTACATCCTGGTTTTCCGATTCAAATGAATATCAGGAAGGCTGTTTTCCTGCAAGCTCACTGGACAGGGTAGAAAAAGCTGCAAAAGCTGCATCTGCTTCCAGAGGTACATCAAGAGCAAAACCTCAAAATAAAACAAGACAAGCTCCAAATAAAAGCAAAGCAAAAGCAAAAAAACGTTAAAATTCGTAAAATTTATTAATTTTTTTCTCTAAAACACAAGTGCCATGCATCCTGGTGCCGTAATAGGCAGGAGGATGCAAATGTATCTAAAATCAATATTTCTCTTTTTTGCACTACTGGTGCCGGTGATCTTTTTGAATTTATCATGCAGCACAGAAGCAAGAATGCAGCCGGTAAACCCTGTATCCAAATCCGGTCCGGTACAGGGCTATGATCAACAAACCATTACTGAACTCGATTTAATTGCGGAAATTGAAAGAGGGGGAGCTTTCTTTCCTGGGCTGGGATTTTATGAATCTTCTTTAAGGGAAGCGGCCGGGGATTTTGCGGGCGCAGCTCTGGCTGCCTATAAAGAACTTTCCTTTGCCTATGGTTTTGGCAATCTAACCGGGGAGCAGGTGGAAAGCTCTTTAAGAAGTGCATTGATTGCGATTAATGTCAGGGCCGGGGGAGAGCTGGAAGCTTCTACTGCGGAATTTATGGGTGCAATGGCTCTAAGCGGATGCATTGCGTTTCATAACGAAGACTGGGAAGAAGCTGAAAGATATTTTTCCATAATAAAAGAATGGTACGAAGAGCCGGATTCATTTTTAAACTGGATTATTATGGTTATAGCTCTGGAGCAGGCAAAGGATGGCAATGTTTCCGGCTATAGTGCAATTAGATCCCGGTATACCCAATTCCCCGAATACTGGTTCAGGGGAGCAAAAGCTTTTACTGCAATGGGAAGCGATCCAAATATTGCGGTAATGTATGCAGAGCATTGCATCAATATAAAAACAGATGGACCCTTTGCTTCACCAAGCCGCAGAATCCTTGCCATACATTCGGGATTAATGCCTGTCAGCGAAATTTACGAAAAATTATTCACCCGGGGAGAAATAGAAGATAAAATCCAGCGATCCCTAAAAGAAAATAATCCCAATCATCTGGATGAATTATTATTGATTTTGTCTCTTCCGGATAATCCCTATACTTTTTTTGCACTTGGTGCCATGAGCTCCATTCTTCCCAATCCCCAATTCCAAACATATTTTCAGGACATTGTTTTAATTTCTGAGGGTCTCTTAAAAGACAGGCTGCTTTACCTGTTAGGAAATTGAGAGGTCAAATGAAAAGAAATAACTTTCTTCCAATTTTCTTTTTCTACTCCCTGCTTTTTTCCTGTGCTTCTTCCGGATCAAATGAGGATGCACTCCTTCTCTATATGCGTTCACTCGATTTATACAGAACCGGACGTTTCCGGGAAACGGTATCGATGCTTGCTTCGGAAAGCAGCTTTGTTCCATCTCTTGTTCTGCGCGGAAAGGCAGAATTTATTCTTGGGGATACTGGAGCGGCGGAAGGCAGCTTAAAAAGAGCACTCGGTTTAAAACCAAATGATTTTGAAGCCATGCTTTTTTTGGCAAGGGTATACAGGGAGACCGGAAATAGAAATGAAGCACAGGAACTCTCTGATAAATTGTTGGGAGAAAATTCCATGGACATTAGAGCCCTTAGGCTTGCCTCAGATCTGTCCCGTGACAGGGGTGTTTCTGGCGAAGCTGCTGCCATTGTATTTTTGGACAGGGCGGTAGAAGCATCCATGGAGAGTGCTCTGGTTTTTTTGGACAGGGCAAGACTTCGATGGATAGGAGGAAACCCTTCTGCAGCTCTTGATGATCTTGAACGTGCCAGGGTTCTGCTTCCCCGTGACAGTCCCGTTAACAGGGCTGTAGAAAATCTCGAATCCATAATCAGGGAGATTTACGATGATTAGAGTTATACTCCTTTGTTTCATATTATGTATGCCTGCCATTCCCGAAAGAATCATTGCATTGAATTTTAATGAGGCAGGAAGACTTGCCGTAGAAAATTCTTTCGAACTAAGAAACGAAATAGCTGCTCTAGGCTTGAGGGAAGGAATTTGGAGATGGGGCATAAGAGCATATATACCGCGAATTGGGTTAATGATTTCCCAGGAAGACAGGTTATCAATAACGGGACCAGATTCGTTTCTGAAAAATTATTCAATCAATATTGATCAATTGGTTTGGGATGGAGGCAGACTCTCGTTATCCAGAAGGATAGAAAGGGCAGAGCTTGAACTTGCAAACAGAAGGCTTGTATATATGGCTTCTGAAATTGCAGAGACCGCTGTTTCTGCATACAGGGAGATTCTATATGGAAGGATGATTCTGGAAATTCACAATAATTCCCTTGCCTCATTAAGGGAGCAGTTTCGCATTATGGAACTGGAGCTCGATTTAGGGCTAGTGCGTCCGGGGGATCTCTCCCAGGCAGAAATTACGGTTGCCATGTATGAATTGGATATCATTTCCAAAAAAATGGATCTGGAACATTCTGAAAGAATGTTCTCCAATATGCTGGGTCTGGATATTCTTCCTCTTCTCCTTGAAGAAATTGATATTTATGGCAGTCCGGAATTGCCGGATCTGGATCTGGCAATTTCCATTGCCGAAGCAAGGAATCCTGATCTTGAAATTTTAAGGTATTCGATTGCAAGACGGGAAGCAGAAGTAAGGGCTGTCTCTTATTCATGGCTTCCCACTATCCGGTTTAATGGAAGTATTGGAATAAGTGGCAGACAGTTCCCCCTTTCAAGATATAACTGGTCGTTTGGTATTAATATAGATTTTTCTACGCCCTGGCTCTCGGGAACCCTTGGAGTAAATACCGGAGGAGATCCTCCTTTTGACCGGAATGCAAGGTATAACCAATCATTGAATCCCCTTCCCGATCCTGCCAGATCTTATTCTTCACAAAGTGCTGCTCTAGCATTGGCCGAAGAACAATATTTCTATGAAAGGTCTGTTTGGGAAATGCACTCTTCAATAGAGAGGCTTTTAATTTCAATCCGTCTTTTTGACAGGAGAAGGGTGCTTTCCATCGAAGTTATGGAACTGGAAAAAGAAAAATATGAATTATCGGAACTGAAACTCACTCTTGGAGAGATTACGAGGATCGATCTAATGGAGCTCCGTCTTGAATGTGCCAGAAAGGAAGCTGCAGTTGTTGAAGCTGCTGTTGTCCTTCTTCAGGCCATAAGAGAGCTTGAGCGTATTCTGGATATGGATTATGGAGAGATTCAATTATGGTCAGAGGTATTCCAATGAAAAAATATTTTTTGGTATTTTTATTTCCATTTATTTTTATTTCATGTATAGGGAGTCAGAGCCATGAAAATAATGACGCTCCCATTCCGGTAAGATTAAGTCCGGCTGTCTTAAGGGATGATCCGGAAATTCTAAGAGGCTTTGGATCACTTTCATATGTCAAGAAGTTTGAAGTAGTTTCATTACTGGATGGAGTACTTTATGTGCTTCATTTCCGTGAAGGAGAGCGGATAAGAACAGGTGATCTGATTGCCGTTCTGCATAATCCGCAGATCAACCTGGCAGCAAGAAGGGCGGAGGATTCCTATTCACAGGCTATTGCTTCTCTGGACATTGCCCAAGTCAGGTTAAGGGACAGTATTTATAATGCAGAAATGCGAATCCTTGAAAATGAAAAATCCATGGATGAATTAGCACAGGCTGTTTTGGTTTTGGAAGAGGAAAGACGAAAGATTGCAAACCGTGAAGCTATTTATGAAGCAGGAGGTATAAGTGATGAAGCTATTCGGGAAGAAAGATTTCGTTTGGCTGCAATGGAAAACCAGATTGTTTTATTGGGTAGGGATTTGGAAATTCGCAGAATAGGTTTAAGGGAATCCGATCTTGCAGCCGCCGGAATGCATGTCCCGGAAGACAGGGAAGAATTTCACAGGGCATTAATTCATCTTGCAAGTATGGGAGCCAGGGCGGAAGTGGATGCTGCAAGAGCAAATCTGGAATCGGCAGCCCGTGAGGTAGAGGCAAGCAGGATTCTGGAAAGGGAATTGTATATTAGAAGCCCGGGTCCTGGAATTGTCGGTGCACGTTATGTTGAAGTAGGGGAACGTATTCAAAGGGAGGACAGGATTCTTACAATCATAGAAGATGAATCGCTTTATGCATTCTTTCCTGTTCCCGAATCAGAAGCATATAAAATCCAAAAGGGAATGACTGCCTATGTTACTTCGGTTGGAGATGAAGTTTATTCTGCGGTTGTGGATCTTGTTTCTCCCCAGGCGGACAGTCAAACCTTTACATTCACTGTCAGGGTTCTTTTGGAATCCGGTGTCAATGGTTCTCTAAGGCCGGGAATGTTTGCAAGGGTTTCCATTCCATTGGAAAATGACCGCCAGGTATTGCTTGTTCCCGAATCTGCGTTTGCTTTTGTAAGGGAAAATACGGCAAGGGTGTTTACCGTGAACAATAATACACTTTCAGAAAGAAATGTACAGATTGGCAGCCGTCATGGAGAAGAACGGGAAATAATTTCCGGTCTTAATCCCGGAGAGCTTGTTGTATTAAATCCCGGGTCTTCACTTAGAGAGGGGGTATATGTTGTTCCGGCAAATTAAACTTATTATTTTTGCAATAATTTTTTCATCCTGCTCCATTATGGATCTGCGTCCGATTGGAATCAGAATGATCCCTGATACAGCATGGAGTATTCTGCCGTCATCACAGAGCCCTATTATAATTTCTTTCGATACAGCCATGGACAAGTCTTCCATAGAAAACATTCTAACAATTGGTTCACCCTCCGGTATTGTTAATGGAGATATTCAATGGGAAGACAATACACTTTTCTTTCATCCATCATCTCCATGGCAGCCCGGCATAAGATATGTATTAAGGTTTACCGGCATGATTAGGGCAGAGGATAAAAGAGAGCATCCGGTTTCCAGAGAGCTTCCCTTCTATGTTGTTTCCCGTACATCCCTGCCTTACCTTATTTCTTCCATTCCCGAAAACAATGCTTCTGTATATGTTTGGAATGATGAGATCCTGGAACTTTATTTTTCAGAACCAATGGATAGAAGCAGTACGGAAGAGGCATTAAGGCTGGACATACCCGGAGATAAAATCTATGAATGGTTTGAAGATGACACAATTCTTATGGTCAGTTCTGACAGACCATTAAATCCATGGACGGTCTATTCATGGAGTATCAGCGAAAAAGCAACGAGCAGGGAAGCTGCTCCTCTTGCGCGGGAATATAGCAGGCGTTTTATTACCGACCTTAATCGCGAATTCATTAATGTACTTCGAGTTGTTCCCCTATTTCCTCCTTCACTTGAAAATGATTATAGAAGTGAATTATGGGATAAATGGATTATGGCCGGCTTATCCATTTCCGGGGAACAGGGACTTGGCTCCGGACATGGAATAGGAATCGAGTTTAATAAGATTCCGGATTATGAAAGTCTTAGAAGATCAATTATTTTTTCACCTCCTCTTCCGGGAAGGGTGGAAATCCTCTCTCCCTATAGTGCCGTATACATTCCCTCAAGAGATCCCGAACCTGAAACCCGTTATACAATGCGTATTTCGGGAACACTCAGGGATAATGAAGGACTAAGGATGGGAGATGATTATTTAGTTTCTTTTATATCGGACATACCTTATTTAAATATCAGTTCAATTAATACGGGGTTGGAATTTCTTCCTGATCCTTCTTACGGAAATATTCTTCGGGTAAGGGTTAATACGGGAGGCATTGTTCAGCTCTTTATAAATTTTTCATTGCCAATATATCCTGAACATTATATTGCAAGGCGAGACAATGTTTTTAAAGTATCGCTTACTCCATTTTTTCCGGGTCACCTGCCTTCTGTGAGCTTGCGTTCCGCTTCATGGCTATCATCAAATACACTGGAGCTCCAATGGCATGGTTTTAATTCGCTTTCAGTTACCGAACCTCAATATTACCGCCTGCTTATTCCCGGAGGTATTGGAGGGCTGGAAAATGGCAGAGGCTCTTTCCTGAAAGAAGATATTGTTATTTTTCTGGAGCTTATATGAATAAAAAGACTTTTTCTCTGTTCCGTTTGACATTTCCATTGGCGTGTTTTATTTTTCTTTTTATTTCCTGTGATATTTTAAGGGATTTTCCTTTTGAAGTAATATCATGGACGCCCGGAGAAGGTTATTTTAATAATCCAAATAATATTAATATATCCCTTTTGTTTTCCCATGAACCGGACAAAGCCAGAACAGAACTCTCTTTTAATTTTACAGAAGATGGAAAATCCATTAAGGGGGATTTTGAATGGATTGGCCAGCGTTTAATTTTTTATCCTGCATCTTTACTGGAAGAGGGGAAGGACTATGTGATTAGTCTTGGTATTGGAGCTCAAAATACCTATGGTCTTTCTTTGGAAAATAAATTTGAAGCTAGGTTTACAACCCGGCCGCCGGGAGAAAGACCTGAAATAATAGAAACTATTCCGGCCAATGGAGGTTATGTATTGCATAGCCGTGGTGAGGTTAGGTTTTTCTTTTCTGAAAGGGTAAGTCTGGATAATTGTCTGGATTTAATTTCCTTCAGTCCTGCCAGTCCGGGCTCGTGGACACTGGATGATGGCGGCCTGGCTGCAGTATTTGTTCCAAGAGAGCCATGGCAGACCGGGATACTTTACAGATTAAGGGTAGATGAAAATCTAACCGGTAATGAATATAATTCTTACTTTTCTTCCGGCGAAGATCTTGAAAGACCGCATCTGTTAAAAATAAATGTTCTTTCTGTTAAAAACGATGTCAGAGAAATTATCGAAGAGATTCCCTTTGATATTATTACTCCATTCACACATGGATTCATTATAGAGAATGAATTCTATGAATGGGAAAATCATTTTGTGCTTGAATTTATTTTTTCTGAACCTGTGGAGTTAAACGGGCTTGGGAGTCTCCTTGTTACAGAACCCTCTGTCTCTTTGGTATTGGAATCCGGGGATTTGTTTTCGGACAGGGCAGTGTTCCGTTTTGCAGAGAATCCCTCATGGGGCAGCTCATTTCTTTTCCGTTTCCTGCCGGGGATTAAGGACGCAGCCGGCAATGCCGGAACGGATGAATATCTTTTCAGGATTATTTGCAATGGTTCCATGTCAAGGGAGCCTGTGTTAAAAGGCATCAGGATTCCCATGGCTCCCGGTGTCATTGGCAATAATGGAAATGAAAATTATTTACCAAGGATTTATACCCCGGAAAGTTTATTCAATGATCTTCCAATAGAAATAGGGGAGGGTTATTATCCGTACTTTGAAGATACACCATCATGGATAGAGCTTTATTTTGAATGTGCTCCCGGAACAGAGATAGATTTGTTTTCTGTTATGGAATTATTCAGGGTGGAAAGTACAAACCAGGCATTAACTTTTTGGCCAAGGAGGATATTAATTTCGGATTTTTCTTGGGAGATACCTATCGAAGGATGGGAGAATTATCAGCGTATAGAGATTCAGGGTTATCTGGTAAATTCAATTTACTCGGGTATTGTTACTTTCAGGATTGCGCCGGGGCTTAAGGACGGATTTGGAAACAGGAGCAGTACTGATTTCCGGATTAGCCTTCTTAAATAGGTAATACATGAAAGCATTGATTGGCATTTTTTGCCGCCGGCCTGTTACGGTTATAATGATTTTATTTGCAATCCTCATGGGCGGAATTCATTCGATATTGAATTTGCCTTTGGATAAAATGCCGAATATTATTTTTCCCAGAGTTACAGTGGAAACCCTATATCCCGGAATGGGAGCGTCGGAAATTCGAAGCACGGTGAGTATTCCTCTGGAAGATTCTCTTTCTTCTGTAAAGGGTCTTGAAAATATTCAAAGCATTTCAAGAGATGGTTCGTCTCTTATACTTCTATCCTTTCGCTGGGGGACCAATCCCGTCAGGGCGGCTATTCTTGTGAGGGAAGCTATAGATACAGTCTATCCCGGACTGCCCCATGGAGTAATTAAGCCAACTGTTATTTCAGGAGATCCTTTTAATGCAGCTCATGCAATTATAACCCTGCGTTCTCTTGATGGCAGTAATGCATCTGCCAGGAATTTTGCAGAGTATGATCTAAGAGCCAGGTTAAGGAGCCTTGAAGGCATTGCCTCTGTAAATATTAGCGGAGGATTGGTTGAAGAAATTCACATACACACAGATGCAGAGAGACTGCTTGCCCGCTCCATGGACATTAATTCTTTTGCAGAACTCATTTCATATGAAACAAGAGACTATCCTGCAGGAAATGCAAGGGAGGGTAACAGGGAGCTGACAATTATCGGTTCAGGCCGCCCTGAATCCGAGCAGGAACTTTCTTCACTTGTACTGCCTTCCGTTGCCGGTCCCTTAAGAATGAGAGACATTACAACCGTTCAGCGGCAAAATGCCCGAAGGCAAAGTTTGTTTATATATGAAAATATTGAACAGGTAGCATTGGAAATTTTCAGAAGGGATGAATTCGATCCTGTAAAATTATCAAGGGATATTCGAATGCTGCTTGATGAATATGAAGAAATATTTTCCGGTGATTTTAAGTTTAATCTTGTTTATGATTCCTCTCCATCCATAATCAGAGGCCTGAGCGATTTAGGGAAGTCCGGTATGTTTGCCGCACTGGCAGTAATAATATTGCTTACACTTTTTTTTGGACGTTTTAATTATAGCTTCCTTGCTGCTCTTTCAATTCCTGTTTCTGCATCTGTTTCTCTAATTTTCCTTTTTTTATTCGGCAGATCCCTTAATGCCATGAGTCTTGGAGGACTTGCTTTGGGGATTGGTCTTGTATCCGATACATCAGTGGTTGTACTGGATCTTTTTCATCGAAATATTTCAAACGGGAATTATCCAAACAAGATTAAGGATATTGTTAATTACACATCATCGGTAAGTATTTCAAGTATGTCCGGAGCTCTCACTTCGATGATCGTTTTCGTGCCAGTTATTTTCCTTCCGGGTGCTCTTGGGGCTCTGTTTGGAGATCTGGCCTTTGCATTAATCTTTTCTGTAGCGTCCGGCTGGATCTATGCACAGCTATTTCTGCCGGGGCTTTTCTGTTTTTTCCCTGAGAAAAAAATTACCAAAAAAGCTAAAGACAGAGGCCGCCTGGAAAAACTCTATAGATATTTTTTAAGATTTGCACTGCGTAATCCTTTAAAGATATATATTTTTTCAATTTTATTTTGTTTTTCCGGTTTCTCTCTACTGGTTTTCCTGCCTATGGAATTTATTGCTGCAGACAGTATAACAGAGCTGGAAGTCATGGTAGATTTTCCGCATGGCACCACCATCGATGCTGCCCTTGAACATGGAATAAATATTTCAAATTTTCTTTCCGGGCTGTCATTTATAGAAAACCATTTTGGAATTATGGGTGCAGAATATGATGATATTGTAAGGAGATCTGATCCGGACTATAGAAGGGAAAGGCTTTTATTCCGTTGTTTCCTTAATGATATGCTGACTGCTGAAAGAGCAATGGATCATTTACAAGGCGAATTAAGAAATTTTGCTGCAGAAAATTATTCAATTAATGCGAATTACCCTCCTGATCGCAGTGCGCAGATCCTTGGTCTTTCATCCTCCATGACCTTCGCAGTAAAGGGATATAGTGCAAAGGAAGCCAGAGATAGAGCTGAAATAATAGAAAACTTTTTTCATGAAAGAGCAGGTGATAATCTTGAATTTCTTAATTTAAGACCATCAGGAACCAGAACTCAAATCAGGTTAAACCCTCGCAGAGAAGAAGCTGCTATTGCAGGAATCCCATCTTCTTTAATTGCAGCTTCAGTTCATGCTGCTTCTGCCGGAATAATTACCGGGAACCTGGAAATAGACGGAAGACCAATTAATATCCGCGTTATATCTGAACTGGATGATCCTGATCAAATTCGAATGATTCCAATCTTAAGACCTAACTCTTCCTCCGAATCCATGCCTGTCTTTCTGGGTTCCATTGCAGATCTAATCTGGATTGAAACAGAATCTGTATTGTTAAGGCAGGATCGTAGTGATGTCGTTTTTATGGATTTCTTTCCTTCTCCCGGAGGTCATGCTGCCGTACAAAAGCTAATCCCCGAAATTTTTGAAATCTTCGAAGGAGTATCCAGAGCGGATGAATCCGTTTTTCTTCGTTATAGATCGTCTTTAATGGCAAGTTTAATTCTGGTTTTACTTTTATTGTACTTTGTCCTTGGCGCACAGTTCGAATCTTTTACCTTGCCTGTAATTTTATTATTGTCCGTACCTTTTTCTCTTGCTGGTGCAGGCCCGGCTCTCTTTTTCTCCGGCTCCATTCTGGATTCCGGTACCGTATTGGGATTAATAGCTCTCTTTGGCCTGTCTGTTAATAATGGAATTATTTTTTATGAGATTAGCGAAGAATTACTTGCTTCTGGTGTATCGAAGGTTATGGCAGTTTACAAGGGTGCCTTGCTTCGCTTCAGACCTGTTCTTCTGACAAGTCTTACAGCTGTATTGGCACTTTTCCCGTTGATAATTACCCCCATGGGAAATACCCAGCGTTCCATGGCTTATACAATGCTTGGCGGAATTATTGTTTCAGGGATTTTTGCTTTCTTTATTTTTCCTCCTGTTTTTATAAGCTTTTTTAAAAAGAAGAAGGCGGTTATAAATGATTAACAAGCCGCTTACATCAATATTTATTCTTGCAGGTATTGTAATACTTTCCTTCTATATAATAAACAATTCAATCCTGTATCAGGATAATGATTTTGGATCTGAGTTCAGCATTACATTAAGACATTATGGCTGGAATGCACGGGAGATGGAAAGGTCGGTAGCTATTCCGCTCGAAGATGCATTGTCAGTAATTCCCGGAATAAAAAATATTAGGACAATCAGCGAAAACAGCAGAACCAGAGCCTTTGTTAGTTTTAAGAATAAGGGTCAGGGAAACTATGATGAGTTAAGGGAAGCAGTCCAAAGGGTTTATGAAATGCTTCCCTCTTCGGCACAGAGACCGGAAATTCATTCGATGGGTTATAACAATATTCCCTTCTGGACCGCCGCCGTATATGGATCTAATGAAGGAAATTATCTTGACAGAATAGTTAAACCTGCCCTTAGAAGGATAGATGGAATAGCGGACATTGAAATAGCCGGACCCGGAGTTATGGAAATAATGGTAATACTTGATCAGGAAAAAACTGCAGCGCTTGGTCTTGATCCAATTTATATTTCTCACATTCTTTCTTCCAATGACGGAATATTCAATGGAGGTGTATTAAGGAACGGGTCTATGGATATTCCCGTTTTTATTGACAGCCGTTATGGAGTTTTGGATTTTCAGGAGCTCGCGAATGCTTTAATACCGCTTATTGATGGAGGGTGGATAATTTTATCGCAAATTGCAGATATACATTTTCAGGAAAGGGAACCGGAAACATATACCCGTCTTAATGGAAACAGAACTTCAATTATTTCCCTTACTGCTGTTTCAGAGGCAGACCTGGGAAAACTTTCTGCAGAAATAGAAAGGGTCTTGGGTAATTTATCTTATCTGGATCTGGAGTTTCATATTCTGGAAGACAGGGGAAAGGAAGAGTTTAGATCCTTCCTTGCAATAATAAGAGCTGCAATAGAGTCTTCGGTTCTTCTTGCCATTGCGGTTATCCTTATGGGCATTGGGAAAAATTCATGTTTCTCGCGCGGAATAATTTGTGCTGCCACAATTCCTGTAATAATGATTATTTCTGCTGCTCTTCTTACTCTAATGGGATTCCATCTTAATAAAAGATTTCTTGCAGGTTTATCCATAGGTATTGGATGTGCTGTTGATGCTGTAATCCTATGTTCGAATGCATTCAGCGGAAAAAAGGTTATATCTTTTTGGTCTCCCCTGGTTTCCGGTGCTGTTACAAGTGTAGCTGCACTCCTGCCATTAATGGGATTGAATAATGATGAGGATGTTACTGTAATTGCATTGGCTATAGGAACAGTTACAATTGTTTCTGTCTTGCTTGCTCTTAGTCTCCTTCCTCCTGTGTTTTTCTGGAATATGACGAACAGGAAGCTAAATTCATTTTCATTTAATTTTGGTTTTAAAAAGTTTTTTAACCATGTTCTTATCAGGCTTCTTGGTTTTTGTCAGAAATATTCATATGTAATTCCCTTGCTGGCATTATTTATTACAGTGGCTGCTATCATTTCCTTAAAAAATTCTGAAGCACATATTTCGGGCAATTATTCATTGGATTCTGTTTATGTACAGGTAGAACTGGAAGGAGGTTATTTAAAAGAGGAAGGAGACAGGTTAATGTCTGTCTGGGCAGAGGAGATTGGCAGACATGAATCCATTCTTTCTGTACAAACAGGCGCAAGAATAGGTTCTGCATATGGGTTTGTAACATTTAATAATGAAAAATATACCATGGAAGAAATAAGAATTTTTATCAGGACGGTTGAAATACCGGGAGGTTTTATTTTTATTCCAGAGCCTTCAATTAATGACCGGATCTGGACAATCACAATTTATGGAGACGATGCAGAAATATGCAGGGATTTGGCTATTGAAGCTGCCATGTTAAGCTCTCTTGTAAGCGAAGTAAGGGATACGGTATTAAATTTTAAAGATGGTGCTCCGCTTCTTACCCTTTATCCGGACAGATCTCTTGCAGCAAATTCCGGAATGCTTTTTTCCCGTTCCATGGAAATAATAAAGTATGGAGTTCATGGACCTGTTGCCTATAAAAGATTAAGCGGTAACGGAGAAATAGATCTGAGAATCGGTTTTGCTCCCATGCTATCGGGTAATGATGTACTAGTCATTCCTCTTTCCGGAAATCTTCTAACCGCCTCTGTATTCAATTCTGAAAGAGGCCATGAATTTTCCGGCATTCACCGGGAGAACAGGAGGAGAATAGCATCCTATTCTGTCAGGACTGCTCAGGGAGATCCGCGTTATTACAGGGAATTAATTATGAGTGCACTGGAACCACTGGTATTGCCGGCAGGTTATAGAATTGAATTTGACAGGGATGCCATAGCCGAGGCTGAAGAAATTTCAGGAAAAATTTTCAATTTTATCTGGGCTTTTCTTTTTTGTTATATGGTAATTGCAGCTATAGAAGAATCCTTCATCCTTCCCCTTATTATTTTATCTTCTGTCTTACCTTCTTTGGCAGTGCCTGTTTTAATTCTTACATTAAGCGGTACAGCCATTAACTCTGCAGCCGCCTGTGCTCTTGTAGCTGTCTGTGGGATGGCTGTTAATGCTTCTATAATCAGCGCAGGGAATTTATGGCAGAGGGATTCATGGCATTTAAAGAAAATCAAACCACTTTCTTTTTTCATTGCTCTAAAGAAAGACATTCCTGTTCTTCTTGCAATTAGCTGTACAAGTATTCTTGGCTCAATTCCATTTTTATTTCTTTCGGAAAGTAATAATTCCTTAATTAAAAATCTTGCATTTATTTCGGTTTTTGGAATTTCCATTTCATTCATTTCTTCACTTACACTTATTCCGTCCTTAATTTATTTATATGCCACTTTCATTAGTTCTGAATTATCAGGGCATAATCAGGTTTAAGATTAAAAGGAGTATTTATGTTATTTTCTCCCCTTAAGAGCAGAATTTTTCTGCTATTGGTTTATTTTTTTTGTTTTAATCTGCTTTTTGCACAGACCGGAAATAACAGTCAAAGCAGTATTATTCAAAATCATGGAAGATATTTACTGGAGTATCAATTTGAAAGAGCCGACAGGGAATCGAGTCCTCTTGGATGGATGGAAGAAGCGCGAAGGGGACTTTCTCATATTCAGGCTGTCTGGGCGGAAATGTTTCCGGATCTTTTTAATGATCCTTTGGCATTAAATGATTTAATTCAATGGAGCGAAAATGAACTGGAAAAACGTTTTACCCTCTGGCTTCTGGACAGATTTTTTGGTTACCGGATAGAGCAGAACTTTGCCGGTGTTTTTCTGGAGACTGGTGAAGCAGGAAGGATGCTGATTTTTCACACCGGAGAAGATGGATTATTTCTTTATGATGAAAATTCAGGAGATCCCAAGGTTATTCGACCTGGAGATGAAGGACATGATTTTTATTCCGATCTTGCACTGTGGAGGGATATGACTTATGGCAGGGCAGAAAATGAAATCAATTCAATAAATTATGGCATACGGGAATTATATCCGGAACTCTTGAATTATTTTGATTCAGAGCAAAGAGAAGAGATTGAAATGTATATCTCCCTTGCCATAGAAGGAACTGTTGGCTCAATCAGAACAGAATTCGAAGCTGTTCTTGCAAGGGAAGAACGTTATTTTACAGCTCAGCGTCTTGGAGATATTTACAGCTTTAGAAGAAGAAGCGAGTCTCAATCAGCGGAAGCTATTGCATTATTACTGATCGAAGAAGCCAGATTAGCAAGTGCGGAAAGCATAGCATCCATAGAAGCCAAAATAGAAGCTGCAAGAGGAGATGAAAGGAATATAGATATTTCCGGCGCTGATTGGCTTGATGAATTCATGGTGCAGTTTTACCGTGGCATACAGGCGTGGGAACAGGCAGAAGAGCAATTTTTGATCAGACGTTTAGAGTGGGAAGAATCAACAGAAAGAACCTTTCATGAAAACATGAATTCCTGGCTGGCAATTCTTTCCAGATTTGATGAAGAAAGAAGGAACTGGGAAGAGCAGGCACGCATCCTTTTTATGGAAGGAGAGAGCTTGTTTATGGAAGCTTCCGAAAAACTTAATGCTGCCATAATGGCGGCAAGGGCGGAATTCGAAGAAGACAGGAGGTTTAGAGCAAGTGCAGCATCCGGCAGGGCAGGGGCTCTTACCAGTATTCTCCTGTTAAACAGCACAGCTGCAAAGGAGGCCGGAAATAATTTAATTTTCTGGATTAATGAATATAGAGTTTATAATCCCATGGCTTCCATTCCGGAGGAAGAAGAAGCACTTTTTATATGGATAGAAAACGAATTGGCCGGTATTAATCAATTTACAAGAGCTCACGAAACCTTCATGTTGAATGAAATTAATACCTGGTTTTCTCTTTATCAAAATTATACAACAAGAACAGAAGAAAGCAGGATTAATTTATTAAAAGAGTTATACAGTGTAACAGGCTCCTTCGATCTTTTCGGCAATGACCTTGATCTGCTTCCGGGTTATTTTGAAGCAGAGCTAATCAGGGCGGAAGCTGAACTGGATTACTGGAGACATAGGGAAGCCGTATCGGAAGCAGTTGCCGCATATGCGCTTACACAGGATGCGGCCAGAGTTACCGCATCGGAAAGCATTAGAGCATTCGAAGCTGCAAAAGCCGCTCATGAGAATGCACTGTCATTATATCTGGATGCGGAAGAAAGACTCAGGGCGGAAAATATTCTAGTTTTTTCAGCCATGGAAGAACTTAACGCCTTGTCCATGCAAATGATGGCGGCTGATGAAATTCTGGAAAACCTAAAGCAATCCTATTATCTTGTTGCTTCTTCTTTCGGCACACAGGAAAATTCCGGTTTTTTGGCAGGCTATGATCAGCTTGGAAGGGAATTATCCATTATAAGGGATCATCTTGACAGAATGGATGATTCATCCCTTTGGGGAGAATTTCTTTTGTCTTCCAGAGAACTTGGACTGGTTCTTGCCGAAGAGTTAAGAAAAAATACTATAGCCTATCTTATTTCCGGAGATGGAGAAAATAATCTGTCTCTTGAAGAACTGGCTTTAAGAGATGATGTTTTTTCTGTTAACGAAATGCAAATCCGTTTGGCTTCCATTTCTTTTTTAATGGAGAATGAAAGCGGCTGGGACTGGTATTTTTCTGTACATGATATGGACAGGGATTCAATGAGTTCCGGACAAGCTCTTGAAACAAGGCTATTGCTTGATTGGGAATTTGCACACATGGATTTTCTTTCGGTAAAGCTGGATCTGCTTTACAGGGATTACAATATTCTTGATCCTGATTTTTATGAGCGAATTTCTGAACAGTTTCAGTCTTACGGCGAGATGATGAAAGAAGAAAATTATTCGGGAGGTTTACAGTTATTTTTAATAGAATTGGCAAAAGATCCCGAATTTGAATTCTTTCTCTTTATGGATAATATTCCTTTAATAAATGATTTGCTTACTCAATATAAATTAAAGGAAGAATTTGCAGAAGGCCTGATACAAATTTACCTTGAATACAGTATTATTTCTCCTTTTGTGATTAAGGAAAGAATAGACAATGGAATTAATCAGCTTGGATTTATATGGGATCTTACAGGGCATGCCGGCTTTAGTGAAAACGCATTTCTATTCCCACGAACAGAATTACTTGCACTAACCATAGAAAATATGGATGGTGATAATTTCGTTAATGCCTTTATTTTGATAAATGCCCTGGATGAAATTATGGAATCCTTCCCGATGTGGTTTGATTTTTCCTATAGCTTATGGAAGAACAATTTCCTTGATTTTATCATGACTTCTTCACAGGATTCTCTTCTCCTTGCAGAAAGGCATAGAAATATAATCAATTTATCCCTGATGCAGATTTTTCAAGATGAGCCCGGAATATTGGGATTCGAGATCATGGCAGATATTGATCAATATATTGAAAACTACGATAGAAGAATAAATGATTTAATTCATTTTTATTCTTTGGAAAGCAATATCAGTGATGAAATTAACAGACTTATCCCTGTAATTACGGTAATGGAGCAGGGAAGGGAAGTTATGGAAGAAGAGTTAAATACTATCACTGAAAGAATAAGAGCTGCAGAAGAGGAATATTCAATATTGGCATTATCTTACCGGAACAGTGCAGATAACTTTATGCTGGCTGTGGATAAATATGATATGTTATATGAGCAGTCTGAAACTGCATTCAGGAATCTTGAGGAAGCAAGAAGAGCTTTTGAAATTCAGGAAGCTGTCAGAATGTGGGCGGAAACAGCATATCTGGATTCTGCTCATCCGATTGATGAATTGAACTATCACAGGAACAGGGCGCTTCGTGCTCAAAATGCCTATGATTTCTTACTGTCATTTAATCCGGATACTGCTCCTTCCCTGTCCTACCTTTCCGCCCTGGAGAATTTTGAAGAGGGGATGTCCCTCTACAGTCTTGCACTGGAAGCTGCCTATGCGATCGAAGCCGGATTGTTAAACGAAATTAACAGGAATGCTGTTTCCTACAGGCTTTTCTGGGAATCCATGAATCTTTTCGGAAGGCCGCCGCAGGAAATGGATATTAATTACATATCTCCGGAAGACATGGCTATGTGGGATATTCATGATTTCATTGATGTTGATGAAAACGGAAGATTGTTTTTTGCGCGACTTGATAATAATGAATTAACTGCAAGGGATGAGCAGAGATCGGAAAGGCTCTTTGATTATTTTAATAATACAGTAATTATGGAGAACGAGAATTTAAGCTTTACAGCCTTTGAGCTAAGTTTGATAGAATTTGCAGAAACCTTAAACTCCATGATAACGACCCCGAATGATTATATTAATTTTGGCCTGGCCAGGGATTACTTAATCAGGAATTTAATAAATAGCAATCCGGACATAGAAGAACTGGCTTCTTACTATAAAACTGCTGATAATGTGCTTGGAAGCGGGACAAATCTTGGAAGCAGAAGAATTACAAATTTTATAAGAGTTTATCAAACTTATGGAGACGTTACGAGGAATGATCTGCCACAGATGCAGATGAATGCCTGGAATGCATTGAACGAAGAAAAAAAAGAGGCACTGGAATTTTTTACTATTTTAGAGCTTATGGGCGGAGGGGGAAGGAATGGAAATTATTTTTCCCTGGCATCTGCCTATTCTGTTTATAGAATGGTCTATGATGAAGCTTATATCCGTACTCTTGATGCTTATAAAGTTTGCTGGATTCCTTTTTTCGGATTGTTCTTAATCGGTGAATATCATGTTATTAAAGCAACCAGGGATGAAATATGGGTTCCTTATAGCGAACATATTACCCGTATGAATTTAGGTTATGCAGGCTTAAATGAAACAACCAATTCCATATCGAATAACCTGGAAACTTATCTGGAATCTTCGGAAAATCTCCTTGTGTTCAGGAATACGGGAGCAGAGGCTCTTTCATGGGAAAATGCTGAACGTGCCTTTTTCCTTTCCGGTTTTAATCATGATGATATACAGGATTTAAAACAATTTTATGACGTAATAGTGGTAAATGACAGTGCCTTTAATGGTTTTAACCTAGGTTTTAACCTGGTTATGCTAATGAAGATGCTGGCAGAGGAAGCGGGATTCCTAATGGAGGATGCTGCAAATAATTTAAACCGGGAATTCGCAATTATTGAAAACGAAAGGGAAGGGCAGATTGCATCTTACAGGGAAATTTATTCCCTCTACCTTTCAGGGGATTGCAGTCTGGAAGACCTGATGGCACAGGCAGAGATTGGATTCAGCGGTTTATCCCAAAACCGGCATCTGGAAAATTTCTATAATGTAATTTCGGACAATCTTTACAGGCTTAACAATAGCGGTCTTGGTGCTGCTTTGGAGTATCAAAAGCTTGCACTCATGTTTCCGGAAATAATCAACAGGGCATGGGATGAAAAATATGATCTGGAATTATCAAAAAGGGAAGAGCAATGGGCGCTTCAGTTTCGGGATCTGGATCATCAATACAGACTTTGGCTTAACTCTGCAGAAAAGATTCTTGAAAGGGGACGTTTTGCATGGAGAGATAATGAAGAAATGCTGAATGATGCATTCAATGCCTGGTTGAATTCTTTTGAAAGTGAATATTCCAGAATATCCGATTTATGGACAGCATCCTATCTTGAAGGATTACATAACAAGGAAGTTTGGGCATCTTATGCACTTAATGCGGCAAGTGAAGCATCCTCGGAGGTTATGCTGGCTCTTGTTGGAAGCAGTGCAGAAGCAGGAGCCAGAACCTTTGATACATTGGATCCAATGGGGATAATGCTGAATACAGGAGCCATGGAAGGGGAAAGAATTATTTCTGAAATTCTGGGAAGTATCGGAAATGATTATCTATATACTGCTTTTAATTCAATCAGGAGATCCGGGAATTCCCTTACTGCAGCCGTAAGAAACGGGCTTAACCCGGGGGCTGTGCGCAATTATGGGACTGCCCTTGTAATGACGGCATCCTTATCCAAAACTGTCAGGGAAGAATTTGAAGAGAGGGAATTAAGTAAGCTGACCCACATTGTTATGTCGCATGCAAGGAATGCCTATCTTCATCTTGAAGATAATGTCAGGACAGCAAATGAAAATTACCGCCAAAACATGGATGAAATATTCATTATTGAAGGCCAATGGGGAAGGAGTGGCAGCGGATACAGAAAAAATGTCGTTGTTCATTCCACCTTTTTCTTTTCCAATATAACCGATTTGGCAGTAGTAGAAGGATATATGAATTTCATTCTTCCGGAAACGAGTCTTTCAGAATATTTTAATCAGGGTCTGCCGCAAAACATCGATCTTTACCAAAAGGAATTATTGATAGACTCCATTAATTCCAGCTTCTTAAAATATGTGGATGAGATTTTTAACAACAATAACGGACTCTTTACTTTGCATATCGGAGAAGGGCCATTAAAAAGAAGTAATTATTCACTGGATAATGGAAAGGAAGGACTCTTTGAAAATCAGGGAAGCGGCGAGCAGGGGAGGCTTTTAGCCGAATATATTTACTGGAATCATATTGAAAGCAGGGGCATCATGCTGATGAACGCTGCTCCCTGGGATAAACCCCTTTGGGATTCCAGAGGTTCATTTTTCTCCGCACCCAGTCTTAGATCAGCAGCGAGCCTTGCAATAAAGATTGCCGGAGGAGGTTTAATCGGATCCATTGTAGGAGATTTGGTTTTTTCAGGACTGGATATTGCCGGAGGTTATAAGAGCTGGGAAGAGGCAGGTTTTTCCATGGGAAAATCACTTGCCGGTATTGCGGCTAACAATTTGGTTGGAGGAGTTTTTAGCGGTATGTCCGGATTATACAGTAAGGAAGGCATAACGGGTGTTGGCTATAATGCCATCCTGGCAGGCTCCCAGGCATTTACCGGAAATATTACTTCCGGCATTATTAATGGACTAAACTACACCAGGGATGGAGGCTTTTCCTATTCCTTTGATGCTTTTTCCAATTTTAAACAGGGGGGAATTAATGCACTTTCTTCCGGCTTGGGGAATTTTACAACGGGTATAATGAGTCTTGGAGCTATGGGTTTTACCAATAGCCATAATAATATTCATTCAAACGCGATTGAGCTTTCAAAACTAACAGGGAATCTGGTTTCACAAAGCATTAATTTTGCTTCAGGGAATGATTTTGTTTTTAATCTATTTAATATAAATTCCATAAGTGAAAAGTATAATTCCGGTCTTGTGGAACTTCATATTGGGCGAAACGGAATTGGAATGCAGATGGGTGACAGGGGTTACGAGCTTAACAGGGGTGTTATAACAAATTCTTTTTTGGGGCTTGAAGCATGGAAGGCAAATGCACAAATATTTTTTGGAAACAATAGTTCCAGAACCTATGCAAGTCAAATGAGAACCCTTTACAGTGGTAATGATGTATTAAAACAGGAATACAATAATGTTTTGGAGGGAAGAACAGTATTTTCCGTTTGGGATGAAGACCATATGTATAGCCATTATGATGAAGAAACCGGAATTAAAACTATTTTTATTAACAGAGATGCATTAAACAGTTCCTCCCCCTTGGATTTGAATGTTTATATTTCTCATGAAGCATACAGGGATGGGATAAAATCCGGTGAGCAGGAACAGAAAGCTGAAACAGAGCGTGCCGTGATTGGTCATGCTGAAACAGCAATGAATATTTTTACTACCTATGGCGGATATGGTCAGAGTGCTGGAATGGTAATTGAAGCAATATTGGTTAGTATTGCCCAAAATACAAGTGATTCGAGACTAATGGATACTCTTACCGGCAGATATGATTCAAGTGATGATTACTGGAAAATAATGCCGGATGGTACTCTGGTAACATCCAAAGACGGCTGGTTAAAATTATCTGATGGTACCTATGTTCGTGATGCCAATGGAAACAGGATAGGAGCAGAGGAAATTGAAACAGGCTTACTGAACATATTGTATGGAGGTACACATAATGTGCGGTATAGTAATTATAGTGATGAACAGATTGCTGCAGTACAGACCCTAATGAGAAATGCTGACATGACTTACAGCAATGACGAAAACGATAACCCAAGAACCAGGAGATGGGAAGGGAACCCGGAAAATATTCCGCTGGATATGAATGATGTTATGGAAAGTTTTGGTACCACAGTGGCAAGCCATGTTTTTGCTAGATACTATAATAATAATATAGTCAGTTCCATAGCAGCAAGTCTTGATATGGATTTATCCTTTCTGGTTACTCGTTCTATTCCCGAATCAGTTAATGCCAGGTTAGCCGAACTTTATTTTGCCAATTTTGGTTTTTTTAATGACATTGGAGGATTTGTGGATCATTCCCTGGATTATTATTATACTCTGAGTTTTAAAGAATGGTATAATGATAACTATGAGTTTTATAAATATTTGCATTTCGGTTTAGATCTAAGCCGCGAGGGAGGTTCCGAAGGAGACAGCATATTTGCAGGTATCCCGGGACGGGTCTCAAATTTAGACTGGAATTATAGAGACAACGGCTTTTCTATGGAAATTGAGTATGGTTTTATGTTTGAAGGTGTTTTTATTGGAACGGGAATTTTTGGTCAATACCTTCATTTATTGAATGAGCCGGAACTGGCTGTTGGCACTATAGTGGATTCAATGACAATTATCGGAAATATCGGTGGTTCGCCGTATAATGAAGTGGGAAAGGAAAAATATCGTCCGCATCTGCATTATACCATGTTAACAAAGAATATAAATTTTAATCTGGCTGCCCTTGTATTCTTTCTTGGCCATGATGGTTTAAATTCGCTTTCTTCTATAAATGGGGTTAATACTACTTATGACCCTTTGACTTTTTATAATCATTTTCTTGGTATTTACATCCCAAGATGGGATGAATAGCCAATCAATTTTCGTTCCAGTGTCCTATTTTGCGGATCTTCTGGTTCCTGTACCTGACCAAAACCATCGGGTTGCGTTTCCGGAGATCCGCAATATCATTTAAGAGAACCTTCTTTATGGAGGCGGCTGTCGCATCAGGATCTGTATGTGCACCGCCGGGAGGTTCTGTTATTATTCCGTTTATTACGTTAAACGCCATTAAATCCCCGCTCGTTATTCGCAGCATTGCAGCCGCGTCTTTTGCCCTTGCCGCATCCCTTAGTAAAATCGAAGCACATCCTTCCGGGCTTATTACTGAATATATGGCATTTTCCAGCATATAAATTTTATCACCAACACTTATTCCCAAAGCTCCTCCGGAACCGCCTTCTCCAATAATTACACATATAATAACAGTTTTTAGCTGGCTAAAGTCTCTTAAGTTTCTGGCTATCGCTTCTCCAATGCCCCTTTCTTCTGCACCAAGACCGGGATATGCACCGGAGGTATCGACAAAACTGATTATTGGACGGTGGAATTTTTCTGCTTCCTTTGCAAGACGCAATGCCTTTCTGTAGCCTTCCGGATTTGCCATTCCATGATTGCGGTGTACATTTTCTTTAAGATTTCTGCCCTTCTGGTTTGCAATCACAGTTACCGGTATTCCGTCCAGAAATGCCAGTCCGCCCACAATTGCAGGATCGTCTCCGAAGGCTCTGTCCCCGTGAAGCTCGGTAAAATCGTCAAATATCCTGTTTATATAATCCAGAGAGTAGGGTCTGTCTGCATGGCGTGCAAGTTCGACCTGCCTCCAGACCTTTTCTGTTTTGGATGCGGCGAGTATTTTATTTTCCAGTGTTTCCAGCTCTCCCGCTGCTTCTATGCCGGATTCTTCCATCAGTTTTTTTAATTCAGTTATTCTTTCAGATATTAATGAAGTTTCCATTTTATTATCCTTTTATTTTCCATCTATTATGCTTGTCCTGTTATGTGAAAATCAATAAGGGTGGAAAGCAGTTTTCTCTGTTCCTTCCTGGGACTTATTATATCTACAAAGCCTTTTTCCTTCTGGAATTCAGAGCGTTGAAAACCCTCCGGAAGGCTCTGCCTTATTGTGCCTTCGATTACCCTGGGGCCTGCAAAACCTATTAAGGCATCCGGCTCGGCAATGCATACATTTGAAAGCATGGCAAAGGATGCTGTTACTCCCCCTGTTGTCGGATCACAGAGTACAATAAAAAAAGGAATCCCTGCTTTTTCCAGCTCTGCTGCCGCACTGGCGGTTTTTGCCATTTGTAAAAGGGAGAAGATCCCTTCCTGCATCCTTGCTCCTCCGGAAGTGGTGTAAATTATTACCGGCTGCTTTTCTTCGGCTCCCTTAAGAAGTGCACGGCTTACCTTTTCCCCGACAACCGAACCCATGGAGCCGCCCATAAAGTTAAAGGACATTAGACCCAGGATCACCGGCTTTCCTTCTATTGTACATGTACCGGTAATTACAGCATCCTTCATCTGTGCTTTTGTTTCTGCTTCCGAAAGTTTTTCCTCATATCCCATGAGATCTATGGGATTAAGGGAGCTAAGGTTTCCGTAAAATTCCTTAAAGCTGCCAGGATCTGTAAGATAGTCTATTCTTTCGTGGGGCTCCATTCGGTAATGATAGCCGCATGAAGGACAGCATCTTAAATTGGACGCTATGGCATCATTGTCCTGTTTAATATTGCAGCCCGGACAAGAGGCCTGTTTTTTATCTGCCATTATTCATCTCTCTTTCTATTGTATCATAAAATGATGTACCAAAATTTCCCGAGCAAAAAACATCGTTATTAATTATCCATTTTTGGCTGGAAATATTGGTTTTTATTCCTTCTATTTTAAGCTCATCAAGTGCTCTGTTCATTTTTGCCAATGCTCTGTCCCTATTATCTCCATGAACTATGAGCTTGGCAAGCATGGAATCATAGTTAGGCGGAACAGTGCAGCCGGTATATAAAAAAGAATCAAACCTTACACCGGGTCCGCCTGGCACATCAAGATGAGTTATCTTGCCGGGACTGTCCGCATTAATTCTGCATTCCACAGACCAGCCATTTAATGGGAGGGAGCCGGCAGGAATTTCCATTTCCTCTCCAGTGCATGCTAAAATTTGCTGGCGTATAATGTCTACGCCTGTAACAAATTCGCTTACAGGATGTTCCACCTGAACCCTGGCATTAACTTCCATAAAGTAAAAATTATCTCCCTCTACTAGAAATTCAATGGTTCCGGCGCCGCAGTATTTTAGCTCTCCGAAGAGACCTGCTGCTCCTTCTGTCATTTTTTGGCGCATTTTTTGATCAACGCCGGGAGAGGGGCTTTCTTCAATAAGTTTCTGGTGATTTTTCTGGACAGAGCAGTCCCTTTCTCCAAGGATGCTTACCTTTCCCCTGCCGTCCGCCAGAATTTGTAATTCGACATGGCGCGGATTTTCCAGATAGCGTTCGATGAAAACCCTGCCGTCTGCAAAGTTTGCCTCTGCTTCCATTCCTGCAATGGAAAGGTTTTCTTCCAGCTCCTCCGGATTGCGTACAATCCTCATTCCCTTTCCGCCGCCGCCTGCCGCCGCTTTAATTATAACCGGAAAACCAAGTTCCGCTGTTGCCTTAACAGCTTCTTTATGGCTTTTTATTGCATCCCTTGTTCCCGGTGTTACAGGAAGACCGTATTTCTCCGCACTTATTCTGGCCTTTACCTTATCTCCCAAAAGCGCCATAGTTTCCGCACCGGGACCGATAAAGATCAATCCCTTTTCTGCTACCAATGCGGCAAAGTCCGGATTTTCTGACAAAAATCCCAGACCCGGATGTATAGCATCACAGCCTGTGTTTAGGGCTGCCATTATAAGGTTTTCTTTTACAAGATAACTTTTTGCCGAGGGAGGCGGTCCTATGCAGACTCCATGATCAGCGAGTTTTACATGAAGGCTATCCCTGTCTGCCTGTGAATAGACGGCTACCGTTTCCAGACCCATCTCCCTGCAGGTGCGTATTATGCGCACTGCAATTTCGCCCCTGTTGGCAATAAGGATGCGTTTAATCCCTCTCAAACCCTCTCCTTAAAGCCGTTTTACCGAAAAGAGTATTTGATCATATTCCACAAGGTCGCCGTTCGAGGCATGAATGCCTACAATTTCGCAGTCGAAATCGGCTTCCAAATGGTTCATCATTTTCATGGCTTCCAGTATGCATAAGGTCTGTCCTGCTTTTACCTTTGTTCCCTGTTTTACATAGGGAGGTGCATCAGGATTGGGTGAAGCATAATAGGTTGCAACAATGGGACTTGTTATTTTATCCGTGCTGCCATGCTGTTCCACCGATGCGCTTGCAGGAATTCCAAGATGAATTGATTTTCCCGGTTTCTGCAAATCAGCATTATCCTGGGAAAACAATTCCCTTTTTAATACCAGATGAGTGGTGCCGTCATTCAAATTTAATTCACTTAAATTGGCTCCGTTAAATTTTTCAATTAAAGTCAGAATAAAGTCTTCTTTCATATTGGTTAAATTCCATTTGTATTAACATCAGCATCATAATCAATGCCTTCCACTTCAAAACCGTGGGCATGCATGAAATCCTGCCTGAAACCTTTAAGATCGGTATTATCTTCAATATTGTTTTCGTTGGTGCTTTCCATCCTGGCAATTGTTGCACTCTGGACATCTTCCCTCATTTCCAGGTCGTCTATTCTTATACGGCCTTCATCGTCAGTAATTACTTTTAGCGGATCTCCGAGAGTTTCTTCCGTATACAGCCTGTCTTTAAAGAGCCTTGCCGCCTGTTCAATGCATCCTTCGTGAATCCCTTTTTCCTTCATTACCTTAAAAAGGCAGGAAACATAAAATGGAATGATGGGTATTACCGCACTGGCTCTTGTAACCAGAGCTTTATTTACAGAGATCCATGCTCCTGCAATTCCCTTATTGACTGCGTATTTTTTATTTATATCCCTTGCAGCCCTTTCCAAATCTTCCTTTGCCCTTCCTATGGTTCCATTTTTATATATTGGCCATGAGAGCTCCGGCCCAATATAGGTATAGGCAATGGAACGGGTATTAGGCGAAAGCAGATTCTCTTTTGAAAGTGCATCCATCCATAATTCCCAGTCTTCTCCACCCATTACCTTTATTGTGTTTGCAATTTCTTCATCGTTGGCCGCTTCGGCAGTTACTGTATTAATGTTTCCGCTCATCATATCGATGGTTTTTCCGGAAAAATTCTGTCCTATGGGTTTTATAACGGATTTGTACAATACGCCTGTTTTTGGATCCGTTCTTACCGGGGATGCCAGTGAATAAATTATTAAATCCACCTCTGTTGGATGTCCGGCTTCTTTCGCTGCTTTTTTTAATGCCTCGGCTGTCCTGGATTTTAATTCATCAGAAAAAGCATCTCCGTCCAGGCTTATGGAAACCAGTCCTGCTTTTTGGGCTTCCCTTTCAAAACTCTGGTTATTGTAATAACCCGGTGTGCCCGGTTTTGTTTCCGATGCAGGTTTTTCAAATGAGACACCCACTGTGGCAGCTCCATATCCAAAAGCAGCCGCTATTCTGCTGGATAGCCCATAACCTGTGGAACAGCCGATTATAAGAGCCAGGCGGGGATGTCCTTCTTTTTTATCGCCTTTAATTTCCTTTTTTACATATTCTATCTGTTTTTTTACAATGGCTGCACATCCTGCAGGATGGCTGTTAAGACAGATATTATTTCGAACCATGGGTTTTATTACCATACTAACCTCTTTTAATTGATAAAATGATCGTCAACTTCAGCCGACCAGACACATCCATTCCGCTTCCGCTGCAATTTCATCTCCGACATAGGCCTTTCCGGATTGCTTAATCATTTTTGGTGACATTCTAAGGTTAATAATTTCGCCGCGGACTTCATCTCCCGGTTTCACCTGCCTGCGGAATTTTACCTTGTCTACAGTTGCCAGAAAAAATAATCCACCTTCTCCTATTACTCCCATTTTACGCAGTCCGGCACCTCCCATTTGTGCCATGGTTTCTATAAGTATTACTCCGGGTGTAACCGGGTATTCGGGGAAATGTCCCTTAAAGAAAAAATCTTTTTCTGTGAACAGTCTTTTTGCAATAATTTTTTCCTCGTTTGCTTCGATAATTTCATCCACAAACAAAAAAGGTTCCCTGTGCGGAATTAAACTTTCAATTTCCTTGCTCATTTCTTCCTCTCTTTATGCATTGTATTTTTTAAAAATAACAAAACCATTATGCCCGCCAAAACCCAGTGAGCCGGACATGGCAATATTTATTTCTCCGTATTGCGCCTTATGGGGAACAAAATCCAAATCACATTCAGGATCAGGGTTGTCCAGGTTAATTGTCGGCGGATAAAATCCGTCCCTCATTGCGAGTATGCAGGCGATGGCTTCAAGACCTCCGCCTCCGGCTATACAGTGTCCATGCATGCTCTTTGTGCTGGAGACTTTTAACTTATAAGCATGATCCCCAAATGCCATTTTAAGCATCTTTGTTTCTGTCGGATCATTAATTTCTGTTGATGTTCCATGCGCATTATAATATTGAATGTCTTCCGGCTGCAGACCTGCATCCTTTATTGCCAGCTTTACTCCGGTACTGCATCCAATACCTTCAGGATCGGGGGATGTTATGTGATATGCGTCCGCGGTGCCTGCATAGCCTGCAAATTCCGCATGTATTTTTGCTCCCCTATTCTTTGCATGTTCTTCGCTTTCCAGAATTAATATGCCGGAACCTTCGCCAATTACAAAGCCGTCCCTGTCAGCATCGAAGGGTCTGGATGCTTTTTCCGGTTCATGACAGCGTTTTGTGGACAATGCCTTAAGCATCTGAAAGCCGCCAATTGCGAATGGTACAACCGTAGATTCCGCTCCCCCTGCGATAATTACATCGCAACGGCCGGATCGAATTAGTTCCAATGCATGACCCAGGGCATCTGTGCCTGCAGCACAGGCTGTTACCTGTGTATATGCCGGCCCCCTTGTGCCAAACATCATGGAAATATTGCCGGAAGCAATATTGGGAATCATGAGCGGAACCGTTAGGGGAAGCATTCTTTTGGGGCCGGAATCAAAAAGCTTTTTATGGGATTCGGTTACAATCTCAAAACCGCCTATTCCATTGCCCATAATGACACCGGTTCTGTATGGATCGCTTTTTACGCGTCTTTTACCTTCTTCATCTGCCTCTCCTAGAAGACCGGCACTTTCCAGAGCCTGGGCTGCCGTTGCAACTGCAATTTGTGTAAAGCGAGCCATCTTTCTGGCTTCTTTTTTGTCCATCCATAGACCGGGATCAAAATTCTTTATTTCTCCTGCTATGGTTACATCGAATCCTGTGGTATCAAAACTTGTAATTGGAGCTATTCCGCTTTTTCCGGCTTTCAGGCTTGCGCAGAATTCTTCAACCGTATTGCCAATCGGAGAAATAGCTCCCATTCCTGTTACAACAACTCTTTTCATCCTGCCCTCCGGTATTACATGAACATCCCACCGTCTACAGGAATTACCTGGCCGGTAATATATTCAGATTCATCCGATGCAAGAAAGAGAACGGTATTTGCAACATCTTCGGGAGTACCCATTCTTTTAAGCGGAACATACTGCAAAAAAGATTCTTTTACTTCATCGGAAAGAACATTTGTCATATCAGTCGCAATATAACCGGGAGCAACTGCATTTACCCTAACGCCTCTTGATGCACATTCCTTGGCAATGCTCTTTGTTATGCCGATTAGCCCTGCCTTGCTGGCAGAGTAATTTGCCTGCCCTCCGTTGCCGTGAATTCCGACAACACTTGCCATATTAATAATGGAGCCTTTGCGTTTTCGAATCATATCCCTTCCCACAGTACGGGTGATCAAAAATACTGCGGACATATTAATGTCTATTACCTTCTGCCAATCGTCAAGCGACATTCTGAAGGAAAGATTATCTCTTGTAATTCCCGCATTGTTAACTACAATGTCAAAACCATCGGCTTCCTTAACAGCATCTTCCAATACCTTGTCTACAGTGTCCAGTTTGGAAAGATCGGCTGTTATCCAGTGCAGTTTACCGCCGGCTTTTTCCACCCTCTCGGATAGATCTTCGGGAGTCATATAGTCCAAACCCCAAACGGTAGCGCCATGCGCAATAAATAGATCTGCAATAACTTTGCCGATTCCCCTGTATGCTCCTGTAACCAATGCTTTTTTATTTTCCAGTCTCATTTAATCCTCCAAAAAATGCATCTATATCTTCTTTTGTACCTGCACTATGACAGGGAATATCTCTACCACCCTCCAAAACAGGCATTAAATCCTTCCAAAGTCCCTGCAAAACCTTTCCAGGTCCTGTTTCCAGAACAAAGTCTATATTATTGGCGGCAATTGATGTTTCTACATCCGTCCATCTTACACTTTCAACAATTTGCCTTAGGGCAAGGGCTTTTGCTTCTTCTCCGCTCATTATCTGTTTTCCTGTTACATTGGAAAAAACCGGAATTACAGGATCATTAAAACTTACTTTTTCCAAAGATGCAGAAAATTCATCGGCTGCTTCCTTTAATAGAGGTGAATGAAATGGAGCTCCAACCTGAAGCCGAATAACACGCCTTGCGCCGTTTTCCATAAAAAGTTTTTCCGCCTCTTTCAAGGCAGAAGCCGAACCAGAAATTGCTACTTGTTTTGGCGAGTTATAGTTGGCAGCATAGAGATCTTTTAAGCCCTCATTTGTCCATTTGGCAATAAGATTTTCCACATCTGTTGGATTAAGACCCATAACAGCAGCCATGCTCGGTGCTTCCGTTCCGGACTTTTCTATACTGTCTATAATATTCTGCATCGCAATGCCTCTTTCTTTAACCAGAAAAAAGCAGTCTTTTTCGTTTATTATTCCTGCAATGGTGAGTGCAGCATATTCGCCAAGGCTGAATCCTGCAGCTCCGGATACTTTTAATCCTTTTTCCCTCAAGTAAACCATGTCAATATACTTTGTAGCAGCCAAATTTGCCAAGGTAATGGCAGGCTGGGAAATATCTGTTCTTTTTAACTCTTGCGGACTGGAATTTTCCAGTAAATTCTCCATTTTCTTTCCATATATATCGGATGCCAATTCAAAAAGTTCGGTAATGCCGGAATTAGAAAGGGATTTTCCTGTTTCATAAATATCTAAAGCCATTCCCGGATACTGTGCACCCTGACCCGGAAAAATATAGTAAAAATTATTTTTCATGGAAGCCGCCAAAAAGTTTATACTAGCGATTTGACATAATATAAATATTTGTCACATAGCTATTTTATCATAATGCCAAAAATAGTCAAGTCTGCAAATATATCTGTCATTATAGCTACCAGACAATCAGGTTTGCTCCATAGGTTAATCCCGCTCCAAATCCAACGGTTAAAAGCAGATCACCTTTTTTTAGCTCTCCGTTTCTGTTTAATTCATCCAAAGCAATGGGAATGGATGCACCCGATGTATTTGCATATTCTTCTATGTTAAGGAAGCATTTATCTTCCGGAATTTTCAAACGTTTTAATGCAGCGGAAATAATTCTGGCATTGGCTTGATGGGGTATTATTCTTGTAATATCATTAATTCCAATTCCTTCGAGGGAAATAATTTCCTCTATGCTGTCTGTTATTGCCTTTACAGCAAAATTGTAAACTGCCTGTCCATTTAACTCTATATAGGAAGGAATACCTACTGTTTCATTTTCCAGATATGGATAACGGGAGCCACCTCTCCTTATTATTATATGTTCCGCTCCCGTGCCATCCGCCTTAAGCAGGGTTCTAATTAGCCCTCTTTTCCTTCTTCCCCTTTCCGGTGCGGAAGTTTTATCCATTATTACGGCTCCGGCACCATCTCCAAAAAGTATGCAGCTTGTTCGGTCTTTCCAGTTGGTAAATTTGCTAAGTATTTCCGCACCGATTATCATTACCCTTTTATAATTCCCCCGGGAAAGCATGGAAGCTGCGATTTCCATTCCATATATAAAACCGGAACAGGCTACGGTAATATCAAAGGCACCGGAATTCTTTGCACCAAGTCTTCCCTGTACTACACATGCAGTGGAGGGAGAACCTATATAATCGGGAGTTACCGAGGCTAAAATGATCATATCAATGGAAAGAGCTGCCTTTGCAAGCGCTTTTTCGTCCGTGTTTTTTATTCCATATAGCTGAGCAAGGGCATTTTTTGCCGCTTCTACAGCAAGATCGCTGGCCGATGTTTCCTTATCTGCAATATGTCTTGAACCGATACCTGTATGGGATCTTATCCATTCATCGCTTGTATCTATCTCTTTTGCCAGATCATCATTGGTCACCCTTCTGGAAGGAACAGCCCTCCCTGTAGCCATTATCTCAAAAGCCATTCAACCTCACAACATTAAGACGACAAAATCTAAGTATATGTCATTTTAATCATTAGGAAATTTTTGTCAATCAACAATTCACATGGGGTTAGACACAAAATACAGGAAAAGGTTGAATAAATATAATTAAAATCATCTAAACATAAGTCAAAAAACATTTATTGGTACCAATAAATGTAAAATTCCACATTTATTGGTTGCAATAAGTGTAATATGAGCACACAATCGTTTACATTATGCTGTTAATAGCATATTTTATTCTAATATGTGGTCAATCCACAATGTAATATCATTTAGAAATAAATTTAAATCATCATAGTTGTTTGGTTGGTGTCCCCAATCATAATATATGAAATCAAAGTTTTTGTTTGGTAAGTGATTTTCAATATACAAAGTAGATTCAACTGGGACATTAAAATCACTTAATCCGTGAATAAATAAGATTGGTATATCAATATTTAGATAAAAATCAAACGGTCTAATATTTTTAAAACTATTATAGTATCTATAAGTAAAACCATATACGTTTTCATTGAAGGTATCAGGATATTCATCCTTTCCTGGTAAAAAAATTTCAGCTAAAATCATGTACATTGCTCTCCATTCAATCGATAATTCCGGTCTCATGCTCAAAATCTGAAATGATTCTATTATATTTAAACCACCAAATGAAATTGAAATTATAGCTTCTACAATATCTTTTCTTTCCATGTTATTATAAATTAGTGGAAGCAAATTAGCTCCTTCGGATGTGCCAACCAGAATTACCGAATTAAAACTATTGTTTTCTATACACCAATTTATTATCTCTATATAATTTGATAATAAATTTTCTACAGTGTAATGTTCACGTTCATACATATCGTTAAAATAATTTATTCCGGGTTGTCTTCCTAGTTTTTCGGGTATCAAAAACGTAAATCTATCTCCAAGGCTTTGTATTAGGTGAGCTCCATAATGTAGTTGTATCCATCTTTCTTCATCCCTAATTCCTAATACTGAACCCCAACCACTACCCTCTATTTTTATTATTAGTTTATTTGAGTTATCATTATGGAAAACGTAGCCATGACTGTTATTAAAAGAGATAATCTCCATACCTTCGTATGGATTAAATTGATTAGTAGTGCTTGATGTATATGTTTGACATGAACTAAAGGAGTAAAGTAAAACCAAAAAAATTATTTTCATATTTTTCATATATTGTTTATAAGCCTTTACGATAACCTGTAAAAAAAGCCGCCCTTCCGGACGGCCTTTTTTTAGTTTTCTGCTAATTGAAGATTGGCAGAAAACTCCGAAACTATTAAAAAGCTCTAGCGCTTTTTAATAATCCATACCACCCATGCCGCCCATACCGCCGCCGCCCGGCATTGGCATTGGTTCTTTCTTCTCGGGAGCATCGGTAATGGCACATTCTGTCAGAAGCAGGAGGCTTGCAACAGAAGCTGCATTCTGCAGTGCAGAACGTGTTACCTTTGCAGGATCGATAATTCCGGCCTTAATCATGTCTGTCCATTCCATTTTGGCAGCGTCATAGCCGATGCCTTTCTTTTCGTTTTTGGCTTTTTCGGCAATAACAGCTCCGTCAAGACCTGCATTTTCTGCAATCTGGCGAAGGGGTTCTTCCAGTGAACGCCTTACAATTTTAAAGCCTACTTTTTCATCATCTGTAAGTTTGGCGACATCTGCTTTATCCAGGGCAAGTTCTGCCTGAATAAGGGCAATGGCTCCACCGGCAACTATACCTTCATCAATAGCTGCCCTTGTAGCAGAAAGTGCGTCTTCCACCCTGTGCTTTTTCTCTTTAAGCTCGACTTCTGTGGCGGCACCGACATTGATTACGGCAACACCGCCGGCAAGCTTGGCAAGCCTTTCGTGGAGTTTTTCCCTGTCATAGTCGCTTGTTGTTTCTTCTATCTGAGCCTTTATTTGGGCTATTCTGTCCTGTATATCCTTGTTTTTGCCTGAACCATTAATGATTGTGGTATTGTCTTTGTCTATTTTAATGGTTTTGGCTTTTCCAAGCTGGGAAATATCGGTGTTTTCCAGTTTAAGTCCAAGCTCATCGGAAATTACTTCGCCGCCTGTAAGGATGGCAATGTCTTCAAGCATGGCCTTGCGTCTGTCACCAAAGCCGGGGGCTTTAACTGCACAGGTACGCAGGGTTCCCCTAAGGCTGTTTACTACCAGTGTGGAAAGTGCTTCACCGTCCATGTCTTCGGCAATAATCAACAGAGGCTTGCCGCTTTGGGCAACTTTTTCAAGAAGAGGAAGCATATCTTTCATGCTGGATATTTTCTTGTCATGGATCAGAATAAATGCATCTTCGTATACACTGGTCATGGTATCCCTGTCGGTTACAAAGTAGGCGGAAATATAACCGCGGTCAAACTGCATACCTTCTACAAAGTCTATGGTTGTATCCATGGTTTTGGATTCTTCTACGGTAATTACACCATCTTTTCCGACTTTTTCCATGGCATCGGCAATTGTATTGCCTATTTCCGTATCGTTGTTGGCAGAAACAGATGCAACATGGGAAATTTCTTCCTTGTCGTTGATTTTCTTGGAACTTTTCTTGATTTCATCTACGGCAATTGCCACTGCTTTATCTATACCGCGCTTCATTTCCAGGGGGGTAATGCCTGCGGCAACTGATTTCAATCCTTCCTTAACCATTGAGTATGCAAGAACCGTGGCTGTGGTTGTGCCATCCCCGGCTACATCGTTTGTTTTTGTTGCTACTTCTTTTAAAAGCTGGGCTCCCATGTTTTCATAGGGATCGGCCAGTTCAATTTCCTTGGCCACAGAAACCCCGTCCTTTGTCACTGTAGGTGCGCCAAATTTCTTATCAAGAAGGACATTGCGTCCTTTAGGTCCCAGGGTAACTTTTACTGCCTGGGAAATTTGCTCAACCCCGGCCAGAAGTTTTCTACGGGCTTCTTCGTTGAACACTAACTGTTTTGCCATTTCTTTATCTCCTCTTCCTTATTTACCGTTTTCCTGCAATTTTACAATGCCCTGGAATCCGGTTTATTATGATTAATTTTTCCCTCAATAGGGATCGAGAGTCGTATATAAACTATCAAATTTGGATAAATTAGGCAAGAGGGTTAGTCAAATTCATTCAAAGTCATAAAGTTATATTATGTTATATTGAAAAGACCTTGTAAAAATTCCTTTATCGGCGTAATTTTATACCAATGCTGCATATTTATACAGATGGTGCCTGTTCAGGAAACCCCGGCCCGGGCGGATGGGCCTATATCATGGTTTTGGCGGAAGAGAGTAAATTTACTCCAATCGGAGAAGAATCCGGAGGCCAGCTTAATACCACAAATAACCGCATGGAATTACTGGCACTAATTTCTGCATTAAAGGGTTTAAAATCCGGAAAGGATCTGCCCAAAAAGCTAATTTTTTTTACCGATTCCCAATATGTTCAAAAGGGCATAACTGAATGGATAAATCTCTGGAAAAAGAATTCCTGGAAAACCAGCGGTAAAACCCCGGTAAAAAACAGGGATTTATGGATGGAGCTGGACGATCTAATCTCTTCCCTTAAAAATGACGGATATGAAATAAGCTATAAATGGGTTAAGGGACATGATGGCAATGAATACAATGAACGCTGCGATATATTGGCCAAGAATTCTATTGCATCCTTAACATGATAGTGGTAAAATTGTAAAATCAGTGAGAAGCTGTAGTTATTATTGATATACCACCGGAAAGGGAGAGCTTATGAAAAAGAAGTCCATTGGATGGTTTAGAAAGACATATGCAAATCTATTTGCTGTCTTGTTTATTACCTTGATAATTTTGGGAGCAGCTTCCTGTGCTTCTCAGCCTGCGGTGGAAGATCCTACTGACGCTCCTCCTCCCGTAACCGATGCCGGACCATCGGTAAGCCAGGCAGATATTGACGCTTTAAATGCTGCCTCCCAGCGGGCTTTAAGTGCAAGGGATCTTGTCCTTGGCTTTAATGGGGACGGACAATTTCCCTCCGAGTGGCAGTCTGCCAGCACCCTTTTAAGCACAGCCGAATCCCAAAGAAATGTTTCGACACCGGAAAATACCAGGGAATCCACTGCAAGATATATCCGTGCTGCAGAGGCAATGGAAGAGCTTGCCGCTCTTGCTCTTGAAAGAAACCGTGAGGCAGCCCTCCAGGAATTAATCCGTGCCAGAAATGCCGCCGTAAATGCCGGTGCCCTGACCCATGCTCCCGACTACATGATCCAAGCAGATTATGCCGCGGATGAAGCGGACGCTCTTTTTCAGGCAGGCAATTACTTTGCAGCCAGAGACAGGACAAACGAAGCTATTTCAATGTATGAAATTATCGGACTTGGACTGGAAGCAAGTATATTAAGGGAAGAAATTGCAGCAAGGGCAGAAGAACTTGTTCCGGACTTCCTGTATTGGGCGGATGAAACAGCTCTTTTGGTCTTTCAATACTGGGATGAAGGAGATTTTTCTACAGCATGGGAAACTGCAGTCAGAGCTTATTCTATGTATGATGCCTTGAATGCCGGAATCCATGCCTATATTGTCCGTGAAGAAATTGAGGCTCATGGTTTTGAAAGATATGACAGGGAAAATGTGGATCTTGGCGATGATGCAATTTACAATGCGATTGAAAATTTTATCGACGGAAATTATGTTTATGCAAGAGCCAGAATAGATGATGCCGCCCGCCGTTATAATGTTGCTCTGCGGACAGGATGGGTTTTATATGCAACGGAACGCAGTAATGCGGCAATTGCCCAAAGGCAGATTGCGATTGAAAATAGAGCCAATGTGGCTGTCCGTGACGAGTTTAATACAGCTCAGCAGTTACTTGTAAGAGGTTCAGGCGTAATGGAGGAAGCAAGGTATCAGGAAGCTGTAATTCTTTTTATTGAAAGTGAATCAATATTCCATGCAGTCAGCATACTTGCTCTGGAAAGAAGGCAGCTTGCAGAAGAGGCATTGATTAGAGCCAACCAGAGAATGGCGGAAAGTGACGAAACCGCCAGAAATGCTGAAACAATATTAAGAGGAGGAGCAACACCGTGAAGCGATTAATACCGGTATTGATAATTATATTAATAGCAGGCAGTCTTCCATTGATTGCCCAGAGTGTTCCGCCAAGTATCAGGAACAATCATTATTTCCTGGAAAGTGTAAGATTTGCCAATCTCGCCAATTTGGCCTTTGATGAAGGGGATTATCTTGCATCCTACAGATTTTCCGCCGAATCCATTTACTTTGCAAATCTTTCCGATGAATATGTACTTCTTCAGTTAAAGATAAGGGAAGCCGATGATGCAATTGCCGCAGCCAGGAGAAGGCTGGATTTTGCAGAATCGGTTAATGCCCAGAGTAGATACCCGGGCGAATATGATTCTGCCCAGTCATTTTTTACACAGGCAAGGAATCACAGGGCAGGGGAAAGATGGGATGATGCAATTTATGCCGCTAATCAGGTATTAATTTCCCTGGCTGGAATTTCAGAACCCCCGGCCGGTATTGCCCTTCTTATGCTTCCCGCTGAATACACGGTCAGACCCTGGGGAGTTTCGGCAGACTGTTTCTGGAATATAGCCGGAAGGCCATGGGTATACAATGATCCCTGGAAGTGGAGAATACTTTATGAAGCAAACAGGGACAGAATTCCCGAACCTGACAATCCCAATCTAATTCATCCCGGTATGATAATGGTTATACCAAGTATTAACGGAGAACAGCGTCAGGGAATGTGGAATATCAATACAGAATATCCCACTTTTAGATAAGCTTTTCTATAGAAAGAAATCAATCAATTAGGTTCGCTTTCTCACGAGCCTAATTGACCTTTGTTTCTATGTATGATAGTATTAGATACTTGAGCCTGTCTGTAAATTCTTTTACCTACTCAAGAAAAAATCATTATTAAATCCTTATAGGGGGAATTCATGCGTTACAAAAATCTTGGAAAAACAGATGTTAAAATTTCGGAAATTACTTCCGGAACCTGGGGTATGGCTGAAGGTCCCTGGGGTGAATTTGACAAGGCTGCCTGTATTTCGGCAATGAACATAATGGCCGATCTTGGTGTTAACAGCATAGATACTGCACCTGTTTATGGTGATGGTGTCTCCGAAGAGACAGTTGGAGAATTCCTCAAGGGCAAGCAAAGGGACAAATTTATTGTCTACACAAAATGCGGTATTAATATAGAAGTTCCCCGCGGCGGAAACAGAAGAGGTGCAAAAAGAGATGATGTAATTAAGGGCTGTGAAGGTTCACTTAAAAGGCTTGGAACCGATTATATCGATGTTCTCTTTGTACATTGGCCGGATCCCGAAACTCCACTGGAAGAAACAATGGGCGGTTTGAATTTCCTTAAAGAACAGGGAAAGATCAGATTTATCGGACTTTCAAATCATGGTATTCCGCTTTTGGAAGAAGCAATGAAATATGGATCTGTAGACATGATTCAGCCTCCTTTTTCTATGGTAGATCAATCTGCAAAAGATATAATGGTATGGGCTCATGGAAAGGGAACCGGAAGCGTAACATATGGCTCCATTGGTGCAGGTATACTTACCGGAAAAATCAGAACCCTTCCTGAACTTGGCGAAAGGGATATTAGGGGCAGCTTTTATGGCAGCCATTATAAGGAACCCGGATTCTCCAAAGTTATGGAGTTAATGAAATCCATAGACAAAATTTCGGAAGCCAGAGGCGTACCGCAATCACAGGTAGCGATTAACTGGGTAGCCCAGAAAGAATATGTACTTACCGCTTTAATTGGTGTAAGAAAAGATTCCCATGCAAGGGAAAATTGTGCTGCAATGGACTGGAGTCTGAATCAAGACGAAATGAAAATATTAGATGCTGAGGTCGGCCGCCTGTTCGGAACAGCATCCTAATGCCCGAAGCGGAAGAAGGGGGGAAGAAACCTCGGGACAGAACCTATTTACGTCTGTCCGTTATGCAATTTTTCTTCTGGTTTGGTGCAGCCACCGGAACTTATCTTACAGTATTCCTGCTTCAACGGGGTTTCCAGCCCAGTCAGGTAGGTTTTATCACGGCAACGAACTCCGCTGTCGTGATTCTTGCCGGGCCTTTCTGGGGAACCATAGCAGATAAGGTTAGATCCATAAGAAAGGTCTTTCTTTTCTGTATGGCAGTTTCCATAGTCCTCTGGACTTTGGTGCCTTTATCTGCCCGCATTTTTTTAGGCCCCATTGATTTCCCCTGGGGGGTTTTTGGTCCCCTTGCCCTCATGTATTTAGTAATTCCCATGAGTGCCTTCTTCAGAATGCCTGCCCACTCCCTAATGGATGCCTATACTGTACAAAACTCCCATCTTGGCGGTGTCTCCTATGGTCATGTAAGACTTTGGGGCTCCATCGGCTGGACGGTCATGTGCATGATCCTGAGTTATCTCCTCCCAAGATGGGGGGTGGAAACTGCCTTTTATATGTATGGGCTTGCCTTTTTGCCAATCTATCTCCTTATGTGGGGTGCAAAGGGCTCCGATGTTGTAAAGGCTTCCAAGGAAAAACGCACTTTTAAATCCATGGGTTTTGGCAGACTCTTTAAAAGTTACTATTTTATTACATACTTATTCTTTGCAATGCTAATGCATATGCCTGTTGTAGTATCCATGACCTATCTGCCCTTTCTTGTAGATTCTGTCGGCGGAGATACTGCGATGATAGGTCTTGTTGCAGGTTATAAGGCATTGTTGGAAATTCCGACCCTTTTATTAATGAAACCATTACGGGAGAAATTCCCTCTGCCTGTAGCCATTGGAACTGCGGCTGTTCTTTATATTATAGAAGCTCTGCTCTATACAAGGGTAACCCATTTCTACCAGATCATTGCACTTCAAACCCTGCATGGCCTTGGCGGCGGATTCATGATTGGTGCGGCAACAAACTATGTCTATACCATGGCTCCTGAAGGTCTTAATTCAACTGCTCACACCATGCTTGGTGCCGTTAATTCCACAGCAGGAATTATTGGTAGTATTGCAGGCGGTTTCTTGATAATGGCAGTGGGAATTAGCCGGTCTTACTTCTTTATTGCGATAACATTATGCTTTGCACTTATTTACTTTATTGGTACCTTTGTGGTTGGAGTTAAGGTTCTTAAAATTCCTATTCCATTTCAGAAGAACCCGGAACCTGTAAGTAAATAATTAAAAGACTGCAAGTTAACCATTATTTGCAGTCTTTTGCATATAAAACATCAAGGCAGTTCCCATTAATGCATGTATATAGGGAGCTTTGCCCATTCCCTGGAACAGTTCATCCCAGGAAACAAGTTCAACATCTACGAATTCATTTGGATCCAGGTTTTGTTCAACCGGATCTTTTAAATCCCGGGCAAGAAAAAAATGTATTTTATTGGACATTATTGCCGGATTAGGACTAATTTCCCCCAGCTTTTCTATTTTTAAGGGTTGATAACCGGTTTCTTCAATAAGCTCCCTTGCCGCAGCTTCTTCCGGATTTTCCCCTTCTTCAAAAACACCTCCGGGAAATTCCAGGCTCATTTCTTCTGCGCCTATTCTCCATTGCCTTACCATTACAAATTTCTTGTCATCTCCCCTTTCCAGTATGGGAATGATCATCGCCCAATCACGTGTATCAATCACATTGAACTTGCTTGATTTACCATATGGAGAAATGCAAATTCTCTCTTCAATATTAAAAACAGGAGTGCCAAGAATTACTTTACGGCTCTCTTCCTTCCAGGTTAATTTGTCATTCATAAAAAACAGGATATTATATTGGCACGAATAATACAACTCAATTAATTAAATTCAAAATCATTTTTTCTTCTTGACAAAAAGCATATTTTCATGTTATGTTTCTATATACAGAAACATTCAGACATTATTTATTTAAAGGAGATATTATGGCAACAAAAATCCCAACAAGACTAACCCTTTCTGAAGATGAGGTGCCTAAATATTGGTATAATTTACGTGCAGACATGAGCAATAAACCTGAACCCCTTCTTCATCCGGGAACACTAAAACCTGTAACCGCTTCCGACCTTGAAGCTATTTTCTGTAAAGAACCGATAAAACAGGAGCTCGATGAGAGTACAAGGTTCATTCCGATTCCGGACGGACTTCAGGAATTTTACAAAGCTTATAGACCTGCCGCTTTAATAAGGGCATATTTTCTTGAAAAAATTCTTGATACCCCTGCCGAAATTTATTACAAGTTTGAGGGAACAAATACCTCCGGCTCCCATAAGCTAAATTCCGCCGGTCCCCAAACCTATTATGCCAAAGAGGATGGAATAAGATCCCTTACAACGGAAACCGGAGCCGGACAGTGGGGTACCGCAATGGCAATGGCTGCGGCATTTTACAATATAGATCTGACTGTCTATATGGTTAAGGTCAGCTCCGAACAGAAACCCTACCGTAAAGCCCTTATAGAAACATATGGAGCTAATTTAATTCCCTCTCCTTCCGACACTACCGAATCGGGAAGGGCAATCTTGAAAACAGATCCCGATACCGGGGGTTCCCTTGGCTGTGCAATTTCGGAGGCAGTGGAAAAGGCGGTAAAGACCGAAAGCTGCCGTTATGTGCTAGGCTCTGTCCTAAACCATGTATTGCTTCATCAGTCCATAATTGGCCAGGAAACCAAAGCTGCTCTGGACAAGTATGGCATTAAGCCGGATATAATTATCGGCTGTGCCGGAGGCGGTTCAAATCTTGGCGGACTCATTGCACCTTTTATGGGAGAGAAAATTACGGGAAAATCCAATACCCGTTTTATAGCTGTGGAGCCTGCATCCTGCCCGACCTTTACAAGGGGACGTTTTGCATATGATTTTGGCGATACGGGAAAAAGCACTCCCCTAATGAAGATGATGACACTTGGGAACAGCTTTATTCCCTCCGGCAGTCATGCAGGCGGATTGCGCTATCATGGAATGAACTCCACCCTGTCCAGACTTTATAAGGACGGCTTTCTGGAAGCAAGAGCGGAAAAGCAGACCGAAACCTTTGAAGCGGCTGTTAAATTCATGAAGGCGGAAGGAATCCTGCCTGCTCCGGAATCTTCCCATGCAATTAAGGCAGCCATGGATGAAGCTTTGGAATGTAAAAAAAGCGGAGAAAAGAAAGTTATTCTTTTTGGCCTAAGCGGAACAGGCTACTTTGACCTTAGTGCCTATGCAGCGTATAATAATAAAAGCATGACTGATATAATCCCGACTGATCAGGATTTGGAAAGGGGTTTTGCATCCATTCCTGATATTCCGCAAAACAGTTAGCTGTTGGAGGGTTTTATGGTGAAAAAAATATTTTTTCTGATTTTATTTTTTTCCTCTGTTCAGGTTTTTTCGGCAGAATTTGAAAACCTGAGTGTCAATTTGGGTTATCCAAGACAGATAAGATCCAATGAAAGCGGCACTGTGGAGATTACATTTAATAACAGGGGTAGTATTGCCTTTCATAACCTTCAGTTATCTGTATTTTTTGATGATGATTTGGACATCAAACTTAATGAATCATGGATTAGTGTATTGGAGGGCGGAGAAATCCAGAGGATAAACCTGGAAATTACAAGCAAAAACAGGCATATTTTTAACAATGAGGCACAATTTTCATTAAGGGTACAGAATGATGAATATGAAAGTAATTTTCGTTACAGACTGGTTCTTCTGCCCATGGAGAATTTTTGGACCATTACCGTAATATTTTTTGCTCTTTTCATTATTTTCATTTTTGTTATTATTTACATTAAGGTTAACAAGGGGGAATTAAATGCTGGATAAAGTACACGCACATATTCTTGATGAGCTAAAAATAAATGCCCGCACAGACACAATATTCATTATTTCTGCCATTCTGATTAATTTTTTAACCCTTGCAATAAATTCCGCAACATCCGGTTACAATTCAAGTTTTGACAGTATTCTTACAATGCTTTTCTTTGTTGCATTAACAATTGTGGTTTGCATTGTATCGGAAATAGGCTTAATCCGGGGCAGACAGGCCAGTGCAAGACTCATTAATGGCTTAATAAAAATGTATCAGGACAATGGAGTGGAAAAATACTATGATGCTTCCCTGCTTAAGCACTATAAGCTAAAATACAACCTTTTCATGCTGGTCATTCTTGTAACCGGTATTATTGCCATAGTTGTTCCCTTTATTAGCTTATAGGATCATTGTATTGTTATTGTAACATTCTGAGCCGCGCAGGATTCGAACCTCCGACCCACGCCTTAAAAGGGCGTTGCTCTACCTACTGAGCTAGCGGCCCAACAACTAGACTTATGATTGCAAAAAAACGTAAATTGATCAAGCCCTGAGCAGAGCCATGGAAGTCTCCCGGAATCCCCTAACCTAACAGGGCAATTGCCTCTTCCAGCCTTACCATGGATTCTTCCTTTCCCAGGAGCCTTATGCTGCCGAAAAGGGGAGGGCTTACCCTGGAACCGGTTATTGCAATCCTTAAGGGCATCATAAAATCTCCAAGTTTTATTCCTTCCTTTTCCAGATAGGATTTTAGGATATTTTCTGCTTCCTCATCCGAAGGAGAGTTGGCCATATCTTCCATTAAGGATTTTGCCCTCTCCAGTACACCGGAAGGAGAAATATACCCGTCTTTTGAAGGATCTGATTTGGGATTTATATATTCCTCTTTTGGAGGGAGGGGAGGCCTTCTAAATATATACGAGAGCTTGTCCGGAATTTCTGTTAAATATATAAGCCTTTCTTTTATTAAGGACATTGCCTTTATGTAAATTTCTTTCTGTTCACTGTCAGGTTCTTGACCGGGGGCAATCCCGCTTCTGCCGAATAAGCCGGCCTCCATTGCAAAGGAAAGACTTAAATTTGCCAGCTCTTCATTGGTTTTCATACGGATATACTGGCCATTAAACCATTCCAGTTTTTTGTAATCGAAAATGCCTGGTGCCTTGTTTAACTTGTCTATACTAAAATGTGCTGCAAGTTCATCCAGAGTATATATATCCTTGCCTTCCTCATAAGAGGCACCCACCATGGCAACATAATTTATCAAGGCATCGGGAAGAATCCCCTGCTTCCTGAACTCGTCAATGGATGTGGAACCATGGCGCTTGGAAAGTTTTTTTCCATCCAGTCCCATGACCATGGGAAGATGACAGAATTTTGGATGCTCCCAGCCAAAGGCTCTGTACATTATTACATGGAGGGGGACAGATGGCAGCCATTCCTGGGCTCTTAAAATATGGGTTATTTCCATAAGGTGATCATCCACCACATTGGCAAGATGATAGGTAGGAAAGCCATCGGACTTAAGCAATACCGGATCGGGGTTAATATCTTCGTTCTTCCATTCAACCTGTCCTATTATATGGTCATAAAAACTGGTACTTTGTGATTCTTCTCCCATTTCCGCCAGAGGAATTTTTAAGCGAATAGTGAAAGCTTCTTTTTTTTCGGAGCGGTTCTGCGATTCTTCTTTGGAGATGGAACGGCAAAACCTGTCATAACCGGATAAACCTGCTTTTTCCCTTTCCTTCCTTACATTGTCGAGCCTCTCACTTGTGCAGAAGCATCTATAGGCACAGTCTTTTTCCAGTAATTCTCCTGCATACTTTTGGTATATTTCCGTTCTTTCCGATTGAATATAAGATCCAAACGAGCCTCCCTTATCCGGACCTTCGTCCCAACGGAAACCCAGCCATTCAAATGTATCATAGAGATTCTGAACATATCTTTCTTCGCTTCTGCTTTGATCCGTATCTTCCAGGCGGAGAATGAATTTCCCCCCTGTAGAGCAGGCAAATAAATAATTAAAAAGGGCAGTCCTTACTCCGCCAATATGCTGGGGACCTGTCGGAGAAGGGGCATAACGGTCTCGAATTTCCATGCTAAATAGGGTATCATATGAATATAAGGAGAACAATATGCCTTCGAAAATCAAAAAGAATGACAGCGAAAAAAACGGAAAAGAGAAAAAAAGCCCGGGTCAGCTTCTTTCAGAAAAATTATTGATAAAACGGAAAAATGCATGGGAAGGTATTGATTCCAAAACAGACAAGGAAGTGGAATCCTTTGCACGTTCCTATATGGATATTTTGGACAGGGGGAAAACCGAAAGGGAATTTTCTGCCGCCTCTGTGGAACTGCTTAAGGCCTTAAAGTTTAAGGATATTAACCAGCTAAAAGTTACCCCTGCAAAGGGAAAAAATCCATTTCCTGCCGGGACAAAAATATATAATCACATCAAGGGGAAGGCTTTGTTATGCGCAATCGCCGGAAAAAAACCCATAAGCGAGGGCGTTAACATTCTTGGCGCACATATAGATTCCCCAAGGCTAGACCTTAAGCCGAATCCCCTTTATGAAGACAAAGACTTTGCCCTTTTGGATACCCATTATTATGGGGGAATAAAAAAGTACCAGTGGACGACAATTCCCCTGGCAATGCATGGAGTTTTTATTGATTCGGAAGGAAAGGAAATAAATATCTGCATAGGCGAAGATGATGATGATCCTGTTTTTACCATAACGGATCTATTGATTCATCTTGCGCAAGACCAGATGCAGAAAAAGGGAACAGAAGTTGTGGAAGGTGAAGATCTGGATGTACTTGTTGGTTCCAGACCTTATAACGATGAAAAGGTTAAGGAAAAGGTTAAGCTTCTTTACCTTTCCCTGATGAATAAAAAATACGGAATTGGTGAAGGCTCCTTTTCATCTGCCGAAATAGAATTTGTTCCGGCTCATAAGGCAAGGGACATCGGACTGGACAGGAGCATGATCGGCGGTTACGGCCATGATGACAGATGTTGTGCCTATCCTGCATTAAGAGCCATTATGGATATTGCTTCATCGGGAATGGTTCCGGATAAAACACTTGTACTATATTTTTCCGACAAGGAAGAAATCGGCTCTGTCGGCAACACGGGTGCACAGTCCTGGGGATTCGAGAACTTCATTGCCGCCCTTGCCGGAGAAGAAAATTTAAGAACAACAATGAATAACTCCGTTATGCTATCTACAGATGTTGCAGCCGCAGTGGATCCTGCCTATGCGAATGTTTTTGACAAGAGAAATTCATCCTATATGGGCAAGGGGCTTGTAATAACAAAGTATACCGGCTCGGGCGGCAAGAGGGGAGCATCCGATGCCAATTCAGATTTCTGTGCCAGGGTGGAAGCAATGATGGACAGGAATAAGATCCCGTGGCAGACAGGAACCCTTGGAAGGGTCGACAAGGGAGGCGGAGGAACCATTGCGCTTCATGCAGCGAAGTATGGAATAGATGTAATTGACTGCGGAATCTCTGTGCTATCCATGCATTCACCCTTCGAGGTAATAAGCAAAATTGATCTTTATACAGCCTATAAGGCATACATGGCCTTTCTTAAAGATATTTAAGAAAGAGCTAAATTAAGGCAAGGATAGACCGGGATCTATTATAAGCTCTGCTTCTGTTGCATTTTGAATATCCTCTATGGAATAAGGCGGCAGCAGCTCTTTAAGAACTATTCCCTTCTCTGTAATTTCCATTACTCCCATTTCTGTAATGATCATGTTCACCTTACCCAAAGCGGTGCAGGGGAGGGAGCATTGCTTTAATATTTTCGGTTTTCCGTTTTGGCAATGAAGCATTGCAATTATTACCCTTTTTGCACCGGCAACAAGATCCATTGCACCTCCCATTCCGGATACCATTTTCCCCGGCACTATCCAGTTAGCAAGGTTTCCTTTTTCATCCACTTCCAGTGCCCCCAAAACGGTTAAATCTACATGACCTCCCCGTATTATGCCAAAGGAAACTGAACTGTCGAAAAACATGGCACCACTGTTTACGCTGACAGGAAGGCCTCCTGCATTTATTATGTCCGGATCGATTTCAGCTCCCTGTGAAAGAGAACCCATACCCATTATTCCATTTTCCGATTGAATTATTACCTTAATATTTTTTGGTATATAATTTGCAACCAGGGTGGGAATCCCTATTCCCAGATTAACAATATCACCGTCTTTTAATTCGGCGGCAACCCTATTTGCAATTATTTCCTTCTCCCCCATCCCTTTGCTCTTCATCAAACTCATCTTTCTCCTCCCACTATGGCATCAATAAAGATACCGGACGTGTGAATGAAATCCGGATCCAAACTGCCTGTTTCCACAATCTCACATGCTCCTGCAATTACATAATCTGCTGCCGTTGCCATTAGGGGATTAAAATTCCTGCTTGTGCCATGATAGTAAATATTACCGCTCTTATCTATTTTGGATGCCCTTATTAACGCATAATCCGCTTTTAAGGCCTTTTCAAGAAGATAATCCCTGCCGTCCACATTAATTATTTCCTTGCCGGATTCTACGAGGGTTCCTATTCCTGTTGGAGTCAGAATTCCCCCAAGACCGGCTCCTCCTGCTCTTATTCTTTCTGCAAGGGTACCCTGTGGAACCAAGATACACTCCAATTTTTCTTCCATTATTTCCGTATTCATTCGTCTTGCCACTTCCGGATTTAATCCTACATGGGAGGCTATCAGGGTTTTTACCATGCCGCAGCTAATTAATTTTCCTACCCCTCTTCCTTCCAGCCCTGCATCACTGCTTATTATGGTCAGGTTTTTTACTCCCTTTTTTACAAGAGCCTCTATTAACGATTCAGGAGTGCCGCAGATCATAAAACCGCCAATCATAATTACGGCTCCGTCTTTTACATTTTCCACAGCCTCATCGGCACTTAATTTTATTTTGTTCAATTTAATCTCTCCGCATATGCATCAATGTTTTTATCATCCAAAATGGGTTCTACAATATGGCATTGAATTAAGCTGCCCGGAGCAGGCAGTTTATCCGATGCAGGAAGAAGGAGTTTTAAATAATTTTCCGAAACCGCAGCCAAATAACCGGGCTTTTTCCTTCCCCCTGCTTCCATCAGGGCTTCAAGATCCATACCGATGCAATTTTTAACATAATTAACCCTGCTTTTTTTTGCAAGCCTGTTTAAAACAGCAACACGTTCTTTTATTATTTTTTCGCTCACCCTTGGTTTAAGTTTTAGAGCCTCTGTCCCCGGACGGAGAGAAAAGGGGAAAACATGAATCCACGCGAAATTTGCTTTTTCGCATAATGTATAACTGTCTTCAAAATCCTTCTCTGTTTCCGTTGGAAAGCCGGCTATAATATCACAGGCTATAAAGGGATTCTCCCTGGCTTTTCGAAGCTCATCCAGAACATTTTCTACACAGGATGGGGAGGCTGCCCTGTTCATTTTTTTCAGAATGGATGAGCTGCCCGATTGAATGGCAAGATGAAAGTGGGGGCGGATGCGGGGATTTTTAATAGAATTAAAAAAGCCTTCATCCAGCATATCCGGCTCCAGAGAGGAGAGCCGCAGCCGTATTTTCCTGCTTCCTTCAAGAAGGAAATCCAGTAAACCCGGTAAAAGCATTCCCCTGTCATTGTATTGGCAGATATTTACACCGGTAAGTACGGCTTCCATAAACCCTGCCTTTTCCAGTGAGAGCAGCTCTTCTTTAACACTCTCTCTTTCCCGGCTGCGGCTCTTTCCCCTGGCAAGTTTAACCCTGCAATATGAACAGTCCCTGTCACAGCCGTCCTGTATTTTAATCATGCTCCTTGTATGTTTAGAAAAGGATTCCGGTCTATACCTAAAGCTGTCTTCGTCTCTGCTTGCTTTATTTTTTATTTTTTTCTCCAAAAAGCTATTTATATTATAAGATAATTCTGATGATTCAATAGAGTCCACGGGAAAATTTATCCGGGAGAAGGCATCTTTTAAAAAAAGGGGTAAATCCAGCAGTATGTCCTTTTTTTCCCCGGGAATTACAAAGAGACGGCGAAAGTCCGCCATATTGCCGAAAATTTCCTGTTCCATATTATTTATGGTTCCTTCATCCAGTTGCGCATAACACCCGGTAATAATAACACAGGAATCTCCTGCTTCCCTCAAAGACTTGCGGATAAGGCGGCGGGATTTTTGCTCTGCCATGGAAGTTACAGTGCAGGTATTAATAATAATCAGTTTTGCGGAAAATTGCTCTCCATCTTCCCTGTCTTTAAGCAGGTTAAATCCATATCTGCAGAAGGAATCCGTAATCGCTTCCAGTTCCATCTGGTTTAATTTACAGCCGATTGAGAATACCGAAAAATACATTAACTAAAATATGGGAAGAGCCAGTCTTGTTCTGTCCAGACCGCGGCGGGCATCAGCATATTGCGGATTTAAAGACAATGCCCTTTCGTAGGCATTAATTGCTTCCTGAAGATCCCCTGCATTTTCCCTGGCATAGGCAAGCCTTGTCCACCAAAGTGCATTTCCCGGAACCCAATGAACGGCAGTACTCAGGGCAACATCCGCATGGCGGAAACGGCCAAGACGAATATAAATTTCACCAAGATAATAATAGACTGTGTTTATATTGGAGCCTGTAGGTGCAAGGTTTATGTATTCCTGAAAATATTGAATCGCTTCGTTGTTTTGTCCCTGAAAGTATGCAATTTCTCCAAGAATATTTGTTATTCTTACATCATAGCGGCTGATTCTTCTGCCATTATTTGCATGGATAAGGGCTTCGTTATAACGTCCCATCCTTATTAAGCTCCAGCAGATAACAACATGGGATTCCAGATTATTTGGATTTTCTGAAATTTCATTAAGGCAAATATCTACAGACCTTTGATAATTTCCATTCCTGAATTCGGCTAAGGCGTCAGGCCGGGTAATGGACTGGGTCTGGGCATTAATTTGCAGAGGGAGAAAAAATAAAATAAGTATAAATATAAAAGGATATTTTTTAAGGCAAATCATAATGTATTGGTTCTTTCTATCATTGTACAACGGCCGTTAAAAACACATCCTGTTTCCATCAGTATTTCCGGAGCCGTTACATTTCCATCCAGTTTTCCTGTAACTGTAACTTCTACCTTGTCTGTTGCGTGTATGTCTCCCTTTACTTCCCCCCTGATCAAAACCCTGCCGGCACGTATGTCCGCTTTAACAACAGCCTCTTCATCTATTACCAAAACTCCCTTTGTATGGATCTCTCCGGAAACTTTGCCTCTAATGAGAAAGGGTTTATCAAAAATAAGTATTCCGGAAAATTCTATATCGGATGAAAGAATGGTATCAAAATCATCATCCCCAATTATATCGCTGTTAACATCGCTCATAGGGGAAATCTACCTAAAATAGGGAGGATGGTCAAGAGCTGGTCCTGCCATCCTCATTGTAAGTTATAAACTAGACAGAAATTCTTCCAGTTCGCCTGTTTTTACAAGGTGCTGGTGGATCATTCTTTCAAAACGGGTAAGAACTTCACTGCTTACTCTGGTTCCCCTGTCAAGACGGGCTTCAATATTGGTTCTTTCCTGATTGATCATGTTTTCCATATTGGCAATTTCTGTTCTTAGGCGATAAAATATGGAAGATGCATTGTTGCCGCTATTTCTGTCTCTCAGTTCGACCAGATCTGCTTCATACTCAGAGTTATTGGATCTGGAGCTGGTCAATAATTGCTGTGCTTCCTGCCTTATTTGATCTGTGGTTTGTGTAGTTCTGGCTCTCTGCTGTGCAAATGCTGCACTGCCCGCTATAATTAATATAAGGGCTGCCAAAATAATTCGTTTCATTTTTTGCCTCCATTTTTAATTATTAGATCTAGAAATGGTTTTGTCAAGGATGGGATTCAATTTGGTTTTATACCGGTTATAAACCCTCTTGATATTTAAAAATATTCCGGTCTATGATTCTATTTTTATAGGAGATTTTATGACTTCTGAAGATTTGAAAGGGAGAATAAAGGGCAGATCCCTGCTTACCTGGCTGGATTATGAAGCCGATGACATAAGGTATTTACTGGAACTCTCCAAAACAGTAAAAGCCCAGAGCAGGCGGGGAGAAATAAACCAGCGTTTTACCGGTAAATCTTTGGCTCTGCTTTTTGAAAAACGTTCAACACGGACAAGATGTGCCTTTGAGACCGCCTTTGGCGAAGAAGGGGGACATCCTGTTTTCCTTTCCAATGATGATATACAGCTTGGCGGTAAGGAATCTCTGGAAGATACTGCAAGGGTATTGGGAAGAATGTTTAATGCCATACAATTCAGGGGATTTAAACAGTCCACTGCCGAAGTCCTTTCCAAATATTCCGGTATACCTGTTTATAATGGGCTTACCGATGATTTCCATCCGACACAGGCTCTTGCAGATATAATGACCATCGAAGAAGTTTTTGGTTCATCCAAATCCAGAAAGCTTATTTTTGTAGGGGATGGCAGGAATAATGTTGCAAGATCCCTCATGGTTATCTGCTCCAAATTGGGAGTAAACTTTACCGTAATTAGCCCCAAAAGCCTGACACCCGACAGCTTTATTCTGCAAAAATGCAAACCTCTGGCGGCAGTCTCTGGTTCCGTTATTCATGTTACCGATGACCTTAACGATGTTTCCGGAGCCGATGCATTGTATACCGACGTATGGACTTCCATGGGAGAGGAAGATAAAAAGGCAGAAAGGGAAAAACTCCTTACTCCTTTCAGGGTGGATCAAGCTCTTATGGATAAAACAGGGAGAAAGGATACAATCTTCCTTCACTGTCTTCCTGCCGTAAAGGGGGAAGAGGTTAATCAGGATGTCATTGACGGCCCGCAGTCCCAGGCCTGGAATCAGGCCGAGAACCGCAAGCATACAATCAAGGCAATAATGCTCTCCACCATGGGATAGCGGATGGATAGCGGCTGCCATCAGGCAGCAGCTATTTAGCAGCCGGTATTATTCTGAAACAATTTCTATTTTAATGCCTTTGGGACTAATTTGTCCTTACCATAACAATTGCCATTCCGGATAATCCCGGATTAGGTGCAAAGAATGCAAAAACATAAAGCACCGCATTTGTTTCCGAAGCACCTATTGTAAGCTGCCCATTGCCGGTTATCCTTGTGCCCGAAGAAACAGCTCCTGTCCCGTCCTGTGTTGAACTGACATGCCAGTTCAATGGAGGATTTGGGTTAGTATAACCCTGTACCATTGCAGTAAACTGAAAAATGTCTCCCCTCGATGCCGTATGGCTTGATGGAATAATGGTTACACCGTTATGAACAGGAGGAGGCTGAATAACAGGAGGTTCCGGCGGTTGAATGGGAGGCTCTTCTGTAGGAGGATCAATCGGCGGCAGTGGAGGTTGTATGGCTCCTGTAATATTAACGATAACACTTCCCGATCGTGAAGGATCAAAAACGGAAATTGCAAAAACATAGAGTATGTTTGAAGCCTCATTCGGGCTTACCCTAAGCAGCCCGTTACTGTCTATTGTTGTTCCCGGTGTAACAGCTCCCGTTCCTGCCGCATTGGAACTTACCCTCCATGTTACGGATATGTCCGGATTATTTGTGCCGCTTATATTGGACTGGAACTGCATCGAACCGCCCCTTGGCAGGGCCTGGTTTCCCGGACTAACCGAGACACTGGTTATAGTCGGGCGTACTATAGTAATAATGGCAAAAGCAGACTTGGACGGATCGTAAACCGATGTAGCAATTACATAGAGGATTGGCAGGCTTTCGTTAGCCGCTACATTCAGCAAACCGTTATTGTTGATCGTTGTTCCCGGTGTAACGGCACCCGTTCCAGCCGCATTGGAGCTAACCCTCCATGTTACGGCTCTGTCCGGACTATAGGTGCCTGTAATCTCCGCCCTAAACTGGCTGTTTGTTCCGGCTCTGACACTTGTGTTTACCGGATCTACCCTAATTTCCGTAATTACCGGAACAACAACATTAACAGAAGAATTGCCGGAAACAAGCGGATCTACCAATGATGTAGCTATTACATAAAGGGTTCTTGCCGTTTCGTTTGACGCTACCGTGAGCATGCCGTTGGAATTAATACTGGTTCCCGGTGTAACGGCTCCCGTTCCTTCGGCATTGGTACTTACCCGCCACCTTACAAAGTTATCCGGATTATTGGAGCCTGAAACCACAGCCCTAAACTGCAGGGATCTGCCCAATACTATAAAATCGGTATCCCGGTTTATATGTACAGAACTTACCATGGAAACCCTTATCTGAACGCTGTCAGACTGACCTGTTTCCGCAGACATGGCAAAAATAAAGAGGAAGAGTTCCCTTTCATTTACATCAACATAAAGCACTCCATCCTGGCTAATATATGTACCATTTGCCGGCTGCCCAATACCGTCCCTTGTCGAGCTTACAGACCAGATTATATCCCTGCCTGATGCAGTAAAGCGGAGGATTCCGCCCGGTTTTACCGAAGATAAATTACTTTCTGTCCTTATGCTAACCGATGAAAATAACATTTGAAAACTTCTGCAGCCTGTGGTTAAAAGCAAAAATGCTGCAATAACAGATATTGCTGTTTTCATGTCCTTCTCCTTCCTTATAAATGTAACAAATTAAATAAAAAATTTCATTGTTTATATATTTAATGCCTGTCCATATCGATATCTGCTTCTTTTCGTATTCTTTCAATCCAAACTGCCTTTCCATCCTCACCCAGTTCCACAAAAACCCCCTGGAGTTCCGGTTTATCCCAGCTTTCCTTCGTCCAGTCCTGTATGCCCGAGACAAATTCCTTAATTCTGGATTCTATATTGCAGCCCCCCACAGATTCCATGCTGCCTGTTCGTCCTGCATCGGTAATGACAGCCGTACCACCTTTCATTATCTTCTCATCGGCAGTTTGAACCCTTGTATGAGAACCGATAACGGCAGAACAGTATGAATCTGCCATTGCAAAAAATGTCTGCTTTTCGGCTGTGGCCTGGGCATGAAAGTCTATAATTATATTCTTTGTTTCCCTGCTCAATCTTTCCAAAACAGCGCCAAGACCGGAAAATGGATTATCCCCATGCAGCCTGGTAAAACCACTTTGACCCAAAAGAAGAAGGACTGCAATTTTTTTTTCACTTCCGGCTATACTTGTCGTAAAAATTCTGGAACCCTGTCCGGGAGCTTCAATGTTTAAATTTGCAGGTCTTAATACATATGGAATTTTAGACAGGTTCCCCGTAAGATCCTTTTTATGGAAGCAATAATCCCCGGTGCAAATTACATTTACTCCAAGTTTTCTTATATAGGCAGCATGATTTCTTCCAAGACCATTTCCGCCCGTAGCACCGTCTCCGCATGCAATTATAAAGTCCGGGTTTTTTTCTTTAATAATTTCGGGAAGACATTTTTTTAAGGCATATATTCCTGCTTTTCCGATTATTTCTGCAACGTAAAGTATTTTCATTGTGATAGCAGCCTCTGGAATTCTGCTGCAGCCCTGTAATCCTTTAACTCTCTGCATGTATCTCTTATATTAAAAAGAGCATCATAAAACATGGGCATAATTTCCAGTGCTTTTTCAAAACAGGATCTGGCATTTTCATATTTTGCCTGGGAGAAATACAGAACACCAAGATTATTCCAAATTTTATAAGAGAGTGGATCCATTTTTAAAGCTGTCATGTAATATTCTTCGGCTTTTTCGGTCTGTTTTAACTCATAATAAATTAATGCTGCCGAAGCCCAGGCTTCCGGAATGTTTTCATCTATTTGCAAGGCTTTTTTATAACTATAAAGGGCTTCATCATAGCTGCCGGTCTTTTGCTGGGCAATCCCCAGATTCAGCCAAAGCAATGGATTATCCGGTTCCATTCCAAGTGCCTTGCGAAAAACAGGAATTGCTTCCGGAGCCTTGTTTGCCTCGGTTAAGGCAATGCCGGAATCATTTAGGGATGCTGCTGTTTCCATAAGCTTGGCCATTAACTTACATTGTACATTTAATGCCCTTATGATACAATGCAGCAGGGTGAGGCAGTGAAGGATTTATCGGAATACAGGGAAACCACTTCGGAATTTGAATTATTTTCATTTTTCTATGATAAGGTTATCTCAAAAGAAATATGTAAATTCTCACAGTTGATCCTTTTGGCTCAGCCTGTATTAAGAAATCCCAAAACCCATGCCGTAATTATGAGGCTCTTTGAGCTTATTAAAAGATGTAATTGGGGTTTCTTTGCTGATATGTCAAAAAACGATCACGGCAAATTATGGAGGGAGCTGGTAATTCCCGACAAGCTTTTTCCGGACGCAGGGGATCTTAAAGACACCCTGCAAATTTCCAGCCTCTATGTTGCCATGCTGGACATCCATGGTTATACCCAATTTTGCATGGATTCCAGAAAAAATCTTTCCATGATGCATACCCTCGATCATGCCATGAACAGCCAGGCAAAAAGAATATCCACCCTTTGCCATGCAATAAGCCAGAGGGAAAGGGGAGATGAGGTAGTGGTAGTTGCCGCCAGTGCAACAGATGCCCTTACAGCCACCATGGGTATAATAGATTTTTTTGGGAAAACCAATTATTTAAACGACAGCGAAATTTCCACCAAAAGGGAAGGAAATACGGAAGCTCTGCCCGCATTCATGATTTCCGCCGGGATTACCGGAGGCAATACCCAAAGCCCACTCATTATTACCGAAAAGGGAAACCTTGCCGGATTTCTCCTTAATTCCGGAGCCAGGCTTCAGGTAAGGGCAAATGAGCTTTCGGGAAAGGATTCCCGGATTATGGTTGCCAAACAGGTTCAAATGAATTTCCTTAAGGAAAATGAAAAGACTCCGGGTAATCTATTCCAGAACGAGGCATTTTATTTTCTGGATACAGGTCTTATAGAATTTAAGGGAGTTCAAATTCCTTCCTGCGAAGCCGTTTTTAAACCCGAGGAAAAATACAAGCGGCGTCTTAGTAAGGAATTGACACAGCTTTTTAGTTCAATCCAATCCAGGGTTTGGGAACAGAGAATTTTTCAGGACATGCTTAATCTTATAATTAAAACTGTACAGGTAATGCCCCGGTTTTCCATTTCGCCTGCTGCCCCCATTGACGGAATACAGACAATTACAAATGATTCCATAATCCAGCTATGCCGCAAGGCACTTAAAACTTATGTTGTAGATGAAGATTATATTACCGCAATAAATTTATTAAAGGGGATTATTCCCGTAGTTGAAGAAATTCCGGCCTTCGATAAGCTCATCCTGGATTACCTAAAGGGAGTATCCGATAAATACGATATGCTTCTTAATTCCTACATAGAAACAATGGATAATGAAGTTAATGCAAAGGCAAATAGTATTTTTCAGGGGAATCATCTTCAGGCATGGAATGCGGCCAAAAATGCGGTGCCTGTTTTTGAAAAACTAAAAGTAATGGGCCGTAAAAGCAACGAAATTACAAAAAAGAAAGTCCTATGGTTCAGTCTAATTAAACAGAATGCATCCCAAATGGAATTTGTTCTTCATTCCGGTAAGAAATAATTAGCTTATTTTACTATGCGCCTTAGACGCACACTCTCTATGTCATGCGAAAAGAGTTCTCTTATGTCCTTAATTCCGAGGTTCATTAATGCCATTCTGTCTATGCCCAGTCCCCAGGCAGCCACAGGAACATTCACGCCAAGGCTTTCTGTCACTTCCGGCCGGAAAATTCCCGAACCGCCCATTTCGAACCAGCCGAGTTCAGGATGCTTTATGTGGACTTCTACGGAGGGTTCTGTAAAGGGGAAATAACCGGGAACATATTTTACTTCCTTTGCACCGGCTACTTCGGTTGCGAACATTTCCAGCATTCCCAACAGGGTACGCAGATTTACATCCTCTCCCAATACTATGCCCTCTGTCTGGTAGAAATCCGGAAGATGGGTTGCATCCACCTGATCGTAGCGGAAGCAGCGGACTATGCCGAAATATTTCCCCGGGATCTTTGCCTTTGGGAGCTGTTTAGCCGACAGAACCGTTCCCTGACTGCGAAGTATTAACCTTTTTGTAAAGTCCCTGTCGAACTTATAATTCCATCCCATGCTCCCGGTTGCTCCTCCATTTTCATGTGCTTCTGCAATATTGGAAAGCCAGGGTTCTTCTATGTCTCTGGCATGGGTGGGCTCTGAAAGCCTGTATACATCATGAATGTCCCTTGCAGAATGAAACTGCGGCATAAAGAGTGCGTCCGAATTCCAGAATTCAGTTTCCACAAGGGGACCGTCAAATTCTTCAAAACCAAGTGAAACGAGTTTGTCTTTTACATCTTCCAGATATTTTGCATATGGATTACTTCTTCCGGGTATTAATCTGGTTGGCGGAACCTTTATATTGTAGGAACGGAAGCTCTTGTTCTTCCAGGAACCGCTCTCCAGCATTTCCTGGGTAAGCAAACCTGTTTCTTCCCCGGATATACCAAGTGAGATAAGTGCCTTCCTTGCTTCCTCTGCCGGAAAGGAACCGTCTTCTGATGATGAAAAACCATAAACAACGGTTTCCCTTTCAATCTGCCTGAAGGCAGCATCGGATGCACCTCTTTTTTTGGCAATTCCCTGAATAAAATTTTTCTCATCTTTATCAAGATCTGCTTCCGAAAGCAATCCCAAATCCGAATTCATGAGTTTCCGGAAAAGACTATGTATCAGGCGAAAATGTGCAAGTATGGGATTTTTTTCAGGATTTTCCAGATCTTCAAGGGAAAGTGTAATATTTACCTTTTTTTCCTCGTCCATACTTAAAACGCCAAGTTTGGAAAGGTTGCCAAAGGCACTGCCAATGTCCTTGTTCTGCATTTTAAGGATTTCCGCCAATTCCGGAAGTCTTGGGCCGTCTTCCATTTTTTTTATTCTCTGCCTGATTATTTCCAGTATCCTTTCTTCGGGACTGCCCTTTTCCTTCCATTCCTGTCCAAGACCTGTAATTTCATAAAAGATGGCGGCTTCCCTTCTCTTTATATGAATTAATCCCTTGGCTGTAAGCCATGAAAGTGCCTGATTCCCGTTACCGCTTTTTAGTTCCAAATCTTTTTCTATTTTTTCTGCCGTTAACTCATCCGCATTACCATAGGAGAGAAGAACCTTTATTTCCAGAGGATGTAAATTTTTTACGCTTGTATTTATATTGCTGCTTTCATTGCTCATGAGGAAATAATAACCAATTTACATTATTTATTCTATCTAATGTATGTTAATGTACGGCAAAGGGGATTATTTCCCTTATCTCCACCCTGAATCTAGCACTTGCAACCATGCGGCCGGAATCCATCCAGAAGGCCGGAAAATTTTGCAGGCTTATAAAACCGCTGGCTTCCTTGGGTCTATTTCTTTCATCTCCCTGAAGCATTGCCCTTATGGCAGCCCTTGCCGAATCTTCCAGAGCTTCCATTCTTGCCGAAAGCCAGTTTGCATTGTCTCCATATAGATCCGGTAAAAAAAAGGCTATAACTCCAAGGGGGCCAAAGCCATGGGCCTGTGCAGTTCTTACATTCCCCATTCTCCACATTTCAAGCCGCCTTCTTTGCGAATCATTGGGTCTATAATCCATCCATGCGGAAAAAATATTATTGTGAATATTTGCATGGGTTACCCTTAATCCGGGATCTCCCCAGTGAATTTGACCAAGGGGTGTAAGGGTAAATTCTTCGGCTATTCCCCTGGCTCTTTCTCCAATATGGTAATAAAAAGACCAGCCGTATATCTGGGCGGAGAAAAACAGGGATGCCGCCTCCAGAGCCCTGCGGTAGACTTCTCCTGTTTCCAGAGGATAGGTATCTTCTACATAGCCGCCATATACGGGTTCCAGCTCTATTCTAACCTCTCCCCTCAGCACTTCCTGAGCTACGGGAGCCAGGGGAAAACATAAAGAGAGGATTATGCTAATTACAGGTAAATAGGCGGTTTTCGGCTTCACTATTTAATTATCGGTTAAATAGTGAAGGGCTCTTACCCAATAATTAACCTATAATCTTAAGCAGGGCATTTAATGTAAAGCCAAGATTCTCGGCTACCTTGTCTCCGGGGCCGGATTCTCCGAAACGATCCACAGAGAGTATGTCTTCCTTCTTTGCCCATCTTTCCCATCCAAGCCGCAGTCCTGCCTCACAGACAATTATACGCACTCCCGGTGGAATTATACTATTAATAAAAGCTTCGTTTTGGCTTTCAAAAATTTCCCTGCCCGGCATGGATACAACCTGTATCTTCTTTCCGGATTGTGAAGCAGCCTCCATTGCCAGATTCACTTCCGATCCTGTAGCAATAATGACGGCATCGGGAGTGCCGTTGCATTTTTTTGCAATATAGGCACCCTTGCGCATGTTTTTCTTCCATTCCGGATCTTCTTTTTCATAGACAGTGGTGTTTTGGCGGCTGAAAGCAAGGACGGTAGGACCATCCGTTCTTTCCATTGCCATAAGATATGCTTCCGCGCTTTCCTCTGCATCCGATGGCCTAAGTACATGAACATTGGGAATGGCTCTAAGTGATGTTATGTGCTCCACCGGCTGATGCGTAGGTCCGTCTTCTCCAATTAAAATTGAATCATGCGTCAGTACATAAATTACCGGCTGTTTCATTAATGCAGAGAGCCTTAGGGCAGGACGCAGGTAATCGGAAAAAACCATGAATGTTGCGCAGAACGAGCGTAAGCCGCCATGCAGCGAAATTCCGTTTGCTATGGCTGCCATTGCAAATTCCCTTATGCCAAAGTAAATATAAGACCCCTTTCTGTTTGAAGGAGAATAGTCGCCGGGAATATCCACCGCGTTCGGTCCCTTAAGGTCTGCGGAACCTCCAACTAAATTCGGGTTTGCAGAAGCAATGGCGGCTAATGCCTTGTTTCCTGCCGCCCTTGTTGCCATTTTATCTCCTGCCTTGTACTGCGGCATGGCAGGAGCATTGATCTTCCCGCCATGGTAATTATCCCATTCTTTTTTTAGTTCCGGATTTTCCTTTGCCCATGCTTCGAATTCATCCTGCCAGCTCTTTCTGTTTTTCTGCCAGTCATCCCTTTTTCCCTTAAAGTATTCCTGTGCAAGGGGATCAATGTAGAAATCCAGACCTTCTCCCGGAATGCCCAATGCTTTTTTTGATAATATAACTTCATCCATTCCAAGGGGAGCACCGTGGCTGTCCGCTGTATTTGCCTTGTTAGGCGAACCTTTGCCTATAATGGATTTCAGGATTATAAGGCTTGGCTTATTTGCTTCGGCTTTTGCCTTGTTTGTTAAAGAGGAAATTTCTTCAAAATCATACATGGAGCCGTTTAATACCTGCCAGCCATAAGCTTCATAGCGTTTGGCGACATCCTCTGTAAAGGAAAGGTCTGTAGAACCGTCTATTGTAATTTTATTTGAATCATAATAAACAATGAGTTTTCCAAGTTTTAAATGACCTGCAAGGGAACTTGCCTCCGAAGTTACTCCTTCCTGCATGCAGCCGTCTCCTGCCAAAACATAGGTATAATGATCCATTATTTTATGTTTGGCCGTATTAAACCTTCCTGCCATCATGGTTTCGGCAATTGCCATTCCGACCGCCGTGGCAAGTCCCTGGCCAAGGGGGCCGGTTGTCATTTCTATGCCGCCGGAATAACCGTATTCAGGATGTCCTGCGGCGGCAGAACCTACCTGCCGGAAATTTTTAATTGCATCAATCGTCATTTCCTTATAGCCGCTAAGATGCAGCAATGAGTAAAGCAGCATGGAACCATGACCTGCCGACAATACAAAACGATCCCTGTCCGGCCATTTAGGTTCCGATGGATCGTGGCGCATAATTTCTCCGTAAAGAAGGGAGCCAAGCTCCGCCGCTCCCATAACCATGCCGGGATGGCCGGAATTTGCCTTTTGAATTGCATCCATTGCCAGTGATCTGACAGATAGAGCCGTCTTTTCCAGTGCTTTTAAATTCATTTTTCTTCTCCTGAAATTTATTTTTTTAAGTTAATGATTTCCATTGTTTTTCCGCTTCTGTTATATGAGACAGAAGCTTATCAAGGCTGCTTCTTTCCATTAACATTTTATGAAAATTTTCATCCCTGCATAAAAAATTTATGCACGAAAGCATAAGCAGATGCTCCTTTGCCGAGGAAGAGATAATCAAAAAGAGGGTATTAACCTTTTCTCCGTCAAGTGAATTCCAGTCCACCGGATTTTCCAAAAAAGCCAGTGCAATTAACTGCTCTGTATCCGGAGGAATTACCGGATTCCTGGGATGCGGAATGGCTATTCCCCTTCCAATTCCTGTAGGCATTAGGGCTTCCCTTTCCAGAACCGCCTGCAGCAGGCTGTCCTTCGGAATTGCAGGAATTATTGGAAGGGAGCTTATTAGATCGTTTAACACTTCCTTAGGGGTGCTTCCCTTAATGTTCCTGAAAATACCGCCTCTTTCAAGTATTACAGCCAATTCTTCCTTATTCATGTTATATCATCCTGTTGATCGAAATTCTTTTTATGCGTGAATTGCATGCTTCCATATCAAAGTCTCCGGGAATAAAATCCCTTCCCAGCTCCTGTCTTGCACCGCTTCTCTCCAAATCGTTCCCTTTTTCCAGGGCGGAAAGTATTCTTTTATATTTTACAGGCCCCCCGATAAATTCCGGAGGTGCAGAACCGGCACCTGCAACACAGCGGGCAGGTTTATTTGTCCGGCCTTCCTGCCCGGACAGTATCATTATCCTTATATTCCAATGATCCCCGTACTTGTAAAAAAACCCCGTTTTATTTGCCGTTGCAAGATCCTTTAAGCTAATGGAGCTTTCCATACCCGTATTGGCTGCCGAATCTGATTTTACAATATGAAGCCCAGTAAAGTCATCCTCTTCTGCCGGCTGCCCGGAATCATTTATGGAAAAGCTATAGCTTTGGGAAGCCTTCCATTCAAAAACTGCCTGAATTATATTGTGAAGATTTTCCAGGGTATAATTTTCCGGAATCAATAACCTCCTCCAGACGTCTATTCCCCCAATGCTTATTTGAATCATTTTTTCGTATTCTATCCCTGTCTCTTCATCCGGCTGTAAAATGGAGAAGCTGTTACGTCTGTAATTATTCATGGATTCATCTATAAGCTCTTTTATATCCTCATAGGTTTCCACCATGCTGTCCAGTGAGCCATCCAGTGCATCAAGTTCATCGGGACTCGATGAATCCGGAGAGCCAAGATCTTCCAGGGCACCGGCGGAGTGCATTTGAATTTGAGAAAGAATAATAAAGGTATGGCGTGGCAGCCAGGAAGAATCAATATCACTATTTTTTAAACGCAGGGCAAGATCGATTACTGCACTGTGAAGGTCTGCAGCTCTTGTCCTTATTGGACCCTTATGTTTGTCTGAAAACCTGTTATATGTTTTACGGAAGTCTTCAAGAATATATCCGGTATATTCAAAAATGAATTTCCATTCATGTTCTTCAAGGCTTATATTTGCCGGAATTATTCTGCTGATTATTAATTCACAATCCCCGTCTTCCCTGAAAAGGGAATCCCTTATATATGCCTGAACGGTAAATTCGGAAATTGGAATATTTATTCCATGAAGAATGAATTCCATGGATGTGGAATCCGGCCGTTTGTTTTCATTGTCCAGTTCCTTTAGATCCGGAATTTCCCTTCCTGCATACCAGAACCTTGTTTCTATTCCATAGGGTGCAATTTCTACCAGGTCGCTTTTCTCGTAGAGATATTCCTCCAGCGAATAAGCGGGAACTTCCCTCATCCTCTTGCTCCCATGCCAATATGCATAGGCGAGCTGTTCTTCGGTACATGTACCTGCTCCAAGAAGGCTGAAGGATTTATCCATTCCTTCCTCTGCAGCTTTAAGCCAGTCATTTAATTCATTGGGTTTCCATTCATCCCTTGAGATTTTTTCCAGCAGAAATTTGCCGGATTTCCAGTCCAGCGTTCTTGCAAGGAATCTGTCTCCGGGAATAAAGGAGGATTCCATATATATTTGCCGCATTTCCAGTGTTTTAATTGATACCTCGGCAGGATCTTCATAGGGATCGGAGAAAAAAGCCGCCTCGTTTTCCGAATTGTCTCTTGCAACATATTGGGGAGCGTATTCTTCTCCAAAAATATTGTAGTAGGGGTAAAATTCATCTGGAGAACCTTCGCTGCTGGTAAATGGAATTTGCTCCCCATTCCAGTAAAATGAATAATCTTGCGGAAGCAAATTTCCATTGGCAAAGGGGACACAGCGATGTCCCGGAATTAAAATCCCGTTAATAAGCTCCAGTCTGGTTGGAGATATTACAAAGGGAATCGGCAGAAAAAATGCATGTCTGGATATATAGCTCGTAGCTCCTGCCTTAAATGCAAGTTTCCTGAAATTTATTAAACCTTCTATTTCTTCTGCCAGGCGTAAATATTTATGAGGATCTGCATTTTTTACATGGGAAATTATATCATCTATTTCAAAGGCGGAATTAGAGAGTTCCAGGAATTCATATAGGGCATCTTCCTGATTCAACGTCATTATTTATTATGGCATATTAGGTTTATTTCTGCTATTGACAAAATGCTGTTTTTCATCACCATGGAGGCATAATGGAAAAAAACAACGAACAAATAGCAATGAAGGTATCCTTTAATACCATCATTGGCTGTACAATTCTTGCAGGTATTAAGCTATTTGCCGGATTTTTTGCAAATTCCTCGGCACTTATTTCAGATGCCATTCACACACTTTCGGATGTCTTTAGTACCTTCATTGTCATGATAGGTGTAAAACTCGCAGCTAAAAAAGCTGACAAGGATCATCCCTACGGACATGATCGTTTTGAATGTGTCGCCGCTTTAATTCTGGCTATAATCCTCCTGTCTACAGGCCTTGGAATTGGATGGGCAGGGCTCCAAAAAGTTTTTGAAGAACTTTCCGATGAATTTTTAATTAGTGAACTCCCCATTCCCGGTGTTCTGGCTTTGGCTGCGGCAGTACTTTCCATTATTGTAAAGGAAGCCATGTACTGGTACAAGAGAAATGCTGCCATAAAAATAGATTCTGCGGCTTTAATGGCAGATGCCTGGCATCACCGTTCCGATGCACTGTCCTCCATCGGTGGTTTTTTGGGAATTTTGGGTGCCCGTCTTGGTTTTCCCATTCTCGACCCTGTTGCCAGTATTGTAATCTGTTTCTTTATTATTAAGGTTGCGGTGGATATTTTCAGGGATGCAATAGGAAAGATGACCGATAAAGCTGCCGATGACCAAATTGAAAGAGAGATGAGGAAGCTTGTTTTGGAGCAGGAATCTGTTATAGAAATAGATCTCTTAAGAACAAGGCTTTTTGGAAACAGGATCTTTGTGGATATAGAGATAAGTGTGGACGGCACAAAGGCTCTTAACGAGGTTCATGATACTGCACAGCACATCCATGACCTGATAGAGAAGAATTTTCCCAAGGTAAAGCATTGTACTGTTCATGTTAACCCGGGCAGCATACTCTAATATTAAATACTTTATAGACTTTCCCCGTATTCCGATGTTATAATATAGAAGATTGGGAGGTTCTAAAGTGGCAGGCAGAATAATTGTTTTGCTTTTTCTTATCTTTATTCTTATCGGGGGAGGAATCCTCTGGTTCGACTATTTAAATGTAATAGATGCAAAAAATGTAACAGGCCCCGTTTTTGATGCTCTTAGGGGGGTGCCCTTAATCGGCAATATAATTCCTCCGGGAGAAACCCGTACAATAAGTGTTACAGCCGATGATTTTATCAATCTGGATGCAGAACGTCTCGCTGTAAGGCTGGAAGCTCTGGAATTCCGAAATCTGGAACTGGACAGGCGCGAACAGGATATTTTTAACCGTCAAGGGCAAATCGAGCAAATGGCCCAGGAACTTGACGATCGTCAAAGAGCCCAGGATGAAAGAGAGAATTCCTTCAATGTCTTGCTCTCGGATGCCGAAATTAGAGATAGAACAGTCGAAAGGAATGCCATCAATCTGACAAATATGCAGCCTGAGCGAGCGGTTGGTATTTTGGCAGCAATGGATGATCAGGACATAATCGACGTGTTCAGGAAAACCGACGAGCTGGCAGAGGCAGACGGAAGGACTTCAGTAGTTCCTTACTGGCTGTCTTTAATGGAGCCCGAAAGGGCGGCTGAAATAAGCCGAAAAATGGTTGCAAGACCTGCCTTTCTAAATTAGCTTTAGCCACCCGGTTTTCCGAATCATTCTACATAGTTGATTAGGAGGCCGGGATTGATGAATATATCAAGTCCCCCGCAAGTTCCAATCTCTCATATTGAGCAGGATTTCCGTTCTGATAGCTCTACATTCCTGAATTTGGACAGTATACAGGGCAATGACAGTTCTTTTGCCAAAATGCTGGAAAATTTCAGTGCTTTAAGCAATGAAAGGAATTCCGATCCCAATCCGGGCATAGGCGATATCTCGGAAACTCAGAGAAGCATGAGCAGTAGCTCAAGCTCAAACAATAGCTCAAGCAGCAGTATAAGCGGCAAGGAAGAAAATTCCGGCGAATTAGCCGCAGCTAATGCTCAAGACAGCGAAATTGGCAATGTATCCGGCAATTTATCCGGTAAAGAACCGGAAAAAGAGACTGCAAAGGAAATATCTGCAGAATCAGGAAGAGAACCGGAAATTCAACCCTTAATTGCCGATAAAAATGAGTTCATACCCTTTATTTCCATGCTGCAGGATAATCCCCTGAACGAAATTAATGAAAACAGGGATCAGAATATCCAATTAAGCGATGAAAACCAAAGGAATGTGCAGGAACTTGCAAATTGGGACAATGGCAGTAATTCACTAGAGGACTTAATTAATCTACAGGGAAGTGAATTATCCAATTTTGAATTAATCGAGTTAATCGAAGACAACGATAAGTTAATACCCAAAGAAAACCTTAATTTTGAATCCTTGCTAAGGGAAGGTCAGGATATTTCAGGAAAAGAAATTCCTGTTTCCTTGCAAAATCTTCACGAAGAAGAAAGTAAACCCGTTAAAGAGGTTCATGAAAAAAGCCGTCCCCATATTGAAATTCGGGATCTTAGGACAGAAAGAAATCCTTCTATGGAAAACCGGACACAGCCGGAAAACCTAAAAACAGATACAGGGATTAAAATCGAAATTCCTGTGGAACTTTCTTCTGCCAGAGCAATGGATGAACCCAATACGGGAATGGAAAGCAAGGGCGGCAGGGAAATAAGTCAAAGCAGGTTCGAAGATGCCCTTGCAAGGGAGCTTAGGACAGGCCTTTCTTCCGAAATCGTAAAAAATGCCCAGATCATAGTCAGGGATGGGGGAGAAGGAACAATTCGTCTTTCTCTTAGACCAGCTTCTCTGGGAGATGTAAAGATACGGATAGAAATGGTCGAAAACAAGATAATGGGCTTGATCATTTTGGAAACAAATGAGGCCCTGAGAGCTTTCGAACGGGAATTGGCAGTTCTTGAAAAGAACTTTAGGGATTCTGGCTTCAGCGATGCCAGCTTTACCCTGTCTTTGGAGAACGAGGCCTGGAATTTTGATGGCCATGAGCAGGAAAGAGATGGAGAGAACATTAATTCTTCCATGGAAATAACCGGTTCTTTTGCCGCCTTCCGTTATGAAGCAGACAGAGAAGACATTGTGGTTTACTCCAACAGTGGCGGAAGAAACCCAATAAACTTATTGGTATAGGAGAAAATATGGCATTACAGGCAGTAATGAGTCCCCAGGAAAGAGCGGAAGCAACACTCTGGGCGGAAATTGAAAATAGAAGACTTTCCCAGGAAATCCCCCAAAGAACGGTGGATCCGAGTTTGGGAATGGGCAAGGACGATTTTTTAAAGATTCTTATAACCCAGTTATCTTATCAGGATCCTACAGCACCAATGCAGGACAGGGAATTTATTGCCCAAATGGCTCAGTTCTCCACCCTTGAGCAGATGACCAATATGGCTACCGATTTTAACAGAATGGCGCAACTGCTGCAGATTTCCGAAGCTTCATCTGCTCTTGGAAGATCTGTTGAAATTGCAGTCGGAGACCAGAGCATACAGGGAGTGGTTCAGGCAGTTACAAGGGAAGAGGTTCCCCAGGTCCTTGTAGGCGGCAGGCTTTATGCATGGGAACAGGTTACAGTGCTTTTTGACGAGAACTAGGAGGTAATAAATATATGATGCGATCTTTGTTTGCCGGAGTTTCAGGGCTTCAGAATCATCAAACCAGAATGGATGTAATTGGTAATAATATTGCCAATATAAATACCCATGGTTTTAAGAGGGGCCGTGTTACTTTCCAGGACATGTTTTATCAACAGTTACAGGGAGCAGCAAGACCAACCGAAAGCCTTGGTGGTGTAAACCCCAGAGAAATTGGTTTGGGAATGAATATTGCTGCAATAGACACAATACATATACAGGGTTCTTTTGAATCCACCGGAGTAGGGACAGACCTTGCCATTAACGGGATGGGATTCTTCGTTCTGGATGACAGGGGAGCCGAAATCTATACAAGGGCAGGAAACTTCCTTCTGGACAGGGATGGGGTTTTGGTCAATTCCAATGGAATGAGGGTACAGGGCTGGATGGCGGAAGCCATAGAAGGGGTTCAGTTTTTGGACACTTCAAGAAGTCTTGAAGCCCTTGTAATTCCCGTAGGCTCAAAGGATGAAGCCAGACAGACAACCATAGTTAATTTTGCCTGTAATCTTGATAAAAGAACTCCGGAAATTCCGGAAGGAGCCACCGAGCTGGAAATTCGCGAGGGAGCCTGGCGTACATCAATTAATATTTATGACTCCTTCGGAGACATTCATGTATTGCAGGTGGAATATACCCGTGTACCGGGAACCAATAATAGCTGGCAGGCGGAAGTAATTGTTAACCCCAACAGTGAAATTCCCACCAATACATCGGTTGGAATAGGTGATCTTCCCCCGGAAGCCGGAGGACCCACCATCTTTATCATTAACTTTAATAATCAGGGGACACTTCAGAGCATAGTGGATGCTGCCGGAAACGAAGTAAATGCCGGTCAGCTCTACATGAATGTGGCATACGATTTACAGAGTGCAACACCGGAAGATGACGGTGAAATGGTACGCCATGAATTCCGTCTTAATCTTGGAACGGTGGGCGGTCTTACCAATTCACTTACACAGTTTGCTGCCAGTAATAGTGCCAGAATTCCGGAGCAAAACGGTAATGGTATGGGTTATCTGGAGAATTTCCGGATAGATTCCTCCGGCATAATTACCGGGATTTACGATAACGGAAATAGCCGCATTCTTGGTCAGGTAGCTCTTGCTACATTTTCCAATCAGGGCGGTCTTGAAAATGCAGGCGGCAATAATTTCAGAAGAACCAACAACTCCGGCAATGCGGACATTGGCCCTTCGGGAATTGCTGGAAAGGGAACAATTCAGGCCGGGGTTCTGGAAATGTCCAATGTCGATATGGCAACCGAGTTTACCGATATGATAATCACACAAAGAGGTTTCCAGGCTAATTCCAGAACAATTCAGACAGCAGACCAAATGTTGCAGGAACTTTTAACACTTAAGAGATAAAATAACCTATGATTAAGTTAAGCCGTTTAAACGGAACCTTATATTATGTCAATCCCCATCAGATAGAATCCATGGAGATTAAACCCGATACCACCCTGTTAATGCTTTCGGGCAAATATGTGGTGGTAAAGGAGGGGATTGATGAGGTTATTGACCGGATTGTAGAATACCGGCGAAGAATAGGCGGATTTAAAAATGAAGAATAGGAAAGTTTTTTTCGATTGTTATTTCGATTGTTTTTTTTGGAGGTAAACAGCCATGGCTGATAGTGACGACCTTGATCTTGATGGAGGAGACTCCCCGGGTTTAGATGCGCCCAAAAAGGCGTCCGGTCTTGTATCCATATTGCCGAATTTATTGAAATTCATTGCTATAGGACTGGGTGCCTTATTATTCATTGTTACCGTTTCTGTTATTACTGTTAATGTAGTGAGCGGCGGCGGGCGTTCCCAGACAGAAATTCCCGTAAGTTCCCCATTTGTGGGTTCCAGACCCACCTTTCAGTTCTTTACGCTTATTGGAGTTGTTAGGACAACTACAAGTGATCCGGTTCCTTATTCTGTAGTGGTAAATTTACAGTTGGGTTATGATGAGAATGATAATGCCACAGCCACAGAATTAACCGCACGTTTGCCCGAACTCCAGGATTTTATTCGTTCCTATTTTAGGGCAAAAAGAGCAGCCGATCTTAGACCAGATAATGAACCTCGTCTTAGACAGGAAATTGTGGAACAGATTAATAACAGAATTCTTAATACCGGCAGGGTAAGACATGTTGCATTTATCCAACTGGAAGTAATGCAGATGCCATAATTATGGAATATACTTGAAAATTTATTAATCATGCTATATTCTAAATAATTGATAAAAAAAGCCGATGAAATAAGGGAGGGTAATAATGACTGAAGTACTTTCCCA
>Ga0099364_10000396_pt1 | contig 72505 bp, 59 predicted proteins | sample TergutTh196P3_FD_73070 | JGI IMG/M metagenome (GOLD analysis project Ga0099364, IMG submission 73070) | Microcerotermes parvus P3 segment gut microbial communities from Pointe-Noire, Republic of the Congo - Th196 P3 | ecosystem: Host-associated > Arthropoda: Insects > Digestive system > Gut ...
CGGGGGTGGCCGGCGGGGCCGGGAGCCGGGGGGTCGTCGGCCGGGAGGCCGCCGGTGCGCCGGTCCGCTGGACCGCGCGTCGGCCCTGGGGCGGTCCCACGGGGTCCCCCCCCGCCGACGGTTCGGCGGCGGCCACCGTGGCCGACGGTACCGCGGCCGGGCCGGTCGGCACGGCCAGGGGCACGGTGCTGTTCGCGGGGCCGGGAGGCTCGGCGGTCCTGGCCGACCCGGCGACGAAGACGGTCGAGATCCGCGACGCCCAGGCCCGCACCGTCGGCCAGGTCGTGGCCGACGGTTCGGCGGGACCGCTGGTCGCGATCAGCGCCAGCACCCTCGTGTGGGTCCGGGCGGGGGCCAGCGGCGACGAGGTCGTCTCGGCTGCGCTGCCGACGGTGCCGGTCGTCAGCGGCCTGGGGTTCGTGCCGATCACCCCGGTGCGGGCGCTGGACACCCGGACGGTGAACCAGCCGCTGGGTGCTGGTGCGGTGCGGGAGGTGCCGCTGGCAGGCGTGGTGCCTCCGGAGGCCAAGGCGGTGGCGCTGAACGTGACGGCGGTGGGCGCGTCGGCGTCGACGTTCCTGCGGGTGTGGCCGACGGGCCAGACGATGCCCGGGACGTCGAACCTCAACGTCACGCGGGACAGCACGGCCGCCGTTGCCGTGGTCTCGGCGCTGGGCACCGACCGGAAGGTCTCGGTCCGCAACAACACCGGGTCGGTGCACCTGGTGGTGGACGTGACCGGGTACTACGTGTCGTCGGGGGGTGCGGGGTTCAGCCCGCTGGCGTCGTCGGCCCGGCTGTACGACAGCCGGACCTCCGGCGGGCACGCGTCCATGAGCACCCGACGGCTGCAGGTGGCCGGGCGGGCGGGGATACCCTCGGACGCCACGGCCGTGATGGTCAACGTGACGGCGGCGGGGGCGCAGGGACCGGGACATATCTCGGTGGTGCCAGCCGGTGGCGACGTGCACGGTACGTCGTCGGTCAACCTCTGGCCGGGTGCCGACGTGGCCAACCGGGCGACGGTGCCGCTGTCCGGCGGCCAGATCGACGTCTACCTGCACGCTGGGCCGTCCGGGGTGATCGTCGACGTGGTGGGCTGGTACGGGCCGTCCGGTCAGCTGCGGCTGACACCGGTGGTACCGCAACGGGTGGTCGACACCCGGGACGCCGCCCTGTCGCCCGGTGGTCCGGTCGGGCAAGGGCAGACGCGCACGCTGTCGGTCCGGGACGCGATCGTCACCGACCAGGTGCCCAGGGCGGCACTGGTGACGCTGACCGCGACGCAGCAGACGGCGGTCGCGACCCACCTGAAGGTGGGGGCGGCTGGTCAGGCGCTGCCTGTGACGTCGGACCTGAACACCGGGGCGGGCCGGGACCAGGCGGCGCTGGCGCTCATGGTCTGGAACTCCGCGGGTGCGTCAGTGGTGTACAACAACACCGGCTCGACTCATGTGGTCGTCGACGTCGTCGCTGTGTTCCACTGAAGGTACGGAGAACCGGTCCCATGGTCTGCCTTTCCTCCAGTAGGCGAGCGCCCTGGTCGATAGACGGGACAGCAGGCATCCGGTACACCAGGACGATGCTGAGAGGCGGACGATGACTGTGAACACGACGATCCGACGGGTACTGGTCGTCGGCACGGTGCTGGCGGTCGGGGTGTGGCCGCTTCCGGCGGCAGGTGGGTCGGCGGTGCCGGTCGGTGCTGAGACCGCAGTCCTCGTGGAGACCGATCCTGTGGCTGCCGCGGCCGATCCGGTACAGGTCGACGAGCTCGTGGTGGAGGTCGACGACCCGAAGGCAGGTTCGACGACCGGCGGTCCGACCGTCGACCCGGTCGACGACGACACCGTGGTGGCCGACCGGGCGCTGGCCGGTGGTCGGGTGGCGACCGAGGTGGTCGACACCACCGACCACCAGACCGTCGGCGTCACGTGGCCGCAGTCCGAGCCGGGGGCCGGTCTCGCCCTCCAGATGAGGAGCCGGACGGGCGGCACGTGGAGCGAGTGGACCCCGATGCCGGTCTCCGACCTGGCGCCCGACGAGGGCACGGCCGACGCCCTCCAGGCGCAGGCTCGGGCCGGGACCGACCCGGTGTGGATCGGCGACGCCGACGCGGTCCAGCTGTCGGTGGTCGACTCGGCCGTCGACATAGCCGACGTCCGCCTGGCCGTGATCGGCTCCGAACCGCCGGACGCGTCTGGGGCAGGCGCACCGGCGGCGCCGTCGGCACCGGCCTCGCCCGGACCGGCGCCCGCGGACGGGTCGGCGTCGGCACAGCCCGCGGTCTGGACCGATCCGACCGCGGCTCGACCGGCCCTGGCCGTACCGACGGTGGCGATGGCGACGGCCCCGACGCTGGTCACCCGGGCCCAGTGGGGCGCGGCCGCGCCGACCTGCGTGATGGACTCCGCGCCGCTGGTGGGTGCGGTGCTGCACCACACCGCCGGTTCGAACGCCTATGCCACGACCGCCGCGGCGATGCAGCAGATCCGTAACGACCAGCGGTACCACCAGCAGTCACGCGGCTGGTGCGACCTGGGGTACAACTTCGTCGTCGACAAGTGGGGCAACATCTACGAGGGCCGCGCCGGGTCGCTGACCTCGTCGGTGATCGGCGTGCACTCTGGTGGTTTCAACACTGGGACGGTCGGTGTCTCGATGCTGGGCGACTACTCCTCGGTCACCCCGTCGCAGGCGGTGGTCAGCTCTGTGGCGCGGGTCGTCGGCTGGAAGCTCGGTGAGGCTGCGCTCGACCCGGCCAGCTCCATGTCGTACTACACCGGTGCGGGAGACAACTCCCGGTACCGCAACCAGACGGTGACGCTGCCCCGGGTGTTCGGGCACCGTGACGTGGCGTACACCGCCTGCCCTGGTACGAGCGGCCACGCGATCCTGCCTGCGGTGCGCCTGCTCGCCCGTGACTCTTCCGGGCCGATCTTCGTCAGCCCGACCCTGAACCGCACGTCGCTACCGATCGACGGGTCGGTGACGGTCAGCACGACGCCGACGGCCGCTGTCGACTGGACGCTGACGGTGACCGACGACCGTACCGGCGTGGTGATGTCCACCACTACCGGGCGCACCCTGCTGGGTGGCCTGTCGGCGACCTGGGACGGCCGCGGCCCGGCCGGTCCGGTGGGGCCGGGGCCCTTCCGGCTCACCCTGACCGGCAAGGGTGTCGGTACCGGCCTGGCCGCGAACCGGTGGTCGACCGTGGTCCAGGTGACCGGTTCGCAGACCCCGGCGACGGTCGCCGCGGTGCCGCTGACCGGCGACCTGGGATTCGTCCCGGTGACTCCCGCCCGGCTGCTGGACACCCGGACGACCGGCCAGTCGCTGGGCCAGGGCTCTCGGCTGGACCTGAAGGTGGCCGGGGTGAGAGGGGTGCCGGCGGACGCCAAGGCCGTGGCGCTCAACGTGACCGCGGTGCACGCCTCGATCCCGACGTTCATACGCGCCTGGCCCGCCGGTGCGGCCGATCCGGGAACGTCGATGCTCAACGTCGATCCCTCGGCGACGACCGCGGCGGCGACGGTGGTCGGCGTGGGTGGCGAGGGCAAGGTGAGCCTGCGCAACAACGCCGGTTCGGTCCACCTGATCGTCGACGTCACGGGGTACTACGCCGCCGGTTCGGGTGAGAAGTTCACGCCGCTGGACAGGGCCTACCGGCTGATGGACACCCGCACCGATGCCGGCCTGGCGCACGGTCAGACCCGTCGGGTCGCGGTCGCGGCGGCAGGGGTGCCGACGAACGCGACTGCCGTGGTGGTGAACGTGACCTCAGCCGCGGCCCGGGGCAGCGGACACCTGGTGGTGGTGCCCGCGGGCGGTGACACCACCGCTACGTCGGTGGTGAACCACCGGGTCGGGGGCGATGTGGCCAACCGGGCGACGGTACCGCTGTCCAACGGCCAGATCGACGTCTACCTGCACGGGGGGCCGGCCGGGGTGGTCGTCGACGTGGTCGGCTGGTACGGGCCGTCCGGTAAGTACCGGCTGACCCCGCTGGTGCCGCAACGGGTCGTGGACACCCGGGTGTCAGGCACGCCGCTGCGGGGCGGAGAGGCTCGAACCCTGGCCGTCCGCGGCGCCATCACGACCAGCGGCACTCCGGCTGCGGCGCTGGCCACCATCACCGCGACGCAGCAGACAGCGCCAGCCACCTACCTGACCGTCGGCGCCGCAGGAATGTCGGTGCCGCCGTCGACGTCGGACCTCAACACAGGCGCCGGTCGCGACCAGGCCGCGCTCGCGGTGCTGGTCTGGGACTCCGCGGGCCGGTCCGTGGTGTACAACAACGTGGGTTCGACCCACCTGGTCGTCGACGTCAACGCCGTGTTCAGGTGAGCGTCCGGCACGGGTCTCGCGATCGTCGGTCGCTGCGTGCTGCACGGATTCGGTGCGGAGCAGCGGTGCAGGGCTGACGAAGGCGCAGTCCTGAGGTGGACCTGCTGGGAGCACCGTACGCGTCTGGGCGCCTGAACTTCAGTTGTGACATGTGCTGTCTTAAGTCATGAACTCTGCAGGACCAGAGTCTTGAGAACCGCGGCAACGAGCGACTAGTCTGTTTCTTACCGGTCAGATCATGACTGGTTCGAGATCGGAGAGCAGATGAACGAGTTGGTTGTTGGTCGCCGACCGCGATCAAGACGGGTTGTCGCCAGGAGACCGCATCGCAGCCACCCCCGGGTGGCTCACCTGTGGGCCGTGACCGCATCGCTCGCGCTCGTAGCGACGATCGTCGCACCGAGCGCGGAGGCGGCCTCGTCTCAGGGCGGACCGATCGTCCGTTCCGAGGTCGTCGCTCGTGGGCAGAACTGGGTAGACCGAGCCGTTCCGTACGGTGGGTCGTATGCCACTGATATAGAAGGGGCGCATACCTACCGGCAGGACTGCTCGGGATTCGTCTCGATGGCCTGGCACCTGACGACGTCCTTGTCCACCAGCACCCTGTCGGCCGTGTCGACCCAGATATCTTACGACCAGCTCCAACCGGGCGACGCTTTGAATAAATCTGGCGATCACGTTCGTCTCTTCGTGGGGTGGGTAGACTCTGGGCGAACGACGATAAGAACCATGGAAGAGACCCCTAGCAGAGGCGCGGTGGTCGCGACCTACAGCCGGTCGAACATGGTCAGCAAAGGTTATGTCGCGCTGCGTTACAACAATGTGGTAGACGACCCTGCGGGGTCAGGTTACGGTGGCACTCTCCAGTTCGCCTCTTGGGTCGACGCCACTGGTGCGCTTCGTCTTTCGCACTGGACCGGGACCGCGTGGCAGCACGATAGCTTCAGCGGTCTCGCGGTCCGTCAGGGGACGAGCCCGTCGTCCTACCGTGGCGCTGATGGTACGCAGTGGATCTCGTGGGTCGATTCTGCTGGGGTTCTGCGGTTGTCGCACTGGACTGGGTCGGTGTGGCAGCACGACAACCTGGGTTCGCAGGTGGCGGTGGACAGCAGCCCGAGCGCGTTCGCCGATCCGGGCGGTCATCCTAATATCGTCTGGGTGGACGCTGCTGGGGTTCTGCGGTTGACGCGCTGGACGGGTACTGCCTGGCAGGTCGACAACTTCGGCCTGGCTGTCATGAGCGGGAGCAGTCCGAGCGCCTATCTCGGCTGAGCAGTCTCCAGGCGGTCCAGGTCAGGGTGGTGGTCTGCTGTCACGTCGGCGGGCCACCACCTCGGCATGGCACCATGGCACGCGAACGGGAATGGTCGGCTCGGGCAGGGGTCGAGTGCGTCGACCGGCTCACAGACGGCCGAGACGACCTCGTAGGGCGTCGCGGACGGCCCGGCCCATCAGCCGGGCTCGTGTCCACCGCGGCGGTACCAGGGCCAGGTAGTAGACGATGTACCGGCTGATCCAGGCCAGGTAGCCGAAGCGCCAGCGGGTCGGCATGGCGCGTCCTCGGACGAGCCACAAGGTGTTACGCACGGTGTAGTAGTTGCGGACCGTGTGCTGGATGTGGACGTCGCGGGACCGCCAGAGCACCCGCCGGGTGGCGTCGCCCAGCTGGTGCTCCAGGCGGGCCCCGACGACCACGCCCACCCGCCAGCCGTGCCGTCGGGCCCGCAGCCCCCACTCCAGGTCTACGTGGTCGATGAACAGGTCTTCGTCCATGCCGCCGATATCGTCGACCACGCGCAGGTCGATCAGGCAGCCGGAGGCGAGCAGGAAGGCGACGTCGACCACCGTCCCCTCGGTGCGGGGCAGGTCCCGGATGCGGCGGGGGCCGCTGCCCTGGTCGGTGAAGACCAGCGGGGCCTGCGGCGTGCGGGCGTCGACGGCGACCGGGCCGACCGCGCCGAGGCGGCCGGTGGCGTCCTCGTCGAGAGCGGCGAGCAGCCGGGCGACCATATCGGGTGCGGGTCCGGAGTCGTCGTCGGAGAGCAGGACGTGCGTCGCCCCGTCGGCCCGCGCCCGGTCGATGCCCCGGTTCTGGGCCGCCGCGATGCCGAGGTTGTCGCCCAGCGGGACGACGGTGCCGCGGTGGTCGAGGACCTGGTCGAGCCGGGCCAGGGTGTCGGCGTCGCTGCCGTTGTCCATCACCAGGAGGTCGTCGACCTGGGGAGCCAGGGCGTCGACGAGCCGTCCGACCTGGTCGGTGTCGGGATGGTAGGTGACGACGACCGCCACCACGCGGGCCGCCACGGTCAGCGACCGGCGTAGGGGGCGCAGACCTCCCAGGTGGGCAGCAGGCCCGCGGCCCGCGCCTCGGCCAGCGACGGGGCCGCCTCGTCCTTGGCCGACAGCAGCGGTGCCACCGGGTTCCCCGCCCGGTCCGCGGTCGGCCAGACGATGCCCAGGTCGGGGTCGAGAGGGTTTACCCCGTGCTCACGTTCCGGTGCGTAGCCGGTAGAGCAGAGATAGGCCACCGTGGCGCCGTCGCCGAGCGACATGAACGCGTGGCCGAGCCCCTCGGCCAGGTAGACGGCCCGCCGGTCGACGTCGTCGAGCAGCACCGTGTCCCACTGGCCGAAGGTCGGCGACCCGACCCGGATGTCGACGGCGACGTCCAGGACGGCACCGGCCATGCAGGTGACGTACTTGGCCTGGCCCGGAGGGACGTCGGCGAAGTGCACACCCCGGACGACGCCCGCCGCCGAGACCGACAGGTTGGCCTGTCTCAGGTCGAACCGGTGCCCGAGCGCGGCCTGGAAGTCCTCGTCGGTGAACCACTCCAGGAACGTGCCGCGCGGGTCCCGGAACTGTCGCGGTTCCAGCACCCAGGCTCCGGGCACACCAAGCTCGTGACGTTCCACCGTCGTCATCTCCTTCTGCCGCTGTTGTTCGGTTCACCGGCTCAGCTCTCACGCTCGCAGCCACGGCGGCCTCTACCCTAGCCCTGACATGTGTTGGTCGACGGTGGTCTGGGACCACAGGCAGGAGCTGTGACGTGCGGTGGTTGGTGGTCGGGGCCGAGGGCATGCTGGGTACGGACCTGATGCGGGTGGTCACCGCGGCCGGGCACGAGGCGGTGGGGGTCGACCGGGGGGACGTCGACATCACGGTGCCCGGGTCGCTGGACCCGTGGCTGAGCGGCACCGGCGTGGTGGTCAACTGCGCCGCGTGGACGGCGGTCGACGCCGCCGAGGACCACGAACCCGAGGCCTTCGCCGTCAACGCGGTCGGTGCGGCACTGACGGCCCGGGCCGCTGCCGCCGTCGGGGCACGGATGGTGCAGGTCTCGACGGACTACGTGTTCGACGGCCAGGCCAGTGCGCCCTACGGCGAGGGCACCCCGATGCGGCCTCGTTCCGCCTACGGGCGGACCAAGGCGGCCGGCGAGTGGGCGGTGCGGGCGGAGGCCCGCGACTGCCTCGTCGTCCGTACGGCCTGGCTGTACGGTGCGCACGGACCGTGCTTCCCGCGCACTATCGCCCGGATCGCCGCCGAGCGCGGCGAGGTCGCCGTGGTGGACGACCAGACCGGTCAGCCGACCTGGACCGTCGACCTGGCCGACCTCGTGCTGCGGCTGGTCGACGCCGGGGCTCCCAGCGGCACCTACCACGGCACGTCCTCGGGACAGACGTCGTGGTTCGATCTCGCGCAGGCCGCGGTCGCCGCCGCGGGCCAGGACGCGGGCGTGGTCACCCCGACCACGTCGGAGCAGTTCGTCCGTCCGGCGCCGCGCCCGCAGTACTCGGTCCTGGGCCACGAGGCACTGGAGCGCATCGGTGTCGCGCCGATCGGCGACTGGCGGACGCGGTGGCAGGCAGCCGCGGCGCAGGTGATGGGCCAGTGAGGTGACGGACCGGTGAGCGGACCGCCTGTGCCCCCGGTGGCGACGGGGGTGGTGGGACGGCTGACCCGGCTGCTCGACGCCGGGCTGGACACGGCTGTCGCCTCGTTCGCGCTCTGGACGGTGGTGCACGCTCTCGCGCTGGTCGGTCTGCCGCTCGGCACGGCACTGGCGGTCTGGGGGCTCGGCACGGTCCTCGTGGCCTGGTGGCGGGCCCGGGGGCCGTGGCTCGCCAGCGGTGCCGAACCGGCCCGCGGTCCCGCGCTGGTCGCCCTGGCGGTGTCGGCAGGCGGGGCGGCGCTCTCGACGGTCCTGGTCCGACCGGACCTGGACGACGCGTTCTACATGGCCCGGGCCACCTGGACGGCCGATCACGGTGCCGTGCCGACCAGCGACTTCCTGTTCGGTGACGGCAGCTGGCCGGCGGTCTACTACGTCGACCCCGACTTCTCCGCGCTGGACTCCCTGCAGGGCGGTATCGCCTGGGCGTCGGGCACCGCCGCGGGGTCGGTGGCCTACCGTTGGTTCGTGCCGCTGGCCACTTTCGCGGCGGTGTGGGCCCTGTGGCGGCTGCTGCGCGCGTGGCAGGTCCGCCGTCCCGCGACCGGGCTGGTCCTGGCCCTGGTCATGCTGCTGTGGGGCGGGTACGCGCACGCCAGCTTCGGCAACCTGTTCCTGGGGCGTATCTGGCAGGGCAAGGTGGTGTTCGTCTCGCTGCTCGTGCCCTGTCTGTGGACGGTGTTCGCCTCGCTGTGGGCCAGGACGGACGACCCGTCGGACCGGCGCCAGGTGCGGTCGGCACTGGTCGTCCTGGCAGTGTGCGGCACCGCGGCCGTGGGTCTGAGCCAGACGGCCGTGTTCGTGGTGCCGCTGGCCGCCGTGGCCGCCGCGGTGCCGCTGGTCGTGCGACGGCGGTTCCGGCTGGCGGGGGTGCTGGTCGCCTCGGCGTCGGTGGTGCCCGTCGCGTCAGGTCTGGCGGTCTTCTTCTCGCCCGGGGGCGGGGAGAGCGGCTGGCAGCGAGACATCACGACACCGTGGACCATGGTCGTGGCCAGCCTCCCGGTCGGTGCGGTGGTCCTGGCCGCCGGGCTCGTCGTGCTGGTCGGCGGACGCTGGCCGAAGGTGGCCGTCCTGACCGCAGCGGACCAGCAGCGGGCGCTGGCGCTGGCGGTGGTCGTCGCAGCCCTGTTCACGCTGCCACCGCTCTTCGGCCTGGTCGAGGTCGTCGTCGGAGGTGACGCGATCGGCTGGCGGGTGGCCTGGGTGCTGCCGGTGCCCGCCCTCGTCGGCCTGCTCGCGAGCCTGCCACCGCCGCGACAGGCTACCGGTGTCCCGGCGCTGACCGCGATCGTCCCCACGGTCGCTGCCGCGACGGTGCTGGTCGTCGCGGGGCTCCCGCTGTGGTCGCCGACGAACGCGGCCCGCTTCGGGCCCGTGGGCGCGTGGAAGGTCGAACCGGTCGATCTCGAGGTGGCCCGGTGGATCGTGGCCCAGCGTCCGGGCACCTTCCTGGCGGGGAACAGGCTCGCGGCTGCCACCAGCGTGGTCAGCTCTGAACCGCGGCCCGTCGGCAACCGGCTGGACTACATGGAGTCGCTGCACCAGGTCGACGGCGCTCGCGCCGAGCAGCGCATCGTGCTGCAGGAGTTCGCCGACGGTCCCCACGGCCGCAGCCGGGAGGCGCTCCCGGCGGCTGGTCAGGCGCTCGACGACCTGGACGTCAGCCTGGCCTGTGTCGCCTGGGACGACGACCTGACCCAGGAGCTGTTCGAGACGGCCGGATTCACCTCCGCGGTGACGGTCGGTCCGTGGGGGTGCTGGGTGCGGGAGTAGGGCGCGGTCGGCCCAGGAGTTCCATCGCAGCGTCGTACTCGGTGCAGTATCTCCCCGTAGGGTGATCGGAGGCCGACCAGCCTGGTCCCGTGCCTGCGTGAACCGCGACACCGAGAGAGGTCGTACGTGTGAAGTACCCCATCTGGTCGGGCAGACGTGCTCTGGGTCGGTCCGTGCGGCACCCGTCCGACGGTGGCGGGACCGCGGCTGGCTTGCCTGCTGGCCCTGTCGGGCGCGGTCTGCTGGTCGTGACGGTGGTCGCCCTCGCGGTACAGGTCGGGCTCGGCCTGGCCTGGTGGGTGGCGAACGTCACCGCGGTGCCCGAGTACGGCGACACCCAGGAGTACCTGCGCACCGCGACGACCTTCGAGGTCGACGGGTACCGCACGCTGGCCTACCCTCTCGTGGTCAGGGCCGCGATCGAGCTCGGCGACCTGCTGCCCGTGCCCTGGGTGGTGCCGTTGTACACGGTCCAGCTGTTCGTCTCGGTGCTGGCGAACCTCGTCCTGGTCCGAGCCCTGCGCCCGGAGGCACGGCGGGCAGAGCAGGCGGCGTGGACGGCAGTCGCGACGACGGTGCCTCTCCCGCTCCACTACACCGTGACCATCCTCACCGACTCGTTCGCGACCTCCACGCTCTTGGTCCTCGTCGCCGGCCTGGTCCGGGCGACGGTGCACCAGGACCGGTCCTGGCGGGCCGCGACCCTGGTGGCCGTGGGGGCCGGTGCCTCTGTCGCCGTCCGGCCGGAACGCCTGTACATGATCCTCGCCCTGACGGCCGCCGCCGTTCTCGCACTCGGCGTCTGCTGGTGGCGGCGAGCCCGCCAGCCCCGTCCGGCCCGTCCGGTGCGGGTCCTGGTCGGGCTGGTGCTGGTCGCTCTGGTCCCCGCCGGGATGATGACGGCCGTCAACCGGGCCACCCAGACCGCGGACCTGGGGCGCGGGCAGGCCAGCGTGCTGAGCAGCGTCTTCGACCGCACGGTGAACCAGCACGTCGACGCGGTGGCGGCCCGCGTGCCGGACGAGATCGCCGTGGCCTTGACGACCGACCCTGGGAACACCAACCAGACGTACGCGGCAGTCGAGGCGGCCGCGGGGCAGGACGGGGTCCGCACAGCCGTCGGCGCCGCGGTGCGCTGCTGCGCCGCCGAGATCGCGGCGGAGTCGGTACGCGACGTCGCGCAAGGGACGCTCGGGCCGTACACGGTCACCTGGTACTGGGTCACCGGTGACGGCCCGTCGGCGCAGTGGGACCTGTCCCGGATGAGCCAGCACCGGCCGGGCTGGACCGCCGTCCTGATGGCCTGGTCCGTCGTGACGACCGGGCTGCTGCTCGTCTGGACGCTCGTCCTCGCGGTCCGTGCGGGCCGCCGCGGGCTCGCGCTGCCGGTGCTGGCGGTGCTGGCGCCTGCGTTCCTCGTCGGGACCTTCTTCGGCCTGGTCACGAGCATGGCGCCCAATCCGCGCTACACGCTGGTCGCGCAGGTCGTGCTGTGGCTGCTTCCCCTCGCCCTGCTGGTAGCGGTGGACGAGGGCCGAGACGGGACGACTGGCGACGCGGTCAGCGCCAGCGGCGCGTGACCGCTGCCACCACCCCGCGGGCTCCCTGGTCGCGGTACACCCGGCGGACGGCGGACGCCCTGCGCCGCCACGCAGGGACCTCGCCGCCCGACCTGGCGGGGGGGTACGGGTCGACCCAGGCCGCCGCGGCGTCGTACGGCTCGTCGTCGGCGACCGGCACCCACGACGAGGTGCGGACCGGCTGGGTGCGCCGGTGGTGCGCCGCGTCGCGCAGGATGTCCTGGTACACGTGGCCCTGCGCGGCAGGGGCCCAGCGCAGCAGGGCCGCCCGGCGGGCCCGGCCCCCCATGCGCGCGCGGAGCACCGCGTCGTCGAGCAGATGCTCGACGGCCGTCGCCCACTCGTCGGTTGTCGTGGCCAGCAGGCCGGTGACGCCGTCGTCGACGGCTTCCCGGAACGGTTCGGTGGGTGAGGCGACGGTCGGGGTCGCGACCAGCGCCGCCTCCAACCACTTGATCGCCGACTTCGACTCGTTGAACACCGATCCTGGCACCAGCGGAGCGAGGTTGACGTCCAGCTGGCGCAAGCGGGCGGGGAGCCTTGTCCAGTCCATCAGCGGCAGCCGGTGCACGGCGCGGTCCAGACCGTCGAAGTCCGGGCCGAGCGTGACCGGACCGCCGAGCCACAGCTCGACGTCCCGGCGGCGGAGCAGATCGGCGACCACCGGGGCGACCAGCGCCCAGTCGGCGTCGTGCGTGGTGGTGCCGGAGAAGTAGCCGACGCGCAGAGGCCCGGGAGCCCGTGCCTGGGCCAGAGCCTGCTCGCTGATCTGTCCCAGTGCAGCACCCACCCCGTTGGCGAACCGGTAGGTCGGCATCCCGGTCAGCCGGTCGACCGCCTCGCACAGGCCGTTGGTGCTGCCGACGTACCCGTCTGCCGCCTCCAGCATCGTCCGGTACCGCTCGACCCCGTGCCACCAGAGGTCCTGCTCCTCGTCGGACATCCCGTCCAGGCCGCGCAGCGACCCCCGCAGGGTCGGGTCGACGATGAGGTCGTCCACGTCGTAGAGCACCGGCACCGTCGGCTGACGACCCCGGACGTCCTCGACCAGGTCGAGCATCTGTACCGTCGCCGGCACCCGGTAGAAGACCACTGCTCCCGCCGTGGTTGCCGCCTCGCGGACAGCGGGGTCCCGGTAGTGCAGCACCTGCGACGACACTCCGCAGGTCGCCAGTGCCTCCGCGGCCAGGTGCGCCCGGTAGCGCAGCGGCGCCCCCGTGATGCCGACCACGAAGAGGACGGACTGCACTCCGTCCTCTTCCTCCACCGTCTGCGACGTCCGGTGGCGCAGTTCGCGGTAGAGCGCCTCTGTGGCTTCTACCTGCGACTCGACCGTCCGGACCGTGACCTGCGCGGCGGCCTGCGCCATGGTCTGGACCGTGCCCGGCGAGTCGACGAGCGCACTGAGCGCCCGGGCCAGCGCTGCCGGGTCGGCGCTCGGCACCACCAGCCCGTTGACCCCGTCGACGACGACCTCTTCCGGGCCCAGGCTGTCGGTGCAGACCACCGGGAGCCCTGCGGTGAGCGCCTCACGCGTCAGGATCGAGTGCGACTCGCGCATCACCGACGGGAGGACGAGAACATCGTGCCTGGCCAGTACCGCGGGCAGCTCGTCTGGTGCGAAGGCCGGGTGGGAGCGGACCCTCGGGTCGTGCAGGTCGTGGCTGACGTTGTACAGGTCGAGGGTCCACGGGCGCTCAGCCTGGATCTGGCCGACCGCCCGGCGCAGCACACCGAACCCTTTCATCGGGTCCTCGCCCCCGGCATACAGCAGGCGCACGCTACCGTCCGGGGCCGCCACGCGGTCCACGGCGGGGGCGAGCCTCGGTACGCCGTTCTCCTCGACGCGCAGCCGCCGACGGTCCACGCCGTTGGCCGCGAGCACGTCGGCCGCGGTGCCGGACGGAGCCAGCACCATATCCGCCAGGGCGATACGTTCGGCCAGCCACGCCCGACGTTCCTTCCCCCAGGCGTGCGTGACCTGGCACGAGCACCGCCCGCAGTCCACGACCAGCGAGCAGGGGGTGCCCGACGTGTCGACGAGGAACTGGCGCGCACAGCTCCACCAGAAGTCGTGCATCGTCACCACGACGAGCGCGCCCGACTCCTTGGCGACCCGCACCAGGTCGCCCCCCAGGGTCTGCAAGGAGTGCAGGTGGACCACCTCGGCCCGGACCTGCGCGAGCCACCCGGCGAAGTCCTGCGCGACCGGGGGGTTGTCGAAGCTGCGGCGGTCGCCCCACCCGGTCCACGGGGTGGTGACGACCCACCGGACACGTACACCGGCCTCGTCGGTCTCTTCCCAGGTGGACAACGGCTCACGAGACTCGTCCAGGTACCCGGCGTACACGGCGACCTCGTGCCCCCGTGCCAGCAACCCCCGCGCCAGGCGCTGCGGGACCAGGACGCCTCCGCTGGTGAAGTTGGGGGGGTAGTGGGCAGAGACCTGGACCACACGCATCGCACCATGCTAACGGCGCTGGCCGCCCTGCCCAGGCTCAGCCGCGTCGTTCGACGGCGCCTCCGCTGCCCGGCAGTCCGCTCACCGGCGAGCCAGGCGGAGCCTGGCCTTCTCCCACACGCCGCGCGGCCCGGACGTGCGCAGCACACGGAACACCGCCCTGACCAGAGACGCCGACGTCCGGTGGCCAGCGCGACGGGTCCCGGCGTCCGCCGCGCGTCTCGGCGCCGCGCACACCGCCACCAGCGGGGAGAGCACTGTCGGCCAGGTGAAGTCCCGTGCAGCGCGGCGGACACGGTCTCGTCGTGCTTCGCGCTCGTCGGGTCCTTCGCGCAGCATCTCGACCACGGCCGTCGCCAGCTCGTCGACCGCACCGGGGGCGACGGTCCGGCCCAGATCGTCCCGGGTCACCCGTTCGGCGAAGGTGTCTCCCTGGGTGCAGACCATCGGAAGGCCAGCCCACAGGTAGTCGAGCATCCGGGTGCGGAACGAGTACTCCGTCTCGATCCCCGGCAGGTGGCACGACACACCGATATCGGCGTCGAGCAGGAATGCGGCCCGTTCCTCGTAGGGCACCCAGCCCTCGTGGAAGAAGACCCACCGTCCCGTCAGCCCCAGCTCGTCGGCGAGCTGGCGTGTCTCGTGCGCCCGACGCATCGTGGGGACGTCCTGGTTGGGGTGGGACATCCCCATGAAGAGCAGCCGGACCTCTGGGACCTGCTGCCGGACCACGTCGAGGGCGCGGACCAAGGTCAACGGGTCGAACCAGTTGTAGACGCCTCCTGCCCACAGGAGCACCCGGTCGTCCGGGCCGATCCCCTCGACCACTCCTCGGACTGCCCCTGACGTGCACGACGGGGGTTCCGGGTCGATACCGAACGGCACGATCTTCACCAGCGAGCCGAGTCCGGGGTCGTCGTCGTACGTCCACGGATTGACACGGCCCAAGGCCGCGAGGTGACCGATCCACAGGTCGCGCTGCCGGTCTGACGCGCACAGGAACATATCGCCGCGGAGCAGCTGGAAGCTCAGCTCGGCCATCGCGTGGTTGAGCGCCCACCGACGGTCCTTGAGCGGTTCGTCCTTCTGGACCTCGAGGCTCTCGATGTGGAAAGGGTCGTACAGGTCCGAGACCAGCACGACGTCAGACGTCTCCAACCACGGGAAGGACGCGCCCAGATAGCCCTGGACGATCAGGACGTCGGCCCACTCGACGTCTTTCCTGAACCGGTCGACGTCCGTGTGCTCGACGTCAAAGCTGTCGCTGGAACGGGTGCACTCGCCGAACGTGACCAGACGGACCGGGTGCTCTTCTGCCAGGGTGCTCGCGATCGTCCACGCCCGGATCGCAGGGCCTGCCATCCGCTCTCCGAGCGTGTCCAGAGTGGCGACGAGCACCTTTGGGTTGTCATTCGCCATCTGTCGTCCCTTCCGCCGGCAGCGGTCCGCTCCACTGGGCGGGCAGGGCCAGGAGCCCTCCCGACCAGGTCTTCCCGCCGTTCTCCACCGAGAACTGTGCGATACCGCGGACGAGGTCGATCCGGGTCGCGGCAGACGCGTCGACCACTCCTGCGTTGAGTGTGTAGGCGCCGGGGTGCAGGAAGATCTCCGGCAGGCGGATCTCGAACCGGAAGCGCCCTTCCTCCACGACGTCGACGTGGGCCCCTGTGTCGCGGGTGTTCGTCGCCGCCAGATAGGTGCCGTTGGCCGACTCGACGGCCAGCCCCATGATCGGGGTCTCGAACCTGCTCTCGGCTACGTACTCGACGGTGACGACCGCGGCTTCTCCGACCACCGCGACACCGGCCCTGCCGTCCGCACCGCGCAGCGAGGCCCTGACGACACGGACGCCTCCGACGCCGATGTGAGACAGCCCGTCGATCTCCACCGAGGAAGAGCTGTGGGAGAAGTTCTCGTACGCGTCGAGCACCGGTGCCGCGTCGCCGACCTCGACGGCCTTCCCGGCGTCGAGCCACACAGCCTGGGTGGCCATGGCGCGCACCTGCGGCAGCGCGTGCGACACCAGGACCACGGTCCGGCCCTCGTGGCGGAGCTGGCTGAACTTCGCCCCGCACCTGTCCTGGAACTCCGCGTCGCCGACCGCCAGCACCTCGTCGACCAGCAGGATATCCGGTTCCACGTGGATCGCGACGGAGAATCCCAACCGGACGTACATACCCGACGAGTAGTTCTTCACCGGCTGGTCGATGAAACGCTCCACTCCGGAGAAGTCGACGATCTCGTCCAGCTTGGCGTCGATCTCGCGGCGCGACATCCCCAGGATCGACCCGTTGAGATAGATGTTGTCCCGTCCGGACAGCTCTGGGTGGAAGCCCGAGCCGACCTCCAGGAGAGCGGCGATACGACCGTCGCGCACGATCGTGCCCGAGTCTGGCTGCAGGATCTTCGCGATGCACTTGAGCAGGGTCGACTTTCCCGAGCCGTTGTTGCCGACCAGGGCGAACGCCGACCCGACGGGGATGTCGAGGTCGACGCCGTCCAGGGCGCGGAACTCTTCGTACCGGCTCCGCCGTCCGCGCATGAGCGCAGACTTCAGAGTCTTGTTCTTCTCGTGGTAGATGCGGAAGGTCTTCGAGACAGACCTGACCTCGACGGCGTTCGCGCTCATAGTGCCTCCGCCAGACGGCCCTGGTGACGCTGGAAGATCCAGATGCCGAGACCGATCGACACCGCCGCCCAGGCCGCGCACTCGGCGACGAGGCCCAGCGCTGGCATCCGGTTGTCGTACAGCAGGTTGCGGAAGGCTTCCATGAAGGGGTACACCGGGTTGGCGTGGCTGTAGACGCCGAACAGCAGGTCGGCCGTGCCCGACGGGTCCGGTACTGCAGGTTCGGCGCACGGCCCCGTCGTCGCTGCTGGCGTTGTCGTCGCTGCTGGTGACGGGTCCGGGAACGTCTTGGCGAGCTGCTCCTTCACGTACTTCGCCGGGTAGATGATAGGTGTGAGGTAGAACCACATCTGCAGCACGATGGTGACAAAGTGCTGCGTATCGCGGAAGTAGACGTTCGTGATCGCCAGCACGAGCGCCAGCCCGAGCGCGAAGAGCGCGAACAGCACCATCACCAGCAGGACCAGCGGCAGCCACGGCAGCACCATCGTCCTGCCCCATACCAATAGAGCGCCCGACAAGGCCACCGCCAGCAGGAGCATCTCGATACCCCACTGCCTGAGCGCTGCCAGTGTGGCCGAGAGAGGCAGGGTCCACCGGGGAAAGTACACCTTCTTGATCAAGTTGTCGTTGTTCACCAGCGAGCTGATCCCGCTGTTGACGACAGCGGTGAAGAACGTCCACGGCAGCAGAGCGCACATGAGCCAGAGCGGGAACGTCTTGAGGCCGCTGGGGTCGCCCGGGTCAGGTTGCATCCTGATGATGAAGGAGAAGACCAGCGTGTAGACGATCATGGTCGCGACGGGGGTGACCAGCGACCACAGCTGGCCGAGTGCGGTGCTCTTGTACTTGCCTTTGACCTCACGGGCCGTGAGGTTGCGGATGAGCTCGGAAGAGTCTCGCGCCTGGGAGAGCAGGCTCACACACACTCCATCGATAGGGACCTGTCGCGATCATGCTGGGGGACGCATGCCCTCAGCCCGCACGGTGCTCAGCCTACCGCGCAGGGCACCAGGAGCTGGGCCGGGTCACCCCGCCCCCGACTCGTGGGGTTCGGCGGACGGCGTGGAGCCACCCGTCTTGGCCGGGCTGGCGGTTTCGGCAGGGTCGACCACCTCGGACGGGCCGGTGGCTCCGGCTGGGACCTCGGCTGCGCCGCTGGTCTGGACGGGAGGCTGCCAGCGCACGGCCACCACCGCCCCGGCGGCGACGGCGAGACCGAGGCTGCCGAGGATCCACACCGCATTGGGGGACAGCGGGATGTCGCGCCACCACTCGACGTTCTGGTCGAGGTTGATGCCCTTGACGTCGAGGCCGGTGACCCACCGACGGATCCAGATGTTCAGGGTGGCCGACTGGACCAGCACCAGCATGGCCCAATAGCTCACCGCTGCCCGGGTCGACAGGTAGCAGCCCGTCCTGCCCGCCACGGGGACGAGCGTCACCCCCACTGCCGCGATGAGGAACGGCACCAGGTAGCGCGGCTGCATCCCGCTGGCCGCCCCCAGCGGACTGTTGCCCGCCTGGAGCAGCGCCAGCGGCGCTCCGAGCAGGGCACCGCCGGTCAGCGCCACCCCGACTGCTTTCTCCCACGTCATACCGCCCCTGAAGAGGCCGCACCACACCATGACGACAGCACCGACGAAGAGCAGGTCGCCCAAGATCGAGAACGTGCCCATGTCCAGGATGCCGCGCCACCACATATAGGTCATCCAGTCGGGCAGGTAGACGGCGTTCTCGAAGAACAGGCGCACCGGGCCGGTCTGTGCGTCGTCGCCGTACCCTGCGAAACCTTCGGACACCGCGCTGGACTGTGACCCGGCGACGAACCCCGACAGACCGAGGCCGAGCATCCCGAGCACCGTCAGCGCCGTGCCCCAGCGGGCCGCCAGCTGTTGCCGTCCGACGAGCTGCCGCCGGTGGACCAGGCACACGACGACGGTCACCAGCACGGCGAGAGCGCCGGCGTCTGCCCGGGCGGCGGCGCACATGCCCGCGCCGAGCAGCGCTGTCACCGCCAGGCCGGCTCTGCGCCATCGTTCCTCGGCCCGGAACAGGCCGACCAGCGCGGCGAGGGTGGCGGTCACCCCCATGAAGGACCACGAGTCGGGAGCGACGGAGGAGACCAGGTAGGGGACCATCGGTACGGCAGTCGCGGCGACCGTCCAGACGAAGACGCGCCGTCCGACCGGTTCCAGCAGCACCAGGAGCGCGAAGACGATGGCGGCAGCGAGCGCACAGTTGACCAACCGGATGGTGAGCTCCATCTGGTTGACATCGTCGCTGCTGAAGATGTGCATGATGGCGTAGTAGGCGCCGGGGTACTCACCGAGGTTGACCCGGTCGGTCGCGATGCGCGGCCCGTCGGGGCCTGCCCACCCGACGCACTCGCCCGATGCGTCCGTCCGCTCCAGGTAGCACAGGCGCGCGAGGATGTCCTGCGGCGCCTCGACCATCGCCCGCCCGGTGGCGCTGTGGCCGACGACGGGGCACTGGCTGCTCCCTGGGTCGGGGCAGTAGATGCTGACCATGTGGTAGTCGTCGTCCGGTGTCGTGCCGAAAGGTGACGATACTGCCCAGGCGACCAGCCCCGTCAGCACACCCAGCGCTACGACGAACGCGGCGACCACGACAGTCTTTCGGGGGTGCCGCTCAGCGGCACGGGACAGCGTCCCCACGACCTTCATCAGAGCTCTCTCTCGCAGCTGTCACCCCCTGGGACCCTGAGCGTAGCGTGGCCGCCGCCCGCCTGGACCTCGCCCGACCGCACCGGAGCACGGCTCGCACAGGTGGGCGGCTCGTGCGTGCGCCCACGGACCCGACCGGTGCTGTGTCATGATTCGACGGACGAGCCCGGTGCGCTGGCCTGTGCTCGACCCGCGCTGGAGCCGCCGAGACGCCTGTGCCTGCTGGCGTGACCACGAACGAGGAGACCGTTGGGGACACGACTGCCGAAGGCTTTCCGCAGAGACGGGGGCCTGCTCACGGACCGGCGCCTCCTCGCCTCCGCGGCCATCGTGGTGGGCGCCGTCCTCTTCGTCCTGGCGCTGCTCGCGGCGCCAGGAGATCCGATCGCCGGGGACTCCAAGACCGCCCTGGCCGGCGAGGGCCTGATCACGACGCTGGAACCCGGCGATGCGGTCGTGCAGACGACGACGGCCGAGCACGACAGGCTCGCCGCCGTGGACCTCACCTTCGGCACCTATTTCGGCGAGGCACGCTGCACGCTGCGGGTCGAGGTGCGCGACGACGACGGCGACCCACGCAGCGCCGAAGGACGTCTGCTGGTCGCGGACGAGGTCTCCTGCGCAGACGTCCCGGACTCCTCTCCGGTCCGGATCCAGTTCGAACCCCTGGAACGCTCCGCCGGCCTCTCCTACGACGTGGTCGTCCGTCGCACCGACCGCGGTCCGGGGCAGGGGGTGGCGGTCTGGGGTGCCGGGGCGCTCGACGACACCCCTGCGGCCGTGGTGGACGGCCAGCCGGACGCGCGTACCGTGCTGCTCCGGTTGTCCTACGACCCCCAGCCGCGCTGGTGGGACCATCTGGGCACGGTCGTGTCACGGATGGGCGTGTACGGCCCGGTGTGGGCTGCTCCTGGACCGTTCGGCGCGATGCTGCTGGTCATGATCGCGGGCCTGGCGGCCGTGCCGTGGTTGGTGCGTCGGCCTAGGGCGTTCCTCGTCCTGGTGTGCCTCCTCGCGCTGGCCCGCGGGCTGCTGTGGTCCGCGGTGCTGCCGCCGCTGTGGGGCATGGACGAACCGGCTCATCTCTCCAACGTGCAGCACATCGCCGTGGAGCACCGCCTGCCAGGGCAGGCGGACGATGCGGTGTTCTCCGACCAGGTCCACCTCGCGTGGGAGAAGATGGCTCACTGGTCGTACAGCGACGACGGTGCCCGGGAGACGGTCCAGGAGGTCGGCGCCGCGTCGTCCGCCGGCGGCGGTGGCGGGCCGGCCAGTACGTACGCACCGCCCTACTACGCAGGTGGGGCGGCCTTCTACTCCCTGGGCGGTGACGACTTCTTCTCCACGGTGGCCGCAGTGCGGGTGTGGAGCGTGCTGCTCGGCGTCGCGGCAGCGGTCGTGCTCGTTCTGGTCGGCCGACGGCTGTTCCCGACCAGTCCGGTGGCGCAGACCGCGTTCGCCCTGGCCGGGATCCTGCAGCCGATGGCGGGGCATCAGTTCGCGATCGTCAACAACGACGCCTGGGTGATCCTGGCTGGCTTCGCGTCGTTCCTCGTCGCCCTGGCGCTCGCCGAACGAGGGAAGGCGCCGTGGCTGTCCTTGGGCGCAGGGCTGCTGCTGGGAGCCGCGGTGCTCGGCAAACCGTTCGGCGTGGCGGTCGCGGTCCCGCTGGTGGTGGGCTGGTTGATCGGGAAGGTACGCCACCGGGTCCGCTCGGTGCGGGTGCTGGTGACCGAGGGGGCGTTGGGAGCTGCTGGTCTCCTGGTGACGTACGGCACGTGGCTCGTCGTGGCCAGGCTGCTCGGCATCGCCGACCCGCAGGTGCCCTACGCCGACGGTGCGCGGTCCGTCTGGCGCTTCTTGTACGCCCAGGTCGGCCCCGAGGCGTCCGCGCTGCGCAGGATGTGGGGCGACCAGCTGTGGGGAAACTTCGGCTGGATCCACATCCCGTACGGCTCGCCCGTCACCTGGGCCTTGTTCGGCGGCGGTGTGCTGGTGGCGGTCGGCATGACGGGCTGGCTGGTCGTCGCGGTGCGGCGGTACTGGCCCAGGCGCGGTCCAGCGGCACCAGGAGAAGCGCCAGAGCAGCCTGAGCCAGGACGACCGGCAGCAGAGCAGCCGGTGGAGACCGATATCCGGCTCGCGGTCACAGCGGCGATGCTGCTTGGCATCGTGGTCGTCCTGTATGCCGCCGCATGGGTCTACTACCGTTCGAGCGGCCTCAACGACCTGCTCAGCGGTAGGTACGGGCTCTTGGCGCTGCCAGCGATACTGGCCGCGCCGCCGCTGCTGGCTCAACGGTTCGGCGGCCGACGCTCAGCGGTGGTCGTCGCCGTGGTGCTGGCTGTGGCGATGCTCTTGCTCCTGCTGGGAGGGTGGAACAACACGTTGCACACTTTCTACGGCTGAAGGTGTCCGCCGACGATCGGACGACTGGTAGGTTGTCCGCTGCAGTGTGCCGGTCGTCGACGGCACAAGGCGTCGCACGCGGCACATGTTGACGGCAAGGGAGTGGCGGTGACACTCAGCGGTCGGTCCAGGTCTTCTCGCCGGGCGACCGACCGGGAGGCATCCCGGTCGACGACCTGGGACGTCGTGCTCCGGGCGCACCCGTGGGACGCGGTGATCGCCGTCGGAGCACCCGACACCGGTTTCGTCTCGTCGGCGGTCCCGCCCGACGCCGAGACGGTGGTCTTCGAACCGGACCAGACCGCGCGGGACGCCCTGGCGCACGCGCTCGACGCTCTGGGCACGGCTGCCAGGTTCGAGGCTGCGACGATCGTCGGCACCGACGACCCGGCGGCAGGCACCACCTCGCTGGACGGCTGTCTCGCCCACCGTGGCCACACCTCGGCCTGTCTGTGGGTCGACGTCGACGGCGGAGCCGTGCCCGTGCTGGCGGGCGGTGCCCGGTACCTCGGTCGGCTGTCTCGTCTGGCGGTGGTGGTCAACCCGGCCCGTGAGGACCCGTCGTCGTTGCTGCACCTCGCCCGGTCCTGGCGGCTCTACCTGCACGACGTCCGGGTCCACCGGCTCGTCCGCCTGCCTGGCGACGACCCGTACCACATCCAGGGGATGCTCGACGCGTCGTGGCTGGACTCGCGGCACGCCGTCGTGCTGCCGCGCCACCGGGACTGTGCCTGGAGGCCGCTTTGATCCTCGCCGTGCCTGTCGGCACCCCCCATCGGCTCGGTCGATCGGTCAGGCTCGCTCGGCGCTCGCCCCGGTCGGGTGCGAGACGCCCGCGTGACGGCTCCGGCGCGCTTCGAACACCATGGAGGTCATCATGACCGTCGACTTCGAGTCCCTGGGCTACCACAAGACCCCTGCTGGGGTCTGGGCACGCGACGAGACGCCCGAGTTCGGGTACAGCGACGGTGACGAGACGGAGACCTGGTTGGCCCAGGTGATCCGCTCCGCGCCGGACATCAGCACCGGTTCCGACGATCTGGCCGCGCAGATCGTGGACTGGCCGTCTCTCTACCACCTGAGTCCCGCACGGGGGAACCTCTTCCACCCTCTCCTGCCGGTGCTCGAAGGCCCGGTGCTCGAGCTCGGTGCGGGAATGGGGGCGATCACCCGGGTGCTCGGTGAGTCCGGGCTCGAGATCGTCTCGGTCGAGGGTTCTCGGCGGCGGGCAGAGATCTGTGCACAGCGCACGCGGGACCTGCCGAACGTCTCCGTGGTCGCCGACACCATCCAGGGCTTCGGCCGACCGGCCACGTTCCCGACCGTCCTGCTCATCGGGGTCCTGGAGTACGCCCGGGTGTTCGGTCTGGACACCGACGGCGTCGACCCGGTCGACGTGCTGCTCGACCATGCCGCCGCGCTCGTCGGCGACCGCGGACAGCTGGTCGTCGCGATCGAGAACCAGCTGGGGCTGAAGTACCTGGCCGGGTTCCGCGAGGACCACGTCGGCCGACGGATGGTAGGTGTCGAAGGTCTCTACGGCGCCACGACACCGGTGACGTTCGGCCGGACCGAGCTGGCACAGCGTCTGGACCGGGCTGGGTTGGTGCACCGCCAGTGGTACTACCCGTTCCCCGACTACAAGCTCCCCAACGTCGTGCTGACGCACCGGGCCTTCGATCCCGCCAGCGGCTTCGACCCCGGCCCTCTCATCGTGGCGACGGCCCACGGCGACGGTCAAGAACCGGCGGTCACCACGTTCGACCCTGAGCTGGCCTACGACGCCGTGCTGCGCAACGGGCTGATGCCAGCGCTGTCGAACTCCTTCCTGGTCCGGGCCAGCGCAAGCCCTGTGCCCGAGCCGGAAGAGCTGGGGTGGTACTTCGGCCCGACCGTCGTCTCGGCCGCCAAGCGCCTCACGTTCGTCGCGCACGACGGCGCGGTCGACGTCCGGACCCACCGTCGCGCGACGGGAACCGAGGTCAGCCACCCCTATGCCGCAGGACGACCGTGGTCGGAGACCGTGCGTCGGATCGTCGCCGTGGACGGCTGGGGGCTGGCCGACCTCGAGCCGTGGTTCAGGTTCTGGGCACGCAGCGTCGGTCAGTTCTTCGGTGAGGAACGTCTCGAGGCTCACACCGTCCTGCCGCCCGAAGCCCTCGACGCGATCCCGCGCAACCTCATGGTCCATGAGGGCTCAGGTACGTTCATCGACCTGGACTGGCGGGTGTCCCACCCTCTGACCTTCGGTTTCCTCACCTTCCGAGCCCTTCTGTGGACTCTGCTCCCGATCCGGTGGCGGGGGGAGGCAGCCGAAGGCACGCCTACCACCGTCGGACAGCTGATGGTCGCGCTGGCTCCCGTCAGCGGGGTCGAGCTCGACTCGACCGCGCTGGAGCACTACTGGCAGACGGAGCACGCCTTCCAGGCTGACGTCGTCGGGCACCCGCCAGACGGCAGGCTCTCTCAGTTTCTCGACATCACGATCCCGGTGCGCCGGACCATCGACGATATCGTCGCGGTCTTCGAGCAGGACACCGACGTGATGCAGGCGCTGCGAGAGGAGCGCGACGACCTGCTGCTGTCGCTCGACGCCCGGGACGGCCTGCTCCGCAGCCAGCCGTCGGTGTTCCTGCCCCGGCTCCGAGCCTGGAAGCGACAGGTACAGAACCCGCGTGCCCGGCGCCGCTGACGGCCATCGCTGCCGCAGACCCTGTCGGCGGCGGTCTTCCTAGAGCAGGTACCAGACTCCGTAGCTAAGGTGAACGGTGACCGCGGGGGAACGCGCCTGTCAGGGAAGAGTGATGTTGTGAGCGACGGCAGTGTCCTGCCCCAGCGCACCGTGCGCTGGGTGCTCGTCGGTGTCAGCGTGGTCGTGGTCGCCGGGCTGGCGCTGGTCGCCTGGTCCGGTGTCAGGCCCGGGACGTCGGCCGGTCAGAGTCCGGCTCCCACCACGGACCTCTCGGTACCCGCCTCGGCGGGCACCGTCTCGTCGGCCGAGCCGAGCCCTGCGGAGCCGCGACCCTGCTCGCAGGACGACCCCTGCGCGGACTCGCCGCTCCCGGTCGCGCCTGGTGCCGAGGTGGCGGTGCTCGTCACCTCCTCCGGCTGGGACCAGGCTCGGGGTGTGGCCTGGGTGGCGGCGGACGTCGGTGTGCTCGACCCGTCCGGCACCTGCACGGCGACCCTGCGCCGGGGCCAGACCCAGGTGGTCCAGGAGGCGTCGGCCGAACCGGGGCCCATGACGACCAGCTGCGCCGTCGAGGTCGACGGCGGTCGCCTGGGGGCCGGGGAGTGGCTGGTCGGTCTGTCGTATGTTTCCGGCCAGCACTCAGGTACAGCCGCTGAGGTGTCGATCAAGATACCGTGATGGCGACGACACGGATCTCGGCTGCCCGCACGACCCTGGCCGGTGCGGTGCTGGCACTGGTCCTGGCAACGGCGCTGGTCAGGCCCGCTCCAGCCGAGGCCACCCTGGCAGGTTTCGACGCCGGCAACATCATCTCCGACGGGGTCTTCTTCAACTCCGGGAGCATGACGGCGGCGCAGATCGACGCGTTCCTCGCCGCCAAGGGTGCCGCGTGCCAGCCGGGGGAGATGCCCTGCCTGAAGAACTACCGGCAGACCACGACGGACAAGCCGAAGGACACCAACTGCCCCGGTGGCTACAAGGGCGCGGCCAACGAGTCCGCCGGGCAGATCATCGCCAAGGTCGCGCAGGGCTGCGGGATCAACCCGCAGGTGCTGATCGTCACCCTGCAGAAAGAGCAGAGCCTGATCACCGGCACCAAGCCGGCCGTGTCGCGGTACAACAAGGCGATGGGCTTCGCCTGCCCCGACTCGACCGGGTGCGACTCGGCCTACTACGGCTTCTTCACCCAGGTCTACAAGGGTGCCTGGCAGCTGCAGAACTACACGCACAACCCCACCAGGTACGGCTACCGGGCCAAGGTCACCAACCAGATCCTCTACCACCCCAACGCCGCGTGCGGCAAGAAGTCGGTGTACATCGCGAACCAGGCCACCGCGAACCTGTACATCTACACGCCGTACACCCCTAACGCCGCGTCGCTCGCCGCGAGCTTCGGTACCGGTGATGCCTGCTCGTCGTACGGGAACCGCAACTTCTACAACTACTTCACCGACTGGTTCGGGTCGACCACCGCCAACCGGGTGCCGGTCGGCACCGTCGAGACGGTCGAGGCGACAGCGGGCAAGATCGAGGTGGCGGGCTGGTCCTACGACCCCGACAGCACCCAGGTGGTCCAGGTCGCGGTGTCGCTGGACGGCAAGACGGCGACCACCGTGGCCGCGTCGCAGCCCCGTGTCCTGCCGGGCAGGTCCGGCCCCGCCGGGTTCTCGGCGACGCTGACCGCGGCCGTGGGCGAGCACAGCGTGTGCGTGACCGCGCGGGACACGTCCTCGTCGACAGCGCTGGGCTGCTGGACGGTTTCCGTCGCACCGAAGGTCACACCCGCGACGTCTGCGACCGGTGTGGTCGTCGGCACGCCGACCAGGGTCGTCGACACCTGGACGCCCGACCTCAGCACGACCACCAGGTGCTTCTCGACCCAGTCCGCGGGAGTGCCTGCCAGTGCCACCGGGGTGCTGCTCAACCTGGTCGCGGTCCGACCGAGCGCGCCCGGACACCTGGTGGTCTGGGCCGAGGGTTCGGCGCGACCGGTGGCATCGAACGTGAACTTCGAGGTCGGCCAGGACGTAGCGGCTGCTACCTGGGTCTCCGTGGGCCCGGGCGCGCGGTTGTGCGTGGCTGGGCGGGGCGGTTCTACCCGGGTGATCGTCGACGTCTCGGGCTACACGATGGCCGGTGCTCCGGTGGTCACCCAGGTGCCGACCCGGCTGATGGACACGCGTGCCGCGTCCCGGGTCGGAACCCAGGGGGCGATCCCGGCCAAGAAAGCGGTCGACGTGGTCGTCGGCGGAAAGGCCGGTGTCCCGAGCGACGCCAAGGCGGTCGTCCTGACCGCTACTGTCGTCGACCCGGCAGTGCTGGGCCACCTGCGGATCTATCCGGCCCGGTCGACTCCGACGGACACCTCGACGTTGAACTACGCCCCGGGGAAGACCAAGGCCAACGCCGTCGTCGTCGGTCTGACTGACGGCAAGATCTCGTTGTACTCCGTCTCTCTGCAACCGGTCGAGGTGGTGCTCGACGTCACGGGCTACGTGCCGGCCTCTGGTTCTGGGTACGTGCCGATCACCCCGTCCAGGATCCTCGACACGCGGTCTACCGCCCCGGCTAGCCTGCGGCCGTTCGGTGCGATGCGGACGGGCACCGTCAGTCTGGACGCGCGGCGACTGGGTGCGGTACCGGCCGGGGCCAAGGCGATCGTGGTCAACGTCACCGCTGTCGGGCCCAACTCGGTCGGCAACCTCTCCGTGCACGCGACCGGGCCGCGACCGTCAGGGTCGTCGTTGAACTACGTCGTCGGGCGGGACATCCCCAACCTGGTCGTCGTCCCTGTCGCCGCGAACGGCACTATCGCTCTGACCAACCAGCAGTCGACGGTCGGCAGCACCGACGTCGTCCTCGACGTGCTCGGCTACTTCAGGTGACGGCGCGGTCGCTGTCTGTGCCGGTCGTGCGGGATCGCCGAGCATCACCTGGAGGGCCAGGGCCGCACCCACGAGGAAGGTGACCGATCCCGTGGTCCAGACGACCATCGGACTGATCGGGACCGACCACCACCACTCGACCGCGCGGTCGAGGTTCGTCGGACCGTTCACTCCTGAGACGAAGCGTCGAAGCGTCGTATGGAGCGCGAGCGAGTTCGCCGCGCTCAGTGCGAGGACGACCAGCACCCGCTGCGTTCTGGACCAGCAGACCACGCCGCGGAGCCGGACGACCACCAGCACGGTGAACATCATCACCAGCGGCATGATGTACCGCGGCTGGATATAGGCGCCGACCGGAAAGCCCGAGACGTACTGCATGTAGGTCGGCGCGACCCACAGCGCTCCGCCGATCGTGACGAGCACCAGAATGTGGCGCCAGTCCCGCCCCGGGAGAGCAGAGAAGAGCACTCCCGCCAGCACGCTCCAGCTCAAGACCCAGACGGTGGCCGGCATACCTGTGTCAAGCCACCCCAGACCCCAGGGCCAGAGGTTTCCGGGACCGCCCACAACTCCTGTCCAAAGCCGGGGGACCTCGGTGAAGACGCCGATGATATCCGGTCCGGGAGCTCCTTCCTGTCGACTGGCGTCCTTCGACTGGCCGGTCGACAGGAACATCAGCACGCTGGCGATGCCGAGCGCGGCCGGCAGGACCAGGTCTTTGAGGTTACGCCGACCAGCACGCCACCCGAGTGCCACTGCCGCGGCCACGCCGATCCCTGTGAAGACGGCAGAGTCGGCGCGTGCACCAGCGCCCAGGAGGAGGCTCAGTGCCGCCAGCCCGCCGAGCACCCACCGCCGGGGTCCTTCGGCCACGAGATACCCGAGGAGGGCAGGAGTGAAAGTCGCTGCGGATATCAATGCCCAGCTGCTAGGGTTGATCGACGGTATCAAGAACATCCCTAGCGGGACCACGGTCAGGGCCGTTCCCATGATCACCGCCCGTCGGATGCCACGAGGGGCTGCGACGGCGACCGCAGTCAGCATCCCGCAGAAGATGATCAGGTTGACGATGCGCATGACGACGACCGACCGCACGACGTCTCGGCCGGCGAACCAGCTCATCGTCCAGTAGAAGGCGGGTGGATAGTCGCCGGTGTTCACCCGGTCGGAGCTGACCAGTCCAGGATCATCGGCGAACGTAGGCTGGCAGGCACCGCTGACCTCAGGCTGCAGAGCGAAGCACGTCGCTGCGAAGAACTGGGCGGGTACCCGGCGTTCGTCGCTGGCGTCGCCCTGCTCGCAAAAACCTTGTCGCTCGCCTTTCCCGCACCACACGCTCGTCAGGTGGTAATTCTCGTCGGGCGACGAGCCTATGGGAGAAGCCAGAGCCCAGGCGACGAGAGCCGCCGCCGTGAAGAGTACCGCCAGCACGCTACGACGGGTCTCGGACAAGTATTTCGTCACGCTTGCCGACTCTATCAGTCCACGCGGCGTCGGCCCGTGACGGCCCTTGCCTGCGACCTGGCGCCAGCGGCGGGGTAGACCTCTCCGGCGCTCGGACGATACGGGAGGACGGGCCGCGTCGGCTACGCTCTCCTTGGCGGGGTAGCATCCGACCCGAGCGGGAGCCCGACGGCAGTCGCCGTGGCCGTCGACCCTGGTGCGCTCGGTGGTGGCCGAGCACGACGGTCCCGCGCAGTCCCTGCTGAGGTGGGGAAGTTACGAGACCGACGAGTGAGGAGCGCATGGCACCCAGCGAGAGCGCACCCCTGACGCCCAGCGCGGGGCGTGTCATCGCCGTCATTCCCGCGTTCAACGAGGCGGAGAGCATCGAGGGCGTGGTGGACGAGCTGGTCGGTGTCTGCCCAGGGATCGACTACCTGGTGGTCAACGACGGCTCGGTCGACGAGACGGCCGCGGTCTGCCGTCGTCGTGGTTTTCGTCTGCTGGACCTTCCTGTCAACCTCGGTCTGGCGGGTGCCGTCCAGGCGGGCATGAAGTATGCCCACCTGGCCGGGTACGACGCGGTGCTGCAGCTGGACGGCGACGGGCAGCACGACCCGCGGTTCATCAGCCCGCTCGCAGAAGCCTTGACCAGCCAGGACGCCGATATCGTGATCGGATCGCGTTTCCTGGACCAGAAGAAGGGCCGAGGCATGCGCATGGCCGGCAGCCGGCTGCTGTCGGGCCTGATCCGGGTCACCTGCGGCGCCCGGATCACCGATCCGACGTCGGGCATGCGGCTGTTCTCGCGCAACCTCGTCGGCGAGTTCGCCTGGAACATCAACTACGGCCCCGAGCCGGACACCATCGCCTACCTGATCCGCAACGGCGCCTCCGTCGTCGAGACACCGGTCAGCATGCGCGACCGCGAAGCGGGACAGAGCTATCTGACGGCCTTTCACTCGATGGTCTACATGCTGAACATGTGTATGTCGATCATCTTCGTCCAGTGGTTCAGAAAGCGCAGGGAGTCTTCATGACGCTGTTCCTGCAGGTGGCGCTGCTGGTGGTGTGCCTCCTGACGTTCGTCTTCATCATCAGGCGGGTCCGCAAGGCCCAGGTCCAGATCTCGGACTCGGTCTTCTGGATCACGCTGTCCCTCATTCTGCTGTTCATCAGCCTCGTGCCGCAGTGGGTCGAGCGGCTGGCCGAGCTGGCCGGTGTCGCGGACCCGACGAACTTCGTGTTCCTCACCGTGATCTTCCTGCTGCTGATCAAGCTGTTCTCCGCCTCGATCCAGATCTCGCGGCTGGACGCCAAGGTCAACCACCTGGTCCAGCAGGTGGCGATCTCGCAGATGTCGACGCACGAGGAGATCAGGCAGCTCGTCGACGCCCAGAGCCCCGATGCGGCAGGGCCCGCCCAGCGAGCCGACCGGCCCGTCACCGGGGACGGTGGGCGGAGGAGGTGAGCGTGTGCGCGTCCTGCTGACAGGAGGGACCGGGTTCGTCTGTCGTCTTCGCCGATCCGGGTCTGGCGGCCGAGCGGCTGGGGTTCACCACCGAGCTCACCCTGGATCAGATGTGCGCCGACTCGTGGCGGTGGCAACGACGGGTCACCAGCGAGCGTCCCAGCCGGTGACCCTGGCGAGACCGGTGTACCCGTGCATCGCTGGTACCAGTGCGTGGCACCGGTCGAGCCACAGCGCGAGCCGGAGCCGGGCCGCGGCGGCGGTCCCTGGCGCCTGGTCCGTGTAGCCGGGGAAGTCGCGGCGCAGCCGGTCGCGCATCAGGCGCCAGTAGGTGCGCGTCGTGGACGGCGAGGACGAGGCGCTGAGACTGGCCAGGGCGGACAGTCCGAAGTGGACGAAGGCCATGGCGTCGACCGCGGCGGCCAGCGGGCGGCCGTCGGCCTGCGCCACGACCCAGGAGCGGACCGCTGCCAGGTGGGCCGCGAGGTCGTGGGCCTCTGCGGGACGCAGGGTCGTCATCATCGCTCCAGGCCGGACCATGTAGTCGTACAGCGGTTCGGGGACGAAGGTCACCGTCTGGAGCCACGGCAGGCACGCCGCCACGACGAGCATGTCTTCCATGATCCGGGGCGGGGGGTCGAAGTACAGCAGGGAGTCCTCGTCGCCGACGGCCTGCGCCACCCGGCGGACCAGGTCGCCGTCGAAGAGCTTGTTCCACAGGGCGGTGTTCACCGACGCGAAACCCTGCGGGTCTTGGTCAGGACGCAGCACGGCGTCGGTCGGACGCTGCATCTCCACGCCCATGACGTGCCCGTCGGTGAGGTCGACCCGGCGGTAGGCGCTCACCACCATATCGGCACCGGTCGCCGCGGCCCGCGCCGCCAGGGTCGCGTACAGCCGCGGGTGGGGTAGGTCGTCGGCGTCGCAGAACCCGACGTACCGCCCGGTCGTGCGGGCGACGCCCTGCTGGCGGGCTCGCCATACTCCCTGGTTGCGCTGGTGGACGACGGTGACCTGCGGGTACTCGCGGAGGATATCGCCGGTGCCGTCAGTCGAACCGTCGTCCACCACGACGATCTCCAGCGATGTGCAGGTCTGAGCGGCCAGCGCTGACAGCGTGGCAGGCAGCGCGCGTCCCGCATTGTGCACGGGTAGCACGACAGAGACCTCAGGGCAGCTCATCGGTTGCAGCCTAGTCCACTTTGGGTCGGATTGTGCCGAATTGTGGCGTTGTTCGACACCGTCGGACGAGCGAGGCCGATCCGAAGGTGCGGTCGCCCCAGGGCTCGGTCGGTCGGCTGGCGGTTTGGGCGAGCCGACCAGTTCGCCTAGGCTGGTTCAGCCCCCTAGAAGGAACGGTCCGTTGCCGCTTGACATCTTGGTCCCCTACTGGGGGGACCCGTCGCTGCTCCGGACGACCGTGGAGTCGGTGCTCGCGCAGACCGACCCGGGCTGGACTCTCACCGTGGTCGACGACGCCTACCCTGATCTGACCGCGGGTGAGTACCTCAGCGGGATCGACGACCCGCGGGTGCGGTACGTGCGCAACGAGACCAACCTCGGCCTGGCGGGCAACTTTCAGCGCTGCCTGGACCTGGCGACCGAGGACCTCGTCGTCTTCCCGGGCTGTGACGACCTGCTCGACCCGGGTTATGCCGCCACCGTCCTGGCGGCGGCCGAGCGCTTCCCCCAGGCGACGGTGGTGCAGCCCGGTGTGCGCGTGGTCGACCAGGACGGCAACCCGGCCTCCACCCTGGTGGACACCGTCAAGCAGCGGTTCCTGGCGCCCCGCTCGCGCACCGCGCGGCTGCTGTCCGGGGAGTCCGCCATGGTCGGGCTCATGCGCGGGAACTGGCTGTACTGGCCGTCGTTGACCTTCCGCCGGGAGGCGGTCGCCTCTGTGGGGTTCCGCGAGGGGTTCCCGGTCGTGCTGGACCTGGCGCTGGTCGTGGACCTGCTGACCGCGGGGGGTTCGGTGCTCCGGGTGCCCGAGGTCTGCTTCGCCTACCGGCGGCACACCGGTTCGGCGTCGAGCGAGGCGGCGGTCGACGGGAGCCGGTTCGCCGAGGAGCGTCGCTACTTCGCGCTGGCGGCGACGCAGGCCGTCCGGCTGGGCTGGCGGCGCGCCGCCCGGGCCGCCCGACGGCACACCACCTCCCGGGCCCACGCGCTGGCGCAGCTGCCCGCCGCTGTGCGGTCGGGCCACCGGGCGGCCGTGGGCGAGATGGTCCGGCACGCGATCGGTCCGACCAGGCCGTGACCCGATCATGACGGACGACAGCACGACGAGCGGCCAGCGGGCTGTCCGGGTTCAAGACACGGCGTGGGTGGCGGCGGCCTCCGGCTGGGCGGGCCTGACCGGGCTGGTGGTCATGCTCGTCGCTACCGTGGTGCTGGAAGAGACTCAGTACACAGAGTTCACGGTGTTCTGGTCGCTGCTGTTCTGGATCGGCGGCTCGATGAACGGCGCGCAGTACGAGAGCCTGCGTGCGACGGCGGCGGCCGGCCGGGCCGGGACCGGGGTGCGGATCTTACCGGTGATGATGGCGCTGAGCGCCGGTGTCGCTCTCGCGCTTCTGCTGGTTCTGCCGTGGAGCGGGGCCCTCTTCGACACCGACCCGGTGGTCTCAGGGGTTCTCGTCGCCGGGAGCCTGCTGCTGTTCGGCGGCGAGCAGGCCGTGGTCGGGCTGCTCAACGGCCAGGGGCGGTGGCGGGCCGGGGCGTGGGTGCTGCTCCTGGACGCGACCTTGCGGTTCTCGCCCTTCCTGGTGCTGCCGCTGCTCGACGCCGCCCCGCTGGCCTACAAGGTCGCGGCGGCGTCGGGACCGCTGGCCCTGGTGGTCGTGCTGAGCCTGCGACGCGGGCGGGCTCTCGTGCAGGTGCGCGGAGACGACGGCGCCCGCGCCCTGGCCTCGGCCGCGCTGCACACCTTCGCGTCGACCTTCGCCACGGCGACCTTCCTGGTGGGGTACCCGGTTCTGATGGGTGTTCTCCTCGCCCCCGAGGTCATGAAAGAGCCAGCCACGGCCGGGCTGCTGTTCGTGATGTCCATGACCCGGGCGCCGCTGATGGTGCCCCTGACCGCCTTCCAGGGGATGCTCATCGCCCACTTCGTGCGCCGCGGCGTGGTGCGGTCCGCGGCGTTGCGGGTCGTCGGCCTGGTGGTGCTCGTCGGATCGGTGCTGTCGGCGGTGCTGGGCCTGGTCGGGCCGCCGCTGCTGCGGCTGCACTCGAAGGACGCCTTCCACCTCCACGGCGGGACGGTCGCGCTGCTGGCGCTGGGGGCGACGGCCATCGGCGTCATCGCGGTCACCGGCAACATCACGCTCGCCGCCAAGCGGCACCGCTGGTACACGGCCGGATGGGCGGTGGCCATCGCCGTGGCGGTCGCGGTCCTGGTGGCCCCAGGAGCGTTGCAGACCCGGGTCGTCGTGTCGCTGGTCGTCGGCCCGCTGTGCGGGGCGGTCGTCCATGTCGTCGGCCTGCGTCCTCGGGTCTCACCGACCGGCGTCTCCTGACCTGGGCGGCACCGTCGCCGAGCACCAGCCGCCTGAGCCCTGCAGGGTCACGGTCGCCAGGATGTCGGCGATGCGCTGGCTGGCTCGTCCGTCACCGTAGGGGTTGGTGGCCCGGGCCATCCGTTCGTAGGCGGTCGCGTCGTCCAGCAGCTGCCGCAGGTGGGTGTAGACGGTCTCCTCGTCGGTCCCGACCAGCCGGAGGGTACCCGCCGCCACGCCTTCGGGGCGTTCCGTCGTGCTGCGCATCACCAGCACCGGCTTGGCCAGGGACGGGGCTTCTTCCTGGATCCCGCCGCTGTCGGTCAGGATGATGTGCGACCGGGCCATGAAGTTGTGGAAGTCGAGGGCGTCGAGCGGTTCGACCAGCCGCAGCCGTGAGCAGCCGCCCAGCTCGGCAGCGGCGGCGGCCTGGACGGCCGGGTTGAGATGGACCGGGTAGACCGCCTTGACGTCGGGCAGGTCCTCGACGACCCGCCGGATGGCACGGAACATGGCACGCATCGGATCGCCCAGGTTCTCGCGCCGGTGGGCGGTGATCAGCAGCAGGCGGGAGCCTGCCGCCCAGTCGAGCTCTGGATGGGTGTAGTCGGTCCGTACGGTGGTCTGCAGGGCGTCGATGACGGTGTTGCCGGTGACGAAGACGCTGTCGTCGGGCTTGCCTTCTCGCAGGAGGTGCTCGCGGCTCAGGGCGGTCGGCGCGAAGCACAGCGTGGCGATCGAGTCGACCGCCTGACGGTTGAACTCCTCCGGGTACGGGTTGGCCAGGTCGTAGGTCCGCAAGCCCGCCTCGACATGGCCGACCGGGACCCGCTGGTAGAAGCAGGCCAGGGCGGCGGCGAAGGCTGTGGTGGTGTCGCCGTGAACCAGGCAGATATCGGGTCGGACCGCGTCGACCACCGCCCTGAACCGGTCGAGGACGTCGACGGTGATGTCGAACAGGTCCTGACCGGGGCGCATGATCGACAGGTCGTAGTCGGGCACCACGTCGAAGGCCCGCAAGACCTGGTCCAGCATGCTGCGGTGCTGGCCGGTGACGCAGACCACCGTCCGGAAGGCCGCCCGGCGGCGCAGCTCGGCGACCAGGGGGCACATCTTGATCGCCTCGGGTCGGGTACCGAAGGTGACCAGGACCGTCCGCCGGTCACTTTGAGACACGGTCAGCGGTCCAGCAGACCGAGCAGGTACTGGCCGTAGCCGGACTTGGTCAGCGCCTCCGCCCGGACGCGCAGCTCGTCGTCCGACAGGAACCCGCGCCGCCAGGCGACCTCTTCGGGGGCGCCGATCTTCAGGCCCTGGCGGGACTCGATGGTCCGCACGAAGTCCGAGGCGTCCAGCAGGGAGTCGAACGTGCCGGTGTCCAGCCAGGCGGTGCCCCGGGGCAGCACCTCCACCTGCAGGCGGCCCTGGCGCAGGTACTCGCGGTTGACGTCGGTGATCTCGTACTCGCCACGGGCCGAGGGGCGCAGGTCGCGGGCGATGGCCACCACGTCGTTGTCGTAGAAGTACAGGCCCGGCACGGCGTAGCTGCTCTTGGGCCGGGCCGGTTTCTCCTCCAGGGACAGCGCCCGCCCGTCGGCGTCGAACTCCACCACGCCGTACTCGCTGGGGTTGGACACCTGGTAGGCGAAGACCGCGCCGCCGTCGATGCGTTCGAACCGCGCCAGCTGGGAGCCCAGGCCGGGGCCGTAGAAGATGTTGTCGCCGAGCACCAGGGCGGCGGCGTCGTCGCCGACGAAGTCCGCCCCCAGGACGAACGCCTGGGCCAGGCCGTTGGGCACCGCCTGCACCGTGTAGGAGATGGCGATGCCGAACTGCGACCCGTCGCCCAGCAGCCGCCGGAACTGCTCGGCGTCGTGCGGGGTGGTGATCACCAGCACGTCGCGGATCCCCGCCAGCAGCAGGGTGGACAGCGGGTAGTAGACCATCGGCTTGTCGTAGACCGGGACCAGCTGCTTGGAGACGCCGAGGGTGATGGGGTGCAGCCGGGTGCCGGAGCCGCCAGCCAGGATGATGCCGCGCATCCCTCCATCTTGGACCATCAGGGGTGGTTACGCCCGACTTTGTCCAGACGACGAACGTGCCTGGGTACAGTGGGAGGCCGTCAGACCCGAGGAGCCGTCTACGTGCACATCATCCGACCAGCGATCTGGGACTACGACTGGGGGTCGGGTACCGCTATCCAGGAGATCGTGGGGCGGGACGACCCGCGCATCGCCGAGGCCTGGTTCGGGGCCCATCCGCTGGCGCCGTCGACCGGCCTCGACGGTCGGCCGCTCGACCAGGTCGTGGCCGCCGACCCGCACGGCACCCTGGGCGAAGGTACCCTGCGCCGGTTCGGCGCCGTGCTGCCGTACCTGCTCAAGCTGATCGCCGCGGACAGGGCGCTGTCGTTGCAGGTCCACCCCAACCTGGACCGGGCCCGCGCCGGGTTCGCCGCCGAGGAACGGGCCGGCATCCCGCGGGACGCGCCGCAGCGCAGCTACCGGGACCCGAACCACAAGCCCGAGCTGGTCTACGCGCTGACCAGGTTCGAGGCCATGTGCGGCTTCCGCACGCCGCGCCGCGCCGCCGAGGTGCTCTCCGGCCTGGGCACGCCGCTGTCCGACGCGCTGAGCCGCACCCTGGACGACCAGCCGTCGGCCGCGGGGGTGCGCGAGGTGTTCACCCGGCTGGTCGACCCGGACCTGGCACCGTCGCCCGCCGAGGTGGCGCAGGTCGTCGCGGCCTGCCGTCGACGGCTGGAGTCGGGTTCGCCGTCCCCGCGGGCCGACCGCACCGTCGGGCTGCTGGCCGGGCAGTTCCCCGGCGACCCGGGGGTGGTCACGTCGCTGCTGCTCAACCCGGTGACGCTGTACCCGGGCGACGCGCTGTTCGTCCCGGCCGGGGGGGTGCACGCCTATCTGCACGGACTGGCCGTCGAGGTGATGGCCAGCTCGGACAACGTCCTGCGCGCGGGGCTGACCAGCAAGCACGTCGACGTGGCGGAGATGCTGCGGAACGTCGACTACGTCGCCGCGCCCCCGATCCGGATCGCCCCGGAGACGTTCCACCACGCCACCCGGGTGTACTACGCACCGGTCGACGACTTCGAGCTGTCCGTGACCGACGTCCCGGCCGACGACGTCGCCCACCGGCTGCCCTCCCGGGGGCCGCGGGTCGTGCTCTGCCTGTACGGGTCGGTCGTCCTGGCCGACGGCGCGCAGAGCCTGACGCTGCACCGGGGCCAGGCGGCGTTCGTCCCCGACCGCGACGGGGCGGTGACGGTCAGCGGCACTGGGACTGTCGTGCAGGCTGCGGTGCCTTGAGGTCTGTTGTCGGGGTGTTGTCGGGGTGTTCGGCTGGGTCGCGGGGCGGGGTGTCCGGCCGCCGCGCGTCCCTCGCCGACTGCGTCGGCTCCCGCCAGACCCGGTGCCAGCGCGGCGGCCGGACCCCCCGCCCCGCTGTCGTAGGCGTCGCTGTCGGAGGGGGTGGGTCTTCGAGACGGCTCGTCCGACTGCGTCGAACATCGCTGTGGATGGTCAGTCTGGGCTGTTTTCGACTTCCACTGTGGTGATGCGTTCGGCGGTGACCAGCCTGTCTCGGGCGGGGCCGGGAGCGGTGGCCGGGTGGTCGGTGGTGATCAGGACCAGGGAACCGCCGTCGGCCAGGACGTCGAGTCCGAGCAGGTCGGTCAGGCGGACCGGGGTTGCGGGGTCTGCGGTGCGCAGGACGCGGTGGGGGCTGCTGGCGGGGTGGGCGGTCAGGGTCTGGTAGTCGAGCGTCGTCGTCGGGTCGGCCAGGGCCGGGTCGTCGGGAGCCGGTGGGACCACCGGGCCGAGCGCGTCGGGCTGGGCCAGCAGCGTCGCCGCGGAGTCGACCGCACCGGCCAGCGGGCCGTCGAAGGCCCGGGCGAGCGGCGGCAGCGCCACCGCGATACGGGTGCCCCGGTGCGACGGATGGTCTGCGGGGCGGGTGGTCACCAGGACGTCGGTGCCGGAGGTGGGGTCGGTCACCACGCAGGCCCCGGTGCGCCAGATGCCCACGGCCCAGCATGCGGTGCGCCAGTGCAGCGGCAGGTCCAGCCCGATCCGGGTGCCGGGGCCCGCGTCGACCTCGTCGAGGAGCAGGTTCGCGGTCTTGTCCGCCCAGTTGTCCAGCACCGCGCCGGACAGCTCGACTCGTTGGCTGTCGCCGTCGTACCAGGTCAGCCTGGGTTTTCCGGGGTCGGCGCGGAGGGCTTGGGACAGGCGCTGGTTCCACTGCGGCACCGCTCTACCGTAGGCCACTGATCTTTCAGGGTGTCAGCGGGCCGGGTGTGCCGTAGCGTTCGGGGACGGCGCAGACGCCCTGGGGGGATCGGGCGACAGCTGAGATTTGGGACGAATAGCACACCTGGACTTGACGTCTGGGAACGACACGCGTGTAATTCCATATCTAGGCGACGACGCAAGACGACAGGCACGACGGTACGGCGGAGGTAGACCATGTGGGACCTGCTCGACGGTGACGAGTTCCCCACCGATGCCCGGACGCTCCCGTCGCCCCCGCCGCTGGCCGAGGTGCTGTCCCTGTTCGTGCCCGAGAGCACCGGTCCGATGAGCTGGCAGGAGCGCGCGCTGTGCGCCCAGACCGACCCCGAGGCGTTCTTCCCCGAGAAGGGCGGTTCGACCCGGGAGGCCAAGCGGGTCTGCACCGGCTGCGAGGTCCGGGACGAGTGCCTGGAGTACGCCCTGGACAACGACGAACGGTTCGGGATCTGGGGCGGGCTGTCCGAGCGGGAGCGGCGCAAGCTGCGACGCCGGGTCGTCTAGCACGCTGCGGTGACGGGCGCTCGGCAGTCCTGCTCCCAGGCGGTGTGCATCTTGTTCTGGGAGCGTCATAGGCTGAGGGTCTGGTGCACGGCACGCTGTCGGGAGTGAGATGACCGCCTCCGGTCTCGCCGAGCCGGACCTGGCTGTCGCCGGTCCGGGGCTGGCCGACGTGACGGCCGTGCTGGTCACCGCGGGGGTGACACCGTACCTGGCGGAGACGCTGGGCGCGCTGGCGGCGCAGACCCGGCTTCCGGCCCTCGTGCTGCTGGTGGACGTGGGCGGTCCGCCGGGCGCCGCGACGCTGCTGGACACCACGTTCGCGGGGGTCAGCGGGGTGCGCACCGCCCGCACCCAGGTCGCCGAGACCACGTTCGGGGCGGCTGTGGACGCCGGTCTGGCCAGGCTGGCCCGGTCGTCCAGGCTGGCCGGGTCGACGGTCGGTGCCCAGACCGGCTGGCTGTGGCTGCTGCACGACGACTGCGCCCCCGCGCCGACCGCCCTGGCCGCTCTGGTGGACGCGGCCGGCCAGGCCACGTCGGTCGCGGTGGTCGGGCCGAAGCAGCGCACCTGGACCGATCCGGAGCGCCTGGTCGAGGTGGGTCTGACCACCACCCGCTCTGGTCGCCGGGTCGGCGCCGTGGTGCCGGGCGAGCTGGACCAGGGGCAGCACGACGGGCGTACCGACGTGCTCGGCGTGGGCACCGCCGGGGTGCTGGTGCGCCGGGACGTGTGGCGCCAGGTCGGCGGGACCGACCCGGCCCTGGGGCCGTTCGGCGACGGGCTGGACCTGTCCCGGCGGGCCCGGCTGGCCGGGCACCGGGTGGTCGTCGCGCCGCAGGCCGTCGTCCGGCACGCCCAGGCGTCGTACCTGGGGCTGCGGGGAGGCACCGGGCTCCAGGCGCTGGGTACCGGTCCGCCGGGCGATCCGCAGGCCTCGTTGGCCGCACGCCGCCGGGCCACGGGGCACGCCCGGCTGGTCGCCGCGGTGTGGTGGGCGCTGCCGTTGGTGGCCCTGGCCGGTCTGCTCGCGGCGCCGCTGCGGGCCGTCGTCCGGCTCGCCGCGGGGGAGTCGGCCCTGGCCGGGCCCGAGCTGGTCGGCGGCTGGCGGGCGCTGACCCGGCCCCGGGCGGTGTGGCGGGCCCGGCGGCGGCTGGCCCGGACGTCGGTGCTGCCTCGACGGGCGCTGTGGCCGTTGCAGGCGACCTGGCGGCAGGTCTGGTCGGCGGCCTACGAGCGCCGGGCCAGCCGACCCGGGCCGGTGCGGGCCCGCCCGTCCGAGCTGGAGCTGGCCGAGCTGGCCAGCCAGGCCGCCCGGCGTCGGGTGGCCCTGGCGGTACTGCTGGTCGGGCTGGTGGCGGCGACCGCTGTGGCCCGGGGCGACCTGGTCACCCGCGTCCTGGCCGGGGCCCGCCTGGCCGGGGGGGCCCTGGCCTTCGCGCCGACCACCTGGGAGTCGGTCTGGACGGCGGCCACCGTCGGCTGGGTCGGCGAGGGGCTGGGCAGCCCTGGTCCGGCTGATCCGCTGTCGCGGCTGCTGGCTGTCGCGGCGCTGCCGGTCGGCGGGGACGTCGGCTTCGTCGTCGCCGTGGTGCTGCTCGGCGGGGTGGTCCTGGCGGGCTGGGGCGCCTGGGTCGCGGCGGGCGCGGCCACCCGGTCTCCTGCCGTGCGGGTCTGGGCGGCGCTGGTCTGGGCGCTGGCGCCGGGTCTGCTCACCGCGACCGCGACCGGTCGGGTCGGGGCGGCGCTGGCCCACGTCCTGCTGCCCTGGGTGGCGTTCGGCGTGGCCCGGTCGCTGGGTGTGCACCGGGTGGACCGGGTGGTGTCCGGTCTGGCCACGGTACGTCCGCCGTCCGACGACGATGCCGCTGCCGAAGAACCGGGCGGAGCCGCGGCGACCCGGTCCGGACCCGTTGCCGAGTCGCAGGCCCCGGTGTTCGGCGGGCGGGCGCCCCGTCAGTCCCGCCTGGCGCTGGCCGCCACCAGCCTGGCGCTGGCCGCGGTCTGGGCGGGGGCGCCGTCGCTGGTGGTGCCGAGCCTGCTGGCACTGGTCGTCGTGGTCGTGGTCGCCGGTCGGGCGGCGCGGCGGCTGGCCGTCGTCGTGGTGCCGGGGCTGGTGCTGCTCGGTCCGCTGCTGGCCGCGGCGGTGCGTCGGGACGGGGGGTGGCGGCTGCTGCTGGCCGATCCGGGGCTGGCCCTGGTCGCCGAGCCGGCCGGTGCGGTGCACCGGCTGCTCGGGGTGCCAGCCGTGGCCGACGACCTGCTGGTGCCGTCGTGGGTGCCGGGATCGCTGACCACCTGGTGGTCGACGCTGCCGGGTGCTCTGGTGCTCGCGGTCGCCCTGCTCGCCCTGGCCCGCGGCGGTGCTCCCGGGCGGGCGGTGCGGACCGGCTGGGCGGTGGCCGTGCTGGGCCTGGGCTGGTCGACGGTGCTCGCGGTGCTGCCGGTGGTGCAGGTCGCCGACCGGACCGGACCGGTCTTCGGCGGGCCCGCCGTGGCACTGGGCCAGATGGGCCTGCTGGCCGCCGCGCTGGTCGGTGCCGACCGGGCCGGGGGACAGCCGGTAACGCGCCAGACCGGTCGGCGTCGGCAGCAGGCCACAGCGCTGCCCGCGGGGCTGACGGCGGCGTTCGCGGTCGTCGCCGTGGTGGTGGTCGCGGCCGGGGCGGCATCGTGGCTGTGGCCGGGCCGGGCCGGGCCGGACGGGGCCAGCCCGCAGGTGCACGCGGTGACCGGCGGGGTGGTTCCCGCAGTGGGCCAGCAGGCGTTCGCCCGCGGGTCGCGCATCCTGCTGGTCGTGCCCGGGCCGGAGGGCGGGCCGCTGCGCTACCGGCTGCTGTCGGCCGACGGTGTGCAGGCCGCCGACCAGTCCGTCGCCGCCATCACCAGCCGGGACGCCGCCGTGGTCGAGCTGCAGTCGGTGGTGGCGGCCCTGGCGGCCGGGTCGAGCCTCGACCAGTCGGCGGCGCTGGGCGCGCTGGCCGTCGCCTATGTGCAGGTGCCGCTGGTGGCCGAGACCGGCGCGGACGCCGACCCGGCGGCCCGGGCCCGCGCCGAGCTGGTGGGCCGCCTCGACGCCACTGCCGGGCTGGAACGGGTCACCGACGGCCCGTCCGGCACGCTGTGGCGGGTGGCCGCCCCGGCGGTCGACGCCCAGGCCGCCGATTCGAAAGACAGGGTGACGTCGTGGGCGCGGCTGGTGCCCGAGGGGGCTGAACCGACCGCCGCCGCCGCACCGCTGACCGGGGACGGCCGCCAGGTGGTCGCGACCGTCGAGGCCGCGACCGCCGACCGCACGGTGCTGCTGGCCGAGCGCGCCGGGCCGTACTGGCAGGCGCGGCTGGACGGTCGTCGGCTGGACCCGGTGACCGTGGGCTGGCGGCAGGGTTTCGCCCTGCCGGCGGGTGCTTCGGGCAGGCTCGTCGTGCGCGGTGACGACGGTGCGGACCGCACGGCGTGGCTCGTCGCCCAGGGGCTGGTCGTGGGCGCGGCGCTGCTGGTCGTCGTGGTCGAGGCGGTACCGGTGCGACGGCGGGTACGACGATGAGCGGACCAGCCGCACCGGCCCGGTCACCAGCGCCGCTGCGGGAACGGTCACGACCACCGGCCGGGCCGGTCTGGCTGCGGTCGGCCGTCGCGCGGGTCGGGCCCGCCGTGGCGCTGGTGGTGGCGCTGGCTGTGGTCGTCGTCGTGGGGTCCCGTCAGACGTCCGCCGGTACCGACCGACCCGTCCCGCTGGTCACGGTGCCGCCCGCGGCGACCGTGCTGACCTGCCCTGGGGCCCTCGAGCTGCCCGCCGAGGTCGGCGGCGGCGGCGACAGCGCGTTCTCCCCGGTCCCGGTGGCACCGGTGACCCGGCTGACCGCGGTGGCCAGCGACACCGCGGACACGGCGGAGGTGCTCGGTCTGGACGGTGCCGTCGTCGCCTCGGGGCTCGTCCCCGGCGGCACCGGGTCGTCGGTCGGCGCCGTGACCCTCGACGTCACCGCGGCGGGGATGGTCCGGGCGACGCCGGTCGCCGGTGCGACCAGCCACGACAAGACCTGGCTGGCCGCCGCCACGACGATGGTCACGGTCACCGCGGGCGACCTGCGCGGACTGGCCGGGGCGTCGTGCCAGAGCGCCACCGCCGACCAGTGGCTGGTTGGCGGCTCGACCGGCGACGGGGCGACCGCGCACCTGGTGCTGGTCAACCCGGGCTCGACGCCCGCCCGGGTGTCCTGGACGGCGTGGGGCGCCGCCGGTCCGGTCGACCTGACCTCCGACCAGGTCCTGGTCGCCCCGCGGTCCGTCGAGGTGGTCAACCTCGGCGCCGCCGCCGGGATGCAGCAGGCGCTGGTCACCCACGTCGTCGCGTCCGGCGGGCAGGTCTGGGCGCACGTCCAGGACTCGGCGATCGACGGCTACACCGCGGCGGGCACGGACCTCGTCGTGGCCGGGGCGCCCCCGGCCACCCGCCAGACGGTCCCGGGGCTGCTGGTCGAGGAAGACGGCTCTGGTCTGGAACGGGGCGGCCCGACGCTGCGCCTGCTCGCCCCCGGTGACACCGGCACCACCGCCCGCCTGGCCCTGTTCGGCTCCGACGGTCCGGTCGACCTGCCCGGTATCGCCTCGGTGACGCTGACCGCCGGGACGGTGCTCGACGTGCCGCTGAGCGGTCTGCCCGCCGACCGGTACACGGCTGTGGTCGAGGCCGACGTGCCGGTGGTGGCCGCCGCGACGTTCTCCCGGGTGGGTCTGCCCGGCGAGCTCGACCCGGTGCCCCGGGTCGAGCGGGCCCTGGCCGCGTCCACCCTGGGCGGCACCGGCACGGTCGCGCTGCCTGGTGACCTGACCGCGACGCTCGTCGTGGGCGCCGTCGGCGCGGTCGGTGCCGCGGCCCAGGGAGCGGGCGACGGCGCGGTCGAGGTCATCGGCACCGGGGGCCAGGTGCTGGCCAGCGATCGTCTGGGCGTCGACGCCGGCACGACCGGTGCCTGGCCGGTGGCCGGCCTGGTGCCCGACGTGCCCGCGTCGGACATTGCCGCCGTGCGCGTCGTCTCCGTCAGCGGTGCGACCCTGGTCTGGGCGGTGGTGGTCGAGACCGTCCAGGACGACGGCACCCTGGTCAGCGTCCTGGTCCCCACCCCGTCCTCCGGCGGCCCGGTCGTCGTCGCCGTCCGCGACGACCCCGCCCTGGGTCAGGGCTGACCGGTCAGGCGGGGACGTGGCCGTCGGGGAACTCGGCGGCGAGGGTCTGGTGCAGGGCGTCGGTCAGGGTGAAGGGGGGTGCGAAGCCGGTCTGGTGCAGCCGGGTGGTGTCCACGGTGGTCTCGGCGCAGAACTTGCGGATCCGGACCGCGCTGATCGGCAGCGGGCGGCGGACCAGCCAGGCCAGGGCGTCGAAGCCGTGGCCCGCGGCCAGGCCGAGCCACTTCGGGATCGGCGGCAGCGTCCGCTGGTGCCGTCCCAGGTCGGACTTCATCAGCTCGACCAGCTCGGTGGTGGACAGGTCCGGGGTGTCGGCGTAGTTCACCAGGTGGTGGCCCGGGGCCGCCGTCAGCCCCGTGGCGAGGAACGCGGCGACGTTGCCGACATAGGCCATCGCCTTGTGGTTGCGCCCGTCGCCGACGAACAGGAAGCGGCCGGTGGCCAGCTGGTGGGCCAGGGTGTAGACGTTGCCCCGGTTGGTCTCGCCGAACACCACGCACGGCCGGACGACGAACAGCGTCCGACCGGTATCGCGGCCGGGCTGGCCGACCCACTCCTCCAGGACGCTCTCGGCCACGAGCTTGGTGCGGCCGTACTCGTTGAACGGGTCGGGTGGTGAGGTCTCCGACGGTCGGTCCTTGTCCAGGCCGTACACCGAGACGGTGGAGGTGAACACCACCCGGTCGACCCCGGTCTGCGCGGCGACCTCCGCCACCACCCTGGCGCCGCCGACGTTGACCGACTCGTACTCGCTGACCGGCCGCACGTCGTCGCGGTGCGCGGCGGCCAGCAGCACCACCGCGCTGGCCCCGGTCAGCGCGGTGCGCACCGCGTCGGGGTCGCGGACGTCGCCGATCGTCGTCACGTCGGGGTGGGTGGCGCTGGGCTGCAGGTCGAGGTTGGACACCGTGTGCCCGGCCTGGCGCAGCAGCGTGATCAGCCGTGTCCCGATGAACCCGCTGCCCCCGACGACCGCAACCGTCATCGACCTCTCCTCGTCGGGCCGGCTCACCACATCCCGCCCATCACCATAGCCGCCAGGGCGGCCTGGTCGGTGCGGCGGCGGCGCAGGGCCCCGGCCCGGCGGGCCAGCGCCCAGCGGGCCCGGAACGAAGTGTCGGCCAGCAGTCGTTCCAGCTGGTGCAGTGCGATGATGGTCTCGCAGTCCTGGTTCCAGGTCTCGGCGGCCTCGGCGGCGGTGGCCGCCGCCAGGGCGGCCTGGGCGCGGTGCCACCGGCTGGTCACCAGGCGCAGCCGGTCGGCGTAGGCGCGCAGCCCGGTGCGGGCGCCCATGACGTTGGTGTCGTGCTGGCGGTAGTCCAGCGTCGGGGTGTCGAGGATCCGCCAGCGCAGCCCCGCCCCCCGGGCCACCGCGTAGATCGCCCAGTCGTGGTACGTCATCTGCCGCATCGGGCCGTCCGGGTCGGCCAGCTGGGCCCGGCAGCGGGCCACCAGGTCGGCGTCCAGCAGGAACGTCGACCCGGGACCAGGGCTCTCGCACACGTAGTCGAACGGGCGCTGGGCGAACGCCTTGCGGATATACGACCGGCGCCCGTCCGGCCGGAAGGCCACCACGTCGGAGGAGACCCCGGCGCAGCCGTCGGCGATCTGGGCGGCGCAGCGGGCCAGCTTGTCCGGGTACCACAGGTCGTCCTGGTCGGCCAGGGCCACCAGCTCGTCGTCGGCCGTCTCGACGTCGACCAGCAGCCGGTAGAAGTTAGCGGCGGCCGACCCGGCCGGTGCGCCGGGCAGCAGCGTCAGGCGCGGTTCGGTCCGGGCCTGGGCGGCCAGCCAGTCGGCGGTGCCGTCGCTCGACCCGTCGTCGCTGGCCACGACCCGTACCTGCACTCCCTCGGAGTCCAGCACGGTGCGCAGCTGGTCCGGCAGGTACGGCATCCCGTCGAAGGTGGCGAGCAGGACGACCACCCGGGGGACGTCAGGCGGGCTCACCGGTCGTCGCCGAAGTCGGGGTCGACGTCGTCGGGGGAACGTCCCAGCAGGTGCGCCACCTGCTCCACGACGACGTGGTGGACCAGTTCGGCCAGGTCTTCGACGTCCTGGGCCCGGGTCTCCAGGGGGCGGCGGTAGACGACGATCCGGTGCGGCTGCCCGGCCTCGGCCGGGAAGTAGCGGCCCAACGGCACCCCGGTCTCCCACGGGGCGGGGTGGCTCGGCGGCACCTCTTCGACGGCGAACTCGACCCCTTCGAGCTGGTGCGCCCAGCGGCGTTCCAGGACCTCGACCGCGTCGAGCACCAGGGCGTCGAACCGCTGGGCCCGGGTGCGGTACCCAGGCAGCGACGCGGGCATCAACGGTCCGCGCAGCCCCCGACCCCGGCGGTCGCGCCGTCGGACGGTCGCGACAGCCGGATCAACCGGCAGGTCGGCCCCCCGTCGGACCACGGCGCGCCCGCCAGCCCGGCGTGGCGTCCCACGGCGTCCAGCACCCCAGTTCTTCACACAACCAGCCTAGCCCGACCGATCCGGACCCGGGCTCAGGCGGGTCGAGAGCCGGTCTGTCGTGTCGGCGCTGAAACCCAGCTCTTCAGCCTGGTCGTGGGCCAGGGCGAGGCCGGTGGCCGGCCTGGTCGTGGACCCGGGTGGGACGATCTCGCAACGGGTGTGACGCACATGGTTCGTGGGAAGGATCGCTCCGGCGGCCCTTCCCACGAACCGCCAGCAACTGAAGCGCGGGGGTGGCATAGCGTCGACGAGGTCCGGGCGGCGGTCCCGGGATGTCCCAGCGTCCCCGAGGGCGGCCCCAAAATCTATGAAACGTTGCCACGTGCACTGACAATGCACTAACATCGTTCCTATGACCGCTCAGACGACGTTGACCATCCGGATCGACAAGGACATCAAGGCCGCCGCGAAGACACGGGCCGACGACCTGGGACTGTCGCTGTCCGCGCTGATCACCAACCAACTACGACGGTTCGTCAACGGGGCACCGGTCATCATCGACGACGACTCGCTGATCCCGTCCGCAGCCGCCCGCCAGGCCCGCGCCCAGGCCCTGGCCGACTACCGTGCCGGCGACTACGTCGTCCTGGCCGGGGCCGACGCCGCCGCCGGGTACGACCCCACGTCCGATGCCTGACCTGCAACCAGTCCGGTTCGCCGCGACAGCCGACCTCGTGCGGCGCGAGCGTGGACGTGGTTGGCAGCGCTCCTGAGGTCCGATAGCATTGGCAGGCAGATGATAGCGAAACGCTGGCGGAAAGGTGATGACGATGGCAGTGATCTCGGTCCGTAACCTGTCCGACGAGACTCACCGGGCCCTGAAGGCTCGCGCGGCGCAGAACCAGCGAAGCACCGAGGCCGAGGTGCGTGCGATCCTCGACGCCGCGGTCGGCTCGCAGCAGCGGGTGTGGCTGGGCTCGCTCCTCACCGAGATCGGCCGTGACGCTGGCGGCGTCGACCTGGCTGTCGACCGTCGTACGCACCGTGGCCCTCCGGACTTCTCGTGATAGTTCTCGACACCAACGTCGTCTCCGAACCGCTGCTGCCGCAGCCCGACCCCCGGGTAGCGGCCTGGCTGGACAGTCAGCCGATCGACACCCTGTACCTGACCACCATCACGTTGGCGGAGCTTCGCCAAGGGGTGGCGATCCTGCCGGAAGGTCGACGCAAGCGGACGCTCGACGACCGTCTCGAGCGCGAGACCATCCCGTTGTTCACCGGTCGGGTGCTCACGTTCGACGAAGCGGCAAGCCGTGCGTATGCCCAGGTCATCGTCGATGCTCGCGGGGCAGGGCGACCCATCGACGCCATGGACGCCCTCATCGCCGCGATCTGCGTTGCTCACCGGTACACGCTCGCCACGCGAAACGTCGCGGACTTCGCCGGCGCCGGGATCAGCCTCGTCAACCCGTGGGACGTGGACGTTCGTCGTCGTGGGCCGTCGAGTCGTTCATAGATCACAAAGCCGTTCATCCGGATGAACGGCTTTGTGATCTATGAACGACTCGACGGGACGCCTGCACTGACCAGGGTCCCCGGCGGGCTGACCCAGTTATCCACAGGCTGTCCGCGGCGTGTGGGTGGTGTCCGGCAGGATGACCTTATGAGTGAACCAGGGCAGAGAACAGATGACGTGGCGGCCATGCCTGCGGGCTATGCCGAGTGGTTGGTCGAGGTCAAGGCCAGGGTGCGGGCGACCCAGTTCCGGGCCGTGCGGGCCGCGAACCGGGAGGTGATCGGACTGTACTGGTCCATCGGGCGTGACCTGCTGGACCGCCGCGAGCAGCAGGGCTGGGGCGCCAAGGTCATCGAGCGAGCGTCTGCTGACCTGCGACGGGAGTTCCCGGACCAGCGGGGGTGGTCGCCGCGGAACCTGAAGTACATGCGGAGCCTGGCTCAGGCGTGGCCGACCGAGGCAATTGGGCAACAAGCTGTTGCCCAATTGCCAGGTCCACGCCTCGACCGTCGGTCTGCTCCTGTGCACCGGGAAACGTGAGGGCGCCGTCGGGTACTCCCTGGCCAGCAGTGCTGTTCCGGTCGCGGTCGCGCGGTGGCAGGGCCTGCCCGACGACGCCCGGGCGGCGCTGCCCAGCGCCCAAGAGCTCGAGGCGGTCGTCCGTGACGAGCTGGCGCACCAGCGGGCGCTCCAGGCCGCGAACGACACCGACAGCCCGTGAGGCCCTTCTGTGTCTGTGACCCCCGGGTCTGGCGAACCCGGTGCACCAGGGCCGACGATGTTCGCCTGCCGTCGTTGTCAGGGCGGACTTCTCGGACACTGGGTCGACGGTGTGGGCGGTATGTGCGGTGAGGGGTACGGTCGGAGGGTGCAACCGGTGAGACAGTGTTCCAGGACGGCCTGCGGGCAGCTGGCTGTGGCGACGCTCACCTATGTGTACGCGGACTCCACGGTGGTGCTCGGGCCGCTGTCCCAGCTGGCCGAACCGCACGCCTACGACCTGTGCGCCGCGCACGCCGAACGGCTGACCGCGCCGCTCGGGTGGGAGGTGGTGCGGCTGGACATCGGCGCGCTGCCCCGCAGCCCGGACGACCTGCTCGCCCTGGCCGACGCGGTGCGCGAGTCCCGGCGGCCGGTCGCCCCGGTGCCGGAACCGGTGGCGGCACCCGAACCGCTCGGTCGGCAGCACGCCCACCTGCGGGTGCTGGACGGTGAGGGCTGATGGCTGACAAGCGGGTGTCCGACGACCCGAGACCGCTAGGTTCGTTCGCCCGGCCGGAGCCGCGGCAGGAGAACCCGGACGTGCCGGGGACCAGGACGTGCCTGCACTGCGGCGGCGACAGGCTGACCCGGATCCGGATGCGGACGCCGAGCGGTCGCGACGCGGTGTTCGTCGCCTGCGGGGCGTGCGAGCGCACCGCCTGGTTCGACGTCGCCGGAACCGGGGTACCGTTGACTGCCGACCAGGTCGGTGGCCTCGGGGTCTGAAGGTTGTCGACGCGGGATGACGGTGTACCGCGGAGAGGGATCACGTGCTCATGGGCCGTGCACTGGACCAGATCGTCAACGCCTACGACGTGCGCGGGCGCGTCCCCGAGCATCTCGACGCCCCGACCGCTACCGCCCTCGCGGCGGCCTTCGCCGATGTCGTCGTCCGGCCCGCCGGGCACACCCAGGTGGTCGTCGGGCACGATATGCGCACCACCTCGCCGGACCTCACCGACGCCGTGGCCGACGGGCTGACCGGGCGCGGCCTGGACGTCCTGTCGCTCGGCCTGTGCTCCACCGACGAGCTGTACTACGCCTGCGGGGTGCGCGCCCTGCCCGGTGTCATGGTCACCGCCAGCCACCACCCGGCGGACTACAACGGTCTGAAGCTGTGCGCCGCCAAGGCCGCGCCGGTCGACGAGGACACCGGTCTGTACCAGGTGGCCGCCGTCGCCGAGCGGTACCTGCGCGACGGGCTGCCGCGGGTCGACGAGCCTGCTGCCGGCCAGGTGACCGCCTGGGACGCGCTGGGCGACTACGCGGCGTACCTGCGCTCCCTGGTGGACCTCACCGCGGTCCGGCCGTTGGCGGTCGTCGTGGACGCGGGCAACGGGATGGCTGCCCTGACCGTCCCGGCGGTGCTGGGCACCGACGTCGGGCTGCCGCCCCTGCCGACCCGGCTGTTCGAGGTGCGTATGCGCCTGGACGGGCGCCTGCCGTCCCGGGTGGGCGGTCCGCTGGAGTCGGAGAGCCTGGCCGACCTGCGGGCCGGTGTGCTCGACCACCACGCCGACCTGGGTCTGGCCTTCGACGCCGACGCCGACCGCTGCCTGGTCGTGGACGAGACCGGGAGCGTGGTCAGCCCGTCGGCGATCACCGCGCTCATCGGGCTGCGGGCGGTCGAGGCCGAACAGCGCGCCGGACGGCACGCCACGGTGATCCACAACCTCATCACCTCCCGGGTGGTGCCCGACCTCATGGTCGCGGCGGGGGCCCGGGCGGTGCGCAGCCGGGTCGGCCACTCGCACGTCAAGCGCGAGATGGCGGCGCACGGGGCGGTGTTCGGCGGGGAGCACTCCGGGCACTACTACTTCCGGGACTTCTTCTTCGCCGACGACGGGCTGCTGGCCGCGCTGCACGTCGTCGCCGCGCTCGGAGAGCAGCCGCACCCGATGTCGGTGCTGGCCGGGCTGTACCAGCCGTACGTCGGCTCGGGGGAGGTCAACCTCACGGTCGACGACCTGGCCGAGGTGCAGGCCCGGGTACTGGCCGCGTACCGGTCCGCGCCCGGGGTGGTGGTGGACCAGCTCGACGGGCTGACGGTGGCTCACTGGGACACCGATCCGCAGTGGTGGTTCAATCTTCGCCAGGCCGCCACCGAACCGGTGCTGCGGCTCAACGTCGAGGCGGCCGACGCCGACGTCATGGCTTCGGTGCGGGACGCCGTGGTAGCGCAAGTGACAGGAGGACGCCGGTGACACCGGAGCCACAGCTCGAAGAATGGGTACGGGACCTGCTGCGCTGTCCGGTCACCGGAACGCCGTTGGTGGACGGGACCGGCCCGGACGGCACCCCAGAGCTGGTCTGCACCGACCCGGACCGGACCCTGGCCTACCCGGTGCGCGACGGTGTCCCGGTGCTGCTCGTCGACGAGGCCCGCGAGGTCGGTGCGGCGTAGTGGCCAGCAGCGCGTCCCAGGACCGCTAGGCTTCCCTGCGGACCACGCCGACCAGAGCTCCAGGGAGACCGATGTCCACCAGCGGCGGGACCAAGGCCATCGTGGCGGCGCTGTTCGCCAACCTCGGCATCGCGGTGACGAAGTTCGTCGCCTACCTGCTCACCCACTCCAGCTCGATGCTCGCCGAGTCGGTGCACTCGCTGGCGGACTCCGGCAACCAGCTGCTGCTGCTGTTCGGGGGTCGGCAGGCGAAGCGTCCGGCCGACGCCAGCCACCCGTTCGGCCACGGACGCCAGCGCTACCTGTACGCCTTCGTCGTGTCCATCGTGCTGTTCTCGGTCGGTGGGCTGTTCGCCCTGTACGAGGCATGGCACAAGTGGCAGGACCCGCACCCCATCGAGTCGTGGCGCTGGGTACCGGTGGCGGTGCTCGTGGTGGCGATCGTCATGGAGTCGTTCTCGCTGCGCACAGCGGTCCACGAGGCGCAGCCGCACCGCGGCGACCAGTCGTGGTGGCGGTTCATCCGCACCTCGAAGTCGCCCGAGCTGCCGGTGGTGCTGGCGGAGGACACCGGCGCCCTGGTCGGTCTGGTCTTCGCGCTGTTCGGCGTCTCCGCCACGCTGGCCACCGAGAACGGCCGGTGGGACGCGGTCGGCACGGCGGGTATCGGGGTGCTGCTCGTCGTCATCGCGGTGGTCCTGGCCCTGGAGATGAGCTCGCTGCTGGTCGGCGAGGGCGCGTCGGCCGAGGACGTGGCGAAGATCAAGGCGGCGCTGGTCGGCGGACCGGTCGCCTCGGTCATCCACCTGCGCACCATGCACATCGGTCCCGACGAGCTGCTGGTCGCCGCGAAGATCGAGGTGGCGCAGGGTGACGCGGAGCAGATCGCCCAGGCCATCGACGACGCCGAGGCCCGGGTGCGCACCGCGGTACCGGCCGCGACGCTGATGTACCTGGAGCCGGACCTGCGGCACGGTACCAGCTAGCGGAGCGCCGACGCGGTCCGCTCGGTTTCCACAGTACGCTCGGCGGTAGACGCCGACGCACGGGTACCGGGCACAGGCATCACCCACAGACACCGCGAACCAGCGAAGGCCCGTCAGGGCCGGACGAGGGGAACCATGACCGACACTGCGAGCAGCCCGGCCGACCGCGACGCCCAGGCGGTGGCCGACGACCGCGCTACCGTCTTCCACTCCTGGTCGGCACAGGCCGCGCCCCGGCCGTTCGTCGTCGCCGGGGGGCAGGGCAGCTGGCTGTGGAACCACGCCGGACAGCGCTACCTCGACTTCTCATCCCAGCTGGTCAACACCAATATCGGCCATCAGCACCCAGTAGTGGTCAAGGCCATCGCCGAGCAGGCCGCGACGCTGGCGACGGTCGCCCCGGCCACGGTCAGCACCGTCCGTAACGCCGCCGCCGAGGCGGTCCTGGCCCGGGCCCCGGAGGGCTTCACCAAGGTCTTCTTCACCAACGGTGGGGCCGACGCGGTGGAGAACGCGATCCGGATGGCCCGGCTGACCACCGGCCGGGAGAAGGTGGTCTCGTCGTACCGGTCGTACCACGGCAACACCGGGGCGGCCATCACCGCGACCGGCGACTGGCGCCGCAACCACAACGAGTACGCCCGGGGCCACGTGCACGTCTTCACCCCGTACCTGTACCGCACCGAGTTCTGGGCCACGTCGCCGGAGCAGGAGACCGAACGGGCGCTGCACCACCTGGAACGGGTGATCCAGGCCGAGGGGCCCGCCTCCGTCGCGGCGATCCTGCTGGAGACGGTCGGGGGTTCGGTCGGCGTGCTGGTGCCGACGCCCGGCTACCTGGCCGGGGTGCGCCAGATCGCCGACCGTTACGGCATCGTGCTCATCCTGGACGAGGTGATGGTCGGGTTCGGGCGGACCGGGTCGTGGCTGGCCCTGGACCTGTACGACGTACGTCCCGACCTGGTCACCTTCGCCAAGGGCGTGAACTCCGGGTACGTGCCGGTCGGCGGGGTGATGATCTCCGCCCCGATCGCCGAGGCCTTCGACGAGCGGGTGTTCCCCGGTGGCCTGACCTACTCCGGGCACCCGCTGGCCATGGCCTCCATCGTCGCCACCTGCAAGGCCATGGCGGACGAGGGCATCGTGGACAACGCCGCCCGCATCGGCACCGACGTGCTCGGCCCGGGGCTGGCCGGGCTGGCTGACAACCCGCTGGTCGGCGAGGTGCGCGGGGTCGGTGTGTTCTGGGCCGTCGAGCTGGTGGCCGACGCGCAGACCCGTCAGCCGGCGGGCCCGGACGTCATGGGCCAGGTCAAGGCGGGCTGCCTGGCCCGGGGCCTGCTGCCGCTGGTGGTCGAGAACCGGATCCACGTGGCGCCGCCGTGCATCGTCACCGACGACGAGGCCCGCCAGGGCGTGCAGATCCTGGCCGAGGCGCTCGACGCGGCGGCCCAGGCCCGGTGACGACAGACGGCCGCGTCGCTGTCGCGCCCGGCCCACGTCAACGTCGGAACGATCACCATCTGTCCCGTGGCCCAGGCCAACAGCTGGGTCACGGCCCGCACCGACGGCTGACGCCTGCGGCGGGTCTTGCGTGCGTGTCGCCCTATCGGGGCCGCCGTCCGGGCGTGTCTGGGTACCGCGATTCACCTGCCCACGCGATTCACCTGCTCAGGCGCGGGGTGCTGGCGGTCAGGCCCGGCCGCAGGGGCAAGTAGCAGGACAGAACGATCGATAGAGGGTGGGTCGGGCACCTAAGATGTGATGGTGCTTGCCGGTGACGTGTTATCGCAGTGGTTGCAGCATCACAACGGTGCTGTGCTGCGTGGGTCGTTGATCCGGTTGAGCCCGGCTGGTCTGCTCCGGGTCTCTATGGCCGACGACTCCCGGCCGGTCCGGGTGATGCTGCCGGTGCAGCACGGCGGGCAGGCCGCGGTGGCCCGCGCCCAGTTCGCCGACGTCGCCGAGGGCCAGAGCCCGCAGCTGGCCCTGCGGGTGCAGGCCGTCTCGTCCGAAGAGGAGAAGCTGCGCCAGATGGAGCGGCTGCTGTCCATGCTCAGCGTCGTGACGGCGGCGCGGCAGCGGCCGGCGACCTATCCGGCGGTGCTGCCGGTGGCCGAGTCGTTCGTCGTCATCGTGCCGGGCTCCCAGATGCCGACGGCCGTCCCGCTCGACGAGTACGAGCTGTGGTGCGACGTCATGGCCTGGTGCGACGCCAACCTCGCCGACCGGCACCAGGCCGACGGCCTGGCCGCGCGGGCGCTGGACGTCGTCGTGCGGCGGCTGCTGCCGGTGTTCGCGACGGTCAACGCGGTGCACGAGAACCTCGGCGTCATCCACCGTGACATCACCCCGAACAACGTGCTGGTGGACAGCGCGGGGCGGCTGCAGCTGGCCGACTGGGGCATCGCCCACGTCCTGTCCGCGGACAAGACCTCGACGTACACCCAGCGGGCCGGCAACCGGGGTTACGCGCTGCCGCCCGAGACCGGGCGCGGCGACAAGGCCATCGGCCGGTACACCGATGCCTGGTACCTCGGCTGCCTGCTGGTCTGGATGCTCACCGGCCAGCTGCCCGGCCCCGAGGGTGCCGAGCAGCTGCCCGCGGGTCTGCCCGTCGGCCCGGTGGGCGACCAGCTGGACGTCGTCGTGCGGGGCCTGTGCCAGCCCGACCCGCGCCGACGGATGACCCTGCCCGAAGCCTCGGCCCGGCTCCTGGCGCTGGTCGACCGCCCCCGTACGGTCCTCCAGGACGGCCCCGAGACCGCCGATCCCGCGTCGACGGGGTCTGTCGCCAGGGGCCGGGTCGTGTCCAGCCGGGCCGTCGGCGTCCGGAGCCTGCCCGAACCGCCGGACCAGCCGTCGCGGCGGGCCTCGTGGTGGCGGTCGCAACGACAGGAGAAGCCATGACCGAGTCGCAGCGCTTGCTGCTAGTCGACGACGAGGTGGCGATCACGTCGATGCTGACGACCATCTTCGAACGAGCGGGGTTCGACGTGATCGTCGCCGAGGATGGCGCGGCCGGGCTGGCGGGGTACTACGCGCACCACCCCGACGTGGTGGTGTGCGATGTCATGATGCCGGTGATGGACGGCCGGGAGATGGTGCGCCGCCTGCGCCGGGCCGGGGAGTGGACGCCGGTGGTGCTGCTCACCCAGCACGGGGAGTCGGCGGACCGGGCGGTCGCGATCGACGAGGGGGCCGACGACTACGTGAACAAGCCGTGCGACCCGCAAGAGCTGCTGTCGCGGGTGCGGGCGGTGCTGCGCCGCCAGATGGCCGGCGGGCAGCCGCTGGCCACCGCGTCGGTGCTGGTCGCCGGCGGGCTGCGCATGGACCGGGTGACCCGGCAGGTGACGCTGGACGGTGTCGAGCTGGTGCTGACGCCGCGGGCCGCGATGCTGCTGGACTACCTGATGGCGCACCCCGGCGAGGTCTACAGCCGGGACCGGCTGCTCAGCGCGCTGTGGGGGTATGCCGTCCCCGTGTCCAACCGGGCGGTGGACCAGCGGGTCTCCGAGCTGCGCCGGGTGATGGGGGAAGCCGCGGCGGCGCAGTACGTCGAGACCGTGCCCGGGGTCGGCTACCGGTTCTGCGCCAAGGTGGTGCGTGGATGACCGACGAGCCGCCGACCACCGCCCCGCGGGACCGCGGTCGGAGCCAGCCCGTCGCCCGCTGGTGGGCCCTGGCGGTCGCCCCGGGGCTGGTCGGTGCGGTGCTGGGGCTGGTGCGGCCCTGGGGCCCGGGTGGCGACGTGGTGACCGGTCGGACCGGTCTCGTGGTGGCGACGGTGGGGCTGCTGGTGTCGGTGCTGGCCGTGGGGCTGCTGTGGGCGTGGGGAGTGCTCCGCGCCCGGAACGCCGCCCTCAAGGCCGCGGCGGTCGAGGCGGCGGTGGCCGACGCCCGGGAGCAGTGGTCGGCCGAGGCCCAGGAGGAGCACCGGACCTTCCTGTCGCGGCTGGACCACGAGCTGAAGAACCCGATGATGGCGATCCGCACGTCGGTGGGAGTGCTGCGCGGCGACGGGGTCGACACCGACCCGGTGGCGGTGATCGACAGCCAGTCGGCCCGGATCGCCACGCTGGTGACCGATCTGCGCAAGTTGGCGGACCTGGAGACCGCACCGATCGAGGTCGCCCCGGTGGCGATGGCGTCGCTGATCGACGAGGTCGTGGCGGTGGTGCGCGACGAGCTGGTGGCGAACCCGACCTGGGGGCCCCGGTCCATCGAGGTGCACCTGCCCACGGTGCCGTGGCGGGCGGCCGATGTCGCCGGGGACGTGGACCTGCTGTTCCTGGCCCTGTACAACCTGGTGCACAACTCGGTGAAGTACTCCACGCCGGGCGCGTCGATCGTCGTGCGCGGGATGGAAGACGGTGCCGGGGTGCTGGTCGAGGTGGCCGATACGGGCCAGGGCATCCCCGAGGACGAGCTCGGCGTGGTCTGGCAGGAGCTGAGGCGCGGGTCGAACGCCCGCGAGCTGCCTGGTTCCGGGCTGGGGCTGCCGATGGTGCGGACCATCATCAAGCGGCACCAGGGACGTCTGCAGCTGTCGTCGCGGCTCGGGGCCGGCACCTCGGCCCGGCTGTGGCTGCCCTTCGCCCAGCCTGGGGCGGTCCCCAGCTGGAGCACCGGACCGCGCTGACCCGCCGGGCACCTCTTTCGGCTCCGATGCTGCCGACCGTTCTCCCGTCCACCCGCAGTGCTGCGAGACTGGACGAGGTGCCCGCCGTCCGCGGCGCCACCCCGGAGCGCCGGACCGTGCCGACCGCTCTTGTGGGTGACCTGATGTTTCGGTTCGAAACATCTTTTTCAGACTGAAACCGATGTGCCAGGATCGGTACACAAAACGTGTCCGGACGGCCCAGGGCGGGTGTTAGCCTCGTTGCCGTGAGGATCTCGAGTCCTCTAACAGAGGTCCGAGACGAGTTCGGACCGCCGTCTCGCTAGGAGTAGGTCTGTGAAGTCAATCCGTACCACCACCATCGCGCTCGTCGGCGCTGCTCTCCTCACACTCGGTGCGCTGACCGGGTGCTCGAGCGACGATTCTGACGACAAGGGCAAGGAGACCAACGCCTCGGACGAGTCGAAGGGCGACTCCAAGTCGGACGACTCCAAGTCGGACTCCAAGGACTCGACGGACGCCGCGAACTTCGACTTCGACTGCGAAGAGTACACGACTGTGTTCAGCTCGGTCGACGTGCCGACCAACATGACCGACATGGACGCCGTGGCTGACTACTACGACGCCCTGGCCGCCGAGGCGTCGGGTGGGCTGAAGAACGTGCTCAAGACCATGGCCGACTACACCCGGGACCCGATGGACACCGCCGCTGCGGAGCGCGCCACCGAGGCTTCGCAGGCATGGGCCGACGCTGTCATGGAGTGCGCTGGCATGTAGCCGACGCAGGGTCGTGACCAGGGCAGGTCAGGTCACACCATCTTCCCGGCCGGAGGTTGTGGTTCTCGGGGTCCACAACCTCCGGCCGGGTTTTGTCTTTGGGTGCGCCAACCCTCGACCCCCACAAGAGTGAGAGTTCTCGGAAGGTGATAATGTTTCAGCCTGAGACACGTATGCCAGAACTGTTACACGAAGCGGGCTCTGGCAGAGGTCCGGGTGCGGTAGAATTGTCGCCATGATGACCCAGAACACATCCGCAATCACCTCGGACGAGCGGACCCGGGGAATGATCGTCCATCTGGTCGCCGCCGTCTTCACGATCCTCGGGGCACTCGTCGTCTGGCTCTTGCACAAGGACAAGCCTGGTTTCGCCCGGGAGCAGGCGACCGGTGCTCTCAACTTCCAGATCGGGATCTTCGCGGTCGAGGTGGTGGCGTGGATCCTCGGCTTCATCATCTGGCCGCTCGGCCTCCTGGTCGGTCTGGCCTGGCTGGTCGGCGTCGTCTTCGCGGTGCTCGGTGCGGTGACCGTGAACAAGGGAGAGTCGTACCGCTACCCCTTTGGCCTGCGCATCGTGACATGAGACCGCTCCTGGGCGCCGCGACCGGACGATTCGCGGCGTTCGGAGGAACATCCGGCCGGTTCGCGGGATCAGACCCCCGTGAGACGAGGACCGGCCTGCGGGCATGGCACGAGGCGGTGGGGGCCCTGGAGCTCCGGGTCTACGGACCCGGAGCTCCAGGTGCGATTGTGGTGCGACTGGTGAGCAGACCGAGACTGGCGAACAGACCGAGCGGGACGGGCCGTGGCCCGACCAGCAGAACAGAAGCCCGATATGCCTGACATGATCATGACCCTGGCGTCGCTCCTCGTGGCGGTGGCACTGTACATGTGGGTCGGTGCGACGCTGAGCACGCTGTTCCGTGCGCTCGGCGGCGCGCGGTGGAAGGCGTGGGTCCCGCTGGTCAGCCAGGTCGAGATGTTCAGGCTCGCCAAGAGGCCGGGCTGGCACATCGTCCTGCTCGTCGTCCCGCTCTACGGTCTGGTCGTCTACTACCAGGTGCTGCGAGAGCTGACCAAGCTGTTCGACCGTCCGACGAGACTGGCGCTGATCGGGGTCGTCCTCCTGCCGGTCTGGGCCGCCGCGGTGGCTGGTGGCCCCGCGTCTGGCGGGACAGCGGTGGGGGTCGAGTCCATCTTCGCTCTCTCCCCCCAGCCCGAGCCCCCGGTGGCGGGAGGCCACCCGGTTCCGCCGAGCCCGGCACCGGTCGGCGCGGCACCTGACCCGCAGGTCGGGCAGTACGCCTGTCCCGTGACGGTGTACCCGGAGCCGGTCATGCCGCTGGTGGTCCCGGCTCACCCGGTCGCTCCAGCGGCTCAGGCTGTGGTTCCAGCCCAGCCAGCGGCCGACCAGCCGATGGCGCCTGCGCCGGTGGTGGTTCAGCCGATGGTGGTCCAGCCGATGGTGCCTGCGCCGGTGGTCCAGCCGCCGGTCGTCGCGCCGTCGGTGCCGGTCGCGCAGCCGTCCGCCGCCCAGGCGGTGCCGCCCCTGGAGTTCCCGCCCGTCGTGCAGGACTCGCCCTGGTCCACCCCGGGTACCCCGGCCCCTGCCGTGGTGCCGGACCAGGCGGTCGTGCCGCAGCCGGTGCTGCCGACGCCGGTCGTGCCTGCGGTGGTCATGGCGGAGCCGGTCAGCGTGCCGCGGTCGGGAACGGCGCAGCCTGCGGTCGTGCCGCAGCCGGTGCCGTCGCCGGTCGTGCCTGTGGTCATGGCAGAGCCGGTCAGCGTGCCGCGGTCGGCAACGGTGCAGCCTGCGGTCGTCCCGCCGCCAGGCCCGCTGTCGGCGGCGACCACGCCGTCCCGCGGGACCGGGCGACCGGCGCTCATGCCGGTGCCGTCGGATTTCGAGGTGTCAGACCACACCGTGGTCATCAACCGGGCGTCGCCGCGTCCGTGGTCGCTGGTCCTGGAGGACGGCCGGAGTTTCGACCTGTGGGCGTCGTCCGTGGTGGTCGGCCGGGAGCCGACGGCCACCGACGACGGGGTGCAGATGCTGGCGATCCCTGACGACACGCGCACGATCTCCAAGATGCACGCCCGTTTCGACCTGGTCGACGGTGTGTGGCAGGTCACCGACCTGGGCTCTACCAACGGCATCGTCGTCACCGGCACCGACGGGCGGGCCTTCTCGGTCCGGTCGGGCAGGACGAGCGTGGTCGGTACCCAGCTGGTGCTGGGCTCGGTGATGATGCGGCTGGTCTCCAGAGAGTCGTTGGCAAGGAGCGCATGATGGACATCCGACTGGTCGTGGACGACCGGACCACGGCGATGGTGGACGGAGTCGTACCGCGCCGCGAGTTCGTCTTTGCGGACTGCCTCGTGGTAGGTGGCCGGGTCTACGAGTACGGCTGGGACGCAGAACGCCTCGCCGTCGGTGCCGAGCTGTCCGTCGGTTCCGGAGAATACGGGCTGGCCGGGTTCGACCAGCTGGACCGGCTGGACGTCGGACCGATCGCCTATTCTTGCGGGTCGACGCTGGCCCGTGGTTCGTCGGGGTATTTCATGAAGACCGTCGGCGACCAGCTGGTCTGGCTGCTGGTCTGCACCGACTCGGAGGCGTTCACCGCCGTTCGCCGTCGGCGCGACGGCGTCGAGTTCGTCGCGCAGCTCGGTGAGCGCTGGGTGCTGCCCGCCGAGGACGTCACCGCCGTGTTCGTCGAGCCGCCGGGCCAGCTCGCGGACCTCTCGTGGCCCGCGTCCACGGTCGGGACAGCCTCCTCGGTCCCGGCTCCGCGCCGGTCGGCCCGGCCGACGGCGGCACGGACGGGCCGTACCGGCTCGGCCGTGGTGTGGTGATCGGCACGGGAGCGGGCCGCGACACGTGTCTTGCCCTGAAACATGTGTGACAGGATCCGTACACCAGATGTGCACCTGGAGCGGTCCGCGTCCGGTACGCTCGCCAGCATGACGTCTCGGAGCGTGAGCGGTCTCGCTCCGGGCGTGTTCCAGAGCGCGTACAGGCTAGCCAGCCCGCAAGGGGCCGGCCGGGATAGAAATCGAGCGTGATGACGACCATAGTAAACATGGCCATGAGCCTGGTGCCGCTCTTGGTGATGGTAGCGGTGTATGTGTGGTTCGGCCTGACCCTGGGAAAGCTGTTCGCGCAGCTCGACGTCGAGCCGTGGAAAGCCTGGGTGCCGGTAATCAACCAACTCGAGATGCTGAAGCTCGTCAACCGACCGAGCTCGCAGATCATCATTTTGTGCATCCCGCTCTACGGCCTGTACGTCTACTACCAGGTGCTGCAGGAGATGACCAGGCTGTGCGGTCGTGACGAGAAGCTGGCGCTGCTCGGGCTGCTCCTCCCGCCGATCTGGGCCAAGAAGATGCTGAACGGCGACGCTGGTAAGCCCGGCGCCAGCACGAGCCCGGCCAGCGCCAGCGCGCCCCCGTCGCCACAGGCGGGCGCGCCGCAGCCGTTCGGCGGCTCCATGTTCGGCCCGACGCCGCAGGACATGTTCGGTCCGACGCCGCAGGGCGGCGCTGCCTCCGCCGCGGTCGGCCAGCCCGCCTACGCCTCCATGGGCCAGCCACCGGGCGGTCCAGCGCCAGGGTTCGGCGACCCGTTCTCACCGGTCGCCGACTCGTCGGCAGCGCAGCCCCAGGCCTGGCCGACCGGACCGGACCCGACCCTCTCCGGCTCGGCGTGGTCAGCGGCACCGGTCCTGCCCCCGCCCCCGCAGGGCGCCGACCCGTTCTTCGCGGCCCAGGTCCCGGCCGCGCCCGCTCCGACGGTCCAGCCGCCGCCGGTCCAGCCGCCGCCGGTCCAGCCGAGCCCGCCGCAGGCTGTGGCCCCGGTGATGCCGGCCGCGCCCGCACCGGTCCAGCCGAGCCCGCCCCAGGCTCAGCCGAGCCCGCCGCAGGCTGTGGCCCCGGTGATGCCGGCCGCGCCCGCACCGGTCCAGCCGAGCCCGCCCCAGGCTCAGCCGAGCCTGCCGCAGGTTCCGCCGATCCCGTCGCAGGTTCAGCCGAGCCTGCCGCAGGCGCCACCGAGCCTGCCGCAGGCGTCGGCGCCGGTCCAGCCGAGCCCGCAGCCGCCGGTCATGACCCCGCCGGTGATGCTGCCTGCTCCGTCGGCGCCGGTCCAGCCGAGTCCGCCGCCGGTTCAGCCGAGTCCGCCGCAGGCTGTGGCTCCGGTGATGCCGGCCGCGCCCGCACCGGCTCAGCCGAGTCCGCCGCAGGCTGTGGCTCCGGTGATGCCGACCGCGCCCGCACCGGCTCAGTCCAGTTCGCAGCCGCCGGTCATGACCCCGCCGGTGATGCTGTCGGCGACTCCGTCGGCGTCGGCCCAGCCAGCCCAGCCTGCGCAGGCAGCGCCGTCCGAGGAGCAGGTGGAGCGCACCGTGCTCATCGACCGGGCGGCCTCGCGGCCCTGGTCCCTGCTGCTGGACGACGGCCGCAGGTTCGACCTGTGGGCGCCGTCGGTGCTCGTCGGCCGGGCGCCGTCGGCGGCCGACCCGGGGACGCAGGTGCTGGCTATCTCCGACGAGACGTGCACGATCTCGAAGGTGCACGCGCGTCTGGACCTGGTGGACGGCACGTGGCAGGTAGCCGACGCCGGTTCGACCAACGGCATCATCGTCACCCGGGGTGGCCGGGCGTTCACGGTGCCGTCGGGCACGTCGGCGGCGGTCGACGAACAGCTGGTCCTAGGCTCTGTGGGAATGCGGCTGGTACCTGGAGGACAGCTGCAGCCAGCACGCGCATGACGTAACCGGATGCGCCGCCCAGGTTTGGTACGGAGACCCGTACCAAACCTGGGGCAGGTGCTTGGGATCAGCCAGTCGTAGCGGAAGCGGGCCTCCTACCCACCTCGCCCCCTGTCGATGGTCGGCCGATAAGAGAGTCCCGGTTCGTGGGTTCCACGCCGTTCCACCGTTTCGAAACAGTGGAACGGCGTGGAGTCCTCGAGCTGGGGCACCCTTATCGGCCCACAAGTGGGAGGGGGGGTCCGTCTGGCAGGTGCGTGGTCTCCGGACGGGCACGGCGGACAGCACCCGTAGGCCACCGGGCAAGCATCCGTCTACCACCCGCCCGGTCCGGGCGAGCATCCGCCCACCGCTCTGGGTCCGGACTCCTCACCGGTCCGGGCGGGTAGTAGGCGGGTACGGAACCGCAGCGACGCTCAGGCTGGCTCGGCGGGCAGGGCGGCGAGCGCGGTGGACAGGGCGCGGGCTGCGGTGAGGGTCACGGCCCGGTTGGCGGCCTCGGTGCTCACCTGGGCGCGGGCCTCGCGCAGCCTCGTGGTCAGGCGGGTCTCTCGGGTGGTCACGGCCTCCTGGTGCTCGATGGCCTTCTCCCGGCGGACGACGTACTCGACGATGGCCGCGATGCCGGTGAGCGCGGCCGCCGCGAGCCAGATGGGGGTGACGACCACCGCCAGCACCACGAACCCGACGGTCGCCGCGGTCAGCGCGCCGAGGAGGGGCAGCCGTTGCCCTGGCGGGGTCTGGGCCCGGGCGGCGGCGAGTGCCGCGGCCAGCCCGGGCAAATCGTCGTCGCCGGTGACGGTCCAGCTCTGGGTGTCGACCTGCACGGTCCGGGTGGGTGCGGGTGCCCGTTCCAGGGTCTGGACGAGGTTGTCGACGCGCTCGCGCAGCACCGGTAGTACCGCGGGTGCGACCAGGCGGGCCTGGTTCGGTGCGGTGCTGCGGACGGCGGCGGTCAGGGCGTTGGTGAGCGAGACGGTCGGGGCGTCCCACACTTGGCTGGGGTCCGGTGCGTGACCGGCCTTGGCGTTGAGCCGGGCGGTGCGTTCCATCAGGTCGCGCTCGTCGGGTGCGCCTTCGTCGGTCAGCGAGCCCACCACGGTGTGCAGGGCTTCGCAGGCGGCACCGGCCCCGTCGGTGGGGCTGTCCAGGGCGGGCCCGGTCGTGGCGACCCAGGCCGTCCAGGCGTCGAGCGCCTCGACCTGCGAGCAGTGCTTGTCGGTGCTGGGGGCCAGGCCCAGCAGGGTCTTGCCCAGGGAGGCCGGTACCACAGCCCGGAGCCGGTGCTGGACCGCCTGGACACCCGCCAGGTCCAGCAGGCCGCTGGCAGCCGCGTCCCACACGGCACGGGTCGCCACGGTGACCTGGGTCGGGCCTGCCGTCCCCGACGGGCTGCCCCACCCTGTGGTGGGGAAGAACGCCGCGTCCAGCCAGGGGAGCGCGGCCTCGGGACGGCCGACCAGCGTCAGGACGGCCACCAGCAGCGTCGCGGTGCGGAGCGGGTCGCGGGCCGCGGCGACCTCGGCGGCGGCCTGGTCCACCCGGCCGTCGCGCGCCCCGACCAGGGCCTGCGCGGCGGGGACCAGCCAGTATCCGTCGACGTCGTCGAGGCTGGCGGTCGGTACCGGTCGGTCGTCGACGACGGCGCGGACCATCCGGGCCGCCGCCTGACGTGCCGTCCGGACTGGTTCCAGGGCGTTCTGCTCGACCTCCACCTGCCGCAGGCCGAGCAGTGCGTCGAGCTTGTCCGACAGGGCCTCCACCTGTCCCGACAGGGCGGTGACCTGGTCGTCCAGAGCGCTCAGCCGTTGGTCCGTATTATCGGCCCGAGAAGCGACAGTCCGGGCCTGCTCGGCGAACAGCTCTCGGATATCGCGGCGTAGCCTGTGGTCGTCGTAGCTCACCAGGTGATCGTATGGTGCTCTGGGAGCACCATCTGCATGGTGGCAGCGCCGTATCGCCGCCAGCCTGGCGCTGGTCGGCGGTACGGGCCGGTCGTGGGTACGATAAGCGGTACATGGCGACGACCCGGCGATCACCGGTGAGCCTCCGGAAGAACAGAGCCGTGCGCTCCCAGTAGAACCGGACGGGGCAGGCCCGTCACAGCCGCAGACGAGAGGTCGGGTCGTGACCCGGCAACGCGGGGTGGTACCGCGGTGGTCCCGGGCGGTCCGGGGGCATCGTCCCTGCGGTTGAGACGCGACAGACGACCCAGGAGCCTCCAGGTGGCCTACCCGCTGCACCGCGGCACGTCCGTGCCCGCCTCGCCCGACCTGCCCAGCGTCGAGACCGACGTGCTGGCCTACTGGGAGTCCGACCACACCTTCGTCGCGTCCGTCGAGGCGCGTCCGGCCGGGACCGACGGTGCGAACGAGTTCGTCTTCTACGACGGTCCGCCGTTCGCCAACGGGCTGCCCCACTACGGGCACCTGCTCACCGGGTACGTCAAGGACGTCGTACCGCGCTACCAGACCATGCGGGGGCGCCGGGTCGAGCGCCGGTTCGGCTGGGACACCCACGGGCTGCCCGCCGAGCTGGAGGCCGAACGGGTGCTCGGAATTACCGACAAGACCCAGATCGACCAGATGGGCATCGCGGCGTTCAACGACGCCTGCCGGGCCTCGGTGCTGAAGTACGCCGACGTGTGGCGCGAGTACGTCACCCGCCAGGCCCGCTGGGTGGACTTCGACAACGACTACAAGACCCTCGACCCGGGGTTCATGGAGTCGGTGATCTGGTCGTTCAAACAGCTCTACGACAAGGGGCTGGCCTACTCCGGCTACCGGGTGCTGCCCTACTGCTGGCGCGACCAGACGCCGCTGTCGGCCCACGAGCTGAGCATGGACAACGACGTCTACGCCGACCGGCAGGACCGCACGGTCACCGTGACCTTCCCGTTGGTCGGTGCGCGGGCTGAGGCCCAGGGCCTGGCCGGGGTGCGGGCCCTGGCCTGGACCACGACCCCGTGGACCCTGCCGACCAACCAGGCCCTGGCGGTCGGCCCGGGGATCGACTACGTGGTGGTGCCCGCCGGACCGGCCGGCGCAGGCAGTCGCGGCGCGGCCGGGGACGGCCCGTTCCTGCTGGGTGCCGACCGGCTCGGGGTCCACGCCAAGGACCTCGGCTACGACTCGCCCGAGGCCGCCGCCGCGGCGGTCACCCGCACCGTGCGCGGCGCCGACCTGGCCGACCTGCGTTACACCCCGCTGTTCGACTACTACACCGACCCGGCGCGCTGGGGCACCGCGGACGCCTGGCGGGTGCTGGTCACCGATTTCGTCACCACCGAGGACGGCACCGGTATCGTCCACCTGGCCCCGGCCTACGGCGAGGTCGACAAGGACGCCTGCGACGCCGCGGGTATTCCGACCCTGCTGTCGGTGGACGACGGGGGGGTGTTCACCGACGTCGTCACGGACTTCGCCGGGCTGCAGGTGTTCGACGCCAACAAGCCGATCATCGACCATCTGCGGGCCGCCAGTCGGTTGCTGCGTGACGCGACGTACGTCCACAGCTACCCGCACTGCTGGCGCTGCGGCAACCCGTTGATCTACAAGGCGGTGTCGTCGTGGTTCGTCGCCGTCACCACCTTCCGGGACCGGATGGTCGAGCTGAACCAGCAGATCGACTGGACGCCCGACCACCTCAAGGACGGCCAGTTCGGCAAGTGGCTGGCCGGGGCGCGGGACTGGTCGATCTCGCGCAACCGGTACTGGGGCACGCCGATCCCGGTATGGGTCAGCGACGACCCGGCGTATCCCCGGACCGAGGTGTACGGCTCTTTCGCCGAGCTCGAAGCGGCTTTCGGACGGTTGCCGCGCAACGCCCAGGGCGAACCGGACCTGCACCGCCCGTGGATCGACGATCTGACCCGTCCCAACCCGGACGACCCGACGGGGCAGGCCACGATGCGCCGGATCCCGGACATCCTCGACGTGTGGTTCGACTCCGGGTCCATGCCGTACGCGCAGGTGCACTACCCGTTCCAGAACCGCGACTGGTTCGAGCACCACTACCCGGGCGATTTCATCGTGGAGTACATCGGGCAGACCCGCGGCTGGTTCTACACCCTGCACGTCCTGGCCACGGCGCTGTTTGACCGGCCCGCTTTCTCCTCCTGCGTCTCGCACGGCATCGTCCTGGGCGACGACGGCCGCAAGGCCAGCAAGAAGCTGCGCAACTTCCCCGACCCGAACCAGATGTTCGACACCTACGGGTCGGACGCGGTGCGCTGGGCGCTGATGAGCTCGCCGGTGCTGCGCGGCGGCAACCTCGTGGTGGCCGAGGAGAACATCCGCGAGGGTGTGCGCCAGGTGCTGCTGCCGCTGTGGAGCACGTACTACTTCTTCACCCTGTACGCCAATGCCGCCGGGCCGGTTGTCGGCCAGGGGCAGGCGGGGTACCAGGCCAAGCCGGTGACCGCCGACCGGGTGCCCGGGATGGCACCCATGGACCGGTACCTGCTGGCCCGCACCCACGACCTGGCGGCCGATGTGGCAGCCGCGCTGGAGGCCTACGACGTGGCCCGGGCCTGCGCCCTGGTCCGCGAGCACATGGACGTGCTGACCAACTGGTACGTGCGCACCCAGCGGGACCGCTTCTGGGGCGAGGACGACGACGCCTTCGACACTTTGTGGACGGCCCTGGAGGCCCTGACCCGCCTGGCCGCCCCCCTGGCCCCCCTGGTGACCGAAGAGGTGTGGCGCGGCCTGACCGGCGGGCGCTCGGTCCACCTGACCGACTTCCCGACCCCGGACAACACCCCGGCGCTGGTCGCCGAACCGGCCCTGACCCGCCTGATCGACCAGGTGCGCCAGGCCGTGTCCGTCGTGCTGTCCCTGCGCAAGGCCCACCAGATCCGGGTGCGCCAGCCCCTGTCGAGACTGGTCGTAGCCCTGGCCGACCCCGCGGCGGCTGCCGACTACGCCGATCTGCTCGCCACCGAGCTCAACGTCAAGGACGTCGAGCTGGTGCCCGCCGACGCGGCCACGACCACCCGTTACGGCGTGACCCAGCAGCTGTCGGTGAACGCCCGGGCGGCCGGTCCCCGGCTGGGCCGGGCGGTGCAGGCCGTGATCAAGGCCGCCAAGGCGGGCGACTGGACGGTGTCGGACGGCGGGGTGGTCGTGACCACCCCGGACGGCCCGGTGTTGCTGGAGGAGGGCGAGTACGAGCTGACCACTGTCGTCGCCGGTGGGGCCGACCAGGCGGCGGCGGTGCTGCCGGGCGGTGGGTTCGTCGTGCTGGACCTGGCCCTGGACGACGCCCTGCGGGCCGAGGGTTACGCCCGGGACGTCGTGCGGGCCGTCCAGGACGCCCGCAAGGCGGCTGGGCTGGACGTCAGCGACCGCATCGGCTTGACTCTGACCGTGCCGGACGACCACGTGGCCGACGTCCGCAGGCACCAGGAGTTCGTCGCCGCCGAGACCCTGGCGGTATCCGTCCAGATCGAGTCGGGGGAGACGCTGGTCGTCCAGGTCGCGAAGGTCTGACGCTCCTGTCGCCGGGGACCTTGAGGCCATGAAACCGGGGCTCGTCGAACAGCCGTCCAGTACCACATCGTTCGAGGATGATCATGCTTGATCTGGTTCCAACAAGTCAGTTCCGACGCGATGTAAAACTTGCTCGAAGGCGCGGTCTCGACATATCACGACTCGAGGCGGTGGTTAATTCCTTGCGTGAAGAAGAGGTTCTGCCGGAGCGGCTTCGTGATCATGCGCTCTCGGGCCCATACGTCGGTAAGCGTGAATGCCATGTTAGTTCGGACTGGCTGCTCATCTACCAGGTCGACGGAAACAGGCTGATCGCGATCCGCACTGGTACGCACGCCGACTTGTTCGGGCTGTGAGGGTCAGTCGTCGTCGAGAGACTCCTCGAAGGCAGCCCACGATCCGTAGGTCGGAGCACTGAGACGTCCCTCGGCGATGTCGTCTGCCTCCGTCATGGCGGCCTCGGTGGCGGCATTGAAACGTGGCTGGCGCACGTCGAATGGAAGGCTCCTGGTCAAGATGGCCTGCCGGAGGAAGACGCGGACAGCCGTCGCCGTGTCCATGCCCAGGTCGGTGAAGAGGGCGTCGGCATCTTGCTTGGTCTGCTGGTCGACGCGAACCTGCACCAGTGCACTCTTCATCGAAGTCTCCTCTTGCCAGTTGTCTGTATGGTCTAACCATACCCTGAGATGTCAACCGGTCCGACCTGTGCCGCCGCCTGAGCAGTGATGACCCCCAGCCCAGGCCTGTCCACCAGCAGGTGCGCTGATTGCCCCCTACGATGGCCGTCCAGTGGACAGGAGTGCTTGATGCCAAGACGTGCATGCGGACCTGGGGCCGACGGTGGGACTCGGCCGGACGGGGCTCGATGGGTAGCAGACTTCGTCTACCAGATGCTTGCGCGGGCGTCGGCGCACGACATGCTGGTCCGTCCACCCGGCCGCTGGGCGGGTGACCCGCAGCACGCCTACCGGGCCGTCCAGGACGCCCGCAAGGCGGCTGGGCTGGACGTCAGCGACCGCATCGGCTTGACTCTGACCGTGCCGGACGACCACGTGGCTGACGTCCGCAAGCACCGGGAGTTCGTCGCCGCCGAGACCCTGGCGGTATCGCTGGATGTCGTGCCCGGTGCCACACTCGCGGTGGAGGTGGTCGAGGCGTGAGTCGTTGGGAGCAGCAGGCCGCCGACGCCCAGGCCGCCGACGACCGGGTGGCCGCCGACGCGGTCTACGCCCAGATCCTCACCCGGGCGCCGGAGCACGATATCGACCCGACGCTGGACCGGGTGCGGGTCGTGTGCGACATGCTGGGCGACCCGCAGCACGCCTACCGGGTGGTGCACCTGACCGGCACCAACGGCAAGACGTCCACGGCACGCATGGTCGAGCGCCTGCTGCGCGAGCTGGGGCTGCGCACCGGCCGGTTCACCAGCCCGCACCTGACCCGCGCCAACGAGCGCATCGCGATCGACGGTGAGCCGATCAGCGACGCCCGGTTCGTCGCGGTGTGGGACGACGTGCGCCCGTACGTCGAGATGGTCGACGCCAGCCACGGCCGCCTGTCGTTCTTCGAGGTGTTCACCGTGATGGCGTTCGCCGCCTTCGCCGACGCCCCGGTGGACGTCGCCGTGGTCGAGGTCGGGCTGGGCGGGCGGTGGGACGCCACCAACGTCGCCGACGGGCAGGTCGCGGTCGTCACCCCGGTAGCGCTGGACCACGAACGGTACCTCGGGGCCGCTCTGACCTCGATCGCCGCGGAGAAGGCGGGCATCGTCAAACCGGGGGCGACCCTGGTGCTGGCCGCCCAGGAGCCCGTCGTGGAGCAGATCGTCCTGGCGCGGGCCGCTGAGGTCCACGGGACGACCGGCCGGGTGGTCCGCGAAGGCGTGGACGTCGCCGTGCTCGACCGGGTCCCGGCCGTCGGCGGCCAGCTGCTCAGCCTGCGCGGACTGGGCGGGGTGTACACCGAGGTGTACCTGCCGCTGTTCGGCGAGCACCAGGCCCACAACGCCCTGCTGGCCCTGGTCGCGACGGAGTCGCTGGTCACCGGGGGAGCGGCCCTGGACCCGGACGTGGTCGAGCAGGCCTTCGCCGGGGTGTCGTCGCCGGGCCGGCTGGAGGTCGTGCGCTCCAGCCCCACGGTGCTGGTCGACGGGGCGCACAACCCGGCGGCGGCCCGGGCGCTGGTCGCTGCGGTGGACGACGCCTTCGCGCTGACCCGGGTGGTCGGCGTGGTCGGTGTGATGGCGGACAAGGACGTCGAAGGCATCCTCGGCGAGCTGGAGCCCCGGCTGGCCGAGGTCGTCGTCACCTGGGTCGGGGGAGCGCGGGCGACCGACCCCGACGACCTGGCCGAGGTCGCCCGCGAGGTCTTCGGCCCGGACCGGGTCCACGTCGAACCCCGCCTGGACGACGCCCTCGACCTGGCGGTGCAGCGCGCCGAGGGCGAGGTGGACCGCGGGTCGGCGGTCCTGGTCACCGGGTCGATCCTGCTGGTCGCCCAGGCCCGGGCGCTGCTCGGCCGCCCCTAGGGGACCGTTCGTCGCCTCCGGGAGGCTACCCCCGGGGGATCGGTCCGCCGGTCGACGGTGAGACATAACCACGGGACGAACGGTGGGCGAATCATCGTCGCATATGGGGTGTAACGGCTGCGGCGCGGCTCGGCCCCCAGGGATAGTCGGGACCGGTCATGATGGGACGGCCGGGAGGCGGGAACCAGTGGAACGTCGGAGCGTGGTCTGGTCGAAGCGGTCTGTGCGTGCTGTCGAACCTCAACCTGCCGGTCTCCGAGCATGGCACAATAAACCTCGCGGTGGCGAAGATGTATGCCGGGAAAGACGGAGTCGTGCTGCGGGTGCCGCGGGGGATGGAACGCCGTATACGTTCGAATGGTCGCCTGATGAGTGGTGCGAAGGGAAGATCCTTATCCACGGAACGGTTACTGGAGCAGAGGTGATTATTTCGTGACACCATCTTTCGAACGAGTTTCGCTCCGCACCATGCTTGCAGAGCACGGCGGTCCGGCGGCGGCAGCGTTAGACGCCGCTCTCGCGATTGACCCATCCGTGGATCCGGTGGCGGTGAAGAGTATTGATCCTGCTACCCTCCTCCTACAGGATCCGTATGGCAGTCGCTGCTGAAGGGCAGGGTCCGCGTACCCTTGGTCTGCGCGAGTGGGTCGCGGCACTCGAAAAGGTTCGCTCTGCTCAGCTCGCTGTCGTGCGAGCGGGTTCGGTCGTGGGTGTGTGTCTGTTCGACGATTCAGACCTTCTTCTTGCTGTGACGACGGTCGAAAAAGAGCGCGGCGCAACACCGGAATTCGGAAATTTTCCGATGCGCACAGAATATAGAGGAAGGGCCGGTTCCGTGAGTGACATGAAAGCGTGGCCAGAGGGCGCGATACTGCCGGGCACTAGAGTCCGTGTGGTGCGCGACACCAGCTGGGACGGGCCTTGGAAGCGTGAGTTCACCGGAGTCGTGGGCTATATCACGCCGACCTTGGTAGACCATCCCTGGGCTACCGAGGGGGAACTCGATTATTTCGTCGTGTTCGACGAGCCGCAGATGGACTGCGAAGGGTGCGGTCCGTATTCCAAAGCGATGATCTGGGCGAGGTATGTCCGTGTCGACATGCGCAGCGGGTGGGTCGCTCCGGCGGCGGCGCCGCGCCCCGGGCCTGCGGATAGGCGTGTCTTTGAGCTGGCCTTGGTCGAGCCTGACCTGATGGTGGGCCTTGAGCCGGACGCGCTGTACCGGGTGAGCCTGCCGGGTGGGATGGAGGCTGATGTCTACACTGACGAGACGGGTCGAGCCTGGTATTTCGAGACGGTGCCGGGTATGACACAGGTGCCGAACCCGGTGCTGAGCGTCGCTGGGGCCGGGGCGACTTATGTGGTGCATCCTCCAGCCGAAGGTCAGTTTGCGGTGGTGCTGCGCACTGACGAACGAGCCCGGATGGTCGAAATCGCGGCCGACCCGGTGGGGTTGCACGGCACCGGGGGGGCGTCCGCTGATGAGGCTGTTGGTAGGCGGGCCGGACCAGGTCAGTCCCGCAAGGCTGCTCGAATCGCTTGGAGCGGCGGCTGTAGAGGGCCTTAGTCGGCTTGGGGGCCGTCTGGCCGATGCGGTCGGGCGCGGTCAGCACGTGGGAGTGCTTCTCCGCGTGTTTTACGGCGGAGCTGGTGTCGTCCCGGTGGAGGTTCAGGCAGACTGGTCGGTCGATGGGCAGACCGGCACCGAGTCCTTTAGCAATTCTTGAGACGACACTGGAGGAGCAGGTGTATCGAGTTGTGCCGGGGCCGGACGCTCTGGAGGTCCTGCTCCGCTGCATCCTCCTCGGCGCAAAGGCGGTCCCATACTGATGTCCAGCACCTTCGTTTCGGCAGAAACCCTCGCAGGGCTGCTCGCGGCTCGTGACGACGAGGGGAGCGTGAGGGCTGCCACTATTGTTGCGGACCTGGATCCTGATCTCCAGATTCGACTTGGGACTCAACCTGCGGGGCGAACCGCCGTGACGTTCTCGATCAAGTACGAGGCTGCGCGCGAGCGTGGGGTGGTGGTTCTCGGGCTTGAGCAGCTAGTTGACCATCTCACGGCCCTGTCTGACTCCGAGATTCGTGCATGCGTCGTCGAAGGACGCAATGATTTCGTGCTGGTTGTGCTCGACTACAATCTTTCTCGAGTCGAGTGCGTTCTCCACGTCATCACAGGAGAAGGGCGGTCAGATTGACTTCCATGATTTCGCTCCTCGGTCGGACGTGGGTGGCCTGGCCATGAACGTTCGGCTGCATGGCGAATACTCCGCAACCGTTAGGCAAAATGGCTCATCGCAATCCAGGGTGTAGCAGCGGTCTGAAACCTCCGGCTTCCAGCAGCGAGCGGGCGATGTAGTTGGTGAGGTTGCGGAAGCCGAGGGCGGTGCCTCGTAGGTGTTCGAGCCGGCCGTTG